>Ga0315268_10009363_pt1 | contig 10172 bp, 9 predicted proteins | sample C1_top_MG_FD_204535 | JGI IMG/M metagenome (GOLD analysis project Ga0315268, IMG submission 204535) | Sediment microbial communities from Yellowstone Lake, YNP, Wyoming, USA - C1_top | ecosystem: Environmental > Aquatic > Freshwater > Lake > Sediment | place: USA: Wyoming | collected 2017-08-01 | reverse complement strand
CAGGCCTGGATCGAGCAGCACCGCAAGTTCTGGAACGACCGTTTCGACGCCCTCGAACTCTACTTAAAGGAGAACCCCTGAACATGGCGACCCTCAAGAATAATCAGGCCGGCTCCGATCGCGAGATCGTGATCACCCGGCTCATCGACGCGCCGCTGGAGCGCGTCTGGCGGGCGTGGGCGGACCCGAAGGAGATCGTGAAGTGGTGGGGGCCTCACGGATTCTCGAACGAGACCGAGAAGCGCGAGTTCAAGAGCGGCGGATTTTGGAAGCACGTGATGATCGGACCCGACGGGGGCCGCTACCAGAACCTGGCCCGGTACGAGGAGGTCGTCGAGAAGGAAAAGCTCGTCTACACCAACGGCGGCGAGCGGGAGGGCTCCGGCGACGGCGTGCATTTCCGCGCCACCGTGACCTTCAAGGCGGTCGGCGACAAGACCGAGATCACGATGCGCTCCGTCTTCGACACGCCGGCCGAGCGCGACCACGTCGTGAAGGTCTACCGCGCGGTCGAGGGCGGCCATCAGACCTTGTCCCGCCTCGACGCGCACGTCCGCGGCAACTTCGTCATGTCGCGCCTGGTGGACGCCCCGCGCGAGCGCGTCTGGAAGGCCTGGACCGATCCCGCGGAGCTCGCGAAGTGGTTCGGACCGAAGGGCTTCGAGACGTTCCACGCGCAGCTCGACCTGCGCCCGGGCGGGACCTACCACTACGGCATCAAGGGCAACGGCGTGGAGATGTGGGGCAAGTGGACCTTCCGCGAGATCGAGAGGCCCGCGAAGCTTCATTTCGTGCAGGCGTTCTCCGACAAGGACGGCGGCCTGGGCGTCCACCCGCTGGCGCCGACGTGGCCCAAGCAGACCTTGTCCACGATCCTCTTCCAGGACTTCGGGCCGAAGACGCTCATCACCGTCTACTGGGCCCCGTTCGAGGCGAGCGAGGTCGAGCTCAAGACCTTCCGCGACGGCATGGCCGGCATGAACCAGGGCTGGAGCGGCACCTGGGAGCGCCTGGACGCCTACCTCAAGGAGAGGAAATAATCATGGCCGACAAGACGACGTGGGCGGGCCGGGCGCTGACCGCGCTGGCCGTGCCGCCGTTCCTGATGGGCGCGTACATGATGCTGACGAAGAACCCGCAGGCGCTGGAAGGGATGGCCAAGTACGGCTGGCCGGCGTCCTCCGTCCCGACCATCGCGGCCTTGCTGCTGGGCAGCCTGGCGCTGTATCTGATTCCCCCCACCGCGCTCCTGGGGGCCGTGCTCCTGACCGGCTATCTGGGCGGGGCCGTCGCGACCCACCTGCGGGCGGGCGAAGCGCCCGTCGCGCCGCTGGCGGTCGCGGCGCTCGCCTGGGGCGGGCTGTACCTGCGCGAGCCGCGCCTGCGCGCGCTGCTGCCTTTCCGCAGATAGGGAAGCGGACGGGTTTTATCTTGACTCGGTCTCCGACGGCGGGTTAGAATCTATCCGACGGGCCTTTTGGCCCGCCCTGGAGGTAGGTCCAATGGTTCGAGCCCTGTCCGCCGCTCTCTTGCTCGCCGCGACGTCGGCGTCCGCCGCCCCCCTCGCCCTCCCCTCTTTCGAGAACGCCGTGTCCCAGCTCCAGGCCACGGTCAAGTCCCTGCGCGCGGCCTCGGTCAAGGCCCTGAGCGCCGACATCGGCCCCCAGCTCGACTCCCTGTCCTGGGACCTGCAGCGCTCCGCGCAGGACGCCTCCCGCATGCGCGACGATCTGCGCCTGCTGATGACCCGCGTGAACACGCGCGCGCCCGGCGCCCCGGCCGATCAGACTTTGACCTGGGACGTCCAGCGCTTCAACCAGGATCTCCAGACGTTGGCGCAGGATTCCCAGTGGCGCCTCAACGACCTGCGCTCCCTCTCGGCGCAGGCTCAGAAGGACCCGGGCCTGGTCGCCCGCGCGCAGAACCTCGACAACGCCGCGCGCGCGCTGAAGAGCATGACCAACTGGCTGGTCTTCGACGTTCGCTTCGACACCATGGACCTGAACCGCGCGGGCTACACGTTCGAGAGCATGGACCTGGACCGCTACTCCCGCGACGTCGACCAGAGCGCCCAGGACCTCCAGAACGAGGCCGACCGGCTCCTCGCCAAGGTCCGCTGACCCCGTCCGCTTGACGGGAAGGGCCCATGTCGCTACACTAGAGGCATGGATATGAACGAAACCGCCGTCTTGCCGCGCGCCGAGATCGGGCTCCGCCATTTCATGCACATGGTGTTCGGCTGGATGAGCCTGGGCCTGCTGGTGACCGGCGCGTGCGGCGCCTACATGGCGTCGGACCCCAAGATGATCGTCAATCTCATCCGCAACCCCGTCCTGTTCTACGGCCTGATGCTCGGGGAGCTCGGCCTGGTGATGTTCCTCTCCGCCGCGATGGCCCGGATGGAGGCCTCGACGGCGAAGTTCGCCTTCCTGTTCTACGCCGCGCTGACCGGCGTCTCGCTGTCGACCGTCTATCTGGTCTACACGAGCCAATCCATCGCCAGCACCTTCTTCCTGACCGCGGGCGTGTTCGGCATCATGGCCGCCTACGGCTACATGACGAAGACCGACCTGACCGCGATCGGCAACCTCCTGTTCATGGCGCTGATCGGCCTGGTCCTGGCGACTTTGGTGAACATCTGGCTGCACAGCGCGGCCATCCAGTGGGCCACCACCTACATCGGCATACTGATCTTCACCGGCCTGACCGCCTACGACGCGCAGAAGATCAAGGCGCTGTACCGCCCCGGCTCCGACGGCACCGACGACGAGACCAAGGGCGCCATCCTGGGCGCCTTGGCCCTGTACCTGGACTTCATCAACCTGTTCCTGAGCCTCCTGCGCGCCACCGGCAAACGCCGGGAGTAGCCGTGCCGCTCGCCGTCTTTTTCGTCTTCTTCGCGGGGCTCTGGACCGCGATCTCGTTCTTCATCGCCTGGCAGTCCGGCTGGAGCGAGCTGGGCCGGACCCGCCGCGGCCCCGGCGACGCCCCGCCCGGCGAGCGCCTGCGCTGGGCCAGCGCCGCGATGGACGGCGTGGCCTTCCGCTCCTGCCTGAACTTCGTCGCGGCCGGCTCCGGCCTCTATATGCGCCCGGCGCTCCCGTTCCGGCTGTTCCTGCCGCCCCTGCTGATCCCCTGGTCCGACATACGCTTCCTGTCGCTGGGCTCGCCACTGGGACTGCGCCGGGTCAAATTCCGCCTGGGCGCGACGGAAGGGCCGGTGCTGGTCGCCGGGCGCGGACTCAGCGAGCTGATCGGGACGAGGCTGGTCGAGCCCCAGCGCTCGGCCTACGAGGCCGCCGCGCGCGCCGCGCCCCCCGCCTCGCGCCGCAGGCTGGCCGTCCTCGGCCTGATCGTCGGGACGATCGCCTCCGGAATCTTCTACACGCTCGCCGGCCGCGAGCCCGGCGCCCCGCCCTTGCCCATATTCCTGTTCCCGGCGGTCCTGATCTTCGCCGCCTTCCAGCTGGCGGACCGCTAAACCTCGCGGAAGGCTTCGCGGGCCGCGGCGATGGCGTGGTCCAGCTCGCCGTCGCCGTGGGCGTAGGAGACGAACAGGGCCTCCCACTGCGCGGGCGGCAGATATACGCCGCGCTTGAGCATTCCGTGGAAGAACCGGCCGTAGGCGGCCTTGTCCGCCTTCAGCGCCGACGCGTAGTCGGTCACCGGCGCGTCGACGAAGAACGGCGTGATCATGGAGCCGAAGGACTGTATGCGCAGGGACACGCCCGCGTCGACCGCGGCCTGGCGCAGGCCGTCGGTCAGGTACTCGCTCAGCTGCTGCAGGCGGTAGTAGGGGTCCTCACCGCGCAGGAGGTCCAGCATGGCGGTGCCGGCGGCGACGGCGACGGGGTTGCCCGACAACGTGCCGGCTTGATAGGCGGGGCCTTCCGGGGCGATCATCGACATGACGTCCTTGCGGCCGCCGTAGGCCGCCAGCGGGAGACCCCCACCGACGATCTTGCCGAGGATCGTGAGGTCCGGCTTGATCTTGAACAGGGTTTGCGCGCCGCCGTAGCACACGCGGAAACCGGTGATGACCTCGTCGAAGATCAGCAGCGACTTTTCGCGCGTGGCGAGCTTGCGCAGGCCCTGGAGGAAGCCGTCCGCCGGGAACACGACGCCCATGTTGGCGGGAATGGGCTCGACGATGATCGCCGCGATCTTGCCCTTGTGCTTCTTGAACGCCGCTTCCACGGCCTTCAAATCGTTGAACGGGCAGATGATCGTGGTGGCGGCGAAGGCCTTGGGCACGCCGGCGGAGTCGGGCACGCCCAAAGTGGTCGCGCCGGAGCCGGCGGCGACGAGCAGGCTGTCCACGTGGCCGTGGTAGCAGCCGGCGAACTTGATGACCAGGTCGCGCTTGGTGAAGGCGCGAGCGGCGCGCAGGGCGCTCATGTCGGCCTCGGTGCCGGAGCTGGTCATGCGCATCAGTTCCATGGACGGGAAGGCGTCCTTGATGCGCTCGGCCAAGGCGACCTCGGCCTCGGTGGCGGCGCCGAAGGTGCTGCCGCGTTCCAGGGCGGCCTTGGCGGCCTCGACGATCTCGGTGCGCGCGTGGCCGAACATCAGCGGGCCCCACGACAGGCAGAAGTCCACGAACGGACGGCCGTCGGCGGAGAACAGGTAGGGCCCCGCGCCGGACGAGACGAACAAAGGCGTGCCGCCCACGGACTTGAACGCGCGCACCGGCGAATTGACGCCGCCGACGAGCACCTTGCGCGCGCGCGCGAACAGCGCCTTCTGGTCCACCGGCTTTTTAGTTAATTTGGTGCCTGACCCCTTTGTTAATGTGCGAGCCATCGGGAGGCCTCCAGGGCGTAGTAGGTCAGGATGAAGTCGGCGCCGGCGCGCTTGATGGAGGTCAGGGACTCGAGGGCGATGCGGCGCTCGTCCACCCAGCCTTTCGCGGCCGCGGCCTTGATCATGGCGAACTCGCCGGAGACCTGATAGGCCGAGGTGGGCAGGCCGAAGCGGTCCTTGACGGCCTTCAGCACGTCCAGGTACGGCAAGGCGGGCTTGACCATGACCATGTCGGCGCCCTCCTCCACGTCGAGGGCGACCTCGCGCAGGGCCTCGTCGAAATTGGCCGGGTCCATCTGGTAGCCGGAGCGGTCGCCGAACGAGGGCGGGGACTCGGCCGCCTCGCGGAACGGGCCGTAGAACGCGGACGCGTACTTCGCGGCGTACGCGAGAATCGGGGTGTCGCCGAAGCCGGCGCCGTCCAGCGCGCGGCGTATGGCGCCGACCTGGCCGTCCATCATGCCCGACGGGGCGATGATGTCGAAGCCGGCTTTCGCTTGGGACACGGCGGTTTTTCCCGCGAGAGCCAAGGTCGGATCATTCAAAACCCGCCCATTTTTCACGATGCCGCAGTGGCCGTGGTCGGTGTACTCGCAGAAGCACAGATCCGCGATCAGCAGCAGGCTCGGATATTTATCCTTGATGGCCTTGGCGGCCTTCTGCACGATGCCGCCCGCGGCGAAGGCGCCGCTGGCCTGGGCGTCCTTCGCGTCGGGGATGCCGAACAGGATCACGCCGGGCACGCCCAGGGCGGCGGCCTCGCCCGCGGCCTTCACGGCCTCGTCCACCGAGTACTGGAAGTGTCCGGGCATCGACGAGATCGGCCGCTTCTGGCCCTTGCCGGGGCGCACGAACAGCGGCAGTATGAAGTCGCCCGGGTTGAGTTCGGTCTCGCGCACCAAGGCGCGCAAGGCGGGGCTGGAGCGCAGGCGGCGGGGACGCGTGATGGGGAAGGCCATGGGCGGCATTTTACTATAATCCCCCCGCATGGACATGAGAGAAGCCCTGACGTTCCACGACGTGCTGCTGGTCCCGAAACGCTCGTCGATCGCCTCGCGCAAGCACGTGGACACGAGCGGGCGCTTCTCGCGGCGCATCACGCTCAAGGTTCCCATCGTGTCGGCGAACATGGACACGGTCACCGAGGCGCGCATGGCCATCGCGCTGGCCCAGGTGGGCGGGCTGGGCGTCATCCACCGCTTTCTCACCGTCGAGGAGGAGGTCGCGCAGGTCGCCAAGGTCAAGCGCGCCGAGAGCATCGTCATCGACGCGCCCTACACCATCGGCCCGGACGAAACCGTCGGCCGCGCCAAGTCGCTGATGCGCGAGCACGGCGTGGGCGGACTTCTCGTGGTGGACGCCAAGGGCAAGCTGCTGGGGCTCGTCACCGAGCGCGACGTGCAGTTCCGCGACAAGACGAGCGAGTCCCTGCGCAAGGTCATGACCACGAAGCTGGTCACGGCGCCCCCGGACGTGGGCTCGGCCAAGGCGCGCGAGATTCTGCGCGACCACAAGGTCGAGAAGCTCCCGCTCGTGGACAAGGCCGGCATCCTCAAGGGCCTGATCACCGCCAAGGACCTCAAGAACCGCACGCTCCACCCGGACGCCTCGCTCGACGCCAAGGGCCGGCTCATGGCCGGCGCGGCGGTGGGCGTGGTCGGCGACTATCTGGAGCGCTCGGCCGCCGTTTTAGAAGCCGGGGCGGACTGCCTGGTCGTGGACGTGGCCCACGGCCACGCCGACCACGTGATCAAGGCCGTCGAGAACCTGCGCCGCAATTTCCCCAAGGCCGAGATCGTGGCGGGCAACGTGGCCACCTACGAGGGCGCGCGCGACCTGGCGTCGGCCGGCGCCGACGGCGTGAAGGTCGGCGTGGGCCCGGGCTCGATCTGCTCGACGCGCATCGTCTCCGGCGCGGGCGTGCCCCAACTCACCGCGATCATGGACTGCGCGAAGATCACCGCCGAGAAAGGCGTGCCGATCTGCGCCGACGGCGGCCTGCGCGACTCGGGCGACCTGGCCAAGGCCTTCGCCGCGGGCGCCTCCTCCGTCATGCTGGGCTCGCTCCTGGCCGGCGCCGAGGAAAGCCCGGGCTGGACCGTGGTGCGCGGCGGCTCGCGCTGGAAGATCTACCGCGGCATGGCCTCCTTGGGCGCGACCTTGTCGCGCAAATCGAAGGAGCGGCGCGAGGACGAGGAAGCCAGCCCCATCGAGGTCGCCGAGGTGGTGCCCGAGGGCGTGGAGTCCATGGCCCCCTACAAGGGCGCCGTATCCGACGTGATCCACCAGCTGATCGGCGGCGTGCGCTCCGGCATGAGCTATTCGGGCGCGAGCTCTCTCCCCGAACTGTGGAAAAAAGCCGAGTTCGTGCGCATCACCTCGGCCTCCTGGGCCGAGTCGCGCCCCCACCACCTCGACAAATAACGGTCATGTCGAAGCCGCCCCAAGGTCCGGGCGTCGCCGAGGTCAACGGCCTCAAGCTCTGGTATACCGTCCAAGGGCGCGGACCGGTCTGCGTGGTCCCATCTCCCGGCTGGGGCTACAGCAGCGACCTCTATCAGCGCACCCTCGCGCGGTTCTGCTCGGAAATGACTATGGTGTTCCTCGACAGCCGCGGCTGCGGCCGTTCTCAGCAGCCCGCGACGACCGCCGAATATCGTTACGCCGACTTCGCCAACGATCTGGACGGAATGCGTCGCGCGCTCGGGGAAGAGAAAATCTGGATTCTAGGCCACTCCCACGCCGGAGTCATGGCGCTGCGCTGCGCGTCCGACTTCCCGGAGAGAACGGCGGGAATCATCCTGGTCGGCACGCACGCCGAGTCCGACGCAGAGTACGAAGCCGACGTCGAGCGCCGCAAGAGCCTGCGGGCGCACGAGCCGTGGTTCAAGAGAGTGGACTGGGACGCCATCAAGACCGCGCAAGACCTCGCGGACGGCATGAACGCGGCCCTTCCGCTCTATTTCCACGATTACGCCAAGTTGACCGCCTCGCGCGAAGATCTCGACGCCTCCACCTATTCAATCCATCCCTACCACGGCTGGCGGGACAGCGAAGGCTTCAGCGTCCACGAGTTGGAGCGACTGCCCAAGATCAAGTGCCCGACTTTGCTCGTCGTCGGGGAAGACGATTTCGTCTGCTCCCCCATGAATTCAAAACGAATCCAGGAACGCGTCGCCGGCGCCGAGATGACCGTCATTCCCCGCTGCGGCCATTTCCCCTGGCTGGAGCAGCCCGAGGCGTTCTACTCGGCGATCGAGAATTTTCTGCGGCGCCATCGAGGCGCATAACTGTTGGCGCCAACAGTCGCGTCAGCCGCGCTTGTGAATACCGTGGATAAACCGTCCGGCCTCAACGGGCCGTTCAGGCCGCGACGGCCAGAGAACGCGCCAGCGCCTCGACGAACGAGGACGCGGACGGCCAGCGCGCGCCGGGCTCGGGCTCGAGCGCGCGGGAGATCGCCGCGTCGGCGCCTTTCGGCAGGCCGGCGACGACCTCCGAGGCGGGGCGGTACATCTTCTCGGCCTTCATCATCATGCCGCCGCTGGGAAACGGCGTGCGGCCGGTGAGGGTCTCGTAAGCGCAGGCGCCCAAGGCGAACACGTCGGCCGCGGGGCCGGCGCCGCCGCCGCGCTCCTGCTCGGGCGCCATGTACGCGGGCGTGCCGGCGACCTCGATGCGCGAGAGCGTGGACATGGTCTCCTGGACGCGCCGCGCGATGCCGAAATCCATGACCTTGGCCGTGCCGCCCGAGACCATCACGTTGGCGGGCTTCAAGTCCTGGTGGATCACGCCGTTGGCGTGGGCATGGTCCAGCGCCTGGGCGACCTGGCGCAGGACGGCCACGGCCTCGGCCGGGGCCAAGGCGCCGCGGCCCAGGCGTTCGTGCAAGGTCTCGCCGCTGACCTTCTCGAAGACCAGGAAAAGCCCCTCGGCGTCCTCGTGGATCGAGTGGATCTCGACGATGTTGGGATGCTTGAGCGCGGCGACGGTGCGCGCTTCCTTTAGAAAGCGGGCGCGCTCGCGCGGGCTGTCGGCGATCTCGGCGCGCAGCTTCTTCAAGGCCACAGTGCGCTGGAGCCCCAGGTCCACGGCCTCGTACACCACACCCATGCCGCCCTGGCCGAGCGTCTTGACGATCCGGAAGCCCGCGGGCGCAGCGTCCGGCCGCGCGCCGCGCGCCAGCACGGCGTGGTCCTCGGCGCGCATGGCCAGCCGCACCGACGAGTCGCCGCGCTTGCGGAACAGCGCGAACGAGAAGAACAGGAGCGCCGTGCCCACCGCGCCCAGCCACACCGTGGTCGAGTGCGGGCGCTTGGCGAGCGCCGCCGCCGCGGGGCCGGCCAAGGCCTGCTGATAGAGTTGGTCGAACTGAGCGTCCAGCGACGCGGCCTGCTTGAGGTCGGCGAGCTGGGCGCCACGGTTGCCCTGGCTGGCGAAGACGTTGGCGCGCGCGGCGTAGATCTCGGCGCTGTTGGGCGTGTCGCGCAGGGCGATGTTCGCCTCCGCCAAGGCCTGGTCCGAGTGGCCCAGGTCCACCATGTCGTCGATGAGCACGCGGTGAGCGCGGGCGTCCCACGGCGCCAGGGCCAAGGCGCCCTTCGCGTCGTGAGCCGAAGGCTCGTAGCGGCCCAACTGGCGCCGGGTCAGCGCGCGCCAGCGCAGGGCGGGCTCGTCGCTGGGATTCTGCTCCAGGCGGCGGTCCAGCAAAGCCTCCGCGCCGGGCAGGTCGCGGACCATGAACTTGCTGACCGCGCTGCGCACCAGCGGGTCGGCCAGCCTCAGGCCCGTGTCGCGATGGCCCATCTCGGCCAAGGCCGCGGGCGTCAGGGCGCGCGGCGCGCCGGAGGCGCCTAAAGTCGGGAACGAGATCGCCGACGCCAACGCCGGCGAACTGGTCAGCGCCGATCCCGGGGGCGCCTCGCCCGGGTCCCCGCGCAGGTTCGACATCAGCTCCTTGGCGCGGTCGGACACCGTCTTCTGCGTCACGCGCGTCTGCGGCTGCATCTTGTTCATCTGCACGAACGCGAAAAGATCCTTGTCCTCCGGATGCTGGGCCAGCGCCCTTTGGGCTTCCGCGACCGCGCCGAGGCGGTCTCCGCCCTGGGACAGCGCGCCCATCCGGCGCCACACGGCCGTCATCCCCGGCGTCGCGTCGTTGGCCCCCGCCGCTTCGTAATCGAACGGCTTATCGACCGTCGCCTCTTGAGGGCCGTTGGCCACCACGACGCCGCTGGGGAGCGTTCCTATGACGGTCGTGGCTTCGGATCGAACGCTGGGATCGGAATTCCGCCCTTGATCGCCGATCTGCTTGCCCTCGCTGCCGGCGTGACTCGCCTTGTTCTTATGCGAAGCGAGCTTCTCGGCTT
>Ga0315268_10009362_pt1 | contig 10172 bp, 13 predicted proteins | sample C1_top_MG_FD_204535 | JGI IMG/M metagenome (GOLD analysis project Ga0315268, IMG submission 204535) | Sediment microbial communities from Yellowstone Lake, YNP, Wyoming, USA - C1_top | ecosystem: Environmental > Aquatic > Freshwater > Lake > Sediment | place: USA: Wyoming | collected 2017-08-01 | reverse complement strand
TTGGTGAAGAAGAAATCACTTGTAATTTCATCACCTCGAATGTCCAGAGCAATTTTCAGGGCCTTGCACGCGACAAGTATATTCTCGTAGGCGTATGGGAGCCATGGATGGAAAAGAAGAGTGATATACCATATCTTGAAGAGATCAGTCGATACTATGATCCTGGTGACGTGGGTGAGGTTTATTTTTTCAGGGACAACAAGCCGAACAAGAGTGGAGGCCTGGCAGTGGTTGATGGGCTGGGCAGGATTGGCATCCATGAGACTGTTTCTGCTTTGGTCATGGATTACCTCACAGACTATGATGTATACTCCAGGGTTGTTGTTGCAGAACCGCTCAAGGTCGTGAATGTCCTGCAGAGGATTTGCGAATTCGGCCTTATCCCTGTCTTGATGCAGCCGTTGAATTCTAAATAAGTTTATATAAAGAAGCTGTTTATTTTCTTATGATGAGGTGAATTTTTTTATGGATGTTCTTGGTTATGAAATACCTGCATACATCATCGAGATAGCTGCTGCGATGCTTGTTGCTTTCTTGATTATTGCTCTTATCCTTTATCTGTACATGTCTTGGGCGACAATGGTGATTGCAAGAAAGACAAATACGCCCGGGCCAAAGCTCGCATTCGTCCCTGTTGCTAATGTCTACTTGATGGCGAAGATGGCAGACCTTTCAGGCTGGTACACGACATCATTGCTTCTTGCGTTCATCCCTTTCATAGGAGGTTTCATCACTCTCGCTACATTTGCATATATCTGGTGGAGGATTGCAAAGAAATTAGGAAGACCTGGTTACTGGGGGATACTGATGCTGATTCCAGTAGTCAATCTGTTTATCCTGGGTAATATGGCTTGGGGAAAAATTAAGCAGAATGAATCTTCATATTTATCTGAGTGATCTATTATCCCTGACTTCCCACGCTGTGTTGGTTATCCTTTTGATTACCGGTTTCTTCAGTCCGAAGTACATCTTGATGCACTCATCTTCACCAAGTGCCATAGGCAGCTTGAATGCTTCTACTGGCGTTGCCCAGACATATCCTTTGTAATCATGGGTGCTTATATGGACTGTTGGTTTGGTGTTGAGTTCAGCTACATAGAGATTATATATGATATCCCCTTCAGGGACTTTCACGCTGAATGTCTTGTAAGGTCTTATTATATCCTTGTCAAGCATTATCCCTGCACCAACCATTATTTCTCGTACGACGACATCCTTTGCGTCTGTGTCCATCTTGACTTTAGCGCCTGGGAATCCCCATCTTTCCCCGAACATCTTCCTCGGCTGTCTTAGTAGTAGAAGGAATTGGTCTTGGTATCTTACCATGCATGCAGCAAGTGTCATGTTTGGCTTGAAATCCTCTGGTGGTGTTTCGAATAGCATTTTAGGAACACAGAAACGCGCTTGTTTAAATTTTTATCGAGAAAAATCCCATCATTTATATAGGACATTTATTTTAGTTTAAATATGAAAAAGTTTCACGAGTCTGTCTATCGCTCAATCACAAAAGCAGTCACTTTCAGGATTCTTATAATAATACTGGATTTCATTGTGATATATCTTTTCACAAAGCGCATAGACCTTACTGTGGGAGTTATCATTGTCAGCAATTTCTCTAGCACCATAGCTTATTTTGTCCATGAGAGAATATGGAACAGGGTGCATTGGGGCAAGGACCATAAAGATTGATTTGCTTTTCGCTTTTATTTTTCTGAATTATGATATTGGTAGATAATATGCTTGTGTGGTGATATACTTCACAACATCTCTTTCTATGGTGAAACTTCTCCCCACAATAATTTATATCGATTTTCAGCCTATGTTATCTGTAGGTGATATAAAATGTCAGATAAACAGTTTCCAAAGATGGGTGAATTCATCCCAGTGATGAAGCCCTCTTATGCAGACTTCGAGGAAGTCATGCTAGCCCACGGAGGTAGCACATATGCGGACATCAAGCACGATGGCTACAGGGCGCAGGTACATAAGGATAGGGACTTGTTCTGGATATACACAGCGAACGGCAATGAGCTGAATTATCAGTGCTATCCTGAGATTGTGAAGGCAGTCAAGAGATTGCCGACCTGCATCATAGAGGCAGAGCTTGTCTCGAAAGTCGGCGGGTTCCACAAGAAGATCTATGAGAACACGAAAAAGAGATTCAGGAGAGAAGGTATAAGTGATGAAGCGGTTGAGAAATATCTCAGTAGCAATATTATAGAAAAGATTCCTTTAGAGCTCAAAGTCTTTGAGACTCACAGGCTTGGCACAAGGTATGTCATGGACTTGCCAGTTAGTGAGAAGCGGAAGTACACAGAAATATTCGACTTCAAGGATGTCTCACCAGTCGAGACACAATTGGTCAGTAGCGTTGATGAGCTGGAACAGCTGGTCAGACTGACTCTGGAAGGGAAGAATGAAGGCAGGGTCTGCAAGAATCCTTCTTCATTGTATGTTCCTGGCCAGAGGGAAAGTATCGATTGGGTGAAGTTCAAGCGTGCAGAGCCGCTCGACCTTGTCATAGTAGGTTTCTACAAAGAAGCCAACTATGATGGGGATTTGCCTTTCACGCAGGTTCTTTGTGCTACACTGAACAAGCAGTCAAGAAGGTATGAGACTATCGGAAAGGTCAGCGTAAAGAGGAATGCCTTGGCTAAGGAGATATTTCCTCTTGTCACAAAGTATATTTCGCTCTACAGGCCAGACAATGTGGAGTTCTCGCAGCGGCTTGATAGGCCTGGCAAGGAGAAGATTGTGCCTGCTAGCTACATCAATCCTGAGAAGTCTGTTGTGCTTGAAGTCAGGGCTATGAATCTGAACTACACCAAGAATTGGCACACTTGTGGATTGGAGGATGGCAAATCATTTTCGATGCGTATCGGTTTTGCAGACCAGGTGAGGTATGATAAGAGCCCACAGCATGCGACGACAACCGCTGCCGTGAGGAAATTATATCAATTGCAGGAGATGATGGAAAAATGAGCTTGAGCAAGGATAGGATGGAAGAGAACAAGGAGAAAGTGCTGAATCTTCTTCGGGAGACGAACAGGCCAGGCATAGATAACCTTATTGACTGGATGGAGAATCAGTCGGATTTTTTCACAGCTCCAGCAAGCACGAGGTTGGATTATCATGGCTGCTATGAAGGTGGGCTTGCAGAGCATTCGCTGAATGTCTACTCTTTGTTTGAGGAGAAAGTAGAACGCTTCGGTATTGATATTGGCAAGGATGAGATTTCTATAGCCACATTGCTGCACGACTTGTGTAAGGCAAACCTGTATGTGCCAAATATAACAGAAAAGGGCAACAGGTCAGAGCCGAAGCCCTACAAGGTAGATGACAAGTTTCCTATAGGACATGGCGAGAAGTCAGTCTTTTATGCGATGCGTTACATCCCATTGACGGAAAATGAAGGGGTACTGATGAGATGGCATATGGGTGCATTTGACTCTTCGTGGGAGGATAATGTCGACAGGGTAGGCAAGTTATGCCCTGCAATATATGCGTTGCATAATGCAGACTTAGAAGCCAGTGTTTATCTGGATGATAAATAATTTTTTTACTTTTACATTACATCTCTTCCGGCGCAGCTATACCGAACAGGTGCAGTCCATTTGCAAGTACTTGCTTAACAGCCATGCAGAGGAACACTCTTGCACGTGTCAAATCTTCATCACCTGTTCCTATCACAGGGCATGTGCTGTAGAATGAGTTGAATGTCTGGCCTAGCTCTATCATGTATCTTGCGACGATGGATGGTTTATACTGGACTTCAGCGTCACAGAGCACTTGTTTGTACTGGTAGATTTTCTTTATCAGATCTTTTTCTATCTCTTCTTTAAGCAGGTCAAACTTTCCGTCGAGCACTTTTCCGGTCTCTTTGCCGTATTTGCGTATTATCGAGCATATGCGCGCGTGCACATACTGCACATATGGCCCTGTCTCTCCTTCGAATGATATGCTCTGCTCAGGGTGGAATGTTATGTCTTTTACAGGGTCGGTCATGAGCAGATAGAATTTTAGCGCTCCCAGGCCTATTGATTTTGCCCTGTCATGTATTTCCTGCTCTTCTAGGTTCTTGTATCTCTTTATGACCTCTTCTTTTGCGAGGTCTTCCATCTCTAGCATCAGGTCATCTGCGTCTACCACCGTCCCTTCTCTGCTTTTCATCTTTCCTTCTGGCAGCAGCACCATACCGTATGAGAAATGGTAGCATCCTGTTACAAAGTCGAATCCGAGTTTCTTTAGCAATGCGAAAAGGACCTTGAAGTGGTGGTTCTGCTCTGATGCGACGATATATATTGACCTGTCGAATTTGAAGTCGTTGTGCTTTAGCCATGCTAGGTAGATGTCTTGTGTGACATAGACGCTTGTCCCGTCTGCCCGCATGAGAATTTTCTCTCCTAGTCCTTCAACGCTTAGGTCGACCGCTATTGCTCCTTCCTTGTTGGTGTAGAACAGTCCATTCTTTACACCTTCTGTGACTATGTCCTTTCCGTTCTTGTATGTGGCGCTTTCGTAGTATACTTTCTCGAATTTTGGCAATCCGAAATGATTGTAAGTCTGCTCAAAGCCAGTCAGTGCCCAGGTATTCATCATCGACCATAGCTTGTGGACTTTGTGGTCATTGGCTTCCCAAAGCCTTAGCATCTCTTGTGTCTCTTCTGCGATCTCAGGATGCTCTTTTTCGTATTTGCAGTACTTGACATAGTAGTCTCCGACAAAGTGGTCGCTCTTCTTTCCTTCCGATTCAGGAGTCTTGCCCTGCCCCCATTTTTCGTATGCGAGCATGCTTTTGCATATGTGTATTCCCCTGTCATTGTTGAGGTTGACCCTGTGCACTTTGTAGCCTTGACTCTCAAGTATGTTTGCCATGGATTCTCCTAGTGCCATGTTGCGCAGGTGTCCCAGGTGCAGCGGCTTGTTAGTGTTAGGAGCTGGGAATTCTATGACTACTTTCTTTCCTGCTCCCGCCTTTGCGTGTCCGTATTTCTCTTTTTCCGATAGGACTTCTTTGAGCGCCTTTGCAGCGATTATGTTTTTCTTGATAAAGAAATTCAGGTATGGACCTACATTCTTCACTTCTTCTATTATGTGGTCAGGTCCTATCTTGGTCTTCAGCCACTCTGATATCTGCACGGGTGACTTCTTCAGGCGTTTGGCAAGTATGAAGCACGGGAATGCATAGTCTCCCAGCTTGTTGTCTGGAGGCACTTCTATTATTGTTTCATCAATACCATCAGTGCCTGTCTCATCGACTATCTTCTCTATTATGTGCAGCTTGAATTCATCCATCTTTGTGGTGCAGTTCTGGCTTGTCTCTTAGCCTTTTCTTCACATGCTCTTTTATCTTTTGGACTGTTGTAGGTGCGTGGGGTGCAAGTTTTATGCCCTGATGCTCTGCTATTGTGTGTATGTCTTTCTGCATGTCAGACATGAGCTTTCTGAGCACAACGTACTCTCTCCATTTAAAGTAGAGTATGAGTAGGTATATGCCAAAGACGCCGCCTACAAGCACCTTGAGAGTGTTGACCACAGTATCTATTGGGCCTAGAAGGGTGAGTACAGTACTATTGACTTCAAGCAATTAATTCACCTCGTTTATGCAACTTTGAGTGGTCTTTCTTTATTAAATTATCGTAGGTTGCACTCAAAGGGCAGCCACTTGCAATGTCTTATTTCAATTTAGGAACGCCGCCTAGCGAGCTGCAAGTTAGCCGTAGTTTGAAATTGCAGTTGGGCTGGAATATACAATTCTGCTCTCGTTGCGAGCGCGGCGTTCCATATCGCTGAACGTAGACTTGTAATCAAAGTATCTATGCAGATGAATCCAATAATACAGAATAAATAAAATAATTAGTACTCTTCTTCCTCTTCTTCGTCTTTTATCGCTACTGCCTCTTCAACCCCTCTTAAGAATGCGCTATCCTTTGGGTCGTCCTCGTCTTCCTCTTCAACAGCGAAGTCATCGTCTTCGTCCTCGCTTGATACACTTTCATCCTCTTCCAAATCTTCCATGCTGTACCACCTCTTAAAAAAGGACTCTGGGTAGCTGGTTTTTCTTCCATAGTATAAATAAGTTTCGTAAAATCACGTATATAAAATATAAAATTGCAAGTACCACTTTATCGGGGAGAATATTGTTATTAATTCGGAACCATTTTGTTAGGTAACTATTGGTTACCAACAATTTTTTATACTTTAATACCTTTGTAAAGTGTTATGATAATAACAATTTCTGGCATGCCTGGTTCTGGAAAGACCACTGTTGCTAAGATGCTTGCTGAAAAGCTGAATCTCAAGCATTACTACATGGGTGCGATAAGGAGAAATATCGCAAAGGAGAAAGGCATGACTCTTGATGAGTTGAACAAGATATCTGAAAAGGATCCGACATCAGACAGGATGGTTGATGACTATCTTGTGAAGCTTGGCAAGACTGAAGATAATTTTATTGCGGAAGGTAGGACTGCTGCGCACTTCATACCGAAATCAGTAAAGATTTTCATGGCGGTTGATATCAGGGTTGGTGCAGATAGGATCATGAAGGACATGCATGAGAAAGGCAATGCAGAAGTCCGAAATGAGAAATCAGCGAAATCAATAAGTGAAGAGGTCCTTAATCTGAAAGCAAGGATTGCATCAGACAAGCTGCGTTACAAGAAGTACTATAATATAGACATATTCGACCCAGAGATGTATGACATGTGGATTGATTCTACAGACATGACTCCTGAGCAGGTCACAGAAAAGATAATATCTTTTGTTAAGAAATAAGCATGATTAAGCAGCGCCGCCGCTCTTTGCAGCAGTCAGTTCTAAGAATCAGAAACCGGCCACTTCGAATGGATTATTCAGTTTTGCGTCAGCAACTTCCTATGTGCTAAGCAGTAAATGCCGGCAAAGCGCATTCGCAGCGCGGCGCTGCGGTCTTAGCAGAAAACTTTAAATACAACACCTCTCTCAGATACTATATCCTTCTACAATTTATATACCAGAGGTAGAGGGCGTTAAAATGGCAGAAACAGTTAAAACAGGAGATTTCGTCGAATTGGAATATACAGGCCTATTAAAGGACTCTAAAGTAGTCTTTGATACTACAATAGAAGCAGTAGCAAAGAAAGAAGGCATATTTGAGGCTAAAATGGCATACGGGTCAGTCTCGATTTGCATTGGCCAGGGCCAGATATTGAGTGGATTGGATACGCACCTTGATGGTCTTGAGATAGGCAAGGAAAAAGAGATAACACTTCCGCCAGAACAGGCGTTCGGCAGGAAGGATGCGAAGCTCATGAAGCTAGTTCCTACAAATATTTTCAGGAAGCAGGGAATCAATCCTGTTGTAGGCCTTCAGATCAACATTGATGGTATGGTGGGTGTTATCAGGACAGTCACTGGCGGAAGGACTATTGTTGATTTCAATCATCCATTGGCAAGCAAGGAAGTCATCTACAGGGTTGTCATCAAGAGAAAGATAACAGATGACAAGGAGAAGGTGCTTGCACTAGTTGAGCTTGCTCTCAACCAGAAGAGAGAAGCGATTAAGATTGACATAGCAGATAGGAAAGCGACAATCAATGTCAAGGCGGAATTCCCAGTAGAGCTGCTGAATCTGGTAAAGGAAAGGATACTCACATTAATGGATTCAATAAAGGATGTTGAATTCAAGGTAGAGAAGAAAGAAGAGAAAAAAGTTTCAAGCCCAGAGAAGACAAATTAATTTTTTTCATAATCATTCAAAATAGAGGCAAAAAAGTGGATAGTTTCATACAAGTCGCGACACAGAAGCTCGAGCAGGAGCGCAAAGAGAAGGAAAGGATTGGCACGGTTGCAAAGTCCAGGCCTTCTATCATGAATGAGATGGATGCTGAGCTCGAGGCCTTGCTCAAGAGGCAGATAGCGAGAATCAAGGTCGTCGGTGTTGGCGGCGCAGGCAATAATACTATCAATCGTCTGACAGAGGTTGGCGTGAAGGGTTCAGAGATTATAGCTGTGAACACAGATGCTCAGGACCTGCTTTACGCGACAGCAGACAAGAAGATACTCATAGGAAAAGAGATTACCCGCGGTCTTGGCGCAGGAGCCCAGCCGAAGATCGGTGAAGAGGCTGCCAAGGAGAGCGAATCAGAATTGAGGCGCGCGCTGCAGGACTGCGACCTTGTCTTCGTGACTTGCGGTCTTGGCGGAGGCACTGGGACAGGTGCTGCGCCAGTCGTTGCAGAAGTTGCTAAGCGCATGGGTGCGCTTGTTGTCGGCATCGTAACGTTGCCGTTCGCCATGGAAGGCCAGAGGCGATATGAGAACGCTGTCGTGGGCTTGGAGAAGCTTGAGAACATCGTCGATACGCTTATCGTGATTCCGAACGACAAGCTCTTGGAGATCGCTCCTGACTTGCCGCTTCAGACAGCCTTCAAGGTTGTCGATGAGATACTCACAAATGCCGTGAAAGGCATTGCAGAATTGATTACAAAAGCAGGTCTTGTCAACCTTGACTTCGCTGACATCAGGACAGTGATGGGCAAGGGAGGCGTAGCTCTTATCGGCGTCGGAGAGTCGGACTCTGAGAACAGGGCGATGGAAGCCGTCGACAAGGCGATACATAACCCGCTTTTGGATGTAGACATAAGCGGCGCTAATGGCGCGCTGATAAACATATGCGGCGGTCCTGACCTCACGCTTGAAGAGGCACGGAAGATTGTCGAGACAGTGTCTGACAAGCTGGACCCTGACGCCAAGATAATATGGGGAGCTCAGATTTCAGAGGACCTCAGGGACACTGTCAGGGCATTGTTGATAGTCACTGGCGTCCGCTCGACGCAGATTTTCGGTCCTGAGCGCAAAGGCTCTCAGGAAAAGCGTAAAGAGATGGAGAGCGAGCTTGGCATAGAGTTCGTAGATTAGAGGGAACAAAATGAACATAGCATCATGGCCTGGAAGGATTAAGGAATTCGCGCTGGAATGCAAGCGCGTCTTGAAGATAACAAAGAAGCCGACTAATGAGGAGTTCAAGACCATAGTCAAGGTCTCAAGCATCGGCATGCTTCTCATAGGCTTTATCGGGTTCCTTGTTGTGCTCATCAGGGAATTATTGCTTAAATGAAAGGTAAATGAAAATGGCTGAAGAAAAACACAAGAAAGAAGAAGTGGATATTTTTGCAGAGTACGGCGGGACTCCTGTCGAGAAGAAGGAGGAGGAGAAGCCTAAAGTGGAGAAGGTTGTAGCTGCTCCAGCGCTTGAGAAGAAGAAGGAATCATTCATATTCGCTCTCAGGACCACTGCGAACAGGGAAGACCAGGTCATGGATTTCGTGACCAGCCACATCGCAAAGAAAGGTCTCGGTGTCTACTCTGTCATCAGGCCTCATGGAATGAGGGGTTATATTTTCATAGAAGCGGCTACAAGGCAGGAAGCCGAGGCTGCGGTGCATAACATCCCTTACGCAAGGGGAGTCCTTCCGAAGGAGATTGAATACAAGGAGCTCGAGCACATGATTGAGCCAGTCAAGCGTGAGCTGACAATCAAGAAGAATGATATTGTCGAGATAATATCAGGTCCGTTCAAGCGTGAGACAGCGAAGATCACAAGGATTGACGAGCAGAAGGAAGAGGTTGTTGTCGAGCTTGTGGAAGCGGCAGTGCCTATCCCGATAACCTTGAAGATCGACGCAGTCAAGGTCATCCGAAGGGAGACTGACGACGACAAGAAGGATTAAATTTTTTTATTTTCATAACTGGTCGCTCACAAGTTCACCTTAACAGGAAACTGTGGGCATCCAACACGAAAGTGCGAGGTAAATAAAATGGCAAAAGAATCAGTAGATGTTTTGGTTGATGGCGGCAAGGCTACAGCAGCTCCGCCATTGGGTCCTGCATTGGGACCGTTAGGTGTCAATATAGGAAAAGTCGTTGCTGACATCAATAAGAAGACGGAAAGCTTCAAGGGCATGCAGGTGCCGGTGAAGGTCACTGTCGATACCTCAACAAAGGAATATGAGATTTCTATCGGTACTCCTCCTGCTTCCGGCCTCATAAAGAAGGAAGCGGGTGTGGAGAAGGGAGCTTCGAACCCTAAGACAGATAAGGTAGCTGACTTGAGGATTGAGCAGGTCATCAAGATTGCAAAGATGAAGGAAGGCTCGCTATTAGGCAAGAATCTCAAGCAGAAAGTGAAG
>Ga0315268_10009361_pt1 | contig 10172 bp, 10 predicted proteins | sample C1_top_MG_FD_204535 | JGI IMG/M metagenome (GOLD analysis project Ga0315268, IMG submission 204535) | Sediment microbial communities from Yellowstone Lake, YNP, Wyoming, USA - C1_top | ecosystem: Environmental > Aquatic > Freshwater > Lake > Sediment | place: USA: Wyoming | collected 2017-08-01 | reverse complement strand
TCATATCTGCCAATGAACGTGACATTTGCTACACTAGCGAGTCTTAGCGCTTCATTCACTAACGCTGTGGCATATTTCTCTGGATAGGAACTGTGGGGGCAGCTTTGGCTGTGCTCGCTCGTAGCGGAGTTCACGATAGGATTCTCCAGAACAAGGGGGAAGATTCTCAGGAACGTATTGCACGTCCTGGATTTGGCGGTATACTCAGGCATCTTCATTATCTTTCTGTGGAAGATGGGAATCATCGTCTTCTAGCGATGCTTGCGTTTCTCTCTAACACTCATGAGAGCTTGGAGAATAGATCGATCAGAAGTCTCAAATGCGATAGGCCGCCTATAGTGCGGCTCAGCTTCTTGGGGTGGCTGCATGCAAGACCGAGGCCGAGGCAAAGGCCAAGGCAAGGCTCAAGGCAAGGATCACGATTTTCGCGGGTTAACCGATTGGTGCGGGGGGTGGGATTCGAACCCACCGCGCCTCGTGTGCCCAGCGCGGCGGACACAGGATGATTGCCGTTGGGCAAGCTTCGCTCGTCGTCCTCGGTCAACAGACCACGCTCAAGCAGTCATGATGTGTCTCCCCAAATTAGGATGATCCTGTCATTTCGTACGGCAACCGCAGCATTCTGAGAGGACAACGCTCTCGGTCATGGCTCTTTCAATGCGTACTCGACAGCAGCTTTTGCATGTATCTCTGCTGTATCGAATATTGGAACGTTCACATCTTCTTGCCTAATCAGCAACGGTATCTCAGTGCACCCCAGTATGATGCCTTCCGCTCCGTCCTCGACAAGCTTTCCGATGATTTCCTTGAACCTCATTTTCGAGGAGCCGTTCATCTTTCCGACGCACAGCTCGGCAAATATCACCGTGTCGATGAAGCCCCTCTCGTCCTTATCTGGCACGAGCACGTCGATGCCGAACCTCTCCCTCATCCTCCCCTTGTAGAAGTTCTCCTCCATGGTCATGTTCGTGCCGAGCAATCCAACTCTCTTCAATCCCTTTTCTAGGATCTTTTCCGCAGTCGCGTCGGCAATGTGGAGTATGGGCACACCTATCACCTGCTGGATTTCGGGTGCGAACTTGTGCATAGTATTTGTGCAGATGAGGACGACGTCGGCACCCGCTGCCTCCAGCTTCTGCGCGGCGCTCATCAGGACCTTGGTCAACTCACCCCAGCCCTTGGTGTTCTTTATCTCCATGCTCTCACCGAAATCGAGCGAATACAAGATGCACTTGGCGGAATGCAGCCCTCCCAACTTCTCATTCACGGTCTCGTTGATGATACGATAGTACTCCTTCGACGACTCCCAGCTCAACCCACCGATAAGCCCAATCGTCTTCATGAGAACCCCGCTATACCGTACTTAATCCCGCATTTCTTAGGCGTATCTCTCATCTCCAAGTTTCATGGTTCTCAAGGTTTGACCGAGGACGGACAGGATTCCACTAAGGATGACCTAGTCACTTCAACGCCAGATGAAAAGTCGGGGGTTAGTTGGGAAGCGCCGGCGGTGTCAGGGAAGATCAAGGACGACCATTCCAATCGCGATAGTCGCTGCGTTCCTCTGAACCGGCAGCCGCATGCCTTTTCTGACTGCAGAGGTACGGCGCTGCTAGCGTTATTGCCTCGTATCCGACCTTCTTCATCAAGGCCAGAATCTCGGCCACGTTGGTGATTCTCTCATCATAGTCCACGAGAATCAGGTCTGTCATGTAGTTCGCTCCTACTGACTTAACGCCATCAGCCTTCTCAAGCGCCCTACGAACGGGGAGGATGCAAGTCGAACAATGCACTCCCACAATTCTCAGTCTAGCTCTCTGCAAAGGTCATCCACGCCACACACCAACGCACCACCTGACCCGACGACGACACAAGGCTGGGAGTGTTGGACCGAAAAAGCTTATCGAGTTGGTTCTTCCAAGAGCGGGGTCATTATCTACAGCTGCCCGAACCGAGGAACATGCCATGTCCAAAAAAGCCTTCCAAGACTACTACCCTGATCAGTTCGCTCAATGTTATGGCTGTGGACGACTGAATGAGCGCGGCCTGCAGATCAAGAGCTACTGGGAGGGAAATGATTCTGTCTGTATTTTTCAGCCGAAGCCTTACCATACAGCTATTCCCGGGTACGTCTATGGCGGCCTGATTGCGTCGCTAATCGACTGCCACTCCACCGGCACTGCGGCCGCCGCCATGTATCGCCACGAAGGGCGTGGAATGAACACCGAACCACCCTTGCGGTTTCTCACCGCTTCCCTGAAAGTGGACTACCTACGCCCCACGCCCATCGAGGTGCCCCTAGAGGTGCGAGCGACCGTGAAGGAAATCAAGGGGCGGAAGGTGGTCATCCTATCAACGCTCTCCGCGCGTGGCGAAGTCTGCGCCCGCGGAGAGGTGATCGCCGTGCAAGTGCCGGAGCATCTTATGAAGTAACACCGCCAGGCCTCGAAGGGGAAGTCCCGGGACTCCTTCATGATGATTACAAAGACGTCTGTGATATGAACCGTCGTTTCAGACGTTTTTCGTGTGCGTGCGCGAGACCCATACACGCCTGGTCAGGATTTCGACGGCATCCACCAGCATAGTGGCGAGGAGGCGCTCCAAAAGACTCCATGATGGAATTTGCTCTATGGGAGTTTGCTCCTGATTTGTCATGGTAACGATGCCGGAATAAGCAGTGAAGAATGGGAATCGCCAGTGGAGAGAGCTCGGCTGCTGTGGGACTAAGAATCGAGATGAAGATCGACACAATAAACACAACCGGAGTAGAGACGTCTCTAACCAAGGCGTATCGCATGAAAGCCGGGTCCAGATGCATGTAGGAAAGATTCTAAACCCGATGTGCGTGATGTAGAGTGAATGATGGTGTGGCTGTTCATGTCGGTGATTCCTGAGCGTGAGCGTGCCCACGTCAAGGAGATCCTTGACAAGGGGATGATGGGTGATGTGACTCTGGTCAACTTCACTCAAGAGTTCGAATGCGACTATTGTCGTGAAACGAGGCAGCTGTTGCAGGAGCTCTCTCAGATATCGGGCAACAGAATAAGGGTCGAAGTGTACGATTTTGTGAGGGATGCCGATGCAGCAACAAAGTTCGGCGTCGACAAGATACCAGCCACAGTCATAACTGGCGGAGTGGTTGGGCACTATGGCATAAGGTACTTCGGTGTACCGGCGGGCTATGAATTCGGCAGCCTACTTGAAGACATCATCGACGTTTCTCGAGGGAGCACACGATTGTCGGAGTTGACGAAACAGGGACTCAGACAAGTAAGTAAGCCTGTGCATATTCAGGTCTTCGTTACGCCGACGTGCCCGTACTGTCCAGGAGCAGTCAGGCTGGCACATCAGTTTGCATTCGAGAACAAACTCATCAGAGCTGACATGATTGAGTCAAGCGAGTTTCCGCAACTTGTGGGCAAGTACCAGGTTATGGCTGTGCCGAAAGTGGTCATCAATGACGCGGTGTCTTTCGGGGGGCGCTCCCTGAGCCACACTTCCTGGAGCAAGTCCTGCTAGCATTAGAGGATCGATCTCATTCCTAGCAGGCGAGCGCTTGAGCGAACGAGTTCGGCCGTGAACAGGTCGGAGGGCAGTCTCCTTGAGGTGTGATCAGATGCCCAATGATGTCGAAATCTGATCCAAGGGTTCTCTAACGATTTGGAACTTCCAATCTCTTTGAAGCATCTGCTCCAGGTAAGGGCGGCCCTGCTTGGTCTGTGGCAGTCTCTCGATGAATCTCCTGAAGATGTCTGGCGTGTAACTGTAAACGTAGGCCAGACTCTCGAGGGGATGATTCACGCTATTGATGTTCTTCGGAGTAGCCATGCATTTCTGCGGCATTAGAGGGCAGGTTATTGTATCTTTCTGGACTCCAAATTCGAAGAATTTGCTGCACATTGGGCAATAGTATTTTCCAGTTTCCATTTCGCCAATGATCTCAAGATCGTCCAGCTGGAAGCTTTGACTCATGGACAGTTCTCTTATCAGTAGCGGTAATGAGGACTCTAGTATTTTTCGGATAATGTCTTTCTTCCAAACTTTCTTGACGTCAGTGAGGATCAGAGTAATCTGTTCCTTCTGGATTCTCTGCGCGGTCTCGCAACCAGTCACGAGGACCACGAAAGCCTTCAGAGTCTGCAAAGGTTCCTTCTTGTAGCCGAACCTCCACTCGTTCAGGAATGTCAAGTACGCGTCGACCCAGCCTGATCCGATCCTGTCTGCGTCGCCTATCTCTGCCATGTACGCCATGATCCTCTGCGGGATCTTGGGATAGAACAACCCCAGTTTCTCCAGCGGTGAGACAGACTCCGGCCCAACGGTTTCAACTGGAATGGGCGTGTTTATGCACACTTTAGGCATGTAGGGGCAAACTGGCTTGTCCATCTTGAAGAGCATCCTGCACGTCAGACACCAGTATCGGTTAGACGGCGACCCTTCTCCCGGCGGCAGCTTGCTGACTCTCTCCATCAGCTTTTGTGAATTCCTAAACATACCAATCCGTACTCTACCTGCGACCAACCTTGATGTAAGCCTATTTGCCTCACGCTGGAGATCGAAGGGACGTACGTATTCATGAAGACGAGAATCACCACGGTGATTCTGGAACTCGCCTTATGATGTGCCTAAGAACGCTTAGGACATACTCGACAATACAAGCGTTTCTTAGTCTCATTCTCGGACTCGTAACGTGGGTGTTCATTTGTTGCCCGATTTCCGAACCTGAATCAACAGTGGCAGCTTGATTGAAGAAAGGCTAAGAAGTCCACATCGTGGTAACTCCATATCGCGTTGAGCGGAGCGTGGTCTACTTCAGATCATCGATGATTCCTGATGAAACGGAGAGAGGGAAGTGGCAGAATCCCCAATCGACACTTCTCGATGCGGGCCTGCGACCGTCCATAACCCTCGTAGACATTGGATGTGGAGACGGATTCTTTGCCTTGCCGGCCGCAAGAATCGTAGGCGAAACGGGAAAAGTCTACGCGTTCGACGAGGACCCTGATGCGATAGACCGCCTGAAACGAAAGGCTACAATCGAAGACATCAAGAATCTTGAGGCAAAGATTGGGAAGGCGGAAGACACCGTTCTGTGTGAGGAATGCGCGGACATAGTCTTCTTCGGTATAGTCCTTCATGACTTCGAAGATCCAACGAGGGTCTTGGAGAACAGCAAGAGAATGCTCAAGGCCACTGGACGATTGGTGAACGTGGACTGGAAGAAGACTTCGATGGAGGTTGGTCCTCCACTGCAAATAAGGTTCAGCGAGGAAGAGGCAGCCCGCCTGATAGAATCAGTCGGCTTCAAGATACAGGCCATTACAGAATCTGCACCGTATCACTACATGATTATTGCTACCAAGCATTGATCGTGAAGAGTCCGAGGGATGACGCGCATGTCCCGTATGATCAAAATGTGCGTTCCTTTCTACCAACAGGCTTCCGAATTTACTTGTGGACCTGCGTGTGTGATGATGGCGATGAAGTTCTTCCAGCCGAACCTTCGTTTGAACCGCGGGTTGGAGTTCGATATCTGGAGAGAGGCCAACCTCGTTGAGAGCTATGGAACAAGCAAAGAGGGATTGGCTCTGGCAGCGGCAAGGCGTGGATTCGAAGCATACACGATGGGAAGCTCTCTGCGCCATTCCTTCGTCGACATGATAGCTGACAAGATCCCCCAACTTGATTACACGATGCTGGAATTGCTGTACAATGACATCCGCAGGAAGTTTCGCGCAATAGGACTCAGAAACATCAACTCGAAGATAGAACTGTCCACAATAGAGCGAGTTCTGAAGAAGTCGCAAGTTCCAATCCTGCTTACAAGCACCTCGCTGTTCAGGAAGGATGAGCCCCCATTGCCTCACTGGGTTGTGGTCACCGGATGTGGGGAAAAAGGCTGGTGCCTGAACAACCCTCTGGCAAACGCGCCTGACACGATGGTCGGTCACAAAGAGCTTCAGAAGAATCTGGGCTATCGAGAAGCCCGATGCGTTGTGGTAGTATGTGGGCTCAGGAAGCCTAGACTGATTCTCAGCAAAGCTTGATCCAGATAATCACGTTAGGTAACTGGGCGTGTAGCGCTCTAGTTGTCTCTAGGCCGCAAGAGCTGTGAACCGGCTGCTGGATTGCGTGTCGGATCGTGTATCTGCTTCTGGATTGAGAAGTTGCTGGCGCCTAAGCGAAAAGGCGCTTTGTTGTCTGGGGACTACAATCTAAGCCTTCTGAAAACATAGTATTTCGGAAAATCCAGACTAAATGTGAGTACTGCCGAAAGTGTGAGGATGAATAGAACCTCGTACAACGTGAGCGGCGGCACAATGATACCGTATACTCCTAGCAACGCAAATCCGATTACAGTGGCTGTGCTTGCGATTAGTAGTTCCCTGCCAGGCCTCGATGACCAGAAGTGCCTTCTCTCGCGGACGATGTATATTCTGAACTGGCTTGTGAACACAAGCATCAACATTACGTAGCTCTGGAGTTCTCCCCATTTCAGGCCGAAATATTCTATGCCCGCTAAGATCGCAACCGCGCCGCCGGCCACGAATAAGAGTCCGATAACAAGCGAAGCGATAGTAATCTTCTTCACATTCCATAGGTTCGGGCTACTTGTGTACTCAACGTTGTCAGTTGCTACAGACATTGTAACAAAGTCGTTTGCAAACACGACTAGAACCATCCCTAGAACAGAGACTACCGCGCCTTGCAGCCAGAAGTAGCCTAGAACCAGCAAGCCAACGAACTGTATGACCTTTGAGACCTTGTTGATCACCCAGGTGAGCATTCGCTGGTAGATCTGCCTGCTCGTCCCTATCGTTTCGATGATTTGACGCGTACCTGGCTCGGTTAGGACTATGCTCGCGGACGCTTTTGCGACGTCTGTTGAGTTACTCACCGCTATGCCGACCTCCGCCTGCTTGAGCGCTGGTGCGTCGTTGACCCCGTCACCCGTCATTCCGACCATGTACCCTCGGGATTGTAGAAGCTTGACGACCCTGTACTTGTCTTCTGGATAAATCTCAGCAAACCCGTCGTACTCATCGAGTATCTTTGCCTGTTCGGCTTCGCTTTGAACCTTGAGATCGGAAACTCGGTAGATCTTGTCACCAATCGATACTTGGCGTGCTATCTCCTTGGCAACCGCAATGTTATCGCCTGTGAGCATCTTCGTCTTCACTCCCAAAGTCTTGAGCGCCTCTATCACACCCTTCGAGTCTGGTCTGGGCGGATCAGCCAGCGGCAGCAAGCCGACGAGTTGAAAGCTATCTTGGGCGTCAGCTTTAGCTATGGCAACTGCTATTGTTCTGTATCCCTTCTCAGACAGTTGCTCGACCGTCTTGTTCGCTTGAGTTCTAACCTCTTCACTCATCGAGCGGCACAAGGAGATTATTACCTGCGGTGCACCCTTCGTGACTCTGAAGCGCTGTGCTCCGCGATCTATGATTGCTTCTGATCTCTTGGTTGCGGGTTCGAATGGAGTGAACGAAAACTGCTTGTACGCGCTAGAATCTATGCCGGCAGCCTTCGCATAGCCGATTACTGCGAGATCTATCACGTCTTTGGTTTCATCTCTGGAAGCCAAGCTTGCGAACAAGACCACGTCCTCTTTCTTGAACCCTAGAAACGATATTGGTTCGGTAATAGACAGTTTGTTCTGGGTGATTGTGCCTGTTTTGTCTAGGAAGAGTACTTCCATCGAGGCTGCGTCTTCGATTGAATCGAGCCTAGTTACTAGAGCGCCCTTCTTTGAGAGTTCTATTGCTCCCACGGATAGGACGACGGCGAAGACGGCTGGTAACGCGACAGGAACAGCTCCTAGGAGAAAAGTCAAGGTGAGGTTCAGCAGTGATAGGATGTCGGCGTGCACAAGAACAGAGTCGGCGGCAACCACGACTAACGCAGCCAAGCTCACGTACATCATGTATTTGACGACGGCCATCATTATCTGTTCTTGATGTGATACTGGTTTAGCTATCCTGACAAGCTGTGCTGTCGTGCCGAAATATGTGTTCGCTCCTGTGTTGACTACAATGCACCTAGCCTCTCCACGCCTTACTACGGAGCTTGAATAGACGATTCCGGATTGACGGGCGGTTACTGGAAGAGATTCGCCTGTAAGCGCTGACTGATCAACTAGGACTTCACCATCGCCTAGAATCTTGGCATCGGCTGGTACCAGATCGCCAAGCCCAATACCAATTATGTCCCCTGGGACCAAGCCTCTGGCATCTTGAATCTTCCATTCGCCGTTGCGCAGAACCCTCGCCTTGACCGCGAGTCTCCTCTTCAGAAGGTCTAAGGCTCTCCGAGAACTGCGCGTATGCACGAAACCTATGATAGCATTCATCGTGAGGAGTCCAAAGATAGTCACTAGTTCCACATAGTGGCCGAGAACGTAGGAAAGTGCCATTGCCAATTCAAGGAGCCACGGCATTGGACCCCAGTAACGTGAAAGGAACTCAAGGACAGGATTCCTCTCCTTCTCTACGACTTCGTTGCGCCCGAATCTGCCAATCCGCTCCAGGGCTTCAGATTCCGTGAGACCGTTGGGAGATGTTTCGAGCAGTCTGATCGTTTCTTCGACCGAGATCTCCCTGTATTCGTTTGTGCTTCTGATCTTCACGAGCCGAACAACTTCCTGACTGAATCCTATTTGAGAGAGGTCCCGGCTGCACAGGCTCCTTCCTGGACCAAATCGATCAATCATCCAGCGGGCTTCAGTATCTTCTTTACTAATCCAAAGACCTTCACTAGTCAATCGGCTCGACTGGGCGACCTAGCCGATACCGTTCGGTCATCTCAATCCGGAAGGAGAGTCTGAGGTGCGGGTTCAATTTGTGTGTCATCTTTCGTGCGGGGGTTGAGCCGCTATCAGCGGCTCCTGGAGCCAGACCACGTGACCCCTTCCCTTTTGTGCCAACTGGAAGACTCCCTTGATGTTAAGCAGAGAATCGTTGATACCGAGCTCGATTCCCGACGCGGCGCAGATTCCGAGTAACTCGTAGAGTAGCCCTTACATATACCTTCGGCGCAAACCCTAATGAGGTAATGAAATGACCGAACATGCTGAACAGGACAAATACAGAACCGAAGTCCAAGAGATGTATTCGAGGTTCGGCTGGAAATGGGCTGCCTTAGCTTACATGGCAGGAAGAGTTCTGACGTACGATAAGCAACTTCCAAGCGGCTTTCTGGACGATCTGACACTGGCGAGAACGGAAATGGAGAGCGGATGCACCAGCGTTTGTGATGTAGGAGCCCATCTGCGAGACTTGGAGAACAAACTCTTCCCGGTTCTCTTGCAGGTCAGTGAAGGTGAAGTCCACACGATGCTTGAACTTATCGGCAAGGCGATGAACGGTTCGCTTGAGCGAAGAGACATAGACCTTTCACCTCTCAAAGTCAAGCTGGCTAAGTGCACGATTCCGAGCGTCTGCTCCTCTAGTTGAGGAGTCCGAAACTCGCATCCAAAGTACAGCATCTGTCGGGCCTTGCGACAGGTACCTGCGGCTCATCTCAGGGTTGTGCGGCTGCAGATGCAGGATCGGAGGACTCTTCACATTCAGGATTAGGATTCTGATTTGATTGATTCCGAGCGTTTGACTTCGTAGGCGTACCCGCCGTCCTTTTCCCCTGCTTCTGCAACTTGCCCCGATTTCATCATTACCAGAATGTGCTGTAGCACCTTGTCCGCTGGCAGTCCGGTCGCATCTGCCAACTCGGGAATCGTAAGGGCTCCTCCAGCGTTGAGTTGTGTCGAAATCGATTTCCGTTCACGCTTGCTCTCTCTGATGGCGTTCGTCAGTTCGTTCTTGACGCTTTGTCTGTCCTTCGACTCGTTCCCGTTCATCTTGGGTTCTCCCTGACTTGCGCAGCACAACTCTGGGCGGCATCATAAAAGATTTCACGGAGCGGTTGACATCGAGCCTGCACCATAACCGATTGCTGTCTCGGTTTCAGGCATCCTGCTTTCATCCGTTCAGGGCGGACAGCCTATCACGCACTTTCTCGGGGCAATTCGAGTCGCCATCAGCTACTTCTCAATGGGTACCGTAGACATCTAGGAGTTGCAGCCTCGTTGCGTCAAGTCGTTCCACGATGATATCGCAAAAGCGCTTCAGCAACTCGTAACCTAGGTTGTGGTCTTCTTCAGACTTGTTGCGAAGGCA
>Ga0315268_10009360_pt1 | contig 10172 bp, 9 predicted proteins | sample C1_top_MG_FD_204535 | JGI IMG/M metagenome (GOLD analysis project Ga0315268, IMG submission 204535) | Sediment microbial communities from Yellowstone Lake, YNP, Wyoming, USA - C1_top | ecosystem: Environmental > Aquatic > Freshwater > Lake > Sediment | place: USA: Wyoming | collected 2017-08-01 | reverse complement strand
GGCAGAGTAACCTTTTGAATCCTGGCACTACGGCGGACATTGTCTGCGCGGCACTGGCTCTGTGTGTCCTAGGCGGCTACAGGCCCTAGCTATTCTTTTTCAACCCATCTCTTGTACAAGAGGATTCCAACGGCGTAGAGAATTACCGCGGCGATGGCAAGAGTCCCGATTGGCAATAGCAGGTCGCTCACGGTAGCGTTTCGAATCATTATGTCTCTCAATGCCTGAGCCGCGTAAGTCATCGGTATGAATCGGCCGAACTGTTGGAGATAATCTGGAAGGTACTCGATTGGGAAGTACATTCCAGTGAAGAACTGAAGCACTATGCCCATCGTAGTGGCCGCGTTTGACGCTTCTTGGGGCGACCTCCCTATGCACGATATTATAAGACCTAAGGCTATGCCGTTCATGGACCCTAGGAAGAGTATCGGAATCAGCAGGGGAAGGTTCCAGTTCAGTTTCGGACCGAGCAGAACCACGGCCAGCACGGACATGATAATGATGGATATGGCCGTTTGGAAAAGGGCAGCAAGAGTTTTTCCAAAGAGCACGTTTATCGGGCCGGCTGGCGACGCTCTGATCTTTTTGAGTGTTCCTTTTTCCCTTTCGTAAACGATTGCTCCTGTGGAAGCAACCATGCTTGAGAATAACAGCGGATAGGTCAGCATACCCGGCACGATGTTTTCCTTGTAGCCTATCTTCTGGCCCACTACCGACGCTTCTTCGCTTACTGTTACGGGTTCCGTGTAATTCGGGTAAAGATTCTCGTAAAAGTTTGCGAAGAAGGCTTTGACTCCGTCTCTGACTAGTCGCGCAACGTCGGGATTAGTGTCGTCCACTGCCATCAGCACTTGTGCAGGGTTCTCTGATGTGAGGTTCTGCATGAAGCCTTCCGGGATCGTTACTACAGCCCGTACGTTGGATGCATTCAGCTCTTTTATGGCTTCGGTTTTGTCGGTGAAATTTGTGACGGTGAAGATTCCCGTGCTGTTAAGTCCTGATATTATGCTCGCACTTATTCCGTTTTGGTCATAGTCGACTACTCCTATTTTTGCGTTGAACGGCATTTCTCTTCCGAAGATTGCAGAAAACAGGAGAAGTATCATCACTGGGAAAGCTATTGTCCAGAAGACCGTTCCTCTTTCCCTGAAGAACGTCTTGACATCTTTTACGGCAATACCGATTATGGCGTTCAATCCTCTTCCTCCGTGAGCCTTCGACCGCTCAGTTTCAGAAACACGTCCTGCAAAGTCGGCTCGACAACCTCGATTTTCTCGGTAAGCACTTCATGTTCGCCAAGAGTGTTTGACACTTTGGTCATGATTTCCCATGGGTTCTTCGCAGAAATCCGAATCTCATCGCCCACCAATATTCCTCGATATTCTTTGAGAATCGTAAGTGCCTTCCTCGTCTGAGAGTCCTTCACTCTCACGTGGATTGCTGGCTGTCCACCAATCGTTTCTTTCAGGACCCGCGGCTTGTCCAGTGCAGCGATTTTCCCTTTCTCCATTACTGCAACTCTGTCACAGATTTCATCAGCTTCGTACATGTCATGGGTTGAAAGGACCACTGTTTTTCCATAGTCCTTGAGATTCTTGATGAGTTCCCAGAACTCTCTTTTGATGGTGGGGTCGAAGCCGACTGTGGGCTCGTCCAAGATTACAATGGGCGGGTCGTGAATGATTGACGCTGCAAGGTTTGCGCGCCTTTTCATGCCGCCTGAAAGTTTCTCGACCTTTCTGTTCAAGAACTCGCCGACGCCTAACACCTTGGAAGAGAAGTCAACTCTTTCCTTGAACTTCGCTGAATTCATGGAATAGAGCGAAGCAGAGAAAGCGAAATTTTCTTTCACGCTTAACAAGTCATAAAGCAACGTTTCCTGAGGGCAGAATCCGATCAAGCTTCGGACCTTGTGAGAGTCTTTGAGCAAGTCAAATCCTCCGACAGTAACCTTTCCAGAGTCAAATCCTCTAATGCCGCAGAGTATCTCCATCAGTGTCGTTTTTCCAGTGCCGTTGGGACCTAACAGTCCGAAAGTTTCTCCTTCCTCAACATTAAAAGAAACACCGTCAAGAGCCTTAATGTGACCGTAATGCTTCACCAAACCTTCAGCTTGAATCATCATTTTTGATCATCCCGGTAGCCCTCAATTTAAGTGAGCGTCTCTGCTTTCACGCTTATGGCATATAAACATTTTTCAACCTGACACAGGAACGCCTATCTTAAGCATCAGAATGCAGATATTCATGAGTCACAAGTAATCTTGAACTGAGCAAGCCGTGATTAATACATGGAGGAGAAACCAAAACTGCTCGTCACATTGCTTACGGGGCGAACAATAGAGCAGGGCGTGGGCAAGGAGCACGGCAAGAACTCGAAAGAATACTTCGAGAGCGTCTCAGTCTGCTATTTGGACCCTGAAGACCTGAAGCGGCTGGGGACAAAAGAAGGTGCCAACGTTTCAGTCTCAACAAATCACGGTTCAGTAATTGTGAAAGCGGGAAAATCGCTGAGAGCGCCACATCAGGGAGTGATTTTCATTCCCTACGGTCCATACGCAAACGCCATAGTCGACCCTGAGACCAACAGCATTGGCATGCCCTCTTTGAAGGGAATACCCGCCGAAGTTGAGCCTGCGCCTCATGAACCAGTTCTGAGTCTTAAAGAGCTTCTCAAGATGCAGTTTGGGAAGGGACAAAATGACAGTTGTTAACGCCGTCGTCTGCCCAGTTTGCGGAGCCTTGTGCGACGACGTAGAATTGACAATTAAACATGGAAAAATAGTCAAAGTCAAGAACGGCTGCTCCATGTCCGAGGCAAAGTTCCTAAACTACAACACTGGCAGGCCTTTGAAACCATTGATGAGAAAGAATGGAAAACTGGTTCCAGTTTCGCTCAAAGAGGCGGTCAGCAGAGCTGCTGAAATCCTTGCAGAAGCAACGTATCCGATATTGTATGGGTGGAGTTCAACAAGCTGTGAAGCTACGTCTACTGGCATTGCGCTAGCCGAAGAAGTCGGAGGAGTAGTCGATAACACTTCAACCGTTTGCCACGGGCCGTCAGTCCTGAGCATACAAGACGTCGGCATACCCACATGCACCCTCGGCCAAGTGCGGCACCGAGCCGACCTTGTGGTCTATTGGGGAAGCAACCCATGGAGCGCACACCCGCGGCACATTGAGCGTTACACAACTTTTTCTGAAGGAAGGTTCGAGAAAAGTGAATGGAGAAGCTACTTGAGCAAGACCAAGGCGCTGACAGGAAAGAAAAAGGTAGCAAGCGTTCTGAGAAGATTGTCTGGTGAAGAAAAGCCTTCGGCACCTCCAGCTGCTAATTCAGCGTCTTGCCCGGCGATCTCTAAAAAAGGAAGAAAGCTCATAGTTGTAGACGTTAGAAGAACAAGAACCGCCGATGCTGCTGACTACTTCATCCAAATCAAGCCGAACAAGGACTACGAGCTTCTTCAGGTCTTCAGAGCTTTGATCCGAGATCAGGAGATTGATGTTGACAAAGTTGCTGGCATCCCGACGGAAAACCTTGAAGAGGTTGCCGACGCAATGGTGGGATGCAACTTCGGAGTGATATTCTTTGGGCTTGGATTGACCATGAGCAGCGGAAAGCTCAGAAACGTGGACGCTGCTCTTTCCTTGGTTCGAGATTTGAACACCCGGACGAAATTCGCGATTATGCCCATGCGCGGCCACTTCAACGTCACAGGCGCCGACATGGTCTTCACGTGGCAGACAGGGTATCCTTACGCTGTTGACTTTTCAATGGGATATCCACGGTACAATCCCGGAGAAACGTCAGTTATAGACGTTCTACTGCGCCGTGAGTCCGATGCGGCTTTAATCGTTGCGTCAGACCCTGTGGCTAATTTTCCGAGAAAAGCTGCTGAACATTTAGTCAAGAATCCTCTCATCGTCATTGACCCTCACATGAATGCGACGTCTCAAATGGCTGACATCGTTTTTCCCTCAGCGTTTGTTGGAATAGAAGCGAGCGGGACAGCATATCGCATGGATCATGTTCCTCTTCCGCTCAAGAAGGTTGTCGGACCACCAAGGGGTGTGCTTTCAGACCAAGAGATTCTGAGAAGAATCCTTTCTGAAGTCAGAAGAATCAGGAAGAAAACGCAGTCGGAGGCGGCTTGAGTGGATCTTCTGATAAGGAACGGGTTTGTCTTCGACCCAATCAATGGTATCAACGGCGAGAAGATGGACATTGCCATTCACGATGGAAAGATCGTCGCAAATGTCAACGAACGCAGGGCAAAGAAGATTGACGTGCATGGCATGATTGTCATGTCTGGCGGGGTAGATATCCACTGTCACGTCGCTGGTGCAGAAGTGAACGCAGGACGACTGCTGAGACCAGAGGATCACCTTGGGGATTTTGAACCAAAGACATCTGTCATGAGGTCTGGGGTTGGGCACTCGATTCCGTCGACTTTCACGACTGGCTATCGGTACGCAAGGATGGGCTACACGACTATTATGAATCCTTCGATGCCGCCTTTGGAGGCGAAGCACACGCACGAAGAGCTGAATGACACTCCGATGGTGGACAAGGCCACCTATCCTCTTCTCGGTGACTGGTGGTTTGTGCTTGAATATTTGAGGGACGGCAGGATCGAGGAGTGCGCGCGATACGTAGCGTGGATGATGACTTCAACGAAGGGCTACGCTATCAAGATTGTCAATCCTGGAGGGTTGGAAGCGTGGGGCTTCGGACACAACGTCAACAGCCTCGACGACCAAGTTCCCTACTTCTGCATAACTCCACGCGAAATCATCCGAGGACTATGCAAGGTTAACAAGCTTCTGGACCTGCCTCACACGATTCACGTTCACACGAACAATCTTGGCAAGCCTGGAAACTATGCGACAACTTTGGAGACTATGAAATGCGTTGAAGACCTCGCTACAGGAAACAAGCCTGCAATACACGTCACCCATTGCCAGTTCAGTGCCTTCAAGGGAGACGATTGGAAGACACTTGAATCTGGCGCGGCTGAAATTGCAGATTACGTCAATAGCCATTCTCACGTGACTCTGGATATGGGTCAAGTGATATTTACGGATACGACGACTATGACTGCTGACGGCCCGTTTCAGTATACCCTTCATGAGCTGAACGGAAGGAAATGGGTGAATGATGACATTGAAACTGAAACAAGCGCTGGAATCGTGCCGTTCAGATATCGCCGAAAAAACTACGTCAACGCAATTCAGTGGTCAATAGGCCTTGAACTGGCCCTACTCATCAAGGATCCATGGAAGATTTTCATAACAACTGACCATCCAAACGGTGGCCCATTCACCTCTTACCCGCGGATTATGACTTGGCTTATGAGTATAAAGGCCCGGGAAGGGACATTGAAAAGGATAAACCCGCGAGCTCGAAGTAAGAGTCTTCTTCCGTCACTGGAACGCGAACTGGGCTTCTATGAAATCGCCATTGTGACGCGAGCTGGCCAAGCAAGAGCTTTAGGTCTCCACAATAAAGGGCATCTAGCTGTGGGCGCTGACGCCGACATAGCAATTTACAACGTGAATCCAGAGACAACAGACCCCTCAAGAGAGTATAAAATGGTGAGAAAGGTCTTCAGAAAAGCGGCCTACACAATCAAGGGTGGAAAGGTGGTTGTCCGCGACGGCGAAGTGGTCAAACATGTTGAGGGCGCGACTATGTGGCTTGACGTGAAGACCGACGAGCAGGCGGAAGTAACCGATGAAATGAAAAGAAGATTCAGAGAGTATTGGACTGTCGAATACGACAATTACCCAGTGGCGGAAGACTACCTTCAAGTCTCGCATTCAATTACTGTGAAGGCACGTGTGTGAAATGATAAGTCTTCGTCCCGCGAAAGAATTCAGGTTTCCTGTGACCGCCGAATGCGTCAGCCCGGACGTTTTTGAGGGCAAGTCACTCAGCGAAATAGAAGCACTGCCAGTCCGGGAAGGAAACAAACAAAGGAAGCTCAGAGAACTCTTCAAAGTCGAAGAAGCTGCGAAGGAAGACCAAGCTGAAGACACATTCATAGTCATTCATGGCGACGTAACTAAGGTCCGAAGAATAGGCGCAAGGATGACAAGAGGCGAGATAACCGTCAACGGAAACGTAGGGATGCATCTAGGCGAAGGAATGAAAGGCGGCAGCATAACCGTTCAGGGCAACGTTGAAGGATGGGCAGGGTCCATGATGAAAGGTGGGATAATCAAGATTCATGGAAATGCCGGTGACTATCTGGGTGCGCCCTACCGAGGAAGCAACGAAGGCATGCACGGTGGCAAGATAATCGTTTACGGAAACGTTGGAAACGAAGCAGGGGCTCACATGAAAAAAGGCACAATTAAGGTCTATGGGAATGCAGGTCAATTTCTTGGTTTTCGGATGCGCGATGGAACCATCTATGTTCAAAAAGACAGTGGAGACAGAGCTGGGGCATGTATGGTTGGCGGCAAGATAGTCATAGGGGGATTCATAGAGTCTGTTCTTCCGACTTTCACGATAGACAGCGTCAAACAAAAAGTCAAAATTGAAGAAAACGAAGCTGCTGAAGGCCCTTTCTACCTGTTCCTTGGAGACCTCTCAGAAAGCAGCGGCGGCAAGCTTTATGTTTCCAAAGAAAAGAATCCACACTTAAGCCATTACGAAAGATTCCTTTGAGGAAAAAACTTGAAAACCTTAAGTGTAAACAGACTAGGGTGGAAGCTTCTTGAAAAGCTGTGTGAAAACCCAGACTTCTACGGAGTCAAGGTTCAGAAGGCAGATTCTGGAGCCACCATTATCGATGCTGGAATCAAGGCAAAGGGCGGTTTACAGGCGGGAAGAATCATAACGGAAATTTGCATGGGAGGATGCGGAAAAGCAAGAATAACCAGCAGGAAATATGGAAAGCTGGAGCTTCCTTCAATATTCGTGAGCACAGACCACCCAACCATCGCTATTTTGGGTTCGCAATACGCTGGTTGGCAAATAAACGAAGAGGGCTATTTTGCTATAGGTTCAGGACCCGCAAGAGCCCTAGCTCTGAAGCCGAAAGAAATCTACAAAGAAATAGGGTATAAAGACGATTTTGACAAGGCAATAGTGGTTCTGGAGACCGCCAAGTTTCCACCAGCAACACTGCTGGAACGCCTTGTCGACGACTGCAAAGTCCTGCACAAGAACCTCGCTGTGATTTTGACACCGACTACAAGTGTGGCCGGTGTGGTACAGGTTTCAGGCAGAATACTGGAGACGGGAATCCACAAACTCAGAAAGCTCGGACTGAATCCTAACGCAATATTGTACGCTTGGGGATGTGCTCCCATCCCGCCGATTCATCCTGAGTTTGCAGACGCGATGGCAAGAACAAACGATGCAATACTCTACGGCGGAATAACATACTATGCAATTGAATACAAGGATGAAGAAGAACTGAAAGAGATTGTGGAGAAGGCTCCGTCCAAAGCCTCTAAGGACTATGGGAAGCTATTCATAGAAATTTTCAAAGAGGCAGACTACGATTTCTATAAAATCGACCCAAACCTCTTCGCACCAGCAATTCTGATCGTTAACAATTTGAAAACTGGCAACACGTTTGAGAGAGGAGAAATAAACGCCAAAGCGTTAGAAGAATCGTTCGGCTTCAAGAATCGTTAACGAGTCAAAACCCTGCTCAATTGACTATTGTTTACTATACGCTTTTTCCAATTTTGGAGTGTAAAAGAATTTCATAATGAATTCTTTGAAACCTATGTTTCCTGTAAGGGCACCCATTATAATGCTCATTACAGTTATTTCTATCCATGCTTTTGGAATGACTATTGGTATCATGAAGCTCATTGCAGCTCCATAAACGTACAATACTATGTATAGAAAATAGAAAATGGTGTAGATGCATTCTGGAATATAGGATATGAGTGTTATTGGAATAGTTATGGTGGAAGACCGTGAGCTATTATTTATTTTTAGTCTTTTGTAAAGAAAACCCGCCGTCAAACCAGTCAAGGCTTTTCCTAATGGCACTCCTATAAGAGAAAGCACTCCAAGCGAACCCATCACATAACCAAAATAATAACCAGCATAAATACCGCTTAGAAACCCAACTATTGCTCCGACGTAGGGTCCGCCGAAAATTGCCGCTATAAAAGTCGCGATATGGGACAGGTCTAACGCGGCGCCGCTTTGACCAACCGCCGTTAACAATGGTGCGACATTTAGTGAAATCACGGAGAGAAGAAGACCTAGAGCACTCATCATGGCAACAAACGCAGTTTGTTTGGTATCCATGCTCTCATCCTGAAACGCAAGGTCAAGTCAGCTTAGTCGATTATTTAAGAGTAGCTACTCGAAAAAGAGTACGCGGCCCTTAAGGGTTAAATAAATATGTCTCAAGAATATCTTCTATTGGGAACGCGATTGTCTGACACTATAAGATTATCCTCGAAAGACGTGAAGAACTGGCTTGGACGCGAAACCGGCTCAATCTTCAATCCAGTTCACGCGAAGGCCAAGAAACTGCTTGGTGAAATGAGCAAGGCATTGAATGACCTTTCGGACACTTCAAAAATGCTCTTTGACAACAGCGAAAAAGAAATTGAAAAGAGAAATATGAAAACCTACAAAAGAGCCAGAGCACTGAACAAGCTTGCAAGACTGTTCCTCGACAGGACAAAACAGGTCAGGATCCCGGATAACGTCACATACGACAGCTTCGGGAAATTCGTTCAAGAAACGCAGAAGGCGCTCATAGTAACTGAGGTTGACATCAGAAACTGGTTTCCGAGAATATCCCCATTCTTCATCATAGACAGAAGGAAATTTCTGGTCGTTTTCGAGAAGGCCAAGGGCTCACTTGAAGAGCTTCACGGTTTCCTGACCAAAGAATACGTCAAAACCAAAACATTGGAAGAAACGTTCCAGCTCGCGGACAAACTTAAGGCTCTTGAAGAGCAGCTGGCGAACGCCAACGAGCAGAAGAAGAGGACTGAAAATGAAAGGGTCTCGCTTGAGAAAGAAATCGCTGAAGCGCACCAGAAAATGGCTGATCTGAGAAGCAAGGGCAACATGAGCCAGCTAAGTCAGGCAAGCGGGAAAATCGATGAGTTAGGCGCAGAAGTGAAACAGAGTCTGCGGCATCTTCAGAAGCCCTTCATAAAACTACAGTCACTCTCGCTCCGAGGCGGAGGAAGCGGACTCACTCAAGATGAGCTTGCCAAACTCAACCAGTACCTAGAGAATCCGTTCGAAGCCTTTGCCACGGAAGAAACTGGTTATCCCGTTCTGAAGGAGATACTACAAAAACTAGACAGGTCAATGTCAGAGAAACTGAAACTGAAGCCAGAGAAAGAACGCAAAGCAAGGCAAGCTATAGACAACATTCTGAGAAAGAATTCCCTGGCAAACCTTCACCAAAGATGCGCGGAAGTCATGAGGCTTGAGAAGCAGCTTTCAGGATCCGCGGAGGTTGCAGAAACCAAACAAGGCCTGTCGAAACTTCAAGAGCGCCTCGAAGACCTGAACAGACGAAAGAGGATTGTCGAATCAGAAGAAATAGCGACTAGAAGAGCACATGATGAAACGCTTGAAAAAATCAGAAACTGCAAGGACGAAATAGAAAAGAACACTCTCAGCTTCATGAACAGAAGGATCTACATTGACTAGTTTTTCCAAGCAACGGTTGCCGACGAGCCTTCGAAGGCTTGTCAGGGAGGCTTTTGAAGTCAATGGCGAAGACTTCACAAGATTGGTTACACAAGCTACACAGTTGCTTTGCAAGGAAAGAGGCAAAATCGGCAACATGAACATCGTCGGGAAGCTCGTCGAGGTGAAGCCTTCAGGACAAGCGCTAATAGTTGGCGATTTGCACGGGGACCTAGAAAGTCTGATCCAAGTCCTGCAAGAAACCAACTTCTTGGAAAAACTGCAGAAGACAACTGATACATTTCTAATCTTCATGGGTGACTACGGCGACCGCGGGATTCACCCAGTCGAAGTCTACTATATTGTCCTAAAGTTGAAACTCCTCTTTCCAAAACGGGTCGTTCTGATGCGAGGAAACCACGAAGGACCTGAAGACCTTATGCCTTCACCGCATGACCTTCCAATACACTTTCGGGCAAGATTCGGGCGAGAAGGGACAGAAGCATACGCACATGTTCGCAGGCTGTTTGACCAGCTGT
>Ga0315268_10009359_pt1 | contig 10173 bp, 6 predicted proteins | sample C1_top_MG_FD_204535 | JGI IMG/M metagenome (GOLD analysis project Ga0315268, IMG submission 204535) | Sediment microbial communities from Yellowstone Lake, YNP, Wyoming, USA - C1_top | ecosystem: Environmental > Aquatic > Freshwater > Lake > Sediment | place: USA: Wyoming | collected 2017-08-01 | reverse complement strand
TATCTGTACCTGGAAATTCTGCCTCCCTTCGCGGTGAGCCTGCTGGCCTTCACCTCCATTGTCTTTCTGGGGCGCATGATGCGGGTGACCCAGATGATCGTGGTCAAGGGGGTGGGCCTGGCCGAGGTGCTGAAGTCCTGCCTGTACCTGCTCCCCTACCTGCTGGTTTTCACCCTCCCCATGGCGGCCACGGTAGGGATTCTGTTGGCCCTGATGCGCCTGACGGTGGACCAGGAGATTATCGCCCTGAAGACCGCGGGGCTGAGTTATGCCCAGTTGGCGCCGCCGGTTCTGGCGTTTGCCCTGGCCGCCACCGTCCTCACCTCGGGCCTGACCCTGTCCGCCAGCCCCTGGGGGCAGCGGGCCACCAAAGAATTGCTTATGGAGGTGGTGAAAAAACGGGCCGACCTGGGAATCAAGGAACAGACCTTCAATACCGACTTCCCGGGCCTGATGCTGTTTGTCAACCATATCCCTGCCAAGTCCGGCCGGCTGGAGGGGATCTTCGTCTATGACTCCCGGGATGAGGCCAGCACCAGCACCATTTATGCTCAGACAGGGGAGATGAACTTCGATAAGGAGCAGGAGGCTTTGGTCCTGCATCTCTCCGACGGCTGGGTGTTTCACTGGGGGGTGGGGCTGAACCGCTGGCAAACCGTGGAATTCAAGACCTATGAACTGCCGATGCGGCTCTTTGATGAGGCCTTGAAAAGCGGCAAGTCAGAAGGGGAGATGTCCCTGGAGGAGTTGTGGCGGGGTCTGGAGGGAAATCCGGACCCGGAGCGCTACAACCGGCTCGTGGTGGAATTGAGCCAGCGCTTTGCCATGCCCTTTGGGGCCTTCCTGCTTTGTTTGATGGCCATGCCCCTGGGGATGAGTCCGCGCCACCACGGCCGGGCCTGGGGTCTGATCCTGGGCCTGATGATCTTCCTGGTCTATTATGTGGTTTTTACGGCCTCCTGGCGGCTGGCGGTGAATGCCCGGGTGAATCCGGCCCTGGCGCCCTGGACCGCCAACTTCCTGTTCGTCGCGGTGGCCCTCTACCTCTGGTTCCGCACGGTCCGGGAACTGCCCCTGATCCCGCTGTCCTGGCCGGCCTGGTGGCCGGGGCCTGCCTGGCCTTTCCGGCGAGGGTCCTCATAATCCGTGAAATAACGGGTCTGCAGTCGCCGACCTCCCAAAACCTCACGCCAAGGCGCAAAGACGCCAAGGCGCTAGAGGGCGCCCTCTTCCTCCTGCCTGAGGGACCGCATCATCAGCAACACGTCGTGGGTCACCCCGTCCTTGCCCAGGAAAAAGTCTTCCAGGGTGGCCTTGACCTCAAAACCCCGGGAGCGCAGGGACTGGATAATCTTTTTCTGTTCCGTGACCACCTCGGCCTTGAGCCAGTAAAGGTTCTCCTGGGTGCCCAGGCTGATTAATTCATCCAACAGCACCGAGCCCAGCCCCAGATTGCGAAAAGGTGCGGACACGAAAATGCGGATCTCCCCGATATGTCTGGCCGCATGCTCGCCTCGCTGCAGGGCGGCTCCCGCCACGAAATGATTATCCCCGAGATCCACGGCCATCAGAGGGAGAACTCTGCGATAATCGAGACCGGTGAGCCAGCGGTCCACCACCCTGGGGTCTTTCACGTCATGTTTCAGGAACCTGACATCTTCTTCGGAGGTTTCCTCGAAAAGTCCGAGCAATTTCTCTCGATCTCTTTCGGTGAGCAAGCGCAGCATCACCCGGGCGCCGTTGCCCAAAGGCACGAATTTGCGGTAGCAAACATGGTTCTGCATCGGACCTGCCTCACCTCGGTGGGGATGGCCAAAATTTTATCTTAGCACAGTCTACTAAATATTGGGGCTCCTTAATTTGGGCGGCAGGCGGCCGCCGTTTAAGCAGCAGATTTCCCGGCAATCGAATTTGCAGGCCCGGACCCCTAGACCAGGGGTGGAAAACCGGTTTCAGGAATGGCGCAGACGCCGGTCCACCACCCGGGCCATTTTTTCCTTGATGAACTGAAGCGCCCGGGCCTCGTCTTCATCCAGATCGATGGCCATGATCTGGTAAGCTTCGGCAAGGCTCAGACGGATCAGAATCTCTCCCATGTTCGTGGTCCCAGTCATGACAATCCTCCTTTGGCAGGCCGAAACTTCTTACAGTGAATCTCCTTGCTCTCGGCGGATTTTCAGACTGAAAGGGATGCTGAGCTTTCACTTCCCATGAGAGGTTATCGCAGACAACCTGGCCGCGGCAGCCCAGCAAGCAAGGCATGGCGACCCAGAGTGATATAGGCTTCCTCCTTTGCCAATGGCAACCCCCCCTTTTCCGGGGAAGGGTGGTTCGGTAGCTTAACTCTAATCATCGGGGGGTTACAAAGAGGTTACAGAGGGAGCCGCGGCTCCTCGGATAAGTCCAAAATATTCCGGAAAAATTACCCTGGGGCGGCCGGCTGAGAATAATTGCTGAAATTTGCCGAAGTGGACTTCCTGACTGGTCTGAAAAGATGAGGTGTAGGGTGCGTCTTACGCACCAAAAATGGCGCATGGAACGCGCCCTACATTGGTGATTGCTCAGAGGTAATGTAGGGTGCGCTCTGCGCACCACCATACCGCGATGGTGGCGGGCGAGACGCCGCCCTACGAAATTTCCATGATTTACGGGTGAGCCGCAGGCTCATGAAGGACTGGTTTAAAAAGTATATGAGATTTTGTGGGACACCCGCCCTCGGGTGTCCGGTTCCTGCGCCGCCGAGGGTGGCGGCCCACATTTTCACGGTGGGCCTAAACTTGGTTGACTTTCCGCGGCGCCCAGGCGATCTTAAAGGAAGCAAGGGAGGCGCAGGCGTATGAAGGTGGTCCTGGCCCGCACGGCCGGGTTTTGCATGGGGGTTAAAAGGGCCCTGGAGATGGTCCTCAATGCCATCAACCACAAAGAGGAAAGGAGAATCTATACTTACGGCCCCCTGATTCACAACCCCCAGGTGTTGGCCCTTCTGGAGGAGCGGGGGATCAAGGTGCTGCACCCCGGCGAACCCATTCCGGACGGGGGTCTGGTGGTGATCCGGGCCCACGGCATCCCCCCCCAGGAGCGGCGAGAAATGGAGGCCTCCCCGGCCCGCATCATTGACGCCACCTGTCCCAAGGTGGCCCGGGTGCAGGCCATTATCCGGCGCTGGGCCCAACAGGGCGCGGCCACCTTGATTGTCGGGGATGCCGATCACCCCGAAGTACGGGGCTTGCTGGGGCATAGCCAGGGTCGGGGTTATGTGCTGTGCGGCGCCGATGACGTGGCGGCCCTGCCGGACCTGGCGGATTTGATCGTCGTGGCCCAGACCACCCAGAGCGTCTCCATGTTCAATACCCTGGTGGCCGGGATCCGGGCCCGCTTCCCCCAGGCCCGCATCTATAATACCATCTGCGATGCCACCGCCAGCCGCCAGGAGGAGGTCCAAGAACTGGCCCGCCAGGTGGATGCCCTGGTGGTGGTGGGGGGGCGCAACAGCGGCAACACCCAACGGTTGGTGGAAGTTTCCCGGGCCACCGGCATCCCCACCTATCATGTGGAGACGGAGCAGGAGTTGGACCTGGAAGAGATGAGCCATTACAGCCGGGTGGGGGTGACCGCCGGGGCCTCCACCCCCCACTGGCTGATCGGCAATGTGGTGGGCACCCTGAAGCACGCCTGGGCCTTTCACCCCGGCTCCTGGATCAACTATTTCTTCCGCGTCTGGCGCTTCTGGCTGAAGTCCAATTTCTTTGTGGCCACCGGGGCCGGCTGTCTCAGCTACACCTCATCCCTGCTGCAGCAGGTAGAGCCGCAATTCAGCTATTTTTTCGTGGCCTTTTTTTACGTCTATGCCATGCACCTGCTGAACCATTTCACCGACACCGCCTCCAAGCTCAACGACCCGGTGCAGTCCATGTTTTACGGGCGCCATCGGCGCTTTTTGCTGAGCAGCGGGGCGATTTCGGCCATTGCCGCCATCGGCCTGGGAGTTTACCTGGGGTTTTTGCCCTTTATCTTCATCCTGATCATGAGTGGTATCGGCCTGGTGTACAATTTCAAGATTATCCCGGAGGGGTTGGCGCGCTTGACGCATGTAGCCAAGCTTAAGGAAATCCGGGGCTCGAAGACGATGTTCACCGCGGTGGCCTGGGGCGTCCTGGCGGCCCTCATTCCGGTGGTCTGTTCGGATCACGAGCTTTCCGGCTCCACCGTCATCGCCTTTTTCTTTGTGGCCGGGCTCATCTTCATCCGCTCCGGCCTGTTCGAGATCATGGCCATCGAAGGCGACCGGGTGGTGGGCAAAGAAACCCTGGCCATCGCCCTGGGGAGGGAGCGCACCCTGAATCTGCTCTCCATTGCCTGCCTGATTTTTATGGCGATGCTCCTGGGAGCGGCCGCCGGCGGCTTGATTCCTTCGTTGGGCTACGCCTTGAGCCTATGCGGCCTCTATGCCCTGGGCTACCTCACCCTCTACCGGCAGGGGCTGATGGAATCCGGCCTGATTTTGGAGAGTCTGGTGGAGGCCAACATGATCCTGGCCGGGGTCTTGGCCTTTCTCTTGGACCCGTATTACGGGCCTTTCTAGTGGCGTGTCTCGCCCCCCTCAACCCGGCCTCTCCCGAAAATTAATGTAGGGTGCGCCCGGCGCCGGCTGAAGCCTGCGGCTCAGCCGTAAACCATGGAAAGTTCCATAGGGCGGGCGTCTCCCCCGCCGTGCAGGGTGGGTCCGCGCATCGCTCTTAAACGCACAGGCGGGGCGCCTGTGCCACCAATTTATAAGAACTTTTCAATGCAGTCATTCATGGGCCTACGGCCAGTCCGGTAGGGCGGGCCTCCGTGCCCGCCACCAGACAGTCTGAAAATGTTGCGCCGCCGCCCTCGGCGGCGCCTAAATCCCGACACCCGGGGGCGGGTGTTCCGCATAATTTCAAAAAATTTTTTAGACCAGATGATAATCTATCCGGTGGCCCAAAAATATTGGGGAAATCAGCCTGCCGGGAAGTTTCCCGCCGCCCGGAGTCACCGGGTTTCGAGAAAAAGCCACCACGGTCGGCCGCAACCCCTTGATTTGTTTGCCGGGAAATAATATTTTTTTTTCATAAATTTTTTATTGACAAATAATTGGGGCCATTCTAATATGGCGCTGAGCAAAACCGAAGGGAGAAAGGAGGTGGGAAAAGACCAAAGATAACCACAAGTTACGCCTAAGCAAAAGGAGAAATGGGATCAACTTTTTAATCAAAGGGGGGAACAATGAAAAAAAAGACGATTCTGCTCTTGGTCGCCCTGTCTTTGGTGGCCATGCCGCTGGCGGCCTCGGCCGCTGAGTTCACCCTGGGTGGCTACATCAAGATGGAGACCATCTGGGACTCCACCCAGATCAGCAAGAACCTGCTGTCGTTCATTCCTCGGAACAACAACGCCAACATGCAGCACGGCCGCCTGATCTTCACGGCGGAAAACAGCCGCATGTGGTTCCTGATCAAGGGGCCCAAGCTGTGGGGCGCTGAGACCACCGGTTATGTCGAGTGGGACTTTGACGAGCACGCCAACGTCAACACCGCGGCGGGCGGTCTGTCCTATTCGCCTAACAAGGCCCGACTCGGCCTGCGGCATGCCTTCTTCCGCTTGAACTGGCCGGATACCGAACTGCTGATGGGGCAGTACTGGTCCCTGCTCACCGAGGAAATTCCTGAGACCGTCAGTTTCGGCGCCGACACCGTGACGGGCCAGCCCTTTTTGCGGACCCCGCAGATTCGGCTGACCCAGATGTTCGGCATCGGCCCCGGCAAACTGACCGGGTCCATCGCCCTGTGCGAGCCGGGAGACGGCCTCTGGGGCCTCTCTCTGGATCCCACCCAGACCGCGGTTGCCAACAACTTTACCGGTGAATCCTCCGAAACTCCGAAGGTGGAAGCCCGGATCAAGTACGATGCCGACCTGTGGGGCAAGGCCGCTTTCTGGGGCGCGCCCCGGCCATTCAGCATCCGCTTCGCCGGCGCCTGGTGGCGTGAGCGTTTTCGGGACACCTTTGCTACTGCCGCTGACCCTCAAAATGGCATAGGGTTTGGCCAGAACAGCTATAGGAATATTTTTTACTTCCAGAGGGATCAGCAGTATCTGAACAAGTGGATCGCGGAAGGCAGTTTGTTCATCCCCATCATTCCCACGTACACCAAGAACTTTGCCGGGACTATGAGTCTGCTGACCCAGTGGTTCGTGGGCTCGGGCGTGGACGGCTACTTTGAAGACTTCCCGAGCACCGCGACCTTTATGAACCCCGTAAGTGGGCGTGGGACCGCGGCCAACCCATTTGCAGCCGACCGCTACACCATGAACCGCTTCGGCGGCTTCGTGCAGGTGCAGTACTGGTTCACCAATGAGTGGTACATGAACGCCCTGTATGGCCTCAACCGGGCCTTCGCCGTGCCCAGCGACTGGATCGGCATCAACAATGTCGTCGGGACCGGCACTGCCACCGACCCGGTGAAGACCAACCAGGCCTTCTATCTGGCCCTGTGGTACCGGCCTATCCAGGCTCTGAAGTTCGGGATTGAATACACCTATAACCGCACCGACTACTTCCAGAACGGCGGGGCTAATATCGGCACAATTGGTGCGGCCCCCACCGGCACCATTACCAATCTGGGTGAGAACCACCGGGTTATGTTCGGCGGTTACTTCTTCTTCTAGCCGCAAAAGCGGTTGACTTCCTAAAACCCACAGGGTAATATCCCTGTGGGTTTTTTTATGTCTAAATGAGACAGGGAGTGGATTACATGTTAAGCAGAATCCGGCTGGGATTGCGTCTGGGGCTGATCGCGCTCCTGGCGGTGGCGCTGGCAGGGGTGCTGAACGTGGGCTGCAGCAGCAGCCCGGTGACCTCGGTGAAAAAGTGGGTGGGCTGGGATAAAGGCGAAGAAGATGAGGAAGCCTTGCCCCCCGAGGCCAAGGAAGAAGTGGTCATGGTGGACGGCAAGCAATACGTGCGCAGCAAGAACCCCTACTGGCTGACCTACCCTGAACAGCCCGAATACCTATATGTAGAGAAGGGCAAGGAGTTCGTGGGCATGCAGCAGCACCTGATCAACGCCCTGGCCAAGGCGGTGGGTAAGGAGAAGGCCAAGGCCGCCGGCAAAGGCATCCCGCCGGACAAACTCCAGGAGCTGGTGCGGGCGGAAGTGGACCGCATCCTCCGGGAGCAGGGTCTGTCAGGCTTTGTCTCCCGGAGCCCCGGGGAGCGGTCTGCTTATAGCGGCCGGGCGGTGGCGGTGATCCCGGACCTGGACACGCCCTCGAGCTATGAAGGCCTCAACCGCACCCTGGCCGTGGCCCTGGGCGACCAGATGAACCGTCAGAAAGACCTTAAGGTGAGCAGCCCCGAACAGGTGAGAGAGGCCCTGGGGAAGGCCGGGGTCACCGGCAAACTGAGCCTGAGCCCCAATATCCAGGCGCTGGGCAATTACCTGGGGGTGCAGGGCATCGTCCTCACCGGCATCGTCCCTCCGGGTGCGGGCTCCGAAGGCTTCCTGGCCACGGAGATCTACGACACCTTTCTGGGGGCCAAGAGCCAGGCCATTGTGGAACCGGCCGTGGGCGGCTTAAAACCCGAGACGGTGAATAAATTCGCCCAGGGCAATGCCCTCCGGGTGGCCGCCAACCTGCAGAATATCACCTGGTTCGGGCGCGTGGAATTCGTCAAAGAGGGGAAAACCTATCTCAGCCTGGGACAGAACGCCGGGCTCAAGGTGGGAGACCGCCTGAAGGTGGTCACCCCGGGCAAAGAGGTGGTCAACCCCGCCACCCACGCCTCTCTGGGGTTCACCGCCGACATTCCCCAGGGTGAGTTGAAAGTGACGGAACTCCTGGGGGACACCGGCGCCGTGGCCCAGGTGGTCAGCGGCGGCCCCTTTAAGCCCAATGACCGGGTGAAGGGCGTTAAATAAGGGTTTTCTGTTTTCCGTTTTCTGTTTTCTGTGAAAGAGATAAAAACGGTTTTCTGTTTTCTGTAAAGAAATAAGGAAATTATGGAGAGCAAACGCCAGGCATCCAGGTCATTCCGCGATCTGGATGTCTGGATTTAAAGACGGTTTTCGGTTTGCTGTTTTCTGTTAAAAATGAATCGAAATGGTCAAGCAGGGGTCAAGATCATATCGAGATCTGGATGTTTGGAAGATATCAATTGAATTTGTTAAGGAGGTATATAGGTTAACCAGCAAATTTCCACGAACAGAAGTTTATGGACTGACAAATCAGATCAGGAAAGCGGCAGTATCTATTCCATCGAATATAGCCGAGGGACAGGGGCGAAATTCCTCCAAAGAATTTAAGCATTTTCTTGCCGTTTCCCTGGGTTCTGCTGCTGAACTTGAAACCCAGCTGATAATTGCCAAAGAGATTAATTACTTGACCGCGGACGAGTTAAATCCGCTCCTCAGCACCCTCGATATCATCAGGAAAATGCTCAGAGCCCTTTCAAACAGCCTCAAATGATTTTTCTCTTCTTTTCACAGAAAACAGAAAACAGAAAACAGAAAACTATCTCTTAATGACCGCCATTCCGGCCATGTAAGTCCGCAACGCCGCCGGGATCACCACACTGCCGTCGGCCTGCTGGCAGTTTTCGAGAAGAGCCACCAGGGTCCGGCCCACGGCCAGACCTGAGCCGTTCAGGGTGTGGACCAGTTCGGTCCCTGAGGCGCCGGGGCGCCGGAACCGGATGCCGGCCCGGCGGGCCTGGTAGTCCTCGAAATTGCTGCAGGAAGAAATCTCCCGGTAGAGGCCCTGGCCCGGCAGCCAGACCTCGATATCATACGTCTTGGCGGCGGCAAAGCCCATATCCCCGGTGCACAGCACCACCACCCGGTAAGGCAGGCCCAGGATCTGCAGCACCTCTTCGGCGTCGGCGAGCAAGCGCTCCAGGTGATCGTAGGAGGTCTCCGGCGTGGTGAATTTTACCAGCTCCACCTTGTTGAACTGGTGCTGGCGGATCAGGCCCCGGACGTCTTTGCCGTAGGAGCCGGCTTCGGAGCGGAAGCAAGGGGTGTAAGCGGTGTACAGAATGGGCAGATCCTCTTCCCGGAGGATTTCCTCCCGGTGGATGTTGGTGACCGGCACTTCCGCGGTGGGCACCAGGAAATAGTCCCAGCCTTCCAGTTTGAAGAGGTCTTCCCGGAACTTGGGGAGCTGGCCGGTGCCCGTCATGGACGCCCGGTTGGTCATGAAGGGAGGCAGGACCTCGAGATAGCCGTGTTTGCGGGTGTGCAGGTCCAGCATGAAATTGATGAGGGCCCGCTCGAGCGCCGCCCCGGGGCCTTTCAGCAGGGCAAAGCGGGCGCCGGTGATCTTGGCGGCCCGCTCGAAGTCCAGAATGCCCAGGTTCTCGCCGATCTCCCAATGGGGCCGGGGCTCAAAGGGAAACCGGGTGGGCTCACCCCAGGTCCGCACCACTGGGTTGTCTTCGCTGCCGGCCCCCACGGGCACGGAGGCATGGGGCAGGTTGGGGAGGTTCAGAAGGAAGTCCCGGACCCAGAGGTCCTCGGCGGCGGCCTGGTCCTCCAGGTTTTTGACGCGTTCATTGATGGCGCTCACCCGGTCCTTGAGGGGTTGGGCCGCCTCCGGCTGGCCGGCCTTCATCTTCAGGCCCACCTCCCTGGACAGGGTGTTGCGCTCGTGGCGCAATTGCTCCACCTCGGCCAGCAAGCGGCGCCGCTCCGCATCGTGCCGGGTAAATTCCTCCAGAGAAATCTCCGCCCCCCGGTTTTTCAGGGCCAGCTTCACCACCTCGAGATGCTCCCGGACCAGTTTCAGATCCAACATGCCGCGCTCCCTTCACCGGTTTGGGGTTTGACCTGGCGCCTGGGCGGGAAAGATAAGCTCACGCAAAGGCGCCAAGGCGCAATGAGTAGTTTCTGTGCGGCCGTCCTCGCCCGCCGACTGGTAGATAATTCCTTACACTGATTCGCCTTCAAACGGCTATTTTTTGTAGCCGCGGGCTTTACCGTGAAAGTGCAAGCGGGGCGGTAGGCGAATCGCTCCTTGTAGCTCGCAGTTAAATGTAGGGGCGCCATTCATTGCGCCCTAAAGGGCGTGATAAATCACGCCCCTACAAAGGAACTTTCATTCTCGGGGGTGGCCCTAAATTGACCATGGGCGTTTAGCCTGCGCAGCACAGGC
>Ga0315268_10009357_pt1 | contig 10174 bp, 13 predicted proteins | sample C1_top_MG_FD_204535 | JGI IMG/M metagenome (GOLD analysis project Ga0315268, IMG submission 204535) | Sediment microbial communities from Yellowstone Lake, YNP, Wyoming, USA - C1_top | ecosystem: Environmental > Aquatic > Freshwater > Lake > Sediment | place: USA: Wyoming | collected 2017-08-01 | reverse complement strand
GTGGAATTATTTTTGATTTGGATGGGACGTTGATCGAATCTTACGAAGCCATCTACCTTGGGCTGAAAGAGTGTTTCCAATCTTTGGGAAGAGGGATATTCCCTTTCTCCGATCTCAAAAAATATCTCAAACCAGATTTAGAGACCACCCTTTCTCAGTTCTTCACCCCGGAGGAGGTTCTAAAGGGCATCCCCATCATGAGGAAGAAATATGAAGAAGTCTATCTTAATAAAACTCACTTTTTAGACGGAGCCGAAGAGGTTCTCAGAGCACTTCATTCGAGTGGGATCCTTTTAGGAATCGCCTCAAATAAATTGGGTCGCTTTTCACGAGGGGCTCTCATCCATTTAGGGGTGTCAGGCTATTTTCATTCCGTGATCGGCTCAGGGGATGTCCCACGAAACAAACCTTTCCCTGATATGATCCAAACCGTCCTAAAGGAAATGCATCTTCACCCCGAGGAGACGATTTTTGTCGGAGATACCCTGACTGATATTGAAACAGGGAAACAAGCCGGTGTCGATGTTTATGCCCTTCCTACCGGATTCTATTCAAAAAAGGAACTTTCACAAGGGAAGCCCAAACGATTATTAACCCATCTCCAGGATTTGGTTCCCCTTATTCAAAATCCACTTTCATAGGCTCATGGATCGGTGATAGCTCCGTCTTCCCAAGTCCGCTTTCCTCCTATTTCTTTTCTTACCGTTTTCGATTTATAGCCTCGATCACTCATGTCCCGTTCTGAATCCCCTCCACCCTCGAAGGCAAAATAATTTTTTCTTGACATGAGGAGGATTATGTGATAAATAAGCCTCATGTAATATATTAATCTCATGTAATTATTAAGTTACATGTGATAAATTTATCTCTATGGAAAATGTTGTAGGCACTGTGTGGAAATTGATTAAAGAGAAATCTTCTGTCAGGAGGGTTTCCATGGAGCTGGGGATAGATCGGGCGAGCCTTTATCGATCTTTGAAAAAAGGAACGAACCCAAGGATTGATACGATCGTAAAATTTTTAGACCATCTGGGTTACCAACTTCAGGTCGTCAAAGTGAAAAAGAAGGTCAAAAAACCAATTCGATCAACGAGAAAAAAATTACGAAGGTAAGTGAAATATCAGGAGAGGTTCTTAAAGGCTTACCGAGAGGCCAGGGAGAATCATCGGGGTTTATGGAAATAGATATCATTTCTCTTAGGAGGTGAGGAGATGATCGTTTACAAAGTTTTTTACAAAGGGGAGGAATTTGAAAAGGAAGATCTCATCGGGGTGTTCGCAGAAAGAAGAAGGGACTTGAGAGGGAAAACTCAATCTGAATCTGGATTGAAATGGGCAAAATTCTTTTTTGACAGCTTAATAAAGAATAGGCAAGCCATCTTTGTAGTGCCTAATGAATTTGAGGTCGTGGAATAATTGAGTCAGACCTGACCAATTTTTTCGATCGGTTAATAGGAAGGGACGGGGCGCCCCAAAGTGGTGAGAAATTTGTGCCGAGAGGTAAATCTTTTTTGAAATGAGTCGAGGAAAGGGGGTTATGAATATTTACTCAAAATCTGTTGAGCCACTATAAATCCGCTGTACACCTCCCCTTCCATACCCAAGTAGGGGAAATTTTCTTTTCCAATGAAGTAAATGTTTTTTGACAATTTAGTCGGAACCACACCTTCCTTCCAATCAAAATCGTAAGTGGATTCGTAAAGAAAATGGGAATAAGACCATCTGGGGATATGTTCACTGGCCCACTGAAAATCAACCCATTCAGTGTGATCCTCAAGAAAAGGAAAGAGGCGATTTAAATGCTTCAGGACCCCATGTTGATAATCAACCAGGAGGGTTTGTTCCCATTTTTCGGTATCCATTAAGCTTTCAACGGTGAGGGCTCGACATCCTCCGGGGGCCTTTGTCTCGTCTCCTTTTGGACTGAGGGCGAGGAATAAAACATTGCCATCCTCATAGGATTTTTCAATATCTAAAATAGAAATCAGAAGGTCCTTCATCCCTACTGGAATTACTTTTTCACGGATTCCCAAAAAGAGAGGGATCCTGACATATAAAGGCCTGACCCTCTTTGCCCACTTTAACAACGCCTTTCCTTTTTTACCCATGAGAGATGAAATTCGATGGAGAGGGGCATTTAAAATAAGACATTGAGACTGAAATACTCTTGGATCTCCATCGAATATCAGCGTCTGTTCCTTTTTCCAACTGAGTTCAATCTTTTTTACTCTATCAATCTCTTCAATCTTCCCACCCCAATTTAAGAATTTGTTTAATAGTTCTTTCTCTAAGTTTTCCAAATTGACACTTAGATTCGATTCATCCATCTCTTCCAATAAAATACGAGAGGCTAAAAGGATTGGAAATTGATTTGAATAGAGATTCCCCCAAGAGATCAACTGGAGTTTAATGAATTCCCTGAACTCTTTCGAAAAGGAAGAGAGCCTCGGATCTATTTTCCCTTTTGGGAAAGGGTCAAATGTAAAATATTTTTTAAAGAGAGAACCTCGTTGAACAGCGAAGAAAGGGGAACCATTCTTCTTGGCTTCTATCTCTTGAAGAAGATGCTGTGCTCGATCCAGCTCATTAAAAAATTCTTCAATCTGAGTCACCTCATTTGGAAATTCTCTTCTCCATTCTCCCTGTAATAAGGATCGTTGAGAAAAAATATCAATCCTTGATTTAGGAAGGACCACTTGAAAAGTTTCTTTTTGCTTTGATTTGCCCAGAACAATTTTAGGCGGTCTGCCCCCTTCTTGAGCATCCTTCGGCGAGGAAAGGTTCAATTCCTGAGAGATTTTGTTGAAAAGATTAGGCCTTAAGCGTTTTTCTGAAAAGTTTGAAAAGGGAACAAAATGATATCCCTTTACAGAATAGGAGGGATGGTATCCTTTTTCTTTTAAAAACAGGACCGATCGGTTATTTTTTGCCAATAAAGTCCCAGCTATCAAACCACCCAAGCCAGAACCTAATATGATCACCTCTTGTTTATTTCCTGAAGGTTTCATCTTGTCATGATATGAGATGAATCCAATGGAGCCCCGCGGGCAAGGCTCGTCCCCGCATGTCGAAGTCCCTGCCTTTGCCGAAACGGTTTGATGGCTTGGAAAAAAGCGCCTTCCTTTTCAATATCGACCCCTGCATCTTTTTATAAAACTTTTTCATTTTTTCCATTTTCAAACCGAAATTTCTTTCAGATTAATCGATCCCCCCTAAAAAGTCAATCCTTCGACTCCTCCGGAAGGGTGAAGTTTACAACGCCGGATGAGTCAACCCTTTGGAGTAAATAAACATAGGTCATAAATTGGGTAAACTCATTTGCAACATTATTAGATGCAGTATTTCACCGAAGGTTATTACTCCACAGGGTCAATATTTTACTTGCAGATTTAAACAGACTTTGTTAATTTTACTCCATTAGAAAGCCCTACTGCACGTGGTCGAGTTTTATCGAATTACATTGGGAATTCCTTTTGAAACGTACCCAAGCTTTAATTGTATTTTAGGGACATCAAGATGAGGATTGAAGAGTTCGATTACCACCTTCCCGCTTCCCTAATCGCTCAGTACCCGTCTCTTGAAAGAGGAATGACTTCATTAATGATCCTCCATCGCCGGAGCGGTGTGATAGAACACCAGACATTCCGAGATATGGCACAATACCTTGATCCGGGTGACCTTCTTGTCATCAATAATACCCGTGTTCTCCCTGCTCGGCTCATCGGTAAAAAAGAGACTGGAGGGAGGATTGAAATGCTTCTCATCCCCTCCTGGAATGGAATCAAAGGGGAATGGGAAGCCTTGATAAAGGGATCGGGGAAATTAAAACAGGGGACGAGAATCCAATTTGAGCAGGGATTTGAGGGAGTGGTTGAAGAGATAAAGGATGGAAAAGGAAGGGTCCATTTCTTCAATCAGGGCGAAGGAATGGATATCCTTAAAAAGATTGGGCACATTCCTCTCCCCCCCTATATCAGGCGAAAGGATGAACCACTGGACAGGGACCGTTATCAGACTATTTTTGCAGAGAAGGAGGGATCGATTGCCGCACCCACTGCCGGTCTCCATTTCGCCCCATCTTTACTCCAATCGCTCAAAGACAAAAAAGTCCGCACCACCGCCATCACTCTCCATATTGGAATTGGAACTTTTGCCCCTGTAAAGGTCCGTAACATCGAAGCTCATAAAATGGAAGCAGAATGGATAGAGATATCAGAAGAAGCTGCTAAAAAAATTGGGGAAACAAAAATCCGGGGTGGCAAAATCATTGCTGTGGGAACCACTACGACGCGTGCCCTTGAATCCTTCTCCGATGGAGAGGGAAGAGTGAAACCCGGGAAAGGGATGTCTTCTCTATTCATCTATCCTCCCTATCGCTTTCGTGTCATCGATGGATTGATCACCAATTTTCATCTCCCGAAATCAACACTGATCATGCTGGTATCAGCTTTTGCAGGAAAAGAATTAATCATGAAGGCTTATCAAGAAGCGATTGATAAAAAATATCGATTTTACAGTTACGGCGATGCCATGCTCATCCTCTAAATTAAAGACACTAAGCGCTTAGCGCTATGCGCATAGCGAAACAATATGGCTTTTCGTTTCGAGGTCACTCAAAAAGATAGCTTATCTCAAGCAAGACTCGGGAGAGTTGAAACAGACCATGGTTCTTTCACCACCCCTGCCTTTCTCCCTGTCGGAACGCAAGGTACGATTAAATCCCTGACCCCTGAAGAATTAATAGAGATAGGGGTCGAAGCAATTCTTGGCAATACTTATCATCTCTATCTCAGACCAGGGCATGAGACGATTAAAAGGTTAGGTGGGCTTCACACTTTTATGCATTGGGGAAGACCCATTTTAACGGATAGCGGTGGTTTCCAGATATTCAGCCTCGGAAGTCTACGGAAGATCGCTGAAGAAGGGGTGACTTTTCAATCCCATTTAGACGGCTCTTCACACTTCCTCACGCCAGAAAAGGTTCTCGAAATTCAGAGAGCCCTGGGTTCGGATATCGCCATGGTTTTAGATGAATGTGTGCCCTACCCTTCCCCTTACGAATATGTGAAGATCTCAATGGAGCGAACAAGCCGTTGGGCTGAAAGAAGCTTAGAAGTGAGAAGAGAAAGAGATCCTGCCCTCTTCGCCATTGTCCAGGGAGGCGTCTATCGAGACTTAAGAGAGAAGAGCGTCCAAACTTTGATGAAGATGGAATTCCAAGGATACGCCATAGGGGGGTTGAGTGTGGGTGAGCCGAAATCAATGATGTCAGAGGTATTAAAATGGACAACGCCCCTTTTGCCGGAGAATCATCCGCGGTATTTAATGGGAGTGGGAACTCCGGAGGATATACTCCATGCTATCATGCTCGGCGTAGACTTCTTTGATTGTGTCCTTCCGACCAGGAATGCACGAAATGGTACCCTCTTTACCTCGTTTGGAAAGATATCGATCAAACAAGCTCAATATGCAGAGGATAAAAAGCCTGTGGATGAGACCTGCACCTGTTACACTTGCCGCCACTATTCCAGGGCTTACCTCCGTCATCTTTACCTTTCCAAAGAAATTTTATCTTCGAGGTTGAATACTATTCATAATTTGTTTTATTATATAGAACTTTTGAGAAGGATCAGAAAGGCTATTCAAGAAGGGAAACTTCTTGATTTTCACAAATCTCACACCTCAATCCATGGGTTAGAAAAAGAATCTTCTATTCACTTTTAATCCAATGAAGGATGGGGTAAATAAAAAAGGAGGATTTTATGGGGATTGATATTGCTTATGCGATGGGACCAGCACCGGGGGGAAGTCAAGGGTCTCAGATTTGGAGTTTTCTGCCCATTATTTTAATTTTCGTCATCTTCTACTTCCTGCTGATTCGACCACAACAGAAGCAGAAGAAAGAACATCAGAATCTATTGGCCAACCTCAAGGAGGGAGACAATGTCTTAACCGCTGGAGGAATCTACGGCCGAGTGACGGGCATCAAGGATGATAAAATTACTGTTGAAATCTCCGACAAGGTAAGAGTAAAGGTCAATCGAGGTCATATTGCAGGAGTGGTCAAGCAGGATGTCTTAAAAGGAAATTAAAATTTAGAGTTAAGAGTTATGAATTTTGAGTTTAGAACTAATTAAAAATCTCTAATTCTTAATTCTCAATTCTTAACTCTTAATTGCAGGTTTTTAACCCCCTTGCTCTAAACATTGTTTTAGGGCTATAATCCACGAGGAGGTGAAACATGAGGAAATATGAAACCATCTTTATTTTGGACCCCGATCTTGAGGAGGAGCAGGCTCTATCGGCTATCGAAAAAGTCAAGGGAATTATCACTCAGGCCCATGGAGAAATTTTAAAGGTCGAAGATTGGGGGAAAAGAAAACTCGCCTACGAAGTCAAAAAGAAGTCCAAAGGTCATTATATCCTGATCCACTTTCTGGGATCGCCTGTTTTACTTTCTGAATTAGAGAGAAATTTCCGAGTCATGGATGCCGTCATCAAGTTTCAATCTGTTCGATTAGCAGAACGGCAAGCGTCCTCCTCGGAAGGTCCGATACCGGAGGAAACCCTAGAGGAGGATGCCGAGGCCATGGAGAAGACATGACCTCTTTAAACCGTGTGATCCTCACAGGAAAGGTCGTCACCTCCCCCCGACTTCATTATCGTCCAGACGGATCACCCGTGATCCAATTCCCCCTGGAATTAAATGATGCAGAGAACCTAAAAGGGCAGAGAGGTCGAAACCAGATCAATATCGTCGCCACTGGTAAATTGGCTGAGATCAAACTGGATCTTCTGCAAAGGGGTCAGCATTTGATGGTCATCGGTAAGCTGAATCAACGGCACTGGCAAACGCCGGAAGGAAAAGATAGAACCCGCACCGAGGTGATCGCCACAGACTTCCAGATGGTAGAAGAGAACAACCTGACGCAAAAGTCAACGAAGCAAGGAGAATAGAATGAAAAGACCAATGGAGAAAACAACCCCTGACAGGAAGAAAAAACCTTTTATGAGGAGAAAGGTCTGTCGATTCTGTACAGATAAAAAATTGGATATCGATTATAAAAATCCAAAGATTCTTCGATATTTTGTCACAGAAAGGGGGAAAATTATCCCCCGGAGGATTTCAGGCAACTGTGCGAAACACCAGAGACAAGTAACGGTCGCCATTAAAAGGGCGCGCAATATTGCCATTCTTCCCTTTACCACAGCAGTTCGATAAATTTTTTACCTGATATGATAGTTGTCAGAATGGCAGGAATTCGTTTTTTTTGATATGCTTGATAAAGAAACTTGAAATTTTAAACACTCTTTTCTAAAACTTCATGATCCAAAACGACAGGTTAGAATTTTGAAATTTGAATTTTGGATTTAGAAATTAGAGCTTAGGATTTCAGCCCGATGGTAATCGGGCGTTGGGAGGTGATCCATGCTGGTGATTTTATTGGAGAGTATACCTTCGTTGGGAAAAGCTGGAGACCAGGTGAAGGTCTCCGATGGATATGGAAGAAACTATCTCATCCCTAAGAAGAAGGCCATTCTTGCCACAGAAAAAAATCTTAAGGTGTTAGAACATCAAAAACGTCAAGTCCAACAAAGTATGGAAAAGGCCAAAAAGGATGCAGAAAAGATGGCACAGCAGATTGCAGACCTTTCTTGTACCTTTACAAAAGCCATGGGAGAGAGTGGAAAACTTTTCGGATCTGTAACGTCAATGGATATTGAGAATTATTTGAAGGAAAACGGGATGGAGGTTGATCGCAAAAAAATCTCCTTAGAGGAGCCCATCAAAAATATAGGAATGTTTACGGTACCGATTAAACTCCATCCAGAGGTGACGGCCCATCTTAAGGTTTGGGTGGTTCAGGAGTGATGTTTCATGGACGAGACGGACTTCTCTTCTCACAAACTTCCTCCTCAGAATCTCGAGGCGGAGCAATCTGTGCTGGGAGGAATTCTCATTGAAAATGAGGCAATGAATCGTGTAACAGAGATCCTTGATGCCGATGATTTTTATCGAGATGCACACCGCAAGATCTTTAACGCTTTGATTAACCTCTCGGAACGGGATGAGCCTGCTGATCTCATCACCCTGACCAATGAACTTCGAAAAATAGACCAACTCGATTCCATCGGAGGGGCTTCTTACCTCGCCTCTCTCATCGATTCGGTTCCAACGGCTGCGAACATTGAATACTATGCCAAGATTGTTAAAGAAAAGTCCATCCTCCGAAAATTGATTCAAACCTCCACGGAAATCATCACCCAAAGTTATGAAGACAGAGGGGATGTGGAAGTGTTTCTTGATGAAGCAGAGCGCGCTATTTTTGACATCTCCGAGAGGAGAGTGAAACCTTCTTTTTATTCCATCCGAGATGTTGTCAAAGAAAGTTTCAAGACCATCGAAAGGCTTTTTCAAAAGAAGGAACTCGTCACCGGTGTTCCCTCGGGGTTTAAAGAATTGGATCGAATGACGGCAGGCTTCCAACCCTCTGATCTGATCATCGTTGCAGGAAGACCCAGTATGGGCAAAACAGCTTTCTGTCTCAATCTTGCCCAATATGCAGCCATTGAAAATAAAATCCCTGTGGCTTTTTTCTCACTGGAGATGTCAAAGGAGCAACTGGTCATTCGGATGCTCTGCTCCGAAGCCCATGTGGAAGGGACCCGACTCAGAACCGGCTTTCTCAGCGAAAGCGATTGGCCTAAGCTGACCATTGCCGCCGGGAATTTATCTGAAGCGCCCATCTACATTGACGACTCAGCTGCCCTTTCGGTCTTGGAATTGAGAGCCAAGGCACGCCGCCTTAAATCCGAACGCGGTTTGGGTATGCTCATCATTGACTATCTTCAACTGATGAAAGGGAGAGGAAAAGCCGAAAGCCGACAGCAAGAGGTGTCCGAAATCTCCCGCTCTCTAAAGGCTCTTGCCAAGGAGCTCAATATCCCTGTGATTGCGGTCTCTCAACTCAGTCGGAGGATTGAAGAACGAACAGGGAATAGGCCTCAACTATCAGACCTCCGGGAATCCGGAGCCATTGAACAAGACGCTGATGTGATCCTCTTCCTTTATCGAGATGAAGTCTATAACCGTTCGGAAGATAACCCCAATAAGGGTAAGGCGGAGGTCATCATCGGAAAACAACGAAACGGCCCCATTGGTAAAATTGAACTGGCCTTTTTAGACAAATTCACATCCTTTAAAGATCTCTACAAAGGGGAAACCGAAACGATTTACGAATCATCCTAATCCATCTTTAGTTCTGAGTTTGGAGTTAGGAGTTCGGAGCTTAAAAACGAAATACTCCGAACACCGAACTAATCACTCCGAACTATTATTATCTTAAACCATGAATCTGCCTAATATCCTGACGTTGACAAGAGTTCTGATGATCCCGCTCTTCGTCATCTTTATTATGAACAAACACTTTGGATGGGCTCTGGTCACTTTTGTGATTGCAGGGATTACAGATGGGATTGATGGACTGATTGCACGAATTACTCATCAACGGACCGAATTGGGTGCCTATCTCGATCCCATTGCGGACAAACTTCTCTTATTTTCTGCATTCATCACCCTCGCCATCATTGAGATGATTCCCAGTTGGTTGGTGGTCATTGTCATCACGCGGGACGTCATCATCTTGGTAGGTTTTCTGGTGATGCTGCTCACCAATTATCATCCAAAGATTAATCCCAGTCTTTTAAGTAAAATAACCACTACATTTCAGATTCTAACCGTCGTCCTCGTGCTATTTACAGGATACTATCCTGCCTTTAAGCAGCTTTCTATTGTCTCTATTTATGGAACGGCTATTATTACAATCCTATCTGGATCACATTATATTTATTTGGGGACCCGGATTTTAAATGAAAAGAAATAACCATTTAGGCTGTAGGCACCAAAGCCGGTCAGATCAAGACCGGTGCTCCTTCCAGAACCGATCGGGTAGCCAAATACAATCAATTTCTTCGAATCGAAGAAGAGCTGGGAAGAAGAGCCACCTTCGCATCTCCGCTACGGTGGCTCCCCAAAAATAGAAAATTACTGAGATCTCTGAAAAAGTTTTTATGAATTCACTTGAGGACTGGGTAGGTGGGGTGAGAAAGCCTTCGAGCGGTCACATTTAAAAAATTAGCACTCAAGCCTAATTCCCTGAAATGGTTTCATTTT
>Ga0315268_10009356_pt1 | contig 10175 bp, 7 predicted proteins | sample C1_top_MG_FD_204535 | JGI IMG/M metagenome (GOLD analysis project Ga0315268, IMG submission 204535) | Sediment microbial communities from Yellowstone Lake, YNP, Wyoming, USA - C1_top | ecosystem: Environmental > Aquatic > Freshwater > Lake > Sediment | place: USA: Wyoming | collected 2017-08-01 | reverse complement strand
TTTGCATCAAGCCGCGAATTTCCTCGCGGAATTCGGTTGTCCACAGGTGCGGATTTTCCATCTTGATCTGGTTGATAACATCCACGCCAAAATTCAGGTGCATGGATTCATCACGCAGGATGTATTGATACTGCTCTGCCGCACCGGTCATTTTGTTCTGGCGGCCCAAGGCCAGGATTTGCACGAAACCGACATAGAAGAACAGTCCTTCCATGATGCACGCGAACACGATCAGGCTGCGCAGCAGCTGACGATCAGTCTCCGGTGTGCCGGTCTTGAATTCAGGATTGGTCAGCGTATCGATGAACGGCAACAGGAATTCGTCCTTGGCACGTATGCTGGGCACTTCGTGATACATATTGAATATCTCGCATTCGTCCAGGCCCAGACTTTCCACGATGTATTGGTATGCGTGAGTATGGATCGCCTCTTCGAATGCCTGGCGCAGCAGGTATTGGCGGCACTCCGGATTACTGATGTGGCGATAGGTGCCGAGCACTATATTATTCGCTGCCAGACTATCCGCAGTGGTGAAAAATCCGAGGTTGCGCTTGACCAGAAGGCGCTCGTCATCGCTCAACTTATTGCTTTTCCACAACGCGATATCTGCTGTCATGTTCACTTCTTGCGGCATCCAGTGATTGGCGCAGGCAGCCAGGTATTTTTCCCATGCCCACTTGTACTTGAACGGCACCAGCTGATTGACGTCCGCCTTGCAATTGATGATGCGCTTGTCTTCCACACGGATACGCCCGGCCGGAGCCTGTCCTGAACCAGGCTGAAGAGCCACATTCTGCACGATGGGATCCACCCGTCTCGACTCCCCCATTTGAGTAGTCGCACCCTGCATAAGGGGAGCTTCATCATCAAACACGGCATTTCGCAACAGGCCCATTGGAAATGGAATCACTGCGGTCTTAACATCCTCTTCAAAGGTCAGCATCTTGATTTTTCTCCTTTGCTCTAACTTGTTTTCATTACCGACATGCGAGGCATGTTGGGATTGTTATTCTGGGCAGTCCGGCGAATGAATTTGCCTACTGGCAAGCTTCACACTCCGGGTTATCAATCGAACAAAACTTGGCTTCTTCCACTACACCACCGTTGGTTGGCACTGCATTCAGCGCCCCGGCACGGCCAGTGGATTTTTCCGCCGATGTCGCCCCCATGGTACGCAGGTAATAAGTGGTCTTCAGTCCTCGAAGCCATGCCAACTTGTAGGTCTCATCGAGCTTGCGACCCGACACACCAGCCATGTATATGTTCAGCGACTGCGCCTGGTCTATCCACTTCTGGCGACGCGATGCGGCCTCGATCAGCCAGCTTGGCTCCACTTCAAACGCGGTCGCGTACAAGCTGCGCAGTGCTGCGGGGATGCGATCGATCTTCGCCAAGGTGCCATCAAAATACTTTAGGTCAGCAATCATCACTTCATCCCACAAGCCGAGTTGCTTCAGGTCAGCAACGAGATGTTCGTTGATGACGGTAAACTCACCGGACAGATTCGATTTCACGAAAATATTCTGGTAGGTGGGTTCGATGCACGCCGACACGCCGATTATGTTGGAGATGGTCGCTGTCGGCGCTATCGCAATGCAATTCGAATTGCGCATGCCATGTTGCTTGATGCGGGCACGCAACGCGTCCCAATCCATGCTCACAGATGTATCCACCTCGACATAGCCGCCGCGCTCCTGACGCAACATTTCGAGCGTGTCCTGCGGCAGGATGCCACGGTCCCACAAGCTGCCGCGATAGGTCGCATAACGACCGCGCTCTTCAGCCAATTCAGTGGAAGCCAAATATGCGTAGTAGCACACCGCCTCCATCGAACGATCGGCAAACTCGACCGCAGCCTCTGACGAGTACGCGATGCGCAAATCGTGCAGACAATCCTGGAAGCCCATGATCCCCAAGCCTACCGGTCGGTGTTTCAGGTTGGAGTTGCGCGCCTTGCCCACCGCGTAATAGTTGATGTCGATCACGTTATCCAGCATGCGCATCGCAGTGCTGACCGTGCGACGCAATTTGTCGTGGTCGATCTGCCCGGCCTTTTCGTGCCCTTTGGGATATAGGTGCGCAGCCAGATTGACCGAACCCAGGTTGCATACCGCAATCTCTTCATCGCTGGTGTTCAAGGTGATCTCGGTACACAGGTTGGAGCTATGCACCACGCCCACATGCTGTTGCGGAGAGCGGATGTTGCACGGATCCTTGAAAGTGATCCATGGATGCCCGGTCTCGAACAACATGGTCAGCATCTTGCGCCACAAGCCGGCCGCCGGAATTGTCTTGAACAACTTGAGCTCGCCAGTGAGCGTTTTTGCTTCGTAAGCGGTATAGGCGCGCTCGAAATCAGCACCGAACTTATCATGCAAGTCAGGCACATTGGACGGCGAGAACAACGTCCAGTTACCGCCCTCCATGACGCGCTTCATGAACAGATCGGGTATCCAGTTCGCGGTATTCATATCGTGAGTACGGCGGCGGTCATCGCCAGTGTTCTTGCGCAGATCCAGAAACTCCTCGATATCCAGATGCCAGGTTTCCAGATAGGCGCACACCGCGCCCTTGCGCTTGCCGCCCTGATTCACCGCCACAGCGGTATCGTTCACCACCTTGAGGAACGGCACCACGCCCTGCGACTGGCCATTGGTTCCCTTGATGTGTGCACCGAGTGCGCGCACCGGCGTCCAGTCGTTGCCCAGACCACCCGCATATTTCGCGAGCAGCGCATTTTCTTTGATCGCCTCGTAGATACCGTCCAGGTCATCCGCCACTGTGGTCAGGTAGCAGGAAGACAACTGCGAACGCTGCGTGCCGGAATTAAACAGGGTCGGCGTCGAGCTCATAAAATCGAAGCTGGACAACAAGCGATAGAATTCGATCGCGCGCGCATCGCGGTCTATCTCGTTCAGCGCCAATCCCATTGCGACGCGCATGAAAAATGCCTGCGGCAACTCGATGCGATGGTTTTCGATATGCAGGAAATAACGGTCATACAAGGTTTGCAGGCCGAGATAACCGAACTGCAGATCGCGCTGCGCATCCAGCTCATTGGCCAGACGCTTCAAATCAAACTGAGCCAGACGCGCATCCAGCAGCTCCGCCGTGATGCCCTGCTTGATGAACTTTGGAAAATAAGTAGCGTAGCGCGTAGCCATGTCCCCTGGGGCGATCTCTTCACCCAAGGTCTCGCTGCAAATCGTATTCAGCAACAGTCGCGCGGTGACAAAATTATAGGCCGGCTCTTTTTCGATCAGTGAACGCGCGGAAAGAACCAGACATTTGCGCACCTCATGCAGACCCACGCCATCGTACAGATCCTTGAGGGTCAACTTGATGACCGCATCTGCAGAAACCGCATCGCCCAAACCAGCGCAGGCATCCTGCACCAGCGCGGAAAATCGATCCAGATCGAGCGGACGCGCAACCCCATCTTCGCCGGTAACATTGATGACGTGAACCGGCGCCTTGATTTTTGACTTGGCGCGGGAGCGCGATCGCTCTTCGCGATACAGCACATAGGTGCGCGCTACATCGTGCTCTCCGGAACGCATCAATCCGAGCTCGACTTGATCCTGTATATCTTCGATGTGCATCGTCCCGCCATGCGGCTGGCGACGCATCAAAGCCGAGACGATACCACCGGTCAATTGTTCCACCATCTCACGCACGCGCGCCGATGCCGCGCCCTGACCACCGTTCACCGCAATGAACGCCTTGGTCAATGCGATCGTAATCTTGGACGGCTCGAAGACAACCACCGACCCATTGCGACGGATTACTTTGTATTGATCAAACTGATTGGATAAAACAGGAGAGGATGAAACTGTGTCAGGAACATTATTGCCAAGCATCGGAGAGGTTGGAACGCTATCGGTAGCGGCATGCAGCATAAACTTTCTCCCTTGAAAACCTTGTTAACCTCAAAAACCCAAAACCACTATATCTAGTACTTTTTCTTAGTGGCGGAGCTAATTGTAGTAGCTAACGAAAATATTGCAAGCGAAAAAATAGCTTTATGAATTCCGGCAGGATCCACGCGTCAGGGCAAGGTGCGCCGCTCCCTACTTGGCGCAATCAGTCAGATAACGACACCAATCAAAGCAGGGGCCGGGATCGGTTTTGCGCTGCGGCGAGATATCGCTGTGTCCGGCGATGCCGCGAATCGGATAGGCTGCGCGCAATGCCTTGGTCAGGCGACCAAGCGCAGTATATTGCGCGTCAGAGAAGGGCACGAAATCACTGCCCTCCAGCTCAATGCCGATGGAAAAATCATTGCAGCGCGAAGTCCCCTGCCAACAGGATTCTCCGGCATGCCAGGCCCGCTTCAAACAGGGAACGAACTGGATGACTTGGCCATCTCGGCGCACAAAGAAGTGCGCCGACACCTCCAATCCGGCAATGGTTGCGTAATAAGGATGCGCTGCGGCATCCAGTGTGTTTGTGAACAGCCGCTGCACGCCATCGCCGCCAAACTCGTCAGGTGGCAAGCTGATGTTGTGTATCACCAGCAAATCGATCGCCCCCGTGGGGCGCTCATCACAGTTCGGCGAAAGTACGTACTCGCAACCGCTCAACAGCCCTTCGTCATCCACACGCATGGGCGCATCAATGCTCATCATCGCCTGTCGGCTGCCCGGACATAAGTTTTTCGTCGCCATGCGGATCCCTGATACCCAGTCTTTCCATCCGGTAGCGCATGGTTCTGAACGTCAGCCCCAGCAACTTGGCTGCTGACGTACGGTTGAATCCGGTCTGCTCCAAAGCTTCCAGCAAAGCCTGCCTCTCGACACGATCCAGATAATCTGGCAGCGGAGATTTGCTGTCCATGGCTGCATTTTCCGATTGACCATGCTCTACAGGCACCAGCAATAGATCCTGCTCCTCGATCACCCCTCCAGGGGATAGCGCCAACGCCCTTTCGATAATATTTTCCAGTTCGCGCACATTGCCGGGAAAGCTGTAGCCTTGCAGCGCGAGCACCGCGCCCCCTGAAAGATGAACGTCCTCATCGCCGCGCAATCGAGCCAATATCTGTTGCGCGATTTCCGGTACATCCTCGAGCATCTCGCGCAGCGTGGGCATCTGGATCGGGATCACGTTCAACCGGTAATAAAGGTCCTGGCGAAACCTGCCTTCCCGCACAAACTCGGCCAGATCATGGTGCGTCGCACTGATGATGCGCACATCGACAGCCTCTTCGCCGGTGGCGCCGATCTTGCGCACACGCTTCTCCTGAATTGCGCGCAATAATTTCACCTGCATGGCCAGCGGAAGATCCGCGACCTCATCCAGAAACAATGTCCCTCCGTGAGCTGCCTGAAAAAAACCGTCCCTGTCCTTGTCAGCTCCGGTGAAGGCGCCTTTTTTGTGCCCGAAGAATTCACTTTCCATCAGGTTGCCCGGGATGGCCCCGCAGTTCACCGCAATGAAAGGCTGGTCGTGCCGAGCGCCGCTTTGCACGATCAGCCGGGCAGCCAACTCCTTGCCGCTGCCTGATTCGCCGCTGATATGCACCGGCGCCTGGCTGCGCGCCACACGCTTGATGAGATCGCGCACCTTCTGCATCGCGGGTGAATTACCGAGCAACATCTTGTCGCCAGACGGTCCCGCCTGCGGCAGGCTCAACGCAGACTTCACCAAGGCCCGCAACTGGTCAAGCGAGACCGGTTTGCTCAAATAATCGAACGCGCCCACCTTGAGCGCGGTCACGGCATTTTCCAGATTGCCATGCGCGGTGATCACTGCCACCGGCACATCCAGATTGCGCTGCGCAATATGCTGCACCACCTGCAAGCCATCGCCATCCGGCAACCGCATATCGGTCAGGCACAAGTCATAGCGGTGCGCCGCCAGCTTCGCCAGCGCCTCGCGCACATTGGCAGCCTTGTCCACCTTCAGCCCCATCTTGCTCAACGCCAGTTCCAGCAACTCCAGAATGTCCGGCTCATCGTCCACCAGCAGCACTGTGTGACCTTTTGCCAGATCGCTAACCGCCATGCTCTTCTCCCCCGCCATCCTTGTAGACCTCCCCAAAGGTTATCCGAAAACTGGCTCCCGTCCGTCCTTCATCCGCATGATATTCCAGCCGCGCGCCATTCGCCTCACATAACTCCTTGGCGATATACAAACCCAGGCCGGTACCCTCGGCCGCAGTGGTAAAGAAGGGCTCGAACAATTTGCCTCGATGTTCGGCAGAAATCCCCGGGCCGTCATCTTGCACCTCCAACATCACCGGCCCATCCTCCGTGCTCATCATCAAAACTATGCTGCCGGGAAACTTGCTTCCATAGCGCAACGCATTGCGGCACAGATTCCACAGCACCTGCCGCAAGTGGCCGCGATCAAATGAAACCATGACATCCGGTAACCCCGCCAGCCTCAGTACACCTGGCTTGACCCGTTCCGCCAGCACAAACTCATCGGTAAAAATACCCAGCATCCCGTCCAACTCGAACACTTCGGGTTGCGCGCGATCGCGCCGGTTCAACTGCATCACATCCTGCACGATCTGATTGATGCGCTGCGTGTTGTCGAGCACGATCTGCAATAAGCGCTGCTGTTTGGGGTCTGCCTGCTCCTCCTGCAGCAACTCCGCCGCATAACTGATCGCCGACAACGGATTACGCACCTCATGCGCGATATTCACCGTCAAGCGCCCCAATGCGGCCAATTTGATCTGTTGCGCCTCGGCCCGCACACGCTGCATGTCTTCCAGAAAGATTACCGCACCATGCGCGGCATCGCGCTCGATCGCTACAAAGCGCAACCGGGCCTGCAACCCCACGTCCAACTGGAGGATATCGCGGCTCGCACTACCGGTTCGCTTCCACACCGCATATTGCCCATACAGGATCGGAAAGGTTTCCGATAAGGAACTCACCTCGTCGATGGCTTTGTGCAACAAGTTCTCGGCACGATGATTCATCTGCATGATCATGCCCTCAACATCTACCACCAACACACCATCCTGCATATCGCGCATCACCAGGCGATTCGCCTCGGACAAGCTGACCAGGTCGCGGCCACGGCGCTGCGCCAACTGTTGACTATCCACGGCATATTTCGCCAACGTGTGCGCCAGCCAGGCCACTGCAAAATAGGAAATGCACAACAATCCGACCTGCACATACAGCGCTACATCGGCATCGGCATACAGCACTTCATATGAGTGTTCCATCAGCGTGGCGATACTGGCCAACGCAGCGAAGAACAGAGTGATCCTGCCGCGACTGATCAATCCAGCCGCAGCCAGAGAAACCAGCAGCAACAAGCCGATGCTGCTTTTTATCCCGCCGCTGGCGTAAGCAAGCACCATAAATACGGCAATATCGACGCCAACCTGGCCTGCCAATTGCCATGCAAAGCGCGGCCAGCGCATCCTGAGCGGCACAAAAGAAAGCCCCGACGCGATGGCATAGATCACGCTGGTGATGAAAAATACCCTCCAGTTGTATTGGGTCAGCGATAGCGAAGTACCGATCACACCGGAAAGAAAAACGAATATGCTGGCCAGCGTCAGCCGGTACAGATTGAAATAACGCAGGGAACGCCAGAAATCGGCGGGTGGAAATTCTGCAATGGGCTTTTCGGTCATCACATTCAACGCGAATCAGGCTTCACTCACATGCAACGGATGTGCTTGCGCACGGTTCACTTGCGCACGGTTCACTTGCGCGCGGTCTCTTGCGCACTGGTCACTTGCGATAGGCATCACGGTGTCCCGCGGAGCAAAAATATTTCGCATCCGCCTGCACGCTCTCACCCTTGGGCAAATGCACACCGCAATGCGCGCAACGCACCATATCCTCGGCAACCGCCTCATCCACCCCAGACCCATTTTTACCTGTCGCATTTTTGCGATACGACTTGACCAGCAGATAGACCACCACCGCGATAGCCAGAAAAAAAATCAAGCGACTCATTCGAATTTACCTCACAACACAACATGACCAGTGACAACTATACCCGACTCAATCGCCGGCAACGATAGCAAATTTGCTCGCCAAGCATCGATTGCTTGACGCTGACCCGCTCCTCACATGTCTCTTTTTAATGTGAACCTGATTCCCCGCACACACTGCAAACCGGATCCTTGCTCAGGCTACTGCGCATGATATTCATGTCCAACGCGTTGATAGTGAGCAGCTTGCCGCTTAAACCGCGCTCGAGCCCGATGATCAGCTTGAGCGCTTCCGCCGCCTGCAGCGTGCCGATGATGCCGGTCAGTGGCGCAAACACACCCGTGGTTGCACAGCGCATTTCGGCGGCCAGGCTGTCTTCCGGGAATAGGCAGTTATAACAGGGCGTGTCTGTATTGCGAAAATCGAATACCGCAACCTGCCCGTCGAACTGAATCGCCGCACCCGACACCAACGGCTTGCGCTGCGCCAGACAGGCCCGATTGACAGCATAGCGCGTGGCGAAGTTATCGCTGCAATCCAACACCACATCGACATAACAAACCAGCTCCTGCAGTTTCGCCGCATCGGCGCGCACATTGAGCGCGATGCACTCGACTTCGGGATTGACGTCGTGCAGCGCGGCTTGCGCAGAGACGACCTTGAGCTGATGCACGGTAGAAGTGCGGTGGATGATCTGGCGCTGCAGGTTACTGAGGTCCACCGTATCATGGTCGCACAGGGTCAGCTGCCCGACCCCGCTGGCGGCGAGATACAACGCGGCGGGCGAGCCCAACCCGCCCAACCCGATGATCAGCACTCTGGCTTGCAGCAGGCGCTGTTGCCCCTCGATGCCTATCTCATGCAGCAGGATGTGGCGGCCATAGCGCAGCAGTTGTTGGTCGTTCATACGGGATAATTACAGTTTCAAATGAGCGCTGATTATTCAGCATTGCAAAAGACTAAACAATGATTTTGTAGCATGAATAAAAAACGGGCATCCCCCAATAATTAAGGGGATGCCCGCTAGATTGTTGCTTACGTTGCTACGACCCGACGGTCGCGGTACGTAATTTAGAACGCGTATCTTGTACCGATCGAGATGACGGAAGGATCTGCTGCTGTACCAGCCGCATTTCCACTGTCATCTTGGAGTACAACGCATACACTGTAGTGGCCTTGCTCATAGCGTGGTCGTAACCGATAGTGGCTTCCGTTGCCTTGTCTTTGTTATCGGTGCCGCCTTTCTTGGTAGATCCCTTGTTGGTGTAAGCCACCTTGACTGCATCTTTTGGGCTGAAATTGAACTTGCCGCCGACGTAATAATTGGTACCCTTGGTTTCAGTGGCAGTTGTAGCTACCGTGGACTTGATGGTTTCATAGACCGCATTGATCGCAAACGCATCCGTCTTGAAGCCGCCGCCCAGTTTCGTGGCGACATATTTATCACCAACCGCTCCTGCGCTCAACGACCCGCCAGCAGCCATATCGCCGGTACCAGCATCGCCAGCCTTGACGGTTTGATTAGCCAGAGCAAAGAACAACGGACCCTGCGCGTACGTAGCCGCCAATGACATCAGGCTGCCCTTCTTGTCGGCAGTTGCTACAGTTGCTGCATTCTCAGCGCCGAATACGGTGGATACCGCTACGCCAAAGCCACCCATGTTCGGGCTGACGTAATTCAACGCGTTAGTCACACGTGCATCGTGGCCGCCGCCCATCATGGTTGAACCAAATGCTCCACCGGTAGATTGATTACCGCGGTTATCGGCGATGCCGTCAGCGAACATGTCCAGCCCGCGAGTTGATGTCTTGTAAGCCGTGTCGTTATTACCCGCCATTAAAGTACCGAAGTCGGCGCTCTTCAAGCCCAGATAGGTGTTACGGCTGAATAGCTGAGCCGGAGTACCCGCTGCAGCACTAGCTGTAGTAACTTTACCGCCAGCTTGTCCACTATCTACTGAAACTCCTGCTTCCATCTGAAAGATCGCGGACAGACCGCTGCCCAGATCATCAGAGCCCTTGAAGCCGAGGCGCGAGCTGTTGCTGTTCAACTGGTTATAGGAACGGCTGGTGGTAACGGCACCGTCCTTGAGCGCGTCATAAGATACGTTTGCCTGGCCGAACACGGTAACTTCAGCGAATGCCATTGCAGGTGCAGTCAGGGCAGCGGCGACAGCCAGAGCGATAATTTTCTTTTGCATATATAAACTCCTCGATTAAGTTTTAATTAGTTTTGGTTATATCGGCAACTTGCAACCGACCTAT
>Ga0315268_10009353_pt1 | contig 10177 bp, 12 predicted proteins | sample C1_top_MG_FD_204535 | JGI IMG/M metagenome (GOLD analysis project Ga0315268, IMG submission 204535) | Sediment microbial communities from Yellowstone Lake, YNP, Wyoming, USA - C1_top | ecosystem: Environmental > Aquatic > Freshwater > Lake > Sediment | place: USA: Wyoming | collected 2017-08-01 | reverse complement strand
TAGGTGAGTCTACCAGAGCAGGAACCGCCTTCTTAACGGCTAAGTTGTGGTCATTGATTTGCAAATATTTACAACTTAATATCGATTACTTAGTCAAGCGTGGGTTATTAAAAGAGTACTATGACGCAGATATTATTATTGACTTAAGCATGGACCACTTGAACGACAACTTCGGTATTATCCCGGTACTAGAGCATACACGGGACATACTTTTGGCGTGGATATTCAATAAACCCGTTGTAATTTATGCGCAGTCAATCGGCCCATATAACGGAAGATTCGCTGTACGGATTGCACGGATGGGGCTAGATAAGGCCACCTTGATCACTGTAAGAGAAGGAATAAGCCGTGAATGGTTAGAGAAGATTGGAGTGCATAGACCACCTATCCGGGTAACAGCAGACCCTGCATTTCTTTTAGAATCCGCTAAGCCCAAGCGAATAGACGAGTTGCTTTCTGCGTTTAAAATCGACAACAGCAACCCAGTAATAGGCATAGCCGTCCTAGAGGGTATTCTTCTAAGAACCAAAGGCTGGAGCGGTAATAAACGCTTTATATGGTCTGCTTATCAATTTTTACGTTACCTTTTACCAGAAAAGCTTTTCCTCAGCATAATGAAACTAGCTGGGAACAGTAAATATTTTCTAAATTTACGCTCATCTACCCGCGATAATGCAATAGCAGCTTTTGCCAAAGTAGCTGATTATTTATCCATTCAATTAAACGCTACTATATTACTTTTACCACACGTCATTATGCCCGAAGAAACTGCAGAAGACCGACGCGATGCAAGAAATACAGCAAATGAAGTCTATGAGATAGTCTCTAACAAGGAGAAGATTCTCCCCTTTTCCAATCGCTACACAGCAGAGGATATCAAAGGCATTATAGGGCGATGCGACATGGTTATTTCAGCTAAAATGCATGCTGCAATCGCTGCCACCTCGCAATGCATCCCCACCCTAGTAATCGGGGCGCATCCCAAATTCAAAGGGATTATGCGTACATTGGATATGGAAGAATGGGTATGCGAAAGGTTCTCTACAGAAAGCATTATTGAACAGGCGCAAAAATTGTGGCAGCAAAGAAAACAAGTCAAAGCGAGACTAAATAATAAGATCAAAAGCATAAAAGAACAAGCGCTGTTGAATGGCAAATTAGCTTCAGAACTCGTTAACTTAACGCAGAAGACAACTTAATTTTTATTTCGCCTGCAGTAGAAAACTCTGGCAGCAAAAGCAAAAGGCAAGGAATAAAGCTCTAACAGCCTTTGCGGAATGTTTTCAAGAATTTTGTCAAAGGGTAAGACTTGATAAAGACTTAATGATTTTTGAAACACTGCAACAGTGTAATCCAATAAATTTAAAGCGGGCATATTGTATCCTGAAAACATCCCCTTGCTTAGAAGAACAGTATTAGCTTGGTTGAGTTTCTTTTTCCGGTAAATCATGCCCTTTTGTGAAATGATTACATCTTTGACATTAGTTTCCACTAGTTCCATAAAAGCTTCGGCCACAAGTTTTTCAATCAAAGCCCTACTTATTTCATTACGTAAGATTAAAATAGACTCTCCTATTTCATTCCCCGCAAATCGAGGCAGCCAAGCATCGCCAAATGAAATATCTGCTAATTCTGCTGCACCATCCAAACATAGTTGACAACGCTTCGGCGTAAAAAATGTCCCTAACACTGTAATAGAATGATTGTAAGGTAGGGATTTTCTTTCGCTATCATGCATTTCTACAGATAAATGACCTGGCCAACCCGTACCTCTATATTTAATGCCAATGACATCCGTTCCTTTAATTCGCATTTTACCTAACAATAAACGCGTACCCGCAAAGTTAGCTGTACTTCCACAGAACAGCCCCACCCGCAGCGCAACCCGTTCTTTCAGCTTACTATTGACCAGCTCGGCCTTTCTGAGCCCATGCATATGGCAGGGCAGCCCAACCACGGCGAACCTCTCGCCCTCTTTGGCCTTGAGTATATCGTCCAGCGCGATATTAGCCGGAACGGGGCAGTACTTGGACCCGGCGGCAGAGAGTATCTCTTCTTCAGTGCGGGCGATGAAGGGCTGCGGCTCCAGCGGTTTATCCGGATTCATGCGCGTGACCAGAGCACCGTCAATCATCCCGCGCTCCAGCGCGAAAATAAGCAGCGCGCTCACCAGACCGCCCGAAGAGGAGTTGTAACGGATGTCCTTGTCGGCGGCATGGCCCGTATAGCAGCCGATGTAGTTTCCCAGCAGGTTGTCCTGCGGCTGATGGCCGAATGCCACCTGGTTCAGCATGGCAAAGTCCACCCCACGGCCAGGGCAGACACGCAGGCATATGCCGCAGGCATTGCAGGCTTTTTCATTCACACGCGGCAGATAAATCCCCCGCTTACGGACTATCTCAATACGGATGGCGGACTGCGGGCACAGGGCTACGCAGGTGCCACAGCCGGTACACAGGCCGGAACGGGCTACAAAACTGATGTCTCTGGCTTTACGCTCTCCCGATATCATAGCCTTACAACCCGATGAGCTTCCTCCCCAGCCTCTTTAATGGCCGCGGCAGTTTTCGCCCTACAGCCCACCCACAGACATTGCTTATAGATAGGGCGTACACGGAACTTATCGCCCCTGCAAGCGTTCCGCGCGAGGTCTTGCGCGCATAGGTTATCTTACCCACCAGACCTATATCCTTGAAATAGCGAGAGCCGTAGATGCTCTCGCGCAAAACCCGGCGGGGGCCGGCTGTCCACAAGGTATTGTGGAAGGCGATAATGCCGCCTTCGACCAGATGCGGGCTCCACAGTTCAAAATCCAGCCTGACCATTTCATAGCTATGGTCGCCGTCTATCCAGAGAAGCTCGATGGGCCTGTCCCAGTCTTTGGCGCGTTCGGCGGAAGTCCCGACAAATGGAACGACTGTGTCGCTCACCCCGGCGTCAGAGATATTTTTGCTGAAGGCTGCCAAAAGCGAGATTTCCCCTTTGGACCTTCTGTAATTATTCGTCTCGATAAAAGGGTCAACGCAGTAAACCTTCACCCCGCTGCCTGATTGAGAGCCTCTGGCCAGCCAGATGGTGGATTTGCCTTTGAAAGAGCCTATCTCGAGGATAACTCCCTTCCCCCGGCAGCTTTTGGCGGCGTCATAGAGGAAGCGTCCTTCCCGATCGCTGAGCATGCCCTCAACATTACGGGTAATTCTTTTTACCAGAGTCATTTCGTTCATACGGCTCACTCCCCTCCTTCCTGGTTTTTCTCTGCCACTTCCCGCGAGAGCAGTGAAGACAGCTTCTGCCAGACCATACGGTTCCTGCCTTGACCGATTATAATCCACAGCGCCGCCAGTCCCTGGCCCGCCAGCCAGCCTACGCCCGCTCCCAGTGTGCCCATGGCAGGTAGCAGCAGATAACTGATAAGTAGTGCGGCCAGCGCGATAAGGCCATTCAAGGCTGTCAGCAGCTTCAATCTCTTTTGCACCCTCAGTATGGTGAAAAACACTTGGTTGACGCTAACGGGGAAAAGGGATAAAGCCAGTACCTGCAGCAGCCCACTGGAGTTCTGCGCATAGGCCGCCCCGAAGATGCGTAGTAGAAAGGCAGAGAATACTATTATCACAATCGCCAGCGGCACCAGAATGGCTAAAGCCAAGCCCAGGCTGCGCCAAGCGTTGTCCATCAGCTCCCTCTCATCGTGGCAACCCTCAGCGAAGAGCGAGGTAGATATGGAGAAGGGGATAAGCAGCAGGGCTGCCATTATCTGCCAGGCTACATAAAAGTAGGCATTAGCCTGCGCTCCCAAGCGGCTCAACAGCATCATGGGCAGGAGTTGGCCCGGCAGACCGGCAAGCAGGTTGGCCAGATTGTTCACCAGCGAGTAGCGCATGAGTTCGCCCGTACCGCGCCAGTTGAGATTGGGCATAGGCAGATAGCCGTGGATCAGGTTGGGCAGGAAAAGAAAAAAACTGAGGATGAGAGACACACAGAGCGCAGCCCCCCAGGAATTGAAAATGCCGTAAGCCTGCGACACGCCGGCCAGCATGATAGCCAGAACGAGCTTGAGCCCGGTGAAGAGCAACCCCCTGGCCGTAACAAAGCCGGCATGGCGCAGCGCTACAAAAATACTATCTATTACTCCTGTGATAGCGGTGGCGGCGGTGAAGATGGCAAAGACGATGAAAGCCGCCGCATTCCGCCTGAAAAAGATAAGCGCCGGAGACCATGTGCCCAGCCCCAGCAAAAATATGACGGACAGTAAAATAGAGAGCAATATGACAATGGTGAGGCTATAGTTTATGCGAGGGACGGTCCGTTCCCCAGAGCCGGGCAGAAACCGGATGAGACCGATGCCGAGTCCGAGATTGGACAGGCTGCCCAGCATGGCCATGGCGGCAATAGCCGCCGCTATCAGTCCCACAGCATCGGTGGTATAGAAATGGGCAGCAACAGCCCAGAAAACAATACCCAGCAATGCACCCAGCCCATTGCCAAGCATAAGGTAGAAGGCATTAGAATAGAGCGGGATGCGCCAGTAACGCGCACCATGCTTGATGAGCCTGTCGGAACGCGACACGCTGAAGGCGACCCTGTCAGCCAACTTCATGCTAATCGGCTATTACTTTAGCATGTTAGATCCATGTTTGGATAGCACTCGAGGTTCATCCTGGTTGGTCAAAGAGGTGCCATCAGGCGTTTTCCCCGTGGCAGGGGAGCCCGTATCGGAAAGGAGACTTTGAAAAGCCTCCATGCTATAATAACCCGCAGTCACGAGCTTGAAACGGTGCGCTTTTGAAACCCAGGCAATATATTGACCTCATCCTCATAGGTACTATCAGCCTGCTGTTGATTCCGGCGGTGGTGTTCTTGCCGTCAAACATCTCACGCATCGTTCTGGGCGTGCCCTTCGTGCTCTTCTTCCCCGGTTATGCGCTGATGGCAGCCCTCTTTCCTGCCAGAAACCGCCTTAGCGCCGTGGAGCGGCTGGCCTACAGTCTGGCTCTCTCCGCCGCGCTGGTGATGCTCCTGGGGTTATTGCTCAATTATGCCTGGTCGATTAGCCTCTATCCCATACTCATCTCACTGGAGAGCGTCACCTTCGTTACGCTGTCTATTGCTTGGCTGCGGCGGCGCAATCTGCCTGAAGATGAGAGGGGATCCTTTAGATGGCCCTGGCACTGGGACAAACTAGCCGCCATGGACAAGCTGCTAGCAGTGCTGCTGGTACTGGCTTTGCTGGGCGTCGGCTGGATTGCGGGGTACGTCGCCGTTAAGAATATCCAGCCTTATACCGAGTTCTATCTCCTTGGTGCCGGGGGCAAGGCCGAAAATTACCCACAAAAGCTGGGGGTTGGGCAAGAGGGCCAGCTAACCCTGGTGCTGGCAAACCATGAACGCAACGCCGTCGCCTACACCATCAAGATAACACAGGAAAACGGACATGTTGCAATAGACGGCCAGGAGCGGAATGAAATATCCGTGATGCTGGCAGATAGGCAAAAGCAGTCCTACCTAGTCGCTTTTGCCTTTGATGCCGCTGGAGAAGGCCAGAAACTTGAGTTCAATCTATTTAGAGCGGGAGAGGCAAAGCCTTATCTACAAATCTATCTCAAAGTGGATGTTACCTAAATGTTTTAGCCGCACACCCGAAGACTTTTTCTCCGGTTTCCTATACCGCATTGAATTTTTGCTAACCCACCGCAGGCCAGACGCTGGCATGAATATAGCCCAAAACAAAGTGCACAGCCACCAAGAGGATGGCAAGCCCCCAGTAATAAGCGTGATACCCGAAAAACGCCCTGAAGGCTGCGTTTGAGAAAGGCTTGCTCGGCGTGACGGGGGCCAGCAGTCTGGGCACAATCCTGCACGAGGCGAGTATCGTAACGGCAGTCATCGCGCCGCCAAGCCCGAGCAGCAGTATTGCCCAGTGAATGGAGGCGTCGGGGTCGCCGGCCTGGGGCAGGCCCGTGTGCATGACAGCTATCATAATGTGGGCTAAAAGCAACACACCGAACAGCCACCAGTAGGTCGCGTGATAACGGTAGAACGACTGATAGGCTTTGCTACCCAAGAATTTCTCCAGATGGAGGCGGCTGAGCAGTGACATAAAGCTTCTGCAAGAGACAAGGACAATCAGCATGAAGAGCAGGGTCAGGAAGCCAAGGATAATAGCGACCCGCTCATCATAGCCCCCACCACTTGCCCCGGCCGCGTGAGCCGGTATGTCTATTAACATTTTAAACCTTAGCCCAAACTGCATCACAGGCTCTAATAAAGAGATTCATCAGTTGTTACTTATTTTATGACGCGATGTTCCGGCGCGTGCGGCGCCATAAAACGGCAAGGCAGTAGATAATAGGTATGTTCACTGCTACGGATATCAGGTTAGTCGGCGTAACCGGCCCGGATATAGCCTGAGCGCTTAGAAAGGTCATGCCACTCGTTCTCGTCATGATATACACCACGATGACAAGGGCGTTCAACACCATTCCCCAGAAGTAGTAGGTCCGCCCCCTGCTGCCGGCATCCCCACGCAGAGCGCCGCTGTCGTCATATCGCCAGGGACGCAGGAATAATACAATGCCGTAGTAGAGTTGAATCGAAGCTGCCAGGATGAAGAACGTGCCATAGCCCCACCACTCATGCAGGTGCTCTTGGATATTTACGAGGTGGGCAATCACCGCCACACTGGAAAGACCGGCAGCCCAGTAAGCAAGGCGGTTATCACTGACCATCTTACCTGCCTCAAGATTATGCCCTGTCAATTTCTTGAATCAAGCCAATTATAGCACGGAATAAATGGAGCGGGTTTGTCAAATTACAATGTGCTCATGAAACGTTGGTTCTTAGAAAGGGAGCTTAGCGAGCAATTTGTTAGCAAAAACGAAAATAGCCCCTGTTTTGGGGGCTTTTTAGCCTTGAAAATTGTAATTGGTAGCGCATACGGGATTCGAACCCGTGGTCTCGTCCTTGAGAGGGACGCGTCCTAGGCCTCTAGACGAATGCGCCAGAACCTGTTAATTATTGCGTGAAACTGGCTGAGAAGTCAAGGAAAAGAGTAGACGCCGGGGTGTTGCCCCGCTGGCAGGGCTATGCCGTCTCCGATATCTCTCCTGACGGATGGTGGATAATGTAGCCCGCCTTGGGAATGGTGCGGATGAGCTGGGGGCTTTCCGGGTCTTTCTCCAGCTTCCCGCGCAGGCGGCTAATCCAGGTGCGCAAAAGCTGCACGTCGCCCTGGTACTCCGAGCCCCATACACGGCTCAGCAGCTCTTCATAGGTCATGAACCGCCCAGCGCTCTGCACGAGCTCAGTGAGCAGCAACTACTCGATGCGCGTGAGGTACTTTTCCTCGCCAGCTACCGTTACAACGTGCTGCTTGAAATCGATATTGACGTCACCGTGGGTGAATGACTCCAACGTCTTGCGCCGGTCAGGCGGCTCTACGCGCCGCCGCACGGCCTCTATGCGCGCCAGCAACTCATCGGGGTTAAAAGGCTTGGCTAGATAATCATCGGCTCCCAGGCGCAATCCGCGAATTTTTTCATCGTCCTCGCCCCTAGCCGTAAGTATGATAACAGGCGTGGAAGAAAAGTTACGCAACTCGCGCATGGTTTCGAGCCCGTCCATTTGCGGCATGAGGAGATCAAGGATAATCATATCAGGGCTCTTGGCGCGCGCCTGTTCGATGGCCTGCAGCCCATTTCCGGCCGTTAGAACATCATACCCCGCGGACTTCAGCCGGACACTGAGAAAATTGAGGATACGTTCATCATCGTCGGCAATCAGAATTTTGAAGCGTTTCACAATTTCCCTCCGGCGATTCTGGCTAATCATAATGCCGAATAGCTGATGTGTCAATAGGCATATTCGCAACAATGCATATTCGGTGTGGAAAATCGTGCCGCTATAGAGAAATCCGATACTGAAGTATTCGGCGGCATTGTCGCACGGTTCAGCCGCAGGTGTATGGGGCTATGAGACTCGCGGAAAGAGCCTGGACATCCAGGTGCATCCATCCCTGCGCTTCAACAGCACGGAAAGGGAGCTGGTCGCAATTGAAGCCATGGATATAGGCCGCTTTTAGGGAAAACAGGTCGCTGACATTTAGAATCTGGCTGGGGAAGAAGGACTCGAACCTTCCCTGGCGGATCCAGAGTCCGCTGTCCTACCACTAGACGATTCCCCAGCGCAAATAGAATTATAGCATCTCAATTTAACAAGGGCAATCACCCGCTTTAACAGCACGCTTCAAAGAATGAAGACTCCTGCTCTCTTCTGTAAGAAGGATAGCACTGAGGGGATTGACACCTGGCGCCCGAGAGTCTATTTTTATTTAGCGAGAGGTGAGCTTGAAAGACCTGGATACGTTGCAAAAAACACTGGGCATCCGCTGGAACGACATCGGCCTGCTCGAGGAAGCACTGACACACAGCTCCTATGTCAATGAAAACCCGCATATCACCTCCAACGAGCGCATGGAGTTCCTAGGGGATGCCGTATTCGGGCTGGTACTGGCACAAAGGCTGTACCAGGAGTACCCTGACCTGGCCGAGGGCGAGCTTACCCGGCGGCGCTCGCTCCTTGTGCGCGGCGGTTCCCTGGCCAACATCGCCAAAACCATCAGTCTGGGGGAATATCTATACCTGGGTAAAGGGGAGGAAGCCAGCGGCGGACGTTCCAAGACGACCAACCTGGCTGGCGCCATGGAGGCACTGGTGGCCGCAGTCATGCTCGACCGGGGATGGGAAGCCGCTCGCGATTTAATCCTGCGCATTATGGAACCGGAAATGGAGAAGCTCCGGCAGGAGCTGGACACAGACTACAAATCCCAGCTTCAGCTTTTAGCGCAATCGCGCTACAAAACAACACCGAGCTACCGCATCGTGGATACATCGGGCCCGGACCATAACCGCCGCTTTACCGCCGAGGTCATGGTGGGTGAAGAGGTGCTGGCCCGGGGCTGCGGCCGTAGCAAGAAGCTGGCCGAAGCCGATGCCGCCAGGGTAGCCCTGGAAAAAGAAGCGGGCGTCTTTACAGACTGAATCTGGCTTTGCTAAACTTAAGCCAGTCGTAAAGAAGGGAGGATTATATGGGCAGTCATAATTTATACCGCAAAGAAACGAAGAAGCCCAAGAAGGATGCCAAGAAACAGGCAATAAACGAGATTGTAGCGCCGCCGGTAGAAGTAGAGGTAATCCGCAAGAAGAGGAAAGAACCCGAGCCGGAGGTTTAGGGCGGTTCACGTTCATGGCTGAACTGGCCGCGGTAAAAGTTATTGTCACCGGCCTGGTGCAGGGCGTTCTGTTCCGCGATTTCACCCGGCAGAAGGCAAAGGAGCTCGGCCTTACTGGTTATGTGAGAAACATGCCCGGCGGGTGGTCTGTTGAACTGGAAGCCGAGGGAGAGCTCTCCGGGCTGAAGGAGCTCATCAGCCATGTCAGGCGGGGGCCGCCACAGGCCAGAGTTGAAAAAGCAACTATCAACTGGGGTAAATACACGGGTAAATACAGACAATTTGAGATAAGATACTAGGTTATACCAGAGAAGGGCAGGTTAACCACCTGCCCTTCTCTCTCTATTCAAAATACAGGTTGGAGCTAAACCTCCAGATCTACCCGTGCTTCGTCAATCAGCTTGATGTAATCCATTTTGATGCCCAGCGCTTGCGAAGCCTCCACGTCAACCTGGTAGGGCTCACCCACGAAGATTTTGCCCACCGCTTCAACCTCACCCTTGGCCGGGTCAGCCTTGCTGCTGAACTTCTGACGCGCCTCGATGATGCCCAGGTCGAAAGGCATGGTATAAAAGAGGTCCGCCAGCACCTTGTCTATGCCCAGCGCGTAAAGCTCCTCCCAGCCACCCTTCGTTCCCGTGCCGTATTTGGTAGCCGGCATGAGCCCCAGCAGGTTGGCGATAGAAAGTCGCCCCACATTGCCTATCACCTTGAGCGGCGTCACGCTGATGAGATAATCGCTGGAAAGGATGACATTGGGCACCATAAAAGTGGGCATGACCAGAGGCTTGACCAGCGGGTTCTCCACCTCGACCAGCGTGGTATCGCGCACATCCAGCGTGAGCACGCGGGGAAAGTCATAGCCCAGAGCCTGGTACATAGGTGCCACTGGCGCGCCGGTGGGGGTGCCGTCGAGGATAAGAATATCGGCATCGCTTATCTGGCGGATGC
>Ga0315268_10009352_pt1 | contig 10177 bp, 9 predicted proteins | sample C1_top_MG_FD_204535 | JGI IMG/M metagenome (GOLD analysis project Ga0315268, IMG submission 204535) | Sediment microbial communities from Yellowstone Lake, YNP, Wyoming, USA - C1_top | ecosystem: Environmental > Aquatic > Freshwater > Lake > Sediment | place: USA: Wyoming | collected 2017-08-01 | reverse complement strand
AAAATCAGAAAATTTTTCTGAGTGGTACACACAAGTTGTGATGAAATCTGGATTGGCAGATATGCGATATGGAGTGAAGGGTTTTCTCGTTCATATGCCTTGGTCTGTAAGAATAATGAAATTGATGCTTAAACGACTGGAAAAAGATTTTGAAAAATTTGGACATGATCCTGTATGGTTTCCAGCTGTCGTTCCAGAAAAATTTCTTAAAAAAGAAAAAGAACATGCGGCATTTAGTGCTGAAGTTTTCTGGGTGACTGAAGGTGGAAGTAATTACGAGAAACTAGAGGAAAAACTTGCGCTAAGACCGACTTCAGAAACTTCGATGTATCCGATATTCGCTTTGTGGATAAGAAGTTGGAGGGATCTGCCTTTGAAAACATACCATACAAGCCAAGTATGGAGATATGAAAGTTATACTAGACCTTTTATAAGAGGTAGGGAATTTCATTGGATTGAATCGCATAATGCATTTGTGACCAAAGAAGAAGCAGAAAAACAAATAAAAGAAGATACTTTAATCACTACAAACTCTGTTTTTAATCAATGCGCAATTCCAGTTTTATTTTTTAAAAGACCTGAACATGACAAATTTAGTGGAGCTGTTGCTACAGTTGCTGCAGATGCGATAATGCCTGATGGTAGAGTGATACAGCTTCCCTCTACACACTTTCTTGGAGAGAATTTTTCAAAAGCGTTCAATATAAAATTTGTGGATAAAGATAAGAAGGAAAAATATGTTTGGCAAACTTGTTACGGTCCAGCTGTGTGGAGAAATTTAGGAGCATTAATTGCAATTCATGGAGATGATAAAGGCTTAGTTTTGCCTCCCGAAGTTGCTCCTTATCAAGCTGTCATCATTCCTATATACTACAAAGAAAAAGAGAAGAAAGAAGTAATAGAAAAAGCTAAAAACGTTTCAAAAAAATTGAAAGTAAGAGTTATTCTCGACATAAGAAAAGAGTATACGCCAGGTTGGAAATTTAACTATTGGGAATTAAAAGGAGTGCCAATAAGAATTGAAATCGGACCCAAGGATGTAAAGAAAAAGCAAGTGGTTTTAGTTAGAAGAGATGATGGAAAGAAAATCATAGCTAAAGAAAAAAATATCAATGATTCTGTTAAAAATATTTTGAAAGATATTCAATTAAATATTAGAAAAAAGGCGGAAAAATTCTTTAAGGATCATTTGTCAGAAGCTAAAAATTTTGATGAATTGAAAGAGATTTTAATGGAAAAAGGTGGGTTGGTTAGAACTAACTGGTGCGGAAGAGTCGAATGCGCAGAAGAAATCAAATCAAAGACCAATGGTGGAACTATCAGAGGGACTATATTTGGAAAGGAAGAAAAACCCACAGGTAAATGTGTGTGGTGTAATAAAGAAGCTAAGTATGTTGTGTATGTAGCAAAGCAATACTAGTTCACATCAATCAATCTATTTAAAAGCTCTTTACCTTGAGTGGTTATGAAATACAATCTCGGGTATGTATCCATTTTATTCAAAAAACCAAGCTTAATTAATCGTACAAGTTGCTCATATGGTATATCTGATAGCCCAGATTTTTTAGCGAATTCTTCTGCTGTAAAGGGTTCATCTAAAAATAGTTTCAATCTTTCAACGTATCTTGAAAATAAATCCATGTTTAAAAGACCTCTAATAAATTTAGTTTTTCTTACTTCATGAAATTCAAAAATATTGTCAATCAATATTTTAATAAAATCTTCCATTCTATAGGTTGAAAGTGCAGTTGTATTTTCAACCCTTTTACTATTGTTTTTAACTTTTACTCCATATGCCCCAAAAATTTTACGATATAAATTAATTGATTTTTTATCACCTTCCTTGAATGCTATGCTTATACTTTCTAGAATACCATTTTTTGTAGTTGGATACATATCCGACATAGCAAGACCTTTCAAGAAAAATTTCGCAATTGTTGCATTTTTAGTTGCCTGTTTAGAAATTTCTTCTAACGATTTTAAAATTACCAATTTCAATGGCATGCTAATAGTATTTACTCTCATGGTACCAAATTTACTAGGATTCTTGTACCCTTTATTTATAGACCAATTAAAATTTTTTATTTCGACTTCACTCCAAAATTTCCTTATTTTTTCAGAAACCTTTTTATTTGGTTTAATAGGACCATAGACTAAATGATATTTCAAACTAGATTCAAAGTTAGTTTTTAAAAAATCTATATTCCACTTAATTACATCTCTAGAAGTGTTTATGAAACTAACAGAACCTGTACTTGGAGTTGTAGTGCCATCGCCAATGTAAAATCCAAGGAACTGAACGAAAGGATAAAGCAAAATATGTCTTTTAATAACAACTGATCTAGATTTTCTCTTAACATTATCAAGTTTATAAGAAATAAGTAAATCATTATTTTGTACATTTTCGGCTAAGAAAGAAACTATGTGATTGTTGGCTTCGATTTTGCTAGAAAGTAGTTTTTGCATATCGACATATTTAGTATCATCAATAGTTCTGATAAAATTGCTATAAGTTTGCTTAGTAGAATTCGTTCCAATTGAACTTTCCTGCCTAAGTAATTCAAAGCTTAATTTCGAAATATCAGAACGACTCAATTTCTTTTTTAATATATCAATGACTTTAATTTTTATTTTGTCTCCAGAATTTAGATTTAAACTTCTAGTTACTAACTTTGGTAAATATAACGAATAAGAGAAATTTTGATAAGAAACATTAGAATAGAATTTCATGTTCTTTATTTCTAGTAAAAGAACGGAAGTACCTTGCGTTTTTAGAAAGTATTTGTTAAGAATTCTATTAGGAATTGTAACATTATTTCTTTTCCCTATTATGCCATTGAAGATAATTTCTTGAGGTTTCATATTATTCACAATAACTATATAAATAGACTAATATTTATATTTTGGATTTTATGCCAGAAGTGTTTTGGTAATTCTGATTATAAAAAATTATGAGGAATTCAAAAAGCCTATAGAAAAGAAAGGAGGATTTGTTAGAGCTTGTTGGTGTGGCGAGCAACATTGCGAAGAACAAGTAAAACTGGAAACTGGCGCTATCATAAGAACAGTTCCTTTCAAGAAGGAAAAAATATTTTCTAAATGCATTTACTGTGGAAAAGAAGCTAAGGAAGTAGTTTATTTTGCTAAAGCTTATTAGATACCATAAGTTATTTAAATGTCCTATACAAATTAATTTTAGCTAATTTTCGGTGAATGTTTTGAAATTAGATGAAGAAAAACCTGAAATAAGAAAAACCGGAACAACAACTGTTGGACTGGTCTGCAAAGATGGAGTAGTGTTAGCTGCAGAAAAAAAATCAACTATGGGTTATTTGGTAGCTAGCAAAGAATCAGAAAAAATTCTACAGATAGATGATCATATTGCTTTAACAATTGCTGGTGCTTCTGGTGATGCTCAAGCCCTTGCAAGATATATGAAAGCGGAACTAAGGCTTTTTGCAATACAAAACCAGAGGAAAATTTCTGTGAAAGGCGCTTCCACATTGCTCTCGAACATCCTGCAGAATGGTCGCTGGACTTTCATGCCTTACATGGTTCAATTAATAATTGCTGGTTATGACACCGGTCCTGCTGTTTTCACTCTTGACGCCATAGGTTCGGTTGAAGAAGAGAAAAAATTCTTTTCCACAGGCTCTGGCTCGCCGATGGCTCTTGGTGTTTTGGAGAACAGATATAGAGAAGGAATGTCTGTTGAAGAGGCAAGTAAACTCGCTACTGATGCGATAAAGGCAGCTATTGAGAGAGATATTGGATCTGGTGGAAGAGGAATTGATGTTGTTGTTATAACAAAAGAAGGAATCAAAAAAACATCGCACGACTTTGAAAAAATACTCAAATAATTAATTCCTAGTGATGAGAATGGAAATTCTGGAAAAAGTAAAGTCTTTATTACCAACTGACGTAGTTAGCAGAATCGAGCTGGAAGGTTCAGAGATAATAGTATATACGAAGAACAGAGACTTCTTCTTAACATACGAGGATGTTGTCAGAAAAGTCGTCGAACAACTGAAGAAGAGAATTGAGATTAGGCCCGAAAGCAACCTAACAATCGATCAAGAAGCAGCGAAGGGAAAAATAAAAGAGATTGCTCCAGAAGATTCAAAAATAAAAGACATTTATTTTGAGCCCGAGCGGGGTTTGGTGATAATTGCTGCTGAAAAGCCTGGGTTGGTAATCGGAAGAGGTGGAGAAACTTTTAGAAAAATAAGGAGTGACACCTTTTGGATTCCAAGGATTGAGCGTGTTCCATCAATCAAATCAGACATCATAGAAGGCATAAGAAAAGTGATTCACACAGAAGTGAAATTCAGGAAAGAGTTTTTGAATAAAATTGGAGAAAATATTTTCACTGAGAGAAAGACGAATAGAGATTGGATCAGAATTATTGCTCTGGGTGGTTTCAGAGAGGTTGGGAGAAGCTGCGTGCTAGTGGAAACTCCAAAATCAAAAGTTCTAGTTGATTGTGGAGTAAATGTCGGTGGAACAAACAGTGGAGTTTATCCTTACCTACAGGCAAAAGAATTTGACTATAGTGAATTGGATGCGATAATAGTTTCTCACGCTCATCTAGATCATTTGGGCTGTGTGCCGATGCTTTACGAACATGGCTATAGTGGCCCCCTTTATTGTACCACACCAACAGTTGATCTAGCTACACTGCTATGGTTAGATTATATTGATGTGATGCAGAAAAATGCTGTTAATCCCATGTTTACAGTGAAGGGGGTGAAAGAGGCGGTAAAACACTCCATTCCTCTGGAATATGGGGAAGTGTCGGATGTCGCCCCCGATGTTAGGCTGACTCTAAACGATGCTGGCCACATCTTGGGTTCAGCAACCATTCACCTGCACATAGGCGAAGGCCTTCACAATATTGTTTATGCTTCTGACATAAAATTCGGCAAGACCACTTTACTTGAACCGGCATTCACAGACTTTCAAAGGATTGAAACCCTGATTCTGGAAAGTACTTACGGAGGAATGAATGATATAATGCCACCGAGGCAGGAAGCAGAGGACCAACTCATGAATATAATAAACAAAACGATGGAAAGGAATGGAATTGTCCTGGTTCCTTCTTTTTCTGTGGAGAGAGCGCAAGACGTGATGGCGATACTGGCTGAAAACAATTTCCAGCATCCTGTTTTCATAGACGGAATGATATGGGATGCGAATGGAATTTTTACTGCCTATCCTGAATACATGAACAGAAGCATACAAAAGAAAATATTCAACAACCAAGACCCTTTTGTGAATGAAATATTCAAAAGAATTGCTTCACCGAGCGATAGAGAAAAATCGTGGGGAGAAAAACCTTCTGTTATTATTTCCACCTCTGGAATGCTGATTGGCGGACCAGTAATTGAACATTTGAAAGCTTTAGCAGAAAACCCCAACAATACTCTGATTTTTGTGGGATATCAGTGCGTGAGGGGTGACACTCAAGTTAATTTAAGTGATAATTTAATAGACATTAAAAAAATATTCAATTCTGGAAAAGATTTTATTAAAGGCGAGAATATCGAGTTAAGAAATATAAATGAAAGTTTAATGGGATTGAACTTATCTCAAAAGAGAATTTTGAATGGATTTTCAAATATTTGTTCAAGAAGATTTTATGAGGGAGAAATAGTTAGAATCGAGACTGAAGACGGGAATGAACTATTTTTATCACCTAATCATCCGGTGTTAACGAAAAATTATACATGGAAGCTTGCTAAAAACTTAAATCAAAATGACAAGGTTTGGGTGTTGAAATGAACGATGAAGAGCTTTTAGAATTACATGGTCTAATTTTAGGAGATGGAACTTACTATTTAGACCGTGGAAAATACCATCATATGATTTTGTTTAATTCTGATTTAAACCTCATAAAAAGAGCGAAAAGAATTTGTGAAAAAATTTCAAAAAAGAAAATAAAAATATCTTCTAGAATAAGAGAAAGTGGTGGAGAATATTCTATAAACATACCGATTGTAGTGACTAGAAAATTAATAGAGCAGGGCTTTAATAAAAAAAGGTTATTTGATTCGATAATTAACGATAGAGATTCTATATTTATTCTTAAAGGTCTTTATGAAAGTGATGGAAGTAGTAATGGTTCACAAGTTTATATACACCAAAAAAATGCTGAACAATTGCTTATGGATTGTAAGAAAATTGCGAACTTAAATGGTTTGAGTGCACATGTCCACAATAGTTCACCAAATAGAAAAGGTGAACAATATCTTGTAATTGAAAATAGTGACAAAGTTAAAAAACTTTTCGGTAAGTTACCTAAAGAAATAAAAACATTTGAATCAAAAATAAGAGGTTATCACATCACAAAAAGAACTATTTTGAATTTTTTAAGTGATAGTAATTGGAAATCAACCTCAGAAATATACAGATATTTAGAAGAAAAGGGTATTAAAATTAGTAAACGTAGCAATGTTTTGCTACATAAGCATTTAAATAAGCTTTGTAAATTAAACATTCTTGAAAAGATAGGTTCTATCACTAAAAGAAATGGACTGGGACAATTTATAAAAAGTGAATGTAAATGGAAATTGAAATATGATTTAACAAATGAACAAATCATGAACTTTCCATATGGTGTTTTAAAATGAATCTTAAACTTACAAAAATAAAGAAAATAGAAAGAATACCATTTAAGGGATATTTATATGATATAACATCACACCCGCACCATAATTTCATAGCAAACAACGTTTTAGTTCATAACAGTGAAGGAACACTCGGAAGAAGGATACAGAAAGGATGGAAAGAGATACAGATGAAGGCAGAGAATGGAAAACCGTTTATTTTGAATTTGCAAGCAGAAGTCCAAACTGTGGAAGGTTTGAGCGGCCACAGTGATAGAAACCAGCTGTTGAATTTTATTCACAGACTGCCGAAAAGACCAGACAAGGTAATTTCCTGCCATGGAGAGGAACAAAAAATTATCGACATGGTAAGAACAGTTCACAAACTTTTCAGGATAGAAACGATTGCTCCTAGAAATTTGGAAGCAATAAGGCTGAAATGATTTTTAGTAAGGATAGCCCAAACCCAAGTCAAACTTGTAGACTTCAAACATGTCAGCATTCTTGATGTTGATGTAAGAAGTCAGGTAGCCTGTTCTTATTATAGGAATTGAAGAGCTTGCCTCTTTTTTGTTTGAAGTGGCAAGTAGAAGAGATGCCAAAAGTTTTGTGTGGTTTGTGTCATAAGTGGTCTCAGTGAAATCTGAAATCCAAGCTATCCTTGTACCGTTGAAAATAGCACAAGACGCACGAGTGGCCTGCCCTCCATCTTTATTAATCTTAGAAAGCACTTTGCTACTATCATCGTCTGATGGGACTATTTTTTTGTTTAGAACTGAAGGTAGCTTGCAGAATTCTGACATGGTGGTGTTACCCTTCAAACCATTCACATAAATTTTATATGCCTGGTAAGTAACGTTATTAGCATAATTTGGTTTTAAAATAATATCATAATCTGGTGATGCCCAAGAACCACCGTCTGCCAAATCAAAAATATCATTCTGAATCTGATTGAGTGGACTTTTAAAATCTGCAATTTCAACTATCCCTCCGTTCCCATTTAGATATTTTTTTAGAGTATTGTAATAAATGGGAGCTGAAAGATCCTTTTCACCCCATATAACAAGGACATCCGAGCTATCCATGCAAGGGTTGATGAATTCTAAATTTGTGTAACATTGAACGGTGCTAATCTGCCTCCCGTTTATTTTCAGTTCAAACATCCAAGAATTCAAATTAACCATCTGCTGATTTGTGCAGTTACATGCTATAACAATTTGGTTTTTAATAGCTCCATCCCTTTCTGACCAAGAGATTATGCTCTCACTAGAAACCACATCGTTCAAAAAATTTTGTAAAGAATTTTGGTTGAATGAATATTCATACAATTTATCAATTCTATCAGCTGTTAGCATTACATCCCGGGCAGTTTGCAAGAGCAGTGCTTCGCTCCATCTGTTCTTGTATGAAAATCCTGGGAAGAAAACGTTAAAAGCTATGAATAAAGCTATAACAACTAGTATCATTTCGAGCATGGCTACAAAACTTTTGTTCTTCATTCTACCACATCTGTAGTATCAATTCACCGTACGAAGAGTTGAATGCCACCACTCGTCTGACTGTTACATTAATTCCCTTGGCGATTACCTTTGAAGGATAGCAACTTATTCTCAAAACTCCTGTCGATTTGTCTGTCAGGAATATTGAAAACTCATAATCAGAGCCAATCCATTTTTTAACTTTGTTATAATCAGTGCATGAGGAATTAAAAACATCGATTTTAGTTGAAGATAAAAAATTTGTTTTGTTTACATTTTGGTCTGACAGACCCGCCCTTTGGGTTGAGTCTGGATTCTGATTCCAGTTTACCGGATATCCAGGGTCATTAATCAACAATTCAGAAATTTGGTATGCCTCTGATCTTATTCTCTCGTTTTTCACTTCCCCGAGATAGACTGGTCTCAAATTAAAAAACTGGAAGAAAAAATAAGCAACGAATGCAATGAAAATGCTTAAAGAAATCAACTGCTCAACACTAAATTGCCCTTTCATCTAGATTCCCAAAAGCTTTAATCGCACGAGGATCGTGAAAGCACCGAAAGTTACTGTTGTCATGATGATGCTGTGCTTTATTCCTGCTGTAACAGAGTTTTCACTTATCTGGCCAGCAACCAATCCACAAGATATAGCTTCAATCATACTCATGAAAAAGAAAAGGGAAGTGTAATATGCTGCTATACTAGTGAGTGGTATTTTGAACATTAGAGCAACGGCCTCGAACATGCTGCAGATGGTACATGAAAATCCTATGCAGTTGCCGCAGGGGTTTGTGATGAGCTCTTGCTCCACTCCTACTATGTTTGATGTCTGAAAAATTGGTATCATGAGTCTGTTTATTGCAGCAACTATCCCAACAAACATGAAACAGATTGCATACATCAAAACCACATACTGGTTTAATAGGCTTCCCCTCTCTTTCTCAGATTCTTCAAGTATAGAGGAATTGTCGGCAACCGACTCTAGGGTTGATGCAACATCTCCACCAGACATGTAGGTTTCTCTTATGGTTTTCAATGCTGTATTCAATCTCTTGCTTCTTTTCATCCTCTCTGCAAATTGATCTATGACCTTGTCAAATGACATTCCCCACGATATCTGGTTTGCCATTTTCTTGACATCTTTTGAAAGCCTTCCATAATCAACATTGCTGCTAACCAAAATCGCCTGGTGGAAAGGCATTCCCGAGCGAAGAGATTCTATAACATCTCTGAGAAAAAGTGGGAATTTCTCTTCAATCTCTTTCATCCCTCTGTATCTTTCATACCTGAAGAGAAGCTGTGGTATTAACAGGATAAAGGTTGATAGAATAATCGTGTTACCTATTACTCCCAAGTCAGAGCTGATGATACCTAAAATTATCAATGCTGCTGATGAAACCAAGCATACCAGCAATACCTTGTTCTCAAAACTCAACTTCATTTAACCTATTCCCCTCCAGGGGTTGAAGATTTTATCATGATGATGAACGCTAGTGAAATCAGGGGAAGAAAAATGAAAATCAAAAGAAATTGAAGAACTATAATATTGGTACCTGCACCAGTTATTCCACTCATTATGGACGTCAATATGGTAAAGAATATTGCACCTATAACAACTGAGGTAAGATAAATTTCTATATACATCGTCAACTGGTGGGAGAACTCGTAGAGTTTTCTTCTATATTCGTTAATAAAACTGGTAGACTTCTCTTTAAGATAGGCATTCAAGTCTCCTCCAGCCCTGTTTACTGAAAGGATTCCCCAAAGCAGTTCCTTAAAACTTTTTGATGGAGTTCTATCCACCGCCCTCTCCAAGGCCGTGTTGATATCAAGACCAAAAACATCCATATCATTTTTAATTGCTATAATCTCTTCTGTTATCTCCCCATATTTGCTGAATTTTGAAAAAATTTCAAAAGTTTTGTGCAGTGGTAGCTTCGAGCCAGTAATCGTTGAGAGATAGAGTGAGGCGAACGGTAAGCTGTTGTCCAAATTCTTGGATTTCTCTTTCATTATAACCCTTGGATAGTTGATGAAAATGAAAAAAAATATTACTGTCAAAAAAATTGAAATTGTGAAAGAAGTGATGAAACT
>Ga0315268_10009351_pt1 | contig 10177 bp, 9 predicted proteins | sample C1_top_MG_FD_204535 | JGI IMG/M metagenome (GOLD analysis project Ga0315268, IMG submission 204535) | Sediment microbial communities from Yellowstone Lake, YNP, Wyoming, USA - C1_top | ecosystem: Environmental > Aquatic > Freshwater > Lake > Sediment | place: USA: Wyoming | collected 2017-08-01 | reverse complement strand
CGTTTGGCCGGCCGGCTCCGTGGGCGAGCAAGCATGCGACATCAATCACTTCAACCGCGGCTTGATCGGCGATGGCGGCGAGTGGGGTAAAAAACTCGTTGAATTTCTGATGAGCGACGAAGTGACGGAAATCTATTCCGCGCACGGTTTGGAGCGCGCCGGGTAGTTTTATACCGCCACCGGCGCCTTGATCGCCGGATGCGGATCGTAGCCTTCCAGCGTGAAATCCTCGAATGTGAAATCGAATAAGTTGCTCACCGCTGGATTGAGTTTCATTGTTGGTAACGACCGCGGCGCGCGCGACAATTGCTCGCGCGTTTGATCCAGGTGATTGAGATACAAGTGCGCATCGCCCAAGGTGTGCACGAAATCGCCGAGCTTCAAGCCGCACACTTGCGCCACCATCATGGTGAGCAAGGCATAGGATGCGATGTTGAACGGCACGCCTAAAAAAATATCGGCGCTGCGTTGATACAACTGGCACGAGAGTTTGCCGTCCGCCACATAGAATTGAAAAAAAGCATGGCACGGCGGTAGTTTCATTTTCTCGATTTCGCCCACGTTCCAGGCAGAAACGATGAGCCGGCGCGAATCCGGCGTGCGTTTAATTTGTTCGAGTAATTGGCTGATTTGGTCGATATGCCGTCCGTCCGGCGCGGGCCAGGATCGCCACTGGTAGCCATAGACCGGACCCAAGTCGCCGTTCACATCGGCCCATTCATTCCAAATCGTGACGTTGTTATCTTTCAGATATTGGATGTTGGTGTCGCCCTTCAGAAACCACAGCAGCTCATGGATGATCGAGCGCAAATGGCATTTCTTGGTGGTGACCAGGGGAAAACCCTGGGCCAGATCAAAACGCATCTGGTAGCCGAACACGGAGAGCGTGCCGGTGCCGGTGCGGTCGGTTTTTTGGTGGCCGTGTTCCAGCACATGTTGCATGAGATGCAGATATTGGCGCATGAGTGTATCGATTTTCCTTAGCGGTATATTTCGAGCGCGGGGATGGTTTCCGTTTCTGCCTTGCCGGCGGCGATCCATTCTTGCAGCGCGGGCAATGCCAGCAGAGTCGCCATGTAAGCGTGCGCGTTGTCGTCGAGCGGCGGCGCGTAGGTGGCGAAACGCAATACCACCGGCGCGAAAAAAGCGTCCGCGATCGAAAACGCGCCGCACAGATACGGCCCGTCGTTGCCGAAGCGCGCGCGGCAATCGCGCCAGATCGTTTGAATGCGTTTAATATCTTGCGCGACGTCCGGCGTCATGCCGAGCCCCGGAAAATGGCCGCGTATATTCATCGACATGTGCTGCCGCATCTGCGCGAAACCGGCGTGCATTTCCGCGCAGATCGCGCGCGCCAGCGCGCGTGCCGCGGAATACGCCGGCCACAGTTGCTGCGCCGGGAAGCGTTCCGCCAAGTATTCGCAAATCGCCAGCGAATCCCATACGGTGATAGCACCATCGCGCAGGATCGGCATTTGGCCGGCGGGGGAGTGGCGCAAAATTTGCGCTTTCGCCCCCGGCCCATACAGCGGGATGCGGATTTCTTGAAACGGAATGCCGAACTGCTTCAGCACCAGCCACGGCCGGAGCGACCAGGAGGAATAATTTTTGTTGCCGATGACGAGAGTGAGTTCGCTCAAGAGACGCTATCCGTTTAGGGCGCAAGCGGCTGCCAGCGGCCATCGATGAATCCTTCAAGCGGCTGGAATTTTACCTTGTACGCCATTTTCTGGCTGTGCGCGATCCAGTAGCCAAGATAAAGGTAAGGCAAGTGCTGCGCGCGGCAACGCGCGATTTGCCATAGCACATTGTAAGTGCCGAAACTCGCTTGCGCGATTTGCGGATCGTAGAACGTGTAGACGGCGGACAGGCCATTGTTCGCCACATCCACCACGCTCACCATGCGCAATACATCGTTTTCGCGGAACTCGATCAGATTGGTCGATACGCCGCTTTCCAAAAGGAATTGGTGGTACTGCAACTGATCGTCCTGATCCATGCCGCCGCCGGGATGACGCTGGCTTTGATAACGCCGGTATAAATCGAAGTGCTCCTGTTCGAAGCGCAGCGGCAGCCTATGCGTGGTCAAATACACGTGGCGCTTGGCGGCGCGGCGCTGGGCGCGGGTGGGCGTGAATTCGTCCACGCGCAGGCGCACCGGCACGCAGGCGCGGCAACGGTCGCACAAAGGGCGGTAGACATAGGCGCCGCTGCGGCGAAAGCCAAGCTGGATCAACTCGCTGTACACCTCGGCGGTGATGAGATGGCTGGGCGTGGCGACTTGGGAGCGCGCCATGCGTCCGGACAAGTAGCTGCACGAATAGGTGGAAGTGAGATAGAACTGTAGCTTGTGTGCGGGGAAATCGTTAAGCATCCGCTTCCAATTCGTCCTTCAAGTTAGCGTCGAATTGCCAAGAGAGTGGCGTTGGCGAATATTGTATCAGTTTGGAAACCCGGCGTATAAAGTCATGACGCGGGATTTCCACGGCACCGAAGCGCGCCAGATGCGCGGTTTTCATCTGGCAGTCGATCATGCCGAAGCCCCAGCGCTTGAGCTGCCACACCAAATGCGCGAAAGCGATTTTGGAGGCATCGGTCACCGTGGCGAACATCGACTCGCCATAGAACATCCGCCCCAATGCCACGCCATATAGCCCGCCCGCCAGTTCGCCGTCGACCCATGTCTCGGCCGAATGCGCGATGCCCATTTTGTGCAACTTCGTATACGCCTCGATCATTACCGGCGTGATCCAGGTGCCGCTTTGCCCGTGGCGCGGTTGGGCGCAACCGTGCATTACTTGGGTGAAAGCACTATCCAGCCGGACTTCATAATCGCGATTGCGAATCACCTTTTTCAGCGAGCGGCTTACTTTGAGTGCCGTGGGAAACAACACCATGCGCGGGTCGGGGCTCCACCATAGAATCGGCTCGTCCGCATTGAACCAGGGGAAGATGCCACGCGAGTAAGCCTCGATCAGGCGCTCGGGCGAGAGATCGCCGCCCGCGGCTAACAGGCCATTGGGTTGTTGCAGCGCCTTGTCATTAGGGGGAAAGTGATCCCCGGATGCAAGCCATGGAATCATAGGAGGATTTTATCCGAGATCGCTATTGTTTTTGATGCAGCCGTTTATCCGTGCCAATGTTTCTTTTGCACTATGGCACAGCTTGCCTATGATGTAAGAATAATAACGCCGAGGAGATCCCCATGACCGATACCGCTTCTGTCATCGACGCCATTGCCCAAAGCACGCTCAATTATGCGCTTCTGTTGGCTGCCATCGGCACGCTGTCCATGGCTTTTATGGAGTTGATAAAAGGTCTGGCTGCGGTGCGCCGCCGTTTTCATCGCCGGCAACTGGCACGCTGGATGCCCGATCCGGCTTGCCGCCATGAGCTGTTCGTGCTCGCCGCGGGCGGCGAACAGTATGCCAAAGTGCTGTTCGATCAGCCCACCGAGCGCATGTTGGGCCAGATCCAGGCCGCGGCGAATTTATCCTTGGAGTTTCCGGATCGCTACCCGCGCGCTTACGCTTTTTTTACCCAGGAAGACTTGGAAATGAAACTGGCCGCGCCCGATATGCGCAGCGATAGCAATCTGTGGGCGGATTTCGCCATGCGCACCGCGCGCGCCGGTGTTGCCACCGACGAGGCGCAACGGCTCAAGCACGAAGCCGATGGCCGCGCCGCGCAGCAAGCGCGCGCGCGTCTCGGCAATCTGATTGCGCGCCGGCTCGATACTTTCCAGAACCGCACCCAATACCGCTGGGCCCGCGGCAACCAAGCCGCTTCCATCATCGCCGGCGCGGCGCTGAGCGCCTACGCCTTGACGCGCACCACCACGGCGACCGAGCCCAGAGACTATGTCGCGCTGATCGGCTTGTCCTTGCTCGCGGGCATGCTGGCGCCCTTCGCCAAGGATGTGGTTGCCGCCGTCAGCGGCCTCCGCGCCAAAGCCTAAGCCATGGCAGGGGCAAAGCGCATTACGCTGTCCTTGCGCGAGCAAGATGTCGGCGGCGGGGTCAAGGCCGTCCCCAGCGTCTCCGACGAAGCGGCGCTCGCCGCCGCGCAGCATCTGGTGCTGCTGATCCACGGTTACAACAACGACCGCAAAGCCGCCGCCGATGCTTACGCAGGCTTTCACGCGCGGCAGCAAGAACTGGATCCGGATGGGCGCTACGGCATCGGCCGCGTTTTCGTCGAAGTGTATTGGCCCGGCGATGCCGATTGGGGCATGGCTTCTTTTCTCTTCTACATGGGCAGCGTCGATCACGCCGTGCAAAGCGCGGAATGTTTAGCGCGTTATCTTGCAGAGCGCTTCGGCGCGAACGGCGTGCGCATCGATATCGTGGCGCACTCGATGGGTTGCCGCTTGGGGATGGAATTATTGCGCGCGCTGGCGGGAGCGAATGCCGCGCTCGATATCGCGCGCATCGTCTTCATGGCCGGCGCCGCGCCGACTTTCATGCTGGAACAGCAGCGCCCGGCGCGCCGCTTGCGTCCCAGCTACGACCACGTGTTGCGCGAAGGCGCGCGCAGCCTCTACTCCGGCGCGGATAGCGTGCTCGCTTTCGCTTTCCCCGCCGGGCAAAGTCTCGCTCCCGGCGAAGAAGGCTGGATGCCTGTCGCACTCGGCCATACTTTTTGGGCGGATACCACTGTGCCGCTCAATCTCGGCCAAGAAGAAAATCCTCAAGCCGGTCACGGCGATTACTGGGGCTGGAATACTGATCCCAAGCCGTTGCACTGCGCGCAAAACGCCGCGCAGGCGGTGCGAAGCTTTTTGCAATTCCCTTCTGCCGGCAGCCGTACCATCGGCGAGCGGCCGCTGGTCGAAAGCAGCGCCATTGCCGCGCGCGAGATGGCGAATAAGCGTGAGATCGCCGCGCGCGAAACAGCGCGTTATTGGGCGGGATGGTGAAAATGTAAAACTGCAGGGCAGCGTCGCTCGCGGATTACATTTCTTGCGGGTGAGCTTATGGAGGGCTATTCTTAAGCAAGGCATTTGATCGGAGCGCTTTCCCATGTTATCGCAAGAAATGGAAAAAACCGTGGCGGAGTTGACTGCGCCGTCCAAGGGTATTCTCGCCGCGGACGAAAGCAGTGGGACAATCGAGAAGCGGCTCAAGAGCGTCGATGTTTCTTCCACGGAGGAAATACGCCGCGGCTACCGGGAATTGTTGTTTACCGCGCCGGGGCTGGGTGACTATATCAGCGGCGTGATTCTGTTCGAGGAAACGCTGAAACAGAAAAGCGCGGCAGGCGTTCCTTTTCCGCAATTGCTGAGTGCGCAAGGCATCGTGCCCGGCATTAAGGTGGATAAGGGCACGCAGCCTCTGGCGAATTTTCCCGGCGACAAGGTAACGCATGGATTGCAAGGTTTGGCCGAGCGGCTTGCCGGATACAAAGCACTGGGGGCGCGCTTTGCGAAATGGCGCGCGGTGATCGCGATCGGTGATGGGCTGCCTTCGACTCGCGCGATGGAAGTGAACGCCGACAGTTTGGCGCGCTATGCGGCGATTTGCCAGGAGCTCGGCATCGTACCCATCGTGGAGCCGGAAGTGTTGATGGATGGAAATCATTCCATCGAACGTTGCGAAGCCGTGACCGAGGAAGTGCTGGAGACGGTGTTCCACGCGCTGTACCGGCATCGCGTGTTATTGGAACTCATGCTGCTGAAGCCCAATATGGTGTTGCCCGGAAAAGATTGCCCACAGCAGGTTACAGCGGAAGCAATTGCCGTAGCGACACTCGCCTGTTTTCGGCGTACGGTGCCGGCCGCCGTGCCGGGTATCCACTTCCTCTCCGGCGGGCAAAGCGACGAGGCCGCGACCGCCAATCTCAATGCCATGAATAGCTATCGGCAAGCGCAGCCATGGCAACTGAGTTTTTCCTATGGCCGCGCGCTGCAGGCACCGGCGCTTAAAGCGTGGCATGGCGTTGCCGCCAACCAGGCGGCGGGGCAACGGGCGCTACTCAAACGGGCGCGCCTGAACAGCGCGGCGCGGCAAGGAAAATATACCGCTGCGATGGAAACCGGCTAGCCTGGCAAGCTTTGCCTCACGCTTTTGATTTCACATCGGTGAAGATAACTTGATCGATTCCTTGAAAGGTATTGAGCCGGTCAAGCAGGCGGACAGTGCGCTTCGCTTCTCCGGCCACCATCAGGTAAATCCGATGCAGTTGGTAACTACCCGATGCCAAGAGCACAGACTCGTCATCCTGGTAGGGAGGCTCCTGCTGCATCAACACGCCAGGGGTATGATGATAGGTCTGGGTATCGGCAGCGGTTTCCCAGACACTCATTTCGGTATCGGCCGGACGCAGCATGGCGGCGCCGGGGCAGTTCGATAGGATTTGTATCCCCGCCTGCGTATTCTCGACCGATTCGCTCGCCACGCGGCGAATCACGCCGATCTGCCAAGGAGCGGCATCGCGCTGAATGCCGATTACCGTGTTGTCTTGCACCCAATCTTCTTTCAAGCTGGAAATGGTGACGCCATAACCCATTTGGCTGATATTTTCGACTACCCAGCTTTCAGTCTCATCCTCGATCAGGTCGACGGAGAGAACGGGCTTCTCTTGCAACGCTTGCATGACTTGCCTATGCCGATCATTCGCCCGAGTCTTTTCGGTGATGAAGCCGTAGATATGCATATCCACCTGCTCCTGATAGGCGATATTTTCAATTCCCGCAACAGACGGTTTGGGTGGCGAACTTGGAATCGGCCGTGCAGGTTGGGCGAGCTGATCATAGAGCGCGCTAAAATCGTGCACCACGTTGATCCGATAAAACACCTGGTCTCGTTCTGTTTGGCGCTTATCGAAATGCGGATGCGCATTGCGTGCTTGCAGCTTACTCCAGCACTGGGATAAATGGGCTATCACCTCCAGTAAATCCGCGCGCTTGTAGAGCGAAAAATCGATGATACCAAGGGCGGAGGGAACACTGCCTTGTTCCAATTGCTTCAAGCTGGTGATCAATATACGCACCGCTTCGCCAGAGCCAAAACAGCGCGACATAAAGTGGTGCTCGGAAGCCTGGGTGAGCCGGACAGGGGTTTTTGGTTTGGAAAAATCCACATGAAAAACCGTGCTGCCATCCGGTATCTGCTCCCAGCGGAAGGTGCCGGCCAATCGTTGCGTGAGCAGATGCGCCAAGTCGATCTGAATCTTGGTTAGATGCTCCGGTGCGGCAACGGACATCATCAGTAACTTCAACATTTCCTGGGTGACGGTCGTTTGTGCCGCGCTGTTGAGAGTGATGGGCAACTGCAGCAGCGAATGTTCCTCCGCTAATTTGATCACGGAAAAAATCCGCTCCCACAGCGATGGCGGGAGCGGCCGGTAACGCAAGTGCAGCCAGTGCATCTGAATATCCAGCCGGCGTATGGTGCGCATGACGATAATCGCGAGATCATGATTATCGTGATTATTTTTATGCGGCAATTGCGCGATGCAGCGCAGATGGGCGTTGATCGTGGTTTCGAGGAACTCGAAGCCCGCATTCCAAATACGTTCCTCGGTGGTTTTGTGCATGCGCGAGGATTCGATGTATTGACGGCGTAAGGCGCGTTCATATTTCTGTGCCGATTGATCGATACGCGCCAAGCGCTTCACGCGCTCCTTGAGCTTGATGTCCTCCGCGTTGGTGAGGGCCGTCAGCCAGTGTGTGAGTTCTTCCAGCGCCATTGCCGGATCTTCGGCGGGAAGCTCCGCGAGAATTTCCGTAACGCCCGATTCCCGTGCCAGAGGATGGCCGCTTTTATTTGAAAAAAGATTATTAAAATCAAACATATTTTACTTTTAGCGAGACAATTCAATGCCGCGGACGAGGTGTCACGGTTATTTTGATTAGGGAGATAAGCAAGATGCGCGCCCAGGAGAAGCGCAAATAAAATTGCGCGCTTACAAGGGTGTCTGGCTGATCGAGCGGGCTTGGGGCTTACCCAGTAAGAGCACCATGGGTGCCATCGCCAAGAAGCTCCACATGATTAAGGTGAAGGCATCCAGAAAGCCGATCATTTGCGCTTGCCGGGCGAGTTCGTGCGCCAGTATCGCGGCAGCTTGAGGCTCCTGTGTGTCGAGGTGCAGGGGCGCCAGATAGGCCGGTAGCGCAGGGTTGAAGGGCTGGATGTGCGCGCCGAGTTGATTCCAGGCGATCTGGGTATGCCGGGTCAGCGTGGCGGCGACAATGGAAATGCCGATCGAGGAGCCGATAGTGCGTAACAGGCTATAGAGCCCGGAGGCTTCCGCGGAATATTTGTGATCGAGCGTGGCGAAGGCGATCGTGGAAAGCGGCACGAACACCATACCCAATCCCAGCCCCTGCACGACCACCGGCCAGACCAGCCACCAGTTGTCCACATCGAGGTTGTAATGGGTCGTGCCATAGGTACCGAGCGTGCTCAGCGCGATGCCGATCAAGATCAGCGCGCGCGGGTCGAACTTATTCACCAAGCGCCCGACGATGAACATGCTCAGCATGCTGGCCACGGCGCGCGGTGCCATCAATAGCCCGGTGGTGAAGGTGGGGATGCCGAGCAGCGATTCCAGTAACATCGGTTGCAGCACCATCATGCCGTATAGCCCCAAACCGAACGCCGCAATCAATAAGCTCGATGCGGTGAAATTTTTATCCCGGAAAATGCGCAGGTCGAATAAGGTATCGCCGCGATGGGTAAGGCCATGATAAGCGAAGCCGAGGAAGGCGAACACGCTGAGTAAAGTAGCGATTTGAATGTTGTGCGAGTCGAACCAATCGTCTTGATTGCCGCGGTCGAGCACCAATTGCAGTCCGCCGATTGCGACGAACAACAGGGCCATGCCGAGCCAGTCCATGGATCGCTGTTTGCGTTCGGTGTTGGGGATTACTTTCCACGCAATGAGCAAGGACAAAATGCCGATCGGCAGATTGATGAAGAAAGTCCAGCGCCAACTCAATACATCGGTCAGGTAACCGCCCAGCGTCGGGCCGAGAATCGGGCCCACCATGACGCCGATGCCCCAGATCGCCATCGCTTTTCCGCGATCGGCTTGCGGGTAACTGCGCAGCATGATCGATTGTGAAAGCGGCACCAGGGCGGCGCCGAACACGCCTTGCAAAATTCGAAACAGCACGATTTCCGCCAGATTGCCGGAAAGGCCGCACAGCACCGAGGCGATCACAAAGCCGAAAATGCTCAGCAACAGAAAATTGCGTTGGCCAAGCCGATCGGTGAAATAGCCGGTGAGCGGCATGAAAATACCCGAGGCAACGAGATAGCTGGTCAACACCCAACTGATTTGATCCGGTGTGGCATTGAGTTGGCCGGCCATGTGCGGCAAGGCGACATTGACAATCGTCGTATCCAAGACTTGCATCACCGTGGCCGCCATTACCGCCAAGGTAATCAAAGCACGCTGCGACCGTTCTTCCTGCGTCATGCGGTCGTGTTACGGGTGCCGGAGCGCAGTGGTATCCACGGTCACGCTCGCACTGGTTCCTACCCGCAGCGGGAAGCGCGGATCGCGTTGCGTCACGGCGATGCGGACGGGGACTCGCTGCGTGACTTTCACCCAATTGCCGGTCGCGTTTTGCGGCGGCAGCAGCGAGAATGCGGCGCCCGTGGCGCCGCCGATGTTTTCGACTTTGCCGGCAAAGACTTTATTCGGATACATGTCCACGCGAATTTCGGCGGGCTGCCCCGGGCGGATACGGTCCAACTGGGTTTCTTTGAAATTGGCGTCCACCCAATATTCCCGTTCGCATATCAGGGCGAATACAGGCGCGTTTTCCTTGAGGGTGTCGCCGGGGTGCAGCGCTAATTCCGTGATGACTCCGTCGCAAGCGGCGGAAACCTGGGTGTGTTGCAGATCGAGTTGTGCTTTTCCGAGCGCGGCGAGGGCTTCTCGCACGTGTTCGTTTTGTTCCCCTTTATTGCCCAGCGCCATGCGGGCTTGATAGGCTTTCGCTTGCGCCAAGGCCAATTCCGCCGCCGCGCTTTTCACCGCCGCCGCCGCGTCGTCGCCGCTTTGATGCGACAGGAAACCTTGCGCGACCAGGTGTGCGTTACGGTTGGCGATGGTTTTGGCATTGCCGAGCAAGACTTCCCGATTGTTTACCTCGGCCTCGGCGGCGTGCAATTCGCCCAGCGCGGACGCAGCGCCCTGCTGGGCAAGGGCAAGCCGCGCTTCTGCC
>Ga0315268_10009350_pt1 | contig 10177 bp, 8 predicted proteins | sample C1_top_MG_FD_204535 | JGI IMG/M metagenome (GOLD analysis project Ga0315268, IMG submission 204535) | Sediment microbial communities from Yellowstone Lake, YNP, Wyoming, USA - C1_top | ecosystem: Environmental > Aquatic > Freshwater > Lake > Sediment | place: USA: Wyoming | collected 2017-08-01 | reverse complement strand
CAAGATGGGAGAGAGAAAGAGGCTTTTAGCTTGATTAGTGGCTTAAAAATGACAAAAGGAACATACAGAGGACTTGCGAATCTTCTGGAGCAAAAGGCTATCTCTATAGTAAGTGAGGAAAAGACTGAGAGATAAAGGACAGGGAGATTTTAAAGATAAATATAACTGGTTTGAGTAATGATGAAAATTAGTACTTTCCATAACATCTTTAATACATTTTGTTTTTCTATCCTTATTGCGCTTAAAGATATTGCCTTTAGCTTTTTATATGTTGTAATTTTAACATATATTATAAAAAAACTTATTAGTGGTATTACCGGCTTATTCTATGGTAAAGATAAGAGGTCTTTATGCTTAACACATGCATAAAAAAACTAAACTAATGGTCAAAATTCCTGTTTCACAGCCCGTCTTAATCGGCAAGGAAAAAGATTATGTTATCGACTGTTTAAAGTCTAATTGGATTTCATCTATTGGGAAATATATACTGCTTTTTGAAAAGAAATTTGCGGAGTTTATAGGGGTGAAGCATGCGATATCATGCAGTAACGGAACTGCTGCACTTCATCTGGCATTGCTTGCTCTGGGAATAAAGAAAAACGATGAGGTTATCTGTCCTACATTTACTTTTGTTGCAACTGCAAACGCCATAAAATATGTTGGTGCCAAGCCTGTATTTATTGATTGCGAAAAAAATACATGGAATTTGGATGTCAGGCTTTTAGAAAAGTTAATTACGCCTAAAACAAAAGCTATAATTCCAGTTCATCTCTATGGTCACCCCTGTGACATGAGCCCGATAATGAAAATCGCAAAAAAACATAAGATCTTCAATATTGAAGATTCCGCTGAGGCAATTGGTTCAAAATATAAAGGTAGAATGTGCGGCTCCTTCGGCGATATCGCAACCTTCAGCTTTTACGGCAACAAAACGATAACAACAGGTGAGGGCGGGATGGTTGTTACAAATGATGACCGAATAGCCGAAAGGTTGAGGATTTTAAAGGGTCAGGGCATGAACCCTCAAAAACGCTACTGGTTCTCTGTACTCGGCTATAATTACAGGATGACAAACATCCAGGCTGCAATCGGGCTTGCACAGTTGGAGAATGTAGATAAATTTATTCTTAAACGGCAGACAATTGCTAAGATGTATGATTATTATCTTGAAAAGGTAGAAGGGATTAAGCTGCCTCAGGTCATCGGTAATGTCTCTCATTCCTTCTGGATGTATTCCATTCTTATTGAAAAAGAATTTGGGCGAAGCAGAGATGAAGTGATCGAATTTCTCCAAAAGAGCGGGATAGAGACAAGACCATTCTTTTATCCAATGCACGTGATGCCTGTATATAAAAATGCAGCAAAAATCTTCAATCTCAAAACATCTGAAGAAATCTCCTCCAAAGGAATTAATCTGCCGACTTTCTTTGATCTGAACGAAGCAGATATCAGAGAAGTCTGTCATCACCTGATTAAACTGAAGGTATACAAGATAAATCCCTCTCAGGAAAACTTTACTATTAGAATAGTAAGTGGTGGATATCTTAAAAAACTGAAAGACTTTTTCAGACTTATACGGAGTGAAGGTTCAGAGAAGTTTTTCCACCCGCATCCTTTCGACGATGAAACAGCTGAAAGAATTGCAAGAGACTCGATAATGTATAGAGATCTTTATTATTTAGTGCTATCCCACAATGAAAACATAGCTGGATATTTTATGCTCAGAGGGTTTGACGAAGGTTATGAGATTCCATCCTTTGGCGTCATCGTTCATCCGGAGTTCAGGAGAAAAGGGCTCGGTAGGGCAACCATGGAGATAACTATTAACGTCTGTAGAACCCTAAAGATTAAAAAACTGATGTTGAAAGTCTATGATAAAAACATTGCTGCAAAAAGCCTGTATGATTCCTTTGGATTTAAGTTTTCAAGCTCCAAGAAAAAAAATGAATTTATAGGTTTCATGAATATTGGTTCATGAGAGTTGGAATATTTGTCTATCCATTGTCAGATGCAGAGGTAGGAGGTGTTCAACAATATGCTGAAAGGCTAATAGCCGCCTTAGAGAAATACACAGATACGGAAACAGTGATTTTCTGTTCTCCTTGGAACAAAGAAAAATTTAGAAAATATGTATCTGGGAATGTGTCTCTTTTCACACTAAGCAAAAACTATAAGTACATCAGAGGATTCTTCCATAACAAATACATTGCAACCAATAGATTGCTTTCGAGTTCTATAAAGCTTTTTTTTTATAACAGGTATATGCGAGAAATCATGGCAACATTAGGAGATTATGAAAAAAGGCTTAAGGATATTGTAGATGTTATTCATTTCCCCTATCAGCACCTTGATAGATACTACTTACATCTCCCTACCGTGATAACTTTGCACGACCTACAACAGGAACACCACCCCGAGTTTTTTTCAAAACGAGAAATAAAATGGAGGGCTATTGTATGCAAGAAATCTGCTGAGCTTTCTAGTAGAATCATAGTCTCATACGAACATGTCAAAAAGGACATTGTAAAGTTCTACCATATTCCTCCTGACAAAATTGATGTCTGCAGAATGGGGTTTGAACAACTGCCAAATATTGATGAAAAAATCTTTACTATCGTACAAAAAAAATATCATATTCCTGAAGAATATATTATCTATTCTGCTCAGACTTGGCCTCACAAAAATCATATACGACTAATCCAAGCATTAAAGAGATTGCATGACAATTATCATAGAAAAATACATCTTGTCTGTACCGGCAAAAAAAATGAATTTTATATGAATATCAAGAAACAGATTATTGCTTTAAATCTGAATTATTATGTAACTTTTACTGATTACGTAGCAGATGACGAGTTATTGGCCCTCCTAAAAAAGGCAAAAGCCTCTGTCATCCCTACCTTATACGAAGCAGGGAGTTATCCCCTCATGGAGGCAATGGCTGTTGGAACTCCTGTCATCTGCTCAAATGTCACTTCTCTTCCTGAACAGATTGGTGACCAGAGGTTTGTTTTTAATCCAAATGATGTTGAGGAATTAGCGTCAAAACTTTATTTAATAATCACAGATGATACGGTAAGAAGAGAAAATATTGAAAATGGGAAAAGACAAATAGAAAGAATAAGCTGGCAAAAGATGATACCGAATTTTATAAATACTTACAGCAGGGCACTATCGGATTTTTATGCGAGGAACGACAGTGAATGTAATTGAAAAGCGTGTTTTACTGGTGAACCCTTCTAAAGACGATGGTTTCATAGTTAACCGCATTCATATGGGCTTAACCCTTTTAGGACAGATATTATTGTCCGCTGGCTGTCAGGTAAAGGTTATGGATTATGCCTTTTTAGAAGGCATAAAAGGAAAATTAAAAATCCCGTCCATTGAAGAGACACTTCAAGAATTCAAGCCAGATGTAATAGGTATTTCGGTTTTCACCTATCTTTATGACGAGTGCCAAAGTTTGATACATAGAATATCCCAGTGCAGTAAGTCTCCTATCATACTTGGGGGTCCGCATATGAGCTTATTTCCAGAAGATTTTATGAATGACAAACGTATAAGTTATATCGTGCGCGGAGAGGCAGAATGTGTCATACTGAAATTAGTGGATGAAGCTCAACCTCAGCATTCTCCTCTAATTGTAGATTGCCCGACTCCATCCGCGGATGAAATACCAGCGGTAAACCTTGATATAGCCTTCGGGAGCAAATACCTTGAGAACTATCAGTTACAGTTAAGCAGGGGATGCCCTTTTAACTGCAGCTTCTGTAACGTTGATTTAATAGCCGGCCGGAAGGTGCGTGCCCGTAATCTGGAACTGTGCATTGATCAAATTATGGAAGCAAAAAGACGATACCATGGCATCCAGGCCGTAACGATAACAGATGACTGTCCTACGTTTAACAAGGAACGGTTTAAAAAATTCTTAGCTATGTTTTCAGAGAAAAATTCTGACTGTATCCTCACTATTGACAATGTAAGAGCAGACTTAATTGATGAAGAAATTCTCAGACTTTACGTAAAAGCCGAGGGACAGAATATTTGCCTTGGAGTTGAAAGCGGTCATCCTGACGTATTCAAACTGGTGCATAAAGGGGAATCACTCGAAGCAATTATTAATGCTGCCAAACTCATACATAAATTTAATCTTCAACTGGGACTCTGTTTTGTTATAGGGCTACCTGAAGACACAATAGAAAGACACAGGTATTCTGTTAGATTGGCAAAAGATCTGAAAGCAGATTATATTTTCTGGAATATGTGCATACCATGGCCGGGAACAGAAGTCCATAAATGGTTTACGGAAAATGGAGAGACAGGAGATGTGCGCAATTTTTCAACCCTCATAGACGCACAGGTTAACTTCAAAAGCCCTCCAGCATGGTCTCCTATATTCACAAAAGAAGAAAGGATTAAGGCATGGTTAACAGCAAACCTGGAGACGTATACCCTTCCAATTTTTTCTATTGCTAATCTTCACAATCTGCCTGCCAATATAATAAAACTTATTCGCCTTGCAAAGGTATATAACATGTATAAGTCGTTTTTTATTTTTATGAAAGGTTTTATTTTCCATAAGGTAAGTTCAGAGGTAAGAAAACGCTTAAAAATATATCAGTGGAAAAGGGGGCGAAAAAGAGGAACTCGTGCAACCCACTGTGAGCAACCGTAATGAATACCTTTTACAAAAAGATTATTTGAAAATTCTTCTGGAATATTATTACCCATTTCATTTTTTTGCCATATTCAGAGCCCACGAACTTTATAATGTAGAACCTTATATCAAATTTTTACAGTCCCCTATCCTTGATATAGGTTGTGGGGACGGTTTCATAGCCTATTTGTTATTCGGGAAACAGATAGAATTTGGCATTGACTCATCAATAGACGCAGTTGACAGAGCTATGAGAAAAAATGCATATAAACAAACTTTTTTAGGCGATGCACACAATATTCCTCTGGAGAGTAATTCTCTTGGCGGCATATTCAGCAATTGTGCACTCGAGCATATCCCCCAAACCGACATGTTACTGAGTGAAATCGTTAGGGTTTTAAAACCTGGCGCTTATTTTATTGCAACTGCCCTTTCCCCATTTTACTATGATTTAAACCCGGTATTCAGATGGTTTGATAGAAAAGGATTAAGATGGCTCAGAAAACGGATAATAGATGCAGAAAATATCCTCCATAACCATGTAAGTATCTATATAAAAGAAAACTATGCTGATATGTTTAATTCAATAGGTATGAGCCTTGAAATACATAAATATTACTGCACAGAAGATATCGCATATTTCTGTACTCAATGGGATACCTTAAGTAAATATATAATCCCCTGCCCATCATTATTGACACATGGCGGCGTTCTCACAAAATATTTAATATTGAGATATGGAAGAAGGCCCCGGGGTAGACAGTTAGATCTATGGCATAAAAAGTTCTTTACCCTTTGCTATCAGAGAAATGAATCTAATAACAGAGGAGTTGGCCAAATTCTTATTGCAAGGAAAAAATAATAGGGCAATGTTAGTCTCTATAATCACCATCACATATAACAGTGAAAACTACCTTGAGGAGACGATAAAAAGCGTTATCAGTCAGGATTATTCGAATATCGAATATATTATTATAGATGGAGGTTCTATAGACGGCACTCCTAATATAATTAAAAAGTACCGAAGCAAAATCTCAAAATGGATCTCTGAGCCTGATGAAGGTATTTCTGATGCAATGAATAAAGGGATCAGGATGGCTTCCGGTGAAATAATCGGCATCATTCACTCTGATGACTTCTATGCAGACTCTACTGTCATAAAAAGGGTTGTTGAGATTTTTACTATGAATGCTGAGATAAAGGCAGTTTACGGTATCCAGGACTTTGTTGATCCAGTAACAAATAAGCTTATTCTGACATGGGGAAGGGACTCCCATCCTTCAGAGATAAAAAAAAGGATGTATATCCCTCATCCGACATTATTTGTAAGACGAGAGGTGTACGATACGATTGGACTTTTCAGAAAAGACTTTAAAGTCGCTATGGATTATGAATGGGCAATAAGACTGATAAAATATACAAAGCCGTATTTTTTGAATTATAAAATTGCCTGTATGAGGGATTCCGGTACCAGTGGAAAGCAATTCCAACAATCCTTCAGAGAATCTGCAAAGGCATTATTTGAGAATAAATACTATTTTCACGCGATCATGACTATGTTCAGAAACGTAATAAAAAGGGCTCTCATTGTTCTTGGTCTTAAAAGATTTCTTTATAAACTATGGGGAAAAAATGTATCTCCACAAAATGTGAAATAAATCTTCAGATCTCAAGGGATCTCATTTCAAGATAAGTTTGAAAATAATGAAGATACTTCATCTCATATACGACCATATAAATAACCCATGGATTGGTGGTGGAGGAGCTATAAGAGTTCATGAACTATATAAAAGACTCTCACAAAAAGGCCATATAATCACCATAGTGAGTGGGAAATATCCTCATGTGAAAAATTATGAAGAGGGGAATTTAACGCTTCATTTTGTAGGAATAGACAATAATTATATTTTGAGTACGTTTTCTTATGCATGTTATGCAAACAAGATCATAAAAAAACATATTGAAAAGTACGATATCGTTATAGAGGATTTTGCTCCCTGGAATCCTGTATTTAGCTATAAGTACAACTATAAAGTTCCTGTAGTCCTACAAATACAAAATTATATAGGAAGAGAACTTATCAAAAGATATGCTATTTTTGGCCTTCCATTCTATTTTATTGAAAAATATTACCCGCTTAAATTTAAACAAGTCATCATTGTCAACGATATCCTTAGAATAAGATATAAACTTCCTCAATCTGTTTTTATCAGTAATGGCATAGATGACAATCTCCTCATGGAAAATATTACTTATAATAATGGGACGTATATTGGGTTTATAGGGAGAATAGATTTTTATCAAAAGGGACTTGATATACTCCTTTCTCAAAATTTAGGGCTATATATTAAGATTTGCGGTGTTGGAAAGAGAAAAGATATGAAGAGACTTAATGAATGTTTAAGCAGGAATAAGTACTTTGTATATCTTGGGTATATCACAGGGCAAAACAAGGTTAACTTTATAAAAGGTGCTAAATTTTTCGTTCTACCATCTCGTTTTGAAGCCCAGCCATTAACAATACTCGAAGCAGCAGCTTTAGGGAGACCTTTAATTGTTTCTGATATTGCGGAACTTAGATATGTTACGGACAATGGATTTGGTATAAGCTTTAAATCAGAAGATGAAAAGGATTTAGAACAAAAGATCAAGTATTTATGGAGCAATGATAAAATGGTTGAAGAAATGGGCAGAAAAGGTAGAGAGTTTGCAAAAAACTATACATGGGACAGGATAGCTGAGGAATACGAAAGGTTTTTGATCACAGTTAAGGAGGGAAAACATCCTTCGTAATTTTCTCTACCTATCTCTTTCCTTCATAGCTACTAACATTTTTGGCTATGCCTTTCACGCTATAGTGAGCAGAAAACTCGGACCTCCTCTCTATGCAGAATTCAGTGTTTTATATGCCTTAATGATTGCCCTATCGAGACCTGTCAATATTCTGTCATGGGCAATAACGAGGGTTGGAGTAACCGGAAGAGCTGCAGGGATAGATTACGAGAGAGTAAAAAAGTTTTCCATAAAATTAGGACTTACCATAGCATGCATCATAGGGCTCATCCCAATCCTCTTCTCACCATGGATCAGTAGGTTTCTGAAAACCGAAAATCTCCTTCTGTTCTTTCCTATTGCTTTGACACTGTTTCTCTGGAGTCTGACAGGGATATTGCGGGGGCTGTTAACTTCAATAGAGTCTTTTGGCGTGTTGTCTTATACCACTATTGCAGAACTTTTCATAAGAGCACTATGTGGAATAAGTCTTGTGCTATTAGGATTTAGAGTCTTTGGAGCCTTATCAGGCTCAGTTTTTGGTGCATTATCGGTCTTTATCCTGCTTCTAAGTCGAAGGAAATATATCAGTGAAGTATATAATTACCGGAAAAAGCAAGGCATTTCTGAAGAAGGTTTTCGCAGTATAACTACCAAGGTTTTTTTCATTGCATTGCCTACAGGCTTTTTTCTTGAGCTCGACCTACTACTTGCAAAAAGGTTCTTCTCTCCAGAAGAAGCCGGTATCTATGCTGCTTCTGCACTTATTGGAAAAGGTTTACTTATGTTTTCAACGGTAGCTTCTGCAGTTGTTTATCCAAAGCTTGTAGAGGAAAGATTAAGTAGAAAAGGGATTACCGCCTTTTTATGGGGTGTAGGTATAACCCTGATTTTATTTGCCTCAGGGTATATATTCTTAAACCTTCTTGGAAAACCGGTTGTACTACTTCTATTTGGCGATAAATATACAGGTGTCACTGGATTGGTCCCTCTATATGCCCTTGCTCTTATTCCTCTTGCACTCCACTTGCAAATAACAAATTATAAAGGTGCAATAGGTGGCTGGATAGAGGGAGGGTGGCTGTGGTTTATTCTATGTGGGTATTATTTATACCTCGAGAAATTTTCTTCCTCGCTTTATTCATATTTATGGGCAATATTTTTTTTCCATTTAGCCACAGCGCCTTTGAGCGGTTTAATTTTATATCTCAGACATAGGGGAAAGGTTAATGAGGATCTTGATATTAAACCGTCGTGACATTGCTAATCCTGCAGGTGGAGGAGCCGAGATATATACCCACGAGATTGCTCGTGGTCTGGTTGATAAATACCAATGTACGGTTATGGTTTTCACCAGCCGCTTCAAGGATTGTGCGGCAGAGGAGATAATCGATGGTATTCAATATGTCAGAAGAGGCAACGAGGTAACAGTCCATCTTAGGGGATTTCTTTACGCATTAAAGAACAGGAAAAAATTTGATCGACTCATCGACGAATTTAATGGCATTGGATTTTTTACTTTTTTTCTTCCAAACAGCATTCTCCTTATTCATCAATTATATAAAGATTTCTGGCTGAGAGAGCTTGGATTAACGGGAATACTTCCTTTTATTCTTGAACCGATAATTCTCCGGCTTTATAGGAAAAAAGCGACCATAACGGTCTCTCATTCTACAAAGGAAGATCTTGAGCAAATAGGGTTCAGGGATGTCAATATAGTTATGAATGCAACAAAACATTTTCCCATAGATGATTCCGTGAAGAAGAATAATAATGATCCTACACTTGTATTTCTCGGTAGGTTAAAAAGTACCAAAAGGCCAGAAGATGCCATAGAAATATTTAAAAGAGTAAAAGAGAAAATCCCAACTGTAAGGCTCTGGATAATGGGGAGGGGTCCTGAAGAAGAAAAGCTGAAGATGATCGCAAAGGGGATCGAGGGTATAACATTCTGGGGCTGGGTTGATGAAGAAAAGAAAATGTTCCTATTGAAGCAATCTCACTTTCTATTGGTTCCGAGCGTTAGGGAGGGTTTTGGAATAAATGTCATCGAAGCAGCATCTACTGGGACACCAGCCATCGGTTACGATGTTCACGGACTAAGGGATTCAATACGTCACGGTGAGACAGGATATTTAGTAAATTCCACAGATGAGGCGGCATTAAAAATTTTGGAATTACTGGGGGATAAAAAGCGCTATGAAAAAATGTCAAGCAATTGTTTATACTATTCGAAAGAATTTGCTTGGGGCAAGAGAGTGGATGAGTTTTGGCACAAAATATGCTTAAAAATAAAAGCATGAAAGCTTTAGTGATATTGCCGACATTCAATGAAGCAAAGACGTTGCCTAAAATACTTTCAAAGCTTTCCTTTTATGGATGGTTAGACACTCTTGTTATAGATGATAACTCTTCTGACGGTACCGCAGAGATAGTTGAAAATTGGCAGGGTAATTCAGACAAATTTCATATAATAAAGCGGCCAAGTAAGCTGGGACTTGGAAGCGCCTACGTCACTGGATTCAAATGGGGACTTGAAAGAGGATATGATTATATTTATGAAATGGATGCTGATCTTTCTCATAACCCTGATGCCCTGCCGTGGTTCATTAAGGAGATGGACAATGGAGGTTATGACCTGATGATCGGTTCAAGGTATACAAACGGCACCATAAGTGTTGTCGGTTGGGATTTCAGGCGTCTTCTGCTGTCAAAATTCGGCAATCTGTATGCCTCTAGGATACTCGG
>Ga0315268_10009348_pt1 | contig 10178 bp, 9 predicted proteins | sample C1_top_MG_FD_204535 | JGI IMG/M metagenome (GOLD analysis project Ga0315268, IMG submission 204535) | Sediment microbial communities from Yellowstone Lake, YNP, Wyoming, USA - C1_top | ecosystem: Environmental > Aquatic > Freshwater > Lake > Sediment | place: USA: Wyoming | collected 2017-08-01 | reverse complement strand
AGGCATAGAGGATGAAGATGATGAAGCCCTGGAGAGAAATCGCCATACCCCATCCCGATGTGCTCGAGGGCACCTTCCAGCAGTCCGAGTTTGCGGCCGACATCTCGGCGGTGCATGCCGGCAAGGCAGGACGCGAGTATCAAGAAGCCGGTGCCTTCTTCGAGCGCACCTTCATTACCGAGGGCATGCGGCTCCTGCTCACGCAGGTTGCCTGCCGCCTGGCGGGTCGAGGCAGCGAGCCCGTTATCCAACTGCAGACAGCCTTCGGCGGCGGCAAGACCCACACGATGCTGGCGGTGTACCACCTGGCCACGCGCAAGGGTCCACTCTCCGAGCTCGCCGGCGTGTCGGCGTTGATCGACCAAGCCGGCCTCATGGATGTGCCCCAGGCACGTGTTGCCGTGCTGGACGGCACCGCTCACGCCCCTGGCCAGCCCTGGAAGCACGGCAAGCAGACCATCAAGACGTTATGGGGTGAGCTTGCCTGGCAGCTCGGTGGGGCCGACGCCTTTGCCCTCGTCAAGGACGCGGACGCCACCGGCACATCCCCCGGCAAGACGGTGCTAGCCGATCTCCTCGGCCGTTATGCGCCGTGCGTGGTCTTGATCGACGAGCTTGTCGCCTATGTCCGGCAGTTCCCTGAGGGTCAGACGCTCAGCGGCGGCAGCTACGACAGCAATCTGTCTTTCATTCAGGCGCTCACCGAGGCGGTAAAGCTCGTACCGACGGCGATCATGTTGGCCTCGCTGCCGGAGTCGGAAGTCGAGGCGGGCAGCCAGCGGGGCGTCGCAGCGTTGCGGTCGCTCGAGAAGACGGTCGGTCGAATCCAGGCGTTGTGGAAACCTGTGGCCACCGAAGAGGCCTTTGAGATTGTACGGCGCCGCTTGTTTGAGCCCATGCGCGACGCGGCAGCCCGTGACGCGGTCTGCCGGGCCTTCGCCGATGCCTACATCGCAGAGGGTGCGAAGCTCCCGGCAGAGACCCAGGAAAGTCGCTACTACGACCGCCTCACCCAGGCCTACCCGATTCACCCCGAGGTATTCGACCGGCTGTACGAGGACTGGACTACCATCGACGGTTTCCAACGCACTCGTGGCGTGTTGAAGCTCATGGCCAAGGTCATCTACCGCCTGTGGAAAGACGACAACAAAGACCTGATGATTTTGCCTGGCAGCCTGCCGCTCCATGATGGCAGCACCCGCAACGAGTTGACCTACTACCTACCGGCTGGTTGGGATCCTGTCATCGAACGCGACATCGACGGCGACCGCGCCGAGACGACCGAGCTCGAGAACAAGGAGCCGCGCTTCGGTCAGGTGAACGCCGCTCGGCGCGTAGCCCGCACCATCTTTTTTGCCAGCGCACCCTCGTCCGTGGCCACCAAGGCTAGCATCAGAGGCGTAGACCGCGCTCGTACGCTGCTCGGCTGCTTGCAGCCGGGTCAGACGTCATCGACCTACTCCGATGCCCTTAACCGGCTCGCGGACAAGCTCCACTATCTCAACAGCTCGGGTGACAAGGCGCAGGACGCGAATCGGTTCTGGTTTGACACCCGCGCCAACCTGCGCCGGGAGATGGAGGACCGCAAGCGCCGCTTTGGCGACGCGAGCGACGTGCGCAGCAAGATCGCCGCGAGCGTGAAGCGAGTCGTGGGCAACGGGGCCTTCTTCGACGCCGTCCACATCTTCACGCCGCACGCAGACATCGCCGATGACGGCGTCCTACGCCTCGTCGTGCTGCCGCCCGAAAGTTGGTACTCGCGGGAGGAGTCGCGCCTCGCTGTGGACGCTGTGGTCGAGCACGTACGGAACCACGGCACCGCACCACGCTATCGCGGCAACAGACTCCTGGCCTTGGCACCCGACCATGGTTCGCTGGCCAGGCTGCGCGATGCCGCTCGTGTTGCGCTCGCATGGGGCTCGATCGTCGAGGACGTAAAGGAGAGCCGGCTCAACATTGACCTGCTCCAGAAGAAGCAGGCGGAGAAAGAGCTCGCCACCGCCGAGGAGGTGCTGCCTCGCGCTGTCCGGGATTGTTACAAGTGGCTGCTCTGCCCAGTGCAGCACGCGCCCACCGAAGCGAAGCCCGTCGTCGAGGCCCTTCCGCTGAACACTACCGGCGGGTCGGCGACAGCGGAGCTCGAGCGCGTATGCGTCGAGAACGAGCTCGTGATTGCGGCCTGGTCACCAATCCACCTGCGCACGAAATTGAAAGAGCTGTACTGGAAGGACGGCCGCACCGCGGTCGGGGCGATGGCGTTCTGGGAAGACACCCTCCGGTACCTGTACCTGCCGCGTTTGAAGAGTCGCGAGGTCCTCGCCCAGGCTGTCCGCAGCGGAGCCGCGAGCCGGGATTTCTTCGGCACGGCGTACAGCCAGAATGGGGAGAAGTTCGAGGGGTTCCAGCTCGGCAATGCGAGCATTCAGGTCGATGACACGCTGTTGTTGATCGAGCCCGAGGCGGCCAAAGCGTACGAGGCGAGCCAAAGCAAACCTCAAGGAGCCCCGCCCCCGCCGGTCGGCGTCGGCGCCGGCGGCAAGACTCCACCACCGCCGGCCGGCCCCGGCGGACACGGCCCCGTGGCTGCGCCAGGTGGGCCGGCGGCGGTCGCGAAGTCGCGGTCCTTTCACGGCACAGCCGATGTCCCGCCGGGCACGGCCAAGATGCGCATGGTGGAGCTCGCGGAGGAGATCATCAACGTCCTCGGCTCCGACCCCAACGCCACGGTGAAGGTGACGGTCGAGATTGCCGCCGAGTTTCCGAATGGCGCGACTGACCAGGTGAAACGGGCGGTGTCCGAGAATGCACGTAGCCTTGGGTTGAAGACGAGTGACTGGGAGTAGGCGCTGAACGGCCCTATCGAACCTTAATGAGCATTGGCGACGACGTCACAGCCGTTCTTGTTTGCCTCGCGAACTGGCAGGAGGGGGGCAACGATCCCAACCGCGGGCGATACTCAGTGGCTGGGCAAGAGCTCGCCGGCCGGCTTGGGCTCTCTGCCGCACGAGTAAGCGACGCCGTGGACCTGCTGGAGAGCAACCGCTACGTCAAGGCAATCCGCGTAATGGGGACCGCACCATTTAGCTTTCGAGAGGTGGAGACAAACGCTCGTGGCCGTGCCGAGGCGGAGCGCGTTGTCCAGGAAGATGGTTACAAAATGCCCGATACGACGCAGCTATCGCCGGTGCAGCTTCGAGCGTTCATTGAGCGCCTCGAGAACGTCCGGCTCCGCGCCGAAAAGGACGAGGCCAGCAAAAATTGGGGGACGTACGATGTCCTAGTCGCTGAATATCAAGCGGTGCGCGCCGAGCTTCTTCGTGCAGGTGTTGGGCCAGAGTCTCTGCCCGAGATCGTCACCGTTCCACCGGGACAGCGCGGTGCCATCGTCGCCGGAGGCCCACCCGTAATTGGCCGCGGCACGGGCGCCGAGAAGGCCATCTACTCGACGCTCCAGCTTCGCATTCCGCCTGTACTCACTTTCTTGCGTTCGATGGAAAAGGCAGCGCCCCAGACAAATGGGTCGATTGGTGGCGAGGACTCCGGGTCAAGCACTGCGCTCAAAGTCTTCATTAGCCACAGCGCCAAGGACGCCGAAATCGCAAGCGCCGTCGTCGATCTGTTGCGCTCCGCGTTGGACCTAAAGGCTGAGGAAATACGCTGCAGCAGCGTCGATGGATATCGTCTCCGCATCGGTGCGGAGACAGACAGCGAGGTTCGCCGCGAGGTGCTGAGCGCGCAGGCGTTTATCGGTCTGATTTCACCCAATGCGATCACGTCCGCCTATGTGATGTTCGAACTCGGCGCTCGTTGGGGAACCTACAAGACGCTAGCGCCGCTACTCGCCCCTGGCGTTGCTCCCGATGTCCTTGAGGCTCCGCTCTCGAATCTCAACGTGCTGAGCGCCGACAAACCAGGGCAGGTCCATCAACTTGTCAGTGATCTTGGGGCCGTGCTCGGCATCACGCCCGAGTCACCGGCTGTCTATCAGAAGCACGTTGAGCGCCTAGTTGGACATCCCCAAGGCCAAGAGCAAGGTGCGTCTGCGGCGCCGCCCAAGAAGTCCGAGCTAGAGGAAACCATTGCGATGGTTTTGAACTTGTTTCGCCAGTTTCAAATAGGCAAGGGCGAAGTGTTGCCTCTGCAGTCTGCCGATGCGATTCGCTTTCGCTGGGATCGCCTGCATCAGGACCGGTATCAGGCCGCCATCGAGAAGCTCGGGAAGGACGGCCTCATTCAGTTCGAACGGATGGGCATTCGTCTCACAGCAGCCGGCTACGAGGCGGCCTACGTCGAACGCGACTGATTGTGAGACATCGTGGGGCAATGCAGAGGACAAACAAAGGGCGGTAGGCGCTGTCAGAAGACGACAGCCGACAAGAGCCATTACTGCAACATCCACAAGAAGACCGATTGGCTCAACGATGTGGTGCTTCCGGTGGCCGGCGCGGTGGCCGGTTGGGTGGTCGCGCCGGGGGTGGGGGGTCTGTTGATCGGAGGCGCTGTTGGCAAAGTTGCCGGCGCAATGAGCAAGGAGAATGGCGTGGGCAAGAGACGAGTCTTTGTCAGCTTCGACTACGACCACGATGTGGCTCTAAAGGAGTTTCTTGTCGGCCAGGCCAAGCACCCCGACTCACCCTTCGAAATCGAAAATTGGTCGATCAACGAGCCTGTCGTCGGGGACTGGAAGAAGAAAGCCAAGGAGCGGATTTCGCGGGCCGATCAAATCGTCGTGATCTGTGGCGAGCACACTCACACAGCCAAGGGTGTGAGCATAGAACTCGGCATCGCTCAGGAGGACGGCAAGCCGTACTTCTTGCTCAAGGGCTACAAGGACTCCGCTTGCACCAAGCCATCAACAGCCAGGTCGACTGACAAGATGCAGGCCTGGACCTGGGAGAACCTGAAGGGTCTCATCGGCGGCGGTCGGTAGGCGAAATTGGCGACGAGACACGACGCGAGGAATAGCTATGAAGCGAGCATTGATTGTTGGTATTAACGACTACCCAGGCACCCCGCTCAGCGCACCGGTCAACGATGCCCACGCCATCGCTGGTGTACTGGAAACACATTCCGATGGGGCGCCGAACTTCGACGTCAAGTTGCTCACGTCGCCCAGCGCCACGATCACGCGCCCCAAGCTGCGCGAGGCAATTGATGCGCTGTTCGCTGGCGACTGCGAGACTGAGCTGTTCTATTTCTCTGGCCACGGGTTCATCAAAGGGACCGGTGGATACATCGTCACGACCGACTTCAAGAAGTACGACGAGGGCGTCTCGATGGACGACCTCCTCACGCTGGCTAACAAGTCGACGGCGAAATCCAAAGTGATCATTCTCGACTGCTGCCACTCCGGCGCTGCGGGAAGCCCGCAGATTGCTGGCGGCGCCCTAGCTCAGTTATCGGAGGGCCTTACGGTTCTGACCGCCAGCCGCGACAAGGAATCGGCAATGGAGGTCAACGGCTCAAGCATCTTCACTGCTTTGGTGGTGGATGCGTTGCGTGGCGGAGCGGCTGACCTCCGCGGCCACGTAAGTCCGGGAGGCATTTATGCCTATGTCGATCAAGCTTTGGGCGCTTGGGATCAACGTCCAATCTTCAAGACCAATGTCAGCCAGTTCATCTCCCTCAGAAGGGTTGCTCCGCCTGTGCCTCTCGAGACCCTGCGAAGGCTCTGCTCCTACTTTCCCAACCCGCAGGATGAGCACAAGTTAGCTCCATCCTATGAATTCACATCCCCATCGCCGGACAAGGCGAAGGTGGCGATCTTCAAGGAGCTTCAGAAGATGCAAGGGGTCGGTTTGGTAGTACCTGTCGACGAGGAGTTCATGTATTTCGCCGCCATGAACTCAAAGTCATGCAGGCTGACCGCGCTGGGCTATCAGTACTGGCGTTTGGCGCACGAGAAGAGGATCTAACCCAGCGCAGTCGCCGCCCGCCACGCCCCCGAACGCAGCATCATGAAAGTCAAATCCTATGGCTTTCTGCGAGCCTCCAATAATACCGGCCCGATGCAGTGAGGCGGCAGGCCTGGGAATTTACTGCGGCATTGTACATGTGGGCTGCACCGCAAGGAATCACAAGGTATGCGCGGTTCAGTGCTTGAAGCTTCTCGAACTTCTCCACGTTGATCGCGTCCGGGCTTGGCGATGACTTCTCGTAGGAAGGGTCCAGCGGCAGATCCTCTGCGGGCACGGGGAACAACGACGGCAGCTCACGCAAGATCGCGGTTGGTACTGCGGGCGCACACTCCCGCAGTGGGACTACTTTTGACACGTGCGATTTGAAGAGGGGACGCTGGTCCCATGCGCCCAGCGCGCCTTCGACAAGCGAGTAGATTGCCGGCGCCGTCACCTCACCGAGAATATCGGCCGCACCGCCTTCGAGAGCACCGGCCACAAGTGAGGTAAAAACCCCGCCCCCGTTGGTTTCAACAGACTCCTGTCCGCTGCGACTTGCCGCCAGGATTGATATGCCCTCTCGAAGCACCGCCTTCATGTTGTCGACGGCTGGTACGTTGCCGATGTTGCCGGCGTGGCAGCAGTCGAGAATTATTACAGCCTCGTCCGCCTTGGAGTCGTTGGCCAGTGCAAGAATCTCGTGCATGGCCATGCCTTCGTCGTAGGTTTTTGCGTCCTGCGTGACCAAGTACCCACCAAGGTTGTTCTCGGTGCCGTGGCCCGCAAAATAGAGGAGCGCGACGTCCGCCTTGTCTCTGAATAGTTGGCTGACGGCCTGCTTGAGCTTTGCGCGGGTGACGACGTCATAGCCTGCGCCACCGGGTGCAACGATGGTTCTACAATCGAAGTTGGGAGAGCCGTCTTCATGCCTGGCCAGGAGCCCGGCCATGCGCTCGGCGTCGCTCACACACCCGCGCAGTGAACCGAAGGGGTAGGCGTCGATGCCGACACACAAGGCTCGTCGCATGCTCTATTCCCCGCGCTGAGCCGATCCGCTAGCGCGCACCGCCCACTAGGGCCTTGAGGTTGTCCCACGTCCACTTGTAGACCTTGTCGTCGGTCTTCGCCGACGTGGGTTTCGTGCAACTCTTGTCCGAGTAGCCAGCGAGAAGAAAGTACTCCTTGTCCTTCTCCTGCGCGATCTCTAGCTCGGCGGCGACACCCCGTGCCTGGTGCGTGTGCTCTCCGCACAGCACGATCACGACGTCGATGTTGTCCATACGCCGGCGAACCTTTTCCTTCCAGTCGCCAGTCAGATGCTCCTTGACCGACCCATCTTTGAAATCGAACGGGGTGTCCGGGTGTTTTGCCTGACCCGCCAACAGGATCTTGATGTCTTCGTCGTTGTCGTAGTCAAAGCTGATGAACGCACGTTTTCTCGCCATGGTCGTCCCTCTGCGCCCGACGGCTGTGTTTCCGCACCGCACTCGTCCGGGCCTGCGTCGTCTTTGGAGTAGTCAGTATCGCGGAGCCACCGGGCGGGCAACAGGCGCCAGAACCGCCGTCCAGGAGCCCGGCCGCAGCGTCAAAGGCGGGATCGCAGCGGTTGTGCCATCGCCCAATCGTCTTCACCGGCGCGAGATGACGAACCACTGCCAGAGCTTGGCGTGAAGGTCGTAGGGCGGTGCCTTCTTCATGCCCAGCAGCCGGCGAGCATCCACCTCGGCCATGACGGCGTTGCCGAGCGCGACGTAGTGCCTGTACGCGAGCCTGCGTGTGACAGGATCTGTGAAGCGAAACCAAGGGCCGTCCCGACCGAGCTTCGCGGTGAGCTCCGGTTCGTTGCTCCGCTGCAGCGCCTTGAGGCCGGTCACAACCTCGCTGGCGGTGATCGGGACGGTCGCCGGGAAGTGAATGTGCGCGGCCTTGGAGCCGAGGACGAGTGTGCAGCCCTTTGTGTGTTTGAACCGATCGAGCTCGGCCACCACCTCGACCACGGTGTCGATCTGCGCCTCGCTCAAGCGACCGAGCCGCGGTAGCGCGGCCAGCGGCTGCAGCATCGCTTGGTGCCGGCGCAGGAAGCCCGGCCAGTCCATCTTGTGACGAACTCCGAGGTCGGCGCTGAAGTCCATGAGCGACTGCTGGACTGCAGGCCGGTGCTCACCTGGGCGCGTGAAGAGCTTGGGGAACCGCCCGGCGCGATACCGAAGCTGGTCGTACACGCGATCGATGTGCTCGTGGAGTTTCCACCCTGTCGCTTCAGCGACCAAGGGCACGATGCTGCGCGTGGGCCGGAGGGCAAAGGTTTTCCGAAGTTGCTGCGCCATCTCGTAGACGTCTCGCCGGCCGCTCAGTGGCCGTTGCGGCGCTCCTTGATGATGCGTAGGCACGCACGATAGTCTGGCTGCCCCTCACCGTGGTGGAACGTCGCCGCATCGCCGGCGCGCTGTATGAAGGTCCGTCCGCACAACGGCCTGTCCCAGTGATCCGAGGTGCTCGGGAAGTCGAGGTCCATGCCGCATCGGTCCGGGGCGTGCGTCCGCCCCTTGGTTACGATCGTCATCATCGGCGCTCCCCCTCCAGGCCGAGCTCTCGGTACACGCGATTGAAGTCGACGGTCGCCGCGCCCGGCTGGTCCTGCATCGAGTTCTCCTGGTCCTTCAGCATCGCGATGACCTTGTCGCGCCCGGCCTTCGTTTTCACGGCCTGGCGCGGCGTCTTGCCCTTGAGCGCCGGAAGGGGCTCGTCGATCCACGAGTCGATGTGCTGCTGCATGATCGGCCCGAGGAGCTCGGCCTGAATCTCCTCCGGGATTTCATCGACGGGCTCGCGTTCGGGTCGGCCGGCATGCTCCTCCATTGCGACGCCCAAGTCCTTGATGGAGTCCACCCGGTGCCGAGCGACGCCAGCAAGGTGTTCGCCGAGCAACGCCTTTCCGCGCTCGAGGCGCTCGCGGGACTTGGTCTCGAGCTTCATTCGGCCGCGCTCGAAGCTGATCGAGCCAAGGTGCAGCGGCCCGCCGCCGAGCTGCTTGCGACACTTGCGGTCGGCCCAGATGAAGCCGTCATCATCCTCGTCCATGTCGGGGTGCGCGCTGAGCTTGGCGCGCACGGCGGCGATGTCGGTCACGTCGAATAGCGCCTCGCAGAAGACGATGTCTTCGCCGTCCATCGTCACCATCTTTGGCGGCTGCCAGTTCGCATAGGCGTCACGTAATGCCTGCTGGGCGACGACGACGGCCTCGCGGAGGAGGAGCCGGTCGGGAAGGTCAGCGGCCTGACGTAGGCGGCGCATCTCTTTGGTCACCGCTTTGAGCACTGGATCCATGTGGCCGCGGGGCACTTCGACCCCAGCGCCCGTCATCTCGAAGTGGTCGCCGAGGTGGACGACCCAGCCGAGCATCACGTCGTACTTCTTGAGGTAGTGGGTAGCGGCCTTCTCACTCACGAAGATCTCGTGCCCGGCGACGAGGTCGGTGAAGTGGATGCCGACGTCGACCTCGATCTTCTGCACCTCGAAGAGCGACGGCCAGGCGGTGTCTCGCAGGGCTTCCAGCGCTTCGACTTCGGATGCCTTTAGCTGATGGCGACGCTCGCGCAGGAAGACGTCGATCGAGCGGTCGCCGTTGGCGTCGGCGTAACCGTAGGCAATGTAGGCCAGGACGAGCGGCTGCTCCCACTCACCGAGCGCCTTCTTGGCGCCAGCGAGCCTGGCGAAGGCCGGCCGGGCGTGGAACTCGTGCTTCACGGCGAAGTCGAGGAGCTTTGGCACCGCCGTCTGGTAGCCATCTTTGCCGCCGGCTTGTCGCACGAATCGGCAAGCCTCCGGGCACTGGATCTCGCGCCGCTGGTGCTGGGCGCAGCAGCGAGGGCAGAGAGCGCCGTTGAGAGCTGGGCAGGTGCGTTTGGCGCCGCCGCCTCCACAATGAGAGCACTTGGTCATGGCGGGAGGCACCCTACCACGATGGCTCCCAATCTGCGGAGCCCTATGATTCCCGGGACGTCCCGGACATCTCCGTGCAGCGTGACCAGTTGGCGCGGCCAATTCGCGGGCACCGCCGACGACGTGACCTCCATGCCCGCCGCAATTGCGCACCCTGTTGTCGTCGCCCCCGCCCGTGACCAACGGTCGTTCCGTTGCAGAATGCAAGCCCCAGTACCAACTCATACCCCAGCCCTGGGGCGGTGACGCACAACCACAATATTCGCCGACCTCTGGGTGCGAGCCGGGCGGGTGGGGAACCGTTCATATGTCCATAGTTAGGGGCAGCGGCGGCCGTTT
>Ga0315268_10009347_pt1 | contig 10179 bp, 6 predicted proteins | sample C1_top_MG_FD_204535 | JGI IMG/M metagenome (GOLD analysis project Ga0315268, IMG submission 204535) | Sediment microbial communities from Yellowstone Lake, YNP, Wyoming, USA - C1_top | ecosystem: Environmental > Aquatic > Freshwater > Lake > Sediment | place: USA: Wyoming | collected 2017-08-01 | reverse complement strand
TAGGACAGAGTCGTGTGAAAGAACTTCTCCGCCGGATCCTCGCAGGCAAGAGGATCGCCCACGCATACTTGTTCTTCGGCGGAGAGGGGATCGGGAAAGATGCTGCCGCGATCGAGTTTGCCCGCGCATTGAACTGTCAGCAGGACTCCGTCGATCCTTGCGGGCAGTGCGGCAGCTGTCGGAGGATCGACGTGCTCCAGCATCCGAATCTCAAGCTGATCTTCCCGCTGCCGATCGGCAGGAACGAGAAATCCGGTGACGATCCTGTCGAAGTTCTCTCGGAAGATCAGGTCTCTGCCGTGCAGGAGCAGCTGCGGCTCAAAGCTCAAAATCCCTATCATAGGATATCAGTGCCGAAGGCAAACTACATCAAGATCAACAGCGTGCGGGACTTGCGGCGGGACGCAGCGCTCTCGACCTTCGAAGGCGGCAAGAAAGTCTTCCTCATCTCCAAAGCTGAGACGATGAACGCGGAAGCGAGCAACTCCCTTCTGAAAACCCTCGAGGAACCGTCCTCCGACTCCCTGTTCGTTCTCACGGCGTCGCAAAAGGAACAGCTGCTGGAAACCATCGTCTCGCGGTGTCAACTCATTCAGTTCGACCTCCTCCACGAGGAGGAGATCAGAGAAGCGTTGATCTCCCGTGAACAGCTTGAGCCCGAGCAAGCCTCGCTCGTCGCCCGCCTTGCACGCGGAAGCTACGGCGCGGCTCTCGAGATGCTGTCGGTCAACATGGTGGGGCAGCGGCAGGAAGTGGTTCAATTCCTTCGCCTCGTGCTGGGATCATTGAAGGCGCCGTTGGCGGCCGACATAGAGAGGATCGGTTCCCTCGGTGATCGGGCCGCGGTGGAGCGATGGCTGAAGATGCTGGAAGTCTGGCTCCGCGACGCGCTTGTGCTGCGAGAACATGGGGAGGGCGGATTGCTCAATGTCGATCACACGAAGGAATTGAAAAGTTTCACGGAAAAATTTCCGCGCGCAGACCTTCTTGCAGCATTAGACACGGTGGAAAGGAGCGTTGCGCTTGTTGGCAAAAATGTCTACCTTCCTCTTGTGTTGACATCGCTCGCCATTGATCTCAGACGCTCTCTTGTGCCTCACGCGTAGGTCCCTGTGAAGAACCCCCCCGGAAAGATACTGGTTACTGCCGCTTTGCCATACGCGAACGGGCTCATTCATCTCGGGCATCTCGCCGGCGCGTACCTGCCCGCCGATATCTATGTGCGGTACCAGCGGGCACAGAAGCGAGATGTCCTCTTCATTTGCGGGTCGGACGAGCACGGCGTCCCGATCACGGTGACGGCAGAACAAGAGAAGACGACGCCGCAAGCCGTCGTCGACCGGTATCACTCGCTCAACAAAGCCGCGTTCGACAAGTTCGGGATCAGTTTCGATAACTATTCGAGAACGTCGCTTCCCCTCCATCACAAGACGGCCCAGGAATTTTTTCTCGAATTTCACAACCGGGGGATCCTGAAGGAAAAGCAGGAGCTCCAGCTCTACTGCGAGACGGACAGGATGTTTCTGGCCGACCGCTATGTCGAAGGGACGTGCCCCAACTGCAAGTACCCTCAGGCACGGGGCGATCAATGCGAAAATTGCGGAACGTGGCTCAATCAGGTGGATCTGATCGACCCGAAGTGCAAAGTCTGCGGACGGACGCCGGTCGTCCGATCGACGTCACACTGGTATTTTCCGCTCGGCGACTACCAGGAGAGGCTGCGGGCATACATCGGCGAGCGATCGAGACGGGACGGCTGGAAAGAAAACGTGCTGCGATATTGTGAGAGCTGGTTCCGGGAAGGCCTCCAGGACAGGGCGGTGACGAGGGACCTCACCTGGGGGGTTCGGGTTCCTGTGACCGGCTACGAATCGAAGGTGATTTATGTCTGGTTTGACGCCGTCCTCGGCTATATCTCCTCGACGAAGGAATGGGCGAGCCGCATGTCGAACCCCGACCTATGGAAGAGCTACTGGCAACAGGGTGATACCAAATACGTCGCCTTCATCGGCAAGGATAACGTGGTGTTTCACTGCATCGTTTTCCCCGCGATGCTGATGGCGTGGAACGACGGCGGGAGGGAACAGTACGTGCTGCCGGAAAACGTGCCGGCCAACGAGTTCCTCAATTTCGAAGGCCAGAAATTCTCCAAGAGCCGGGGCTGGGGGATCGATCTCCAGGATTTCTTGAGGTTCTTCCCCGCGGATGCGCTGCGCTACACGCTGGCAATTAACCTGCCGGAGTCTCGGGACAGCGACTTCTATCTCAAAGACTTCCAGGCCAGGACGAACAACGAGCTGGCCGACATCCTCGGCAATTTCGTCAACCGCACCTTGGCGTTTATTCACAAGAACTTTGGTAGTGCGATGCCCCCCCTTGGGGCCCCGGGTAAGCTGGATAAGGAGATGGTCGGCGTTCTCAAAGCTTTTCCCGGCACGGTTGGCGAGATGTACGAGCACTATCGCTTTCGGGATGGCGTGATCGAAACGATGAATCTCGCTCGCGCTGCCAACAAGTACTTCAACGACAGCGAACCCTGGAAAACTCTCAAATCAAATCGTGAACAGTGCGCCACGACCCTTCATATCTGTGCCCAGATCGTCCGATCACTCGCAATTCTGTTTGAGCCGGTCGTCCCTACGCTGGGGCGATCGATTTGGCGTACCCTGAAGCTGGATGGCTCTCCTCGCGAGGCCGGCTGGGAATCCGCGGGGGAGATGGTGATCGAGGCAGGACATGCTTTTGAAAAACCTGAAATACTTGTCACAAAAATCGAGGATAAGCAGATCGAAGATATGGTTCAATCTCTTGGCGCATCGCTCGATGGCGGAACTCCTCCTCCATCGGTGCCCATCAAACCAATGATTACGCTCGATGACTTCAAGAGGATCGACCTCCGACTGGCTCGTGTGACTGCAGCGGAGAAAGTCGCAAAATCGGAGAAGCTCATCAAGCTTCAGGTGGAAATAGGATCGGAGAGGCGACAACTCGTCGCGGGGATCGCTCAGCATTACAAGCCGGAGGATCTCGTGGGGAAATTGATCGTCGTGGTGGCAAACCTCCAGCCCGCTAAATTGATGGGGAATGAGTCTCAGGGTATGTTGTTGGCAGCGAGCGATCAAGGCGGCAAGCTCGCACTTCTCACCGTTGACGCCGAGCTCAGCAGCGGGAGTACGATCAAGTAGGGAGCACCTCTGCCTTGGTCTCATCTGATGCCATCGGTTTCGATGGCATTTTTTTTCCGCTCGAGTCGTGCCTTGCTTGAGGGCTCTTTTTCTGCTATATTTATCAGCCGAACCTCACAATCCTCTAGGTAATTCATTTTGTCACAACGACTTAAGAACTTTTCTCGCTTCGTCAAGATTGAACACACGCTGTTTTCGCTCCCCCTTATCTATAGCGGGGTTTTCCTTGCAGCAAAGACGCCGCCATCGCTCTGGGTGTTGAGCCTGATTCTCTTCGCAGCGGCAGGCGCGCGCACCGTGGCCCTTGCGCTGAATCGGATCATCGACCGCGAGATCGATCGGCAGAACCCGCGGACGTCTGTGCGCGAGCTGCCGAGCGGCAGGATGAACCTGCGCGACGCAATAATCGTCCTCGCCGTCGGGGTTGCGGTCTATCTCGGCTCTGCTGCGTTCATCTCCCCCTTCTGCCTCCTTCTCTCCCCGCTGCCGCTGGTGATCTTCGCGCTCTACCCCTATATGAAACGGTTCACGGTCTTTGCTCACTTTGGAGTCGGGTTGGGGCTCGCGATGGCGCCGCTCGGCGGCTGGTTCGCCGTGCAGCAATCGTTTGAGGATATTCTGCCGGGCTTGCTCCTATCGGTCTTCACATTGTGCTGGGTGACCGGCTTCGATATCATCTATTCGACTCTGGATGAGCTCTTCGACAGAGAGCAGAATCTCTATTCGTTCACCGCGCGGTATGGCAAGAAGACTGCTCTGCGAATCTCGGCGGTTCTTCATGCGACTGCGTTCGGCATCCTGGCTCTCCTTTTCCTCATCTACATCAGGGCGATCGCGTCCTTGCCGTTCTTGATGCTCTCCGGTGTTCTCCTCTACCTTGAGCATAAGAAGGCGGAAGACGTGGAGTTGGCCTTTTTCAGAATTAACGCTGTGCTCGGTTTTGTGGTTCTCGGGATGGTTCTCGTGGGAGTCTATTTCTCATGAGAATTGTCGTCGGCATCACGGGATCTTCGGGGGCAGCGTATGCTCAAGAGTTTCTGAGGCAGTGCGAGGGAGAGAAGTATCTGGTGGTCAGCAAGTGGGGGAAGGCGCTCCTGAAGGACGAGCTCGGTATCACGGTCAAGGACCTCCTGCCGTATGTGAAGCGAGAGTTTTCGGACGACGATCTCTCTGCCCCGATCGCGTCGGGGTCGAATCACTACGATGCGTGTGTCCTCATTCCGTGTTCGACGTCGACGATCGGGAAGATCGCCTCGGGTATCGGGGACACGCTGATTACGCGGACGGCTCAGGTGGCGTTGAAGGAAAAGTTCAAGCTCGTGATCTGCGTCCGGGAAACGCCGTTGTCCACGATCTCGCTTGAACAATGCGCGAGGCTCTCGCGGGAGGGGGCGATCATAATGCCGATCTCCCCTCCGATGTATTTCGCCCCGCAGAGCGTGCAGGAGTACCTTCAGGCATTTATCGACAAGGTGCTGGGAGTCATTGGGGTGCGACAATCAGGAGGATGGAGGGCGTCCGACCTGGAATAGGGTCGGCACCCTTGAGACCGCGGAGCGAACAACCGGACCCATGACCTTTCCTGCATTATCGGAATTCCTTCGTTACCTCGACTCCATCGGTGAGCTGCAGAGAATTTCTGTTCAGGTCGATCCGAACCTGGAGCTCACGGAGATCGCCGGCCGCGCGCTCAGGGAGGGGAAGCCAGCTCTCCTGTTCGAGAACGTAGCGGGTTCTCCCTTTCCGCTCGCGGTCAACGTGTTTGCGAGCGATCGAAGAATTGAATATGCCCTTGGAAAGCATCCTCAACAGATTGGAGAGGAGCTCCTGAGTATTGCCGGCGAGCTGATGCCTCCGAAGCCGGCCGTGCTGTGGAAACACAGGAGGCTGATCAGACAACTTGCGCTCGCTCGCGGCAGCGCCAGAGGAACGGGCACGTCGCAGGAGATCGTTGTCGAGCCTGATCTCGATCTCTTGCCCGTTCAGACGTGTTGGCCCGGCGACGGGGGCAGGTTCCTGACACTCGGCCAGGTGATCACGGAAGATCCCGTCGACGGGAGGCGGAATATCGGCATTTACCGGCTGCAGGTGTACGACAAGAAGACCACAGGGATGCATTGGCAGATTCAGAAGGGGGGCGGATTCCATTACCACCGCGCGGAGCAGCTCGGGCGTGACTTGGAGGTAGCGGTCGCGCTCGGCACCGACCCCGCTCTACTGCTCGCATCAGTCTCGGCGCTTCCGGAAGGGATCGACGAGGTGGCGTTTGCCTCTTTTCTACGCGGCGCACCGGTCCCTCTTGCGCGAGGGAAAAGCATCTCGACCGCGATTCCGGCGAACGCAGGGTTCGTCCTCGAGGGAATTGTCCCGGCGAATGAGAGGAGGCTTGAAGGTCCGTTCGGCGACCATTTCGGCCATTACTCACACGCAGCACACTTTCCCGTCTTTCACCTCCGGCGGGTGACGCATCGCCGCCATCCGGTCTATCCGGCGACCGTCGTCGGCATCCCGCCGATGGAGGACAAGTATCTGGGAGATGCCACCCAGCAGATTCTGGGCCCGCTCGCGCGAGCGCTCCATCAGGAGATCCGCGACATGTGGGCTTACTACGAGGCGGGATTCCACAATCTCCTCGTCGTCTCCATCGAGGAGCGGTATAGGAAAGAAGCGATGAAGGCAGCGCTCGGCTTGCTCGGGACGGGACAGATTGCTCTGACCAAATGTCTGATTCTTGTCTCGGCCGGTGTCGATGTCAGAGACTGGAACGCGGTGCTTCGCGAGATTCGTAAACACTTCAATCCACACTTTGATTTCGTCCTGATCCCGAAAGTGCCTCTTGATACCCTCGACTTCACGAGCTTCAAGATGGAGCTCGGCAGCAAGATGATCCTTGACGCGACCCGGAAGGACAAGCCCAGGTTGGGCGAGGTTGCCGTCGAGAGCCAGAAGGCTCAGGCTGAACGGAGGGGGCTGAGGGCGGTCAAGTCGATGGATCGAAGGATCGTTGATGCCCATGTCGAACAGGACTGTTTGATGTTGGTGAAGGTGAGGAGCGGCGGCAGGGCCGTCGTTGAAAAGCTCGTCCGGAGAGGGGAATTGCAGCACCTGAAAATCATCGCCTCGGTGAGCGAGGATGTGGATATCCGTGATCGTGTGAACTCCATCTGGGGGCTCTTCACGCGTTTCGATTGCGAACGCGACATCGTGTTCACGGAACAGAGTCTGATCGGTATCTCGCCGGTCTATAAGGGTGTGATGGGCATCGACGCGACGTGGAAGAAGGGGTATCCGGAACCGCTGAGCATGACGGATGTTGTTGTAAAGAGAGTGGAGCGACGGTGGAATGAATACTGGTCTTGATGGGAGCATGGAATGGCGGCAATGATGAATTTTCGAGACAAAGACCTGATCCCGATTTGGGAGAAGGTGCAGAAGGGTGAACGCCTGTCGCTTCCAGACGGCGTTGCGTTGTTCAAGACGAACGACCTCATCTCGCTCGGAAAGATGGCGAGTCACGTCCAGCGCGAGCGGAGTGGCGACGCCGTGTATTTTATCTTGAATCAGAAGATCGAGCCCACGAACATATGTGTCTTGGCATGCAAGTTCTGCGACTTCGCGACGAAGGCCGGTCGTCCAGATGCGTATGAGATGACGATCCACGAGATTCTGCACAAGCTGACGCCGGAGATCCAGGAGGTGCACATCACCGGTGGACTCCACCCCGAATGGAAGTGGGAATACTATCTCGAGATGCTAAGGCAGATCAAGCGGCACTTCCCCAGCGTCGATATCAAGGCGTTTACGGCCGTCGAGATCGATTTCTTCCACAAGAAGTTCAAAATGCCGATTGAAGAGGTCCTCCGGCAATTGAAGGAGGCGGGACTGCGAACGATGCCCGGCGGCGGCTCCGAGGTGTTCTCCGAACGTGTGCGGAAACGCCTGTTCGGCTCCAAGATCGGGGCGAAAGCCTGGCTCGACGTGCACCGGACAGCGCACAAGTTGGGCATCCCATCGAACAGCACGATCCTCTACGGTCATATCGAGACTCTCGAAGAGCGCGTTGTCCATATGATCAAGCTTCGGGAGGCGCAGGATGAGACCGGGGGATTCCTCACCTTCATCCCGTTGGCGTTCCAGCCGGGAGCCACGGGCATCAAACCGGCGAACCGGTTTACCTCAGCCATCGACGATCTCAAGATGATTGCTGTGTCGCGGCTCATGCTCGACAACATCGCGCACATCAAAGCGTACTGGGTTATGCTGACGGAAGAGGTCGCCTCCGTTGCGTTGAATTTCGGCGCGGACGATCTCGACGGCACCGTGGGGGGAGAGAAAATTGCCCACGACGCCGGAGCGACCAGTCCGATGAAGCTTGCCAAGGACCAGATCATCAAGATCATCCGGGATGGCGGAAAGATCCCCGTAGAGCGCGATGTCTTCTACAATCCGCTGAACCTGTACGCAGGGGATGTGATCGGCAAGATACCGTATTTGAACTCGGTCCCATTCTACGCTCACCTCGACGGAGGTCGATTCAAGGTGCTCCCTGTCGCCCCTCGCCGGATGGGCACCCTTTCGGAGAAGAGCCAGATCGATGCCGGACTCTTCTCGTTGGTCGATTTCCTGAGCCAGAAGGAGAAGCTAGAGCCGCTTGGCTATTGCCTTGCGACCCGGGATCAGGTCAAGAGCGTGATGCTCTTCTCGAACTGGGGATGGAGGGAACTGGACGGGAAGACGATCGGGATCATCGACGACACCGCGACGTCGGTTCGATTGTTGAAGATCCTTCTTGAGAAGAAACACGGTGTGAAGGCGCGATTGGAGCGGATGCACTCCGGTGTAAACAGCTATGAGGGGTACGATGCCGTTCTGTTGATCGGCGATGAAGCCTTGAGGCGCAAGAGGACCGGGCTCGACGGATTCGAGCTGGTCTACGATCTCGCTACGGAGTGGTACGAATGGCAGAAGCTTCCGTTCGTTTTCGCCCTCTGGGCCGTCAACAAGTCGCTGCCGGCGGAGCGGAAGGTCGAGCTCTCTTCAATGATCCTGGCCTCTTTGGAGAAAGGCGAAGGGGACCTCGCAACCATCAGCCGCTCTCACGCGCGGCGGCTCGGCCTCTCGGCCGAAGAGTCCGTCGAGTATCTGGAAGGATTCAACTTCAGGCTGGGAGAGCGAGAACGGCAGGCGATCGACCTGTTTGAGAGCTTGATGGGCACGGCCGACGTCGTCGCGGAACGGCCCGCGCTTCACGAGTCGCGCAACTGAGATCCACACCTGACGGAAAATGTCCGAAGATGTAGTCAAGATATTCGAGGAGCTGGTGAACGAGGGTGCGAAGCTCGTGCCTCTCGGTGGTTTCGAATTTTCCGGGTACAACGCCCGCCTCCAGAACACGTATCTCAACTGGCGGAAGCGGTGTCTCGAGATCCTCGATCTCGTCGGGCCCATCGGGATGCCGTACAAGAACAAGATCCTCGCCGACGCAAACAGCGGATTCTTCTACCAATCTGCCGCCCAGTTGATCCTGACGAACATCAGGGAGCTCTGGGAGAAGCTGAAAGCCTCCCCCGAACTCGCAGTGATGCCGACCGCGAAGCCCGCACCACCCGCTGCTGCCCCGGCTCCAGTCCCCTCGTCGGCAACGACGGGTGCCACGAGGGTGCTCAAGCCACCGCCGAAACCTGCTGTCGCGCAGCCCGCGCAGGCCGCCCCCGGGCAGATGAAAGCTGCGGCCCCTGGCCAGGCTCCGAAAAAGGTCTATGTCATCGGCGAGGCGAATGATCCGCTTCGCCAGCAGCTCGCTCTCTTTCTGGATGAGATCGGAATAGGAGAGATCGAGATCGATCGGAAGCACGGGGAGATGATTGCCCTGGAGAAGGTTGAGGAGAGTGCCGAAGCGAAGTACGCGTTCTTCATCTTCAATTCAGACGATCTGAACTATGCGATGTTTGAGCTGGGTCATTTCGTCGGCAAGCTGGGCAAGAACCACGTCTGCGTCCTCCATATGACGGATGTCGAAGTTCCGAAGAACATGCCCGGCGTCATCGTCAAACCGATTGTCGTCAAGCTGGAAGAAGCGAGCCTCGGCATCCTGAAGGAATTGAAGGCCGCCGGATACGTCCCATCGTTGTGAGAGAGTTCCTATGACGCTTGAGAGAATCAATCGCAGTGTTCGTTCCGGGCATCGCATCTCGCAACAGGAGGGCCTGTTTCTCCTCCACAATGCGCAGCTCCTCGACCTCGGCGATCTGGCCAGTGAGATTCGCTTCAGGAAAAATCCGAATCCTTGGGTGACGTACGTTCTGGACACGAATCCAAACTATACGAATATCTGCAATGTGGACTGTATCTTCTGTGCCTTCTACCGGCACCCCGGCGAAGAGGGGGAGTACACCTACACCGTCGACCACATGATTCAGAAGTTCAAGGAGGCGGCGGCGAACGGCGTTACGACCGTCCTGCTGCAGGGTGGAGTGAACCCCGCACTCCCATTCGAATACTATCTCGAGATGGTGCGCAGGACGGTGGAGGAAGTTCCGGGCATCACCCCCCATTTCTTTTCGACCTCGGAGATCATCGGGATGTCGCAGGTGGCGGGTCTGCCGGTTCGGGACGTTCTACTGAAACTCTGGGATGCCGGTCTCCGCACAATTCCAGGTGGAGGTGCGGAAATCCTCTCGGATCGCGTCAAGAGGAAGATCAGCAGCAAGAAGGGAACGTCGGCGGATTGGCTGAACGTGATGCGCGAGGCGCATCGGATCGGCTACAAGACAACGGCCACCATGATGTACGGGCATTTGGAGACGGAGGAGGACGTCGTTGAACATCTGGAGGGCGTGCGCGCACTTCAGGAGGAAACAGGGGGCTTTACCGCCTTCATCCCGTGGTCGTTTAAGCCGGGCAATACCCCGCTCGAGAAGTTCATTCCCCACTATGCAACCCCGACGCGTTATCTACAGATGATCGCCTTCTCCAGAATCTACCTCGACAATTT
>Ga0315268_10009346_pt1 | contig 10180 bp, 8 predicted proteins | sample C1_top_MG_FD_204535 | JGI IMG/M metagenome (GOLD analysis project Ga0315268, IMG submission 204535) | Sediment microbial communities from Yellowstone Lake, YNP, Wyoming, USA - C1_top | ecosystem: Environmental > Aquatic > Freshwater > Lake > Sediment | place: USA: Wyoming | collected 2017-08-01 | reverse complement strand
GCGTTCTCCTGACCGGCCGTAAGACGCCCGTCGTAAAGGTCGCAGACTGCCACGATTTCCGTGCCCGGACAGGCAAGGGCGGCGCGCATGATCTCGCAACCGCGGACGCCTGTCCCAATGGAGGCGAAACGGATGCGGTCGCTCGGCGGCACGGCTCGCGGCGGCGCGGCAGCAAAGCTGGGGGTCAGAAAAGCAGCGTGGCTTGTAACACCCAGAGTGGCGGCGCCCGCACCGACACGCATGAATTCCCGGCGAGTGAATTCTTTTTTGGGCATCAAGAGGTGTCCTCCTTCTTTGAGACATTATAAGTCCGTACGAGGAACTCCGCGGCTGCCCGCAGAGTGTGACAGAAAAGAAAAGAGGACGGAAGAGGGAAATGAGGGGCGTTCGACCTTCTCGCTTGCCTCCGCCAGCAGGCGCGAACGCCCCTCGAGTCTCTAAGACTTGATACTCTTTGTTGCCGCGTCCCAAACGGCTACCGTCTTGGTGAAGTAAGACTGATTCGACATATGGCAGCCGATGGCGGCATTGTGCCCGAAGACTTCATTCTCCTCCACCGGCTTGCGCGTACGCACCGAGTTGAAGAAGTTCGCCAGGTGGTCAGTCATATCGCTGTAACCCGGCGGGGGAGTATAGACCTCTTCATCCTCCTTCACCTGGAACTTGCCCGGCTCAGGTGCGGGGTGGTCTTTGTACCACTTTGCGTAGTATTCGTTGCGCAGCTTGGCAGGCCAGCCGAAGACCGAGTAGTCTTCAGGCGTCTCATAGGGTCCCTGCGGCTTGAAGGTGAGCGTCGAGCCGCGGATGGTCATGGTGCCCTTCTTGCCGTAGAACCCGAAGAACTCGCCCTCCTCGTTGTTGTTGTGATTGCAGCGCAACACCAGCTGGAAGTTCGGGTAGTCATACATGGTCCAGAGGAGGTCGGGAAACTCGCGGCCATCCTTGTAGTGGTAAAGGCCGCCGGTGGAGAGCGCCCGCTGGGGCGGCATGTTTGTGCCGGTGATGTGGTGGATGCCGGAGAGCAAGTGGACGAACAGGTCGCCCGCCAACCCGGCGCCGTAATCCTTGTAGCAGCGCCAGCGGAAGAAGCGTACCGCATCGTAGGGCCGCTTGGGTGCTTCGCCCAGCCAGGTGTTCCAATCGATCGTCTTTTCGCTGGCGTCGGGCGGAATGGGATAGACCCAGGCACCGCTGTCCGTGTTGCGGTCCCAGGCTGCCATTATGGTGTCCACCATGCCCAGCTTGCCCGAATCCCAGATCTCTTTTGCCTTGTGATAGAGGATGCTGCTGACGCGCTGGCTGCCCACCGTGCACATCTTCTTGTTCTTCTGGATGGCCTCCACCATGGCTTGGCCATCCGCGACGCTGTGCGACATGGGCTTCTCGCAGTAGACATCCTTGCCGGCTTCCACCGCGTCAACCACCGCCTTGCGATGCCAGTGGTCAGGGGTGGCGACAATTACGGCATCGATGTCCTTGCGGTCCAGGATGCGGCGATAGTCACGCGTGGTTTCAATCTCTTTCCCACCCAATGCCTCCTTGGCGGCGATGTGGCGGCTGTCGTACAGGTCGGCCGCCGCCACGCATTCCACGCCAGAGATGGGCAAGGTAGCGTTCAATAAGGAGCAACCTTCAACTCCGGTGCCGATGATGCCAAAGCGAATCGTGTCCGAAGGCGGGACCGGGCGGGGCGAAGCCCAGAGCGTGCCGGGCTCCAAGACTGTCACCTTCGCCGCGGCACTCAATGCCGCTGCGCCCGCACCCAGCCGCATGAAATCACGACGGGTAAGTGAGTTCTTTCCCATGGGGATTGGAACCTCCTTCGAAGGCTTGAAATGAGAGCCATCCAGCAAGCGCTCAGTCTGCCAGAAAAGGATGGCAAGGAAAAGCGTTTTTGTGTCGAGAGTCCGGGGAGCACTCCGAAGGCTCAGACCAGCAAGAGCACTACGGTGAGGGAGAGGAAAGCGGGTGGCACAGACGTTCTCGCTCCGCCACCGAACGGCGGACCCGCGCCGGCCGGCTTTCCTCCGGGGGGCGGGCGCGGGACAGCGATATTTCTTGCCTACCGCTTTACTCTGTGAACATCTGGGTCTATACTGTGCCCCACCAAGGCACATAACGGAGGTGTCCTGGAAGGCTATCTCAGGCCAACGCGAGATTCAACCTAGGGAGGATTCGATGAAGAGAATACTGGTGCTTTTGCTGATCGCGGTGTTTGCGGCCATCGGACTGGCAGCACAGGACCAGCCCGTCGGCGCGGAAAAGGAGAAGAAGGTTGCCGCTGCGAAGCCGGCCCGCTGGAGTGGCAGCATCCTGCGGATCGACAAGGACGCGTCCACGCTGACTGTGCGCAAGAAGGGTGGCATGGAGAAGACCATCCACTATGCCGACCAAACGAAGTGGACCTTGAAGGCTGGCGGGGCGGCTGATTCCAGCAAGCTCAAAGAGGGCGACCGAGTAGTCTGCATCGGCAAATATGAGGGAGATAAGTTCGTCGCCACCGAGATTATAGTGCAGACACCCCAGTGAATGTTTTTCCCAGCTGGGACTAGGGGCGTGGCAGGGGTGGGCTTTCCGGACCCCCGGCCACGAGGTGGACGAGCGCCCGCAGAATCCCGCGGGTGATGTTGAAGTCTTCCCCTAGAGCCTCGTAGAAATCCTGCTGGTCGATGCGCAGGGTTCGGCTGGGCTGGTCAGCCATCGCCGATTCTGGTTCGGGTTCATCGGCCAGGAGTGCTAAGGCACCCACGACTTGGTTGGGACCGACCTTACGGCCCTCCTGGCCGGTGCGCAGTATCTCGACTTGGCCTTCCAGCAAGATGAACATGGCCTCGGGAGGATCATCCTCAAGGAAGAGGAACTGGCGGGTGTTCCAGTTCACCTCCTGAGCGATGGCCGCTACGCGTGCCAGGCTTTCAGTGGGGATGCTCTGAAAGAGCGCGGCTTTCTGTAAGAGGTCAACCTTCTCAAGAGTTGTTAGCATAAGGTTTCTCTAGGCGGTAGGCGCAGCCGCTAAGCGCGCCTTGGCCCAGCGCCAAGTCTCCTCCAGCAACGGGTCAGTTTCGTGCGGCACGCGCCGCACGTCCTCATCGAGTTCCACCAGGCACTCGTCGCCCACAGTATACAGGGCACAGGCACACAGCCAGCGGTCCTTGGAGTGGAGCAGGATGCGCAGGGCTTCGACTCTCGAGCGCACGCTCGCGCGGCACAGACGCTCTGCAAAGCTCAGTTTTTCCGCGAGCGCGAACTCCGGGTCGAGGCCATAAGACAGACGCCGATAGAGTTCCGGCGGCAGGAGGTGTTCCAAAACTTCCAACGCGTTCGCCTGCACTTGCGGGCGGCCTGAGGTTATACCCACGTAAGCGTTGTGCACGTCGCGTATGGGATACATCAAGGCCAGCAGGCGGAAGATGCGCTCAAATTCGTAGTCCATACGCTCCCGCAAGGCCCGGCTCAGGAGCGATTCGTTGCCCGGCGGGCGCAGCACGTCCCAAGCCTCCGGGTCAAAGGCAGCCAGGATCTGTAATGACCGGTAATAGCCGATCAGCTCCGAATCGAGCATGTCGGCGAAATCGACACCCTTGGGCAGCAGCGCAGGGTCCCGGCTGCGCAGTTTATTCAGCGCCTTAAGTACCGCGAAGCGCAGTCCCGGATCACTCTGGATGAGGCTGTTGCCCAAGGCGGTGGCAGCCCCCGGCGTGGCGATGCCCGACAGCACGGCAGGAATCGCCCCGCGTATGGACAGGGGGACGGTGTCGTCGTTGAGATAGTCCTGGAGTGTGCCTACGGCGCGTTGGCCATACTGCGTCAAGGCAGCGCGGGCGGCCCCGCGCAACCGCCGCTGCGCCAGCTTGTCCACCACCCGCGGCAAGAACTCGCGTCCTTGAATCTTGCCCGCGCTCAGGAGCGCCTGCTCCACCACTTCAGGATCTTCATCCTGGAGGAGAGTGAACAGCTCCGCATGGAGCTCGGAGGGAGGAGGAATCAAGCCGAGCACGCGTGCTGCCTCGCGGCGCGCGCGCGTCCGGTCGGGGCCGGTCGTTGAAAGCATGGCCTGGAGGATGAGTTGCGCGGCGCTGAAATCCCCCGGGTCGCCCGTACGGGCCAAGTAGACTACCACCGGGCCTTGAACCACGTACCTTGGCAGCTCGATCTTAATAGCCTCCGGGTTAAGCGGGTCGAGCCGGGCGTGTACCACCAGGTAGTGCAACGCCTCGGTGCGCACCTCGAGGGATTCGTCCGCTAACATCGTCTCTACTTGTGGCTGGATCTCGCGGTCGCCGGCATCGCTGAGCAAGCGCAGCGCCCGCTGCCGGACGGCGGGGGAAGGATGAGCCAGCAGATCGCGCAGCAGGGGATGCCAGCCCGGTTCACGCCCGATCTCCAACAGGCTCAGTCCGTACAGAACTTGTTGCTCGCCCCCGCGCGCCAGAGCTCCCGCCAAGATCTCGGTGGTGGTGGAATCCAGAATGCCGGCAATAATCCGTTCCGGATCCAGCGTGCGGCGGTCGATGGCCCGCCGCAGGACGTTCAGGTACTCCCGGCGTACACCATAAGCCATGGCAATCCAGCCCGCCAGAACCACAAAGTTCACCAGGCTCATGCGCCCAGGGCTGAACTTCAGCACTGTGGCGAACAGCCACAGCACCAGGCCGGCAACGCCGTCGGCCGCCCGCCAGATGAAACCATCTATGAATGACTTGATCTGGCTCTTGATGTCCGGTGGAGCGACAGGCAGCCAGAGCAATTCGGTGGAAGACTTGTCCAGAGAGTAGCGCAACAACTGGTGGCTGCCTTTTAGAATGCATGCTGTCAACAGCACGGGAACCAGCAGGAGGGCCATGCTGCCGCCAATAAACACGACCGGCAACACGAGGAGCGTCACTCGGATGCCAAAGGACCGCAACAAGCGGCCGGTGAGAAACATCTGCAGTACAAAGGCGGCCACCCCGATGTAACCATTGAAGCGGCCGAAGAAGGCAGCTAGCGCTGCTGGGTCGGTGCCATACCTGGCGTAGGCAATAATCCTAAACTGGTAGGCGATGATGGTCGTCGTCATACAGCCGACGGTAATCAGTCCCGTAATCAAGAGCAAGTAGCGGGAGTCGCGGATAAAAGCCCAGATCTGACCGATGTTCCGCGGGGCGCACGCGTCGGCGGCAGGCGCCAGGCCCAGCGCGCCCAGCCGCGGGCCACTCTGCCGGCACAAGAGCCGGACTGACAAGGCCCCGAGCCCCAGCACCCCCGCCATTACCAGCAGTAACGCCTCCGGGGGGAGGCGACCGTGGCGGACCACATCGGCCGTAATGAAGCCCGCGCAGGGCGCTCCCAGAACCGCCCCGGCGCCGATAAAGCCGAACAATCGCCGGGCCTCGCGAGTAGTCAGGACGCAGTTGGCCAGCGTCCAGCCCATGGTGGGCCCCATGACCCCCGCCAGATATACCCACATGTAAATCAGCGCATAAACCCACCGATATTGAAACCTCGTCAGCCACCAGAACAGCACGAACGACAGGGAGAAGAACAGCACCGATCCGGTAATGAGCGCTTCCAGCCGCACGTGGTGCGCCAGGCGGATGTAAACCGACGCGAAGACGCCGACCAGGAGGGCCGTGGCGACGATGGCGTGGGGCAGGTAGTTGGGATAGCGTTTCAAGAACATGGCGTCGCCCACCGACTGCCCCATGATGTAGCACCCGATCGTCAGAAATAGGTAGAGGAAGAGCAGCGACGCGGGCGCCAGCTCGTCGCGGCGCACGTTCAGCGTCTTCTCCAAGTAGGGGATCATGGCTCCTGCTTCTCTGCTCCCTCGCCCGGGCTGTGCGCCGGGGTGGCTTCGCCACCCTCCGGTGCCCGCAAGACCTCCGGTCCCTGGTCAGCGTAGTAGGCCGTGAAGCGCCCGTTCTGGATCTCCAGCGCCGACGCCCGCCCTCCGTACTGCTTCTTCAGCATGCCCGTGTCAATCAGGAACACCCGCTTATCAAAGCGGACACCGATATCGTACTTGGGCCTGACCGTGTGCCCCGCCACGATGTAACCCGCTTTCAGCCGCGCCAGCATTGCCCCTAGGCTACCCTTCAGATCCTCCTCCGGTTGCAACGCCAAGCCTCGATACCAGATGGGGCTGTCCGGCACAGATACCATCCAGCCCTGGATACCGAGCAGCTTCTGCATGCCCTGGGCAGCGAAAGGGTCCTCCACTTGGCCGCGCAACTGAATCGCTCTCCACGCCTCCTGGACCTGGCGCGTCGCCTCATCTAACTTCATGTACCGCCAGATGATGTCCCTGTCGACGAGCAACTGCCACAGGGAATCGAAGTTCGCCAAGTCGGAATGGACGTGGTCATTCAGTTCTTTGATGTGGCGGAATTGGAGTGCGGGGTTCAGGCCGCCGTGCACAAAGAGCACGTCGCCCACCCGCACGACCGCGTCCCGCTGGCGGAGCCAGCGCCCGTACACCCCCTTCGGCCCGAAGGCGTCGCGGCGTTCGAAGTAACCCAGGGGGTAGTCAGCCATGAACTTCTGCCGCGCAGCCCCTTCCTCGCGATTCGCGCCGCTACGTTGGTTGCCGTGGCCCGAAATGAACTTCTTGTACGCCGCGAAAGCCTGGGCGCGTACCTGTTCGGAGTGTTCGTCGGCAAAAGCCCGATAGTCATCGGGATCGACATACCGCAGGTCGCCCATGATGGTCATCACTTCGTGATTGCCGAGCAGCACGATGACTCTTCCCTGCTGCTGCGCCGCCTGGCGCTCCAGCTCCATCACCAGGTCAAGGCACTTGCGGCTGTCCGGTCCTCGGTCCACCAGATCCCCGGTCTGTACCAGCACGCCCGAACCGCCGATCCACTGCCGGTTGCTGTCGATCACGCCGGTCTTCTGCAAAATGCCCACGAAATCTTCGTAGGCGCCGTGCACGTCCCCGACAGCGACAATACGCGTTTGCCCGACGCCGGAGACAGGCAGTGCCAGGAAAAGGCCAAGGAAAACGCAAACCGCGTGCAGGTGAGAGCGCGCAGCTATTCTCATCCAGATAAGCTCGCTCCTTGAATTGCCCGTTAATGTAATCTCCTCTCCCCGCAATTGCAAGGCTTTCCCGGCACCGGGGGCAAATTCGCTCGACGCTCGCCCGGGCTGCGCAACCCTGCCGCGAGAAGATGACGCGGGGCAGGAAACTCGCCACCCTATCGCAAGAGTCCACTTGGGCAGGTGCGGAGATCTGGCGCTGATCCTTGTTTTGGCGCCTCAAGGAGAGTAAATTCCGATTAAGAAGACTCGTCTCCTTAAGATGAGGGGGAGGGATCTCATGGTATACCGCCGAAGCATCCAGGTATTTGCCGCCGCAGGCTGGCTGGCCGCAGCGGGCCTCCTAGGTGCAGCGGAGGAACCCAATCTCACCCCGGAGCAGATGAAAGAGTTCCTGCTCAATGCCAAGGTCGTCGAAAGCAAGCAGCTTGGCACCGGCAAGACCCACCCTTGGCGGCTGACGCTGAGCGACGGGACTCTCACCCACGATGCCGCCTTTCAGCCTGTGGACATACAGAAGAACATGGAGGTCATCGGCGGGCGGACTATCCTCAACTTCCGTGATACGTACCATTTCAACATCGCGGCGTACGAACTAGCTAAGTTGCTCGGGCTGGACAACATGATGCCGGTGACGGTGGAACGAAACTGGAATCGGCAGCGGGGCGCGCTGAGCTGGTGGATTTCCAAGAAGTGGGACTTCACCAACTATCCCAAGCCGGTACCCGACGTGGATGCCTGGAACAAGCAAATGTACAAGGTTCTGGTGTTCGCGGAGCTGGTTTACGACACCGACCGCAATCAGGGCAACATGCTGATCACCGAGGATTGGAAAATCCGGATGATCGACTTCACGCGCGCCTTCCGCCTGGATCGCGACTTGCAGGAACCCAAGAACCTGGTCCGCTGTGACCGGCAGTTGTGGGAGAAGCTCCGTCAGTTGGACGCCGACGAAGTCCTGGCAAGCACCAAACCCCACCTGGGCAAATCAGAGGTTCAGGCGCTCATAGCCCGGCGGGACAAGATCGTGAAGGCGTTCCAGCAGCTTATTGCCGAAAGAGGCGAAAACGCGGTGTTGTATTAGTGTCGCCTGACCGGGACGGCAACGCACCGGGCGTGGCGGGTCAACATCCGCCCACGGCTAGGCTTCCGGCACACCCGTAAGACCCGCGGCGAAGTGCCCTTCAGTCTCCTGCCACAATTCCTCCATAGCGCGGCGGACTTCCCTCTGCGTTTGCGGATCCAAGCGGCGCTCGACCAGCGGCAAGAGCCGACCGTTTTCGTTGAGTAAGTGCCCGCGCACCCACTGGATGTAACGGCGGCCCGAGTGCGCCACGCCCTCGCGATTTTGGCCTCCCTCGACAAGGTGCTCGATACTCTCCCAGAAAGCTTCTTCCGCCGCCTCGCCCGTATCGTTGTCCAGACGCATGCGGTCGAGTGTGGTGCTCACCCCCTGGACGTGCGCTTCCAGGGCCGGATACAAGATTTTCTCTTCCTCCTCCAAATGTGCGTGCAGCCTTTGCGAAATCTGGCCGGCAAGTTTGCGCAGGCGTTCAAAAGTCTCCGCTCTGTCGCGTGCCAGTGGCAGGACGCGAAGTTCATTGTTAAGTTCGTTCAGCAATTGCAGGAGTTCTGCGTGTTCCTCTTTCAGGTAGTCGGCAATGCATTTTGGCATTCAGCGGGTACCCTCCCTCTTTTCTTCGATGCGGAAGCCGCCACGAAGGATTCACTCTAGACACCCCGTCATTATGAGAGATAGCGGAGCTTGACACTTGCCCCGCGCGGACTTGGGTACGCGCCACAGGGCGCTCCTTTCTTGACTTGTGCCACTGCGTGCCGATAGAATTTGGGGTTTGGAGATCTCCCAAAATCGCCTGCTGCATGGCTCTCCGCTTGTATAACACGTTGTCCGGGCAGGTGGAGGATTTTGTCCCCTTGGAAGGGAACAAAGTCCGCATGTACACCTGCGGTCTGACGGTGTACGACTACGGGCACATCGGCAACTACCGGACGTTTGTGTTTCAAGACGTTCTGCGTCGCTACTTGCGGTACCGCGGCTACGAAGTCTGCCAGGTGATGAACCTCACTGACGTGGATGACAACACTATCCGCGGCGCCCAGGCAGCGGGCATTTCCCTGGCGGAGTATACGGAGAAGTTCATCAAGGCCTTCGAGGTGGATCGCCAACTCCTGAACTTGGAGACTCCCGAAATCATTGTGCGCGCCACCGAGCACATCGACGACATGGTGAGGCTCATCCAAACGCTCGCGGCGAAAGGCTACGCTTACCGCAGCGATGGGTCGGTGTACTTCAGCGTGCGGAGTTTTCCCGCATACGGGAAGCTGGCGCAGGTAGACCTGGCGGGCATTCGCCCGGGCGCCCGCGTGGACTCCGACAAGTACGACAAGACCGACGCCCGTGACTTCGTGCTCTGGAAAGCTGCTAAGGAAGGTGAGCCTTACTGGGAAACGCCGCTCGGCCCGGGCCGGCCCGGCTGGCACATCGAGTGCTCCGCGATGGCGATGAAATACCTGGGGGAGACCTTCGACATCCACTCCGGCGGCATTGACCTGACTTTTCCCCACCACGAAAACGAAATCGCGCAGAGCGAGGCAGCCACGGGCAAACCTTTTGTGCGCTACTGGCTCCACGCTGAGCATCTAATCGTGAACGGCGAGAAGATGTCGAAGTCATTGGGCAATTTCTATACGCTGCGCGACCTGATCGCCCGAGGCTACCGCCCCACCGCCATCCGCTACCTGCTGGCCTCGGTACCTTATCGGAAGCAACTCAATTTCACCTTCGACAGCCTGCACCAGGCGCAGCATTCCATTGAGCGGCTGAGGAATTTCCGCTACCGGCTGACCATGGAGAAGTTCCCCGCGGGCGAGAATCGCCAGTTGCAGGCGCGCGCGCAAGCGGCGCGGCAGGCCTTCGAGGACGCCCTAGACGACAACCTCAACACCGCCGAGGCGTTGGCGGCAATCTTCGATTTGGTCCGGGACGCCAACACGGCCATGGACCGCAGCGAGTTTCGCGACGCCGACCGGCCGGCGTTCCTCGACGCGCTCGAACGCTGGGACCGCATTTTTGCCGTGCTGGAGGACACCGACTATGCCAAGCTCCGCCAGTTCGGCTTGGTGAAAACGGTCCAGA
>Ga0315268_10009345_pt1 | contig 10181 bp, 7 predicted proteins | sample C1_top_MG_FD_204535 | JGI IMG/M metagenome (GOLD analysis project Ga0315268, IMG submission 204535) | Sediment microbial communities from Yellowstone Lake, YNP, Wyoming, USA - C1_top | ecosystem: Environmental > Aquatic > Freshwater > Lake > Sediment | place: USA: Wyoming | collected 2017-08-01 | reverse complement strand
GCGTGCCGTTCTACCATCTCGACCTGTACCGGCTTAAGGGCCCTGATGAACTGGAAAGTATCGGTTTTGAGCGTTATATTGATGCTGACGGCGTGACGGTAATCGAATGGGCTGACCGAGCGGACGACGATTTGCCGTCGGAGCGGTTGAGCGTATATCTTTCCTCCCTTGACGAACACAGCCGGGAGATCGGGTTTCTGGCAGAAGGGGAGCGGTATCAAAAACTGTTGGACGAGCTGAAGACGAAACTGGGGCTTCATCCATGACCACGGCGCCGCATAAATCATTATGAAAAAGATCGGGATAATCGCAAAAGACATTCCAGACGCGCAAAAGGCCGCAAAAAAGCTTGCTTCGTGGCTGGAATCGCGCGGCAAAAGGGTCTTTCTGGACAGCCAGACCGCCGCAGCCATCAAGGCGCCCGGTCACGAGCGGGAAAAGATCCCTTCTCAGGTCGAGATGATCATTGTGCTGGGAGGCGACGGGACCCTTCTGTCGGCAGCGCGCTATGTTGCTGATGCGCATACCGATGTTCCGATCTTCGGAGTGAACCTCGGCAGCCTGGGGTTCATGGCAGAACTTTCCCTGAACGAACTGTACGGGAACCTCGAAAAAGCGATCGCTGGAAGGCTTGTCACGGAAGACCGGATGATGCTGACTGCCAGCGTGATCCGGGACGGAACGCGGCTGGCGCAGTACCGTGTGCTGAACGACGTTGTGATCAACAAGGGCGCGCTTGCACGCATGATGGAACTCCGGGTCATGGTCAACGACGGCCACCTGACGACGCTCAGAGCGGACGGTCTGATCGTCGCGACGCCGACCGGGTCAACGGCCTATTCGCTCTCCGCGGGCGGACCGATCATCCATCCGATGATCCATTGCTTTGTGCTTACGCCGATCTGCCCTCATACGCTTTCGAACAGGCCGATCGCATTGCCCGATACCGTGACGGTCACCGTGTGTCTGACATCGCTGAGCGAGGATGTCTCGCTTACGCTCGATGGCCAGATCGGATTTTCGCTTCTGCCGAATGATATCGTGGAAATAAAAAAGTCCCGCTACAAGATGAAATTGATCAAACACCCCACCAAAAGCTATTATGAGATCCTCAGGACCAAGCTGAAATGGGGGAATTAATAGTGACGTCAGCATTCGCCATCCGGAGCATTCTGTCCTTATGAATGAGCTTCAACGGGAATTCCTGGATATCGTATCTCAGGTCACAGCCCATCTGGAATATCAGAAAGCGCTCGGGGTGACCGTTCTCGAGACGGTTTCAACAGGGAGCGCGCCGGCCGCCCGGACCGAGGAACAGCCGATGGTTGCGGAAAAAATGCCGGAGACGGCTGCAGCGCAGCCTGTCCCCCGATCGTCTCAAGGGCTGATTGCGATCCGAGAGGAACTTGGTGAATGCAGGCGGTGCGCGCTGCACGAGGGACGGAAGACCATTGTATTTGGCGAAGGCAATCCGCATGCGGCGCTCGTGTTCGTGGGCGAAGGGCCGGGTTATGAAGAGGACCAGCAGGGGAGGCCGTTTGTAGGCGAAGCCGGGCAGCTCCTGACGGACATCATTGTCAAAGGCATGAACCTCTCGCGTGAGGATGTGTATATCTGCAATGTGGTCAAGTGTCGGCCGCCGGAAAACCGGAACCCGGAATTGGACGAGATCGAGGCCTGCGGTCCGTTCCTGCGGAAACAGATCCGGGCCATTGGTCCCAGGGTGATCGTGACGCTCGGGAACGTGCCCACGAAGATGCTGCTCAATACGAAAGAGGGCATCACCAGGCTCCGGGGGCACTGGCAGACGTACGAAGGGATCCCGGTCATGCCGACCTTTCATCCGGCGTATCTTTTGCGCAGCCCGGGAGAAAAGAAAAAGGTATGGGAAGATATCCAGAAGGTGATGGTGAAGCTCGGAATGGTCGTGCCAGGAAAAAGATAACAACCTCTAGTTATTCCGAACCTTGAACAAGCATCTGGACAAGGAATAAGCGGATTACCTATGGATACGAGCTGATAATTCCAGGCAAAGCACTCGCCTCCAGGTTGAACTCCTTGTTAGAGAACTATTCGGCGTTACCAGGTCGTATCAGTTTTTATCAGTGTCAAAGAGTGTTTCTTGTATGCAGTGTTTTGAAACGCCTCCAAATCCTACACACACAACGGTAAATTCTATTCCATGACCGATCTGACCCCACTCATGAAGCAGTATCGCGAGATCAAGCAGCAGCACCTTGATGCTATTCTCCTTTTCCGCATGGGAGATTTCTACGAGATGTTCGATCAGGACGCAGTGACCGCGTCGAAGGTCCTCGAGATAACCCTTACCGCGCGCAACAAGTCCAAAGGCATCGAGACCCCGCTTTGCGGATTCCCTTATCATGCAGCGGAAGGGTACATTGCGAAGCTTATCCGGCGCGGGTTCAAGGTCGCGGTGTGCGAACAGGTAGAGGACCCGAAGCTTGCCAAAGGGATTGTCAAGCGGGAGGTGATCCGGGTAGTGACGCCGGGCACGGTGCTCGATTCCGGACTGCTTGATGCCAAAGATAATAATTACCTCGCCTCCTTGTATCCTGCAAAGGAAGGCTTCGGGCTCGCGTTCCTTGACATCTCCACCGGCGAGTTCATCGTTGCAGAGATCTCCGGACCTGATAATTTCGCAGAACTCGATACCATGCTTGCGCGGTTCACTCCGCGCGAGATCGTACTTCCGAAAGGCCACCGGTCCTCTGAAGGACTTAACGGTCTCCTTCGGCAGTACACGCAGGCGATCAACACGGCAGATGACTGGACCTTTGACCTTGCGACATCTTTGCGGGTATTGCTTGATCACTTCAAGGTTGCGTCGCTGGAAGGCTTTGGTTGTCTCGGCATGAAGAACGGTATATCCGCGGCAGGGGCCGCACTCCGCTACATCGAGGAAACGCAAAAAAAAGGATTGGCGAACCTCCGCAGGCTCCGGCCGTTCCTCGTGCGCGAGCACCTGGTTCTTGATGCATCGTGCCAGCGGAACCTGGAACTGGTCAAGAACATCTATGACGGATCATCTCGGGGAACGCTCTTGTCCGTGCTTGACTTCACGGTTACGTCCATGGGAGGAAGAAAACTACGGGAATGGCTGTTGAACCCTCTGATGGATGCGGCCGCGATCGAGCGCCGGCTTGACGCGGTCGCTGATCTGAAGGACGATCACCAGCTCCGCGCGGAACTGCGTACCATGCTCGGCTCCATCTATGATCTGGAGCGGCTCATCAGCCGCGTGTCCCTCGGCGCTGCGAACGCGCGTGACCTGCTTGCACTTAAGCAGTCGTTTACCGCGCTGCCCAAGATCAACGGGCTATTGTCCGGATGCCGGTCCCGGCTTATTTCGGAAATGATCGAACACTGGGACGATCTCCAGGATGTGTTCACGTACATCGACGGTGCGGTGCATGACGACCCTCCGTATACCCTTCGTGAAGGAAGGCTGATCAAGAAGGGATTTCACGCCGGGCTGGACGAACTCAGGTCCATCAGTACGGAAGGCAAGGGCTGGATCGCCGGCATTGAACAACGGGAACGGGATCGCACCGGCATCAACTCGCTCAAGGTGAGCTATAACCGCGTCTTCGGGTATTATATCGAAGTAACGAGAACGAACCTGGCGAATGTGCCGCAGGATTTCATCCGCAAACAGACACTCGCGAACGCTGAACGCTTTATCACGCCAGAGCTCAAGGAATATGAGGAAAAAGTGCTCGGTGCAGAAGAGAAGATCCTCGACCTCGAACATCAGTTGTTCCAGCAGGTGCGGGAGTCCGTTGCCAGGGAAACCGTGAGGATACAGGACGCGGCGCGCAAACTCGCGGTCCTCGATTGTCTGGCGTCACTGTCAGAAGCCGCTGCGAAGTACGGCTATACGCGGCCGATCATCCTTGACAGCGATGTACTCGTGATTAGCGACGGCAGACATCCCGTTCTTGAGCGGCTTTCCGCTGAAGAACGGTTCATTCCGAACGATACGCTCCTGGACTGCGAAACGAACCAGCTCCTGATCATCACGGGTCCGAACATGGCAGGAAAGTCAACGTACATGCGTCAGGTGGCCGTGATCACGCTCATGGCGCAGATGGGATGCTATGTTCCCGCTCGGGAGGTCAGGATCGGCCTTGTTGACCGGATCTTTACCCGCGTCGGCGCATCGGACTTCATTACCCGGGGCCAGAGCACGTTCATGGTAGAGATGAACGAGACAGCCAACATTCTGAACAATGCCACGGACCGGAGCCTCATCATTCTCGACGAGATCGGCAGGGGCACAAGTACCTTCGACGGTATCAGCATCGCATGGGCCGTAGCGGAATATATTCACACCACGCTCAGGTCAAGGACCCTGTTCGCAACACACTACCACGAACTGACGGAGCTTGCCCTGACCATGGACCGCGTCAGGAACTACACGGTCGCGATCAAGGAATGGAACGACCAGATCGTTTTCCTCCGGAGAGTGGTGGAAGGCGGTGCGGACAAGTCCTACGGCATCCAGGTCGCACGTCTTGCGGGGCTGCCGCAGGTCGTGATCCAACGCGCCAAGGAAGTGCTCGCGAACCTTGAACAGGCGGAGTTCAACGACCTGGGCGAGCCGGTGGCAGCTTCAAGGACCGCCCCGGGACAGACGGGACCGGCAGTGCGCAGGGGAACGTCCCGAACGGAATCAGTGGATGGTGATGCCCAGGCAGTGCCGCAGCTCGGTTTGTTCGCGAGCGGCGCAGGTCTTCTATTCAAGGAAATAGCGGACCTGGACCTTGATGCTATGACACCGCTCGACGCTTTGAACAAGCTGCATGATCTGAAGAAGAAGGCGGATAAAGCGTAACCGTGGTTCGTATCGAGGAAAAGGACAGTTACCGGACCTTCATGATCTCGATAGGTATGGTCGTTACGATCATGCTTGCGGGAATTTATTATTTTATGATCGTGCAGAGCAGGGAAATGGTCCTGGAGCAGAACCTGCTCCGGGCACGGGTACTGTACAATAACATCCTTCTGACGCGTAAATGGAACGCACAGTACGGTGGCCTGTATGTTGAAAAGCGGAAAGGGGTCGAATCCAATCCTTATCTCGATCATCCCGATGTGCGGACTGTGGACGGACGGGTCCTGACCAAAAAGAATCCTGCCCTCATGACCCGGGAGCTTTCCGAGCATGCCGAACAGCAGGGCGAGTTCAAATTTCATATTACCAGCCTCAAACTGCTGAACCCGAACAACAGGCCGGATGAATTTGAGCGGCAGGCCCTGCACCAGTTCGAAACACAAGGTCTTCGGGAGGTCTTTCGGACGGAAAAGATGAATAACAAAACGTATTTCCGGTACATGGCTCCGCTCATGACGGATACCGAATGCCTCAAGTGCCACGAGAAACAGGGGTATGTTGTCGGAGATGTCCGTGGAGGGATCAGCGTCTCGTTCGATATCGAAGACCTCCTGCTGAAACTGAAGAACAGGACAGTGTTCCTGGCCTTTCTGGGCCTGACGACCATCCTGCTCCTGCTCGGGCTGATCTCCTATTTCATGGCGAGATTGATACGCCAGCTGGAAAATGCCCGGTCCCTGATCGAGAAGATCGCCATAACCGACGAATTGACCGGCTTGAACAATCGCCGGTATATTCTGTCCCGGTTCGCCGAGGAGTTCGAACAGTCCAGAAGACTAGGCAAGGAACTTTGCTGTATCATGGCCGATATAGATCATTTCAAGGCCATCAACGACAGTAAAGGGCATCTGGCCGGCGATGAAGTGCTGAAAGAGATCGCGTCCCGCATCAAGCAGTCAGTCCGCGTCTATGACATCGTCGGGCGCTATGGAGGAGAGGAATTTCTCATCCTGCTGCCGTCGGCCAATATTGAACAGGCGTGGAATTTCGCGGAGCGGACCCGCATGAAGGTCAGAGAAACCATGATCATGGACATACAGGTCACCATCAGCATGGGTGTGACCGCCCAGCAGGAGGGTGACCAGATGATCGACGACATGATCAAGAGAGCGGACGAATCCCTGTACAAGGCCAAACGCGCGGGACGCGACAGGGTGGAATGGGCTGTACCTGAGGCGAACGGGAATTCCGGGGCGGATGGCACTGCATAATTCGTTGTTGACACTTTACCCCTATTTCTGGTACTATCGTGCCTACATTAAAGCTTGAAAGGAGTTGTATCAGCAATGCAGGTAATTTTACGCGAAGATATTGATAATTTAGGCAAGATCGGCGACCTCGTCAAGGTTGCCGACGGCTATGCCAGAAACTTTCTGGTGCCAGGAAAAAAGGCCATTGAGGCGACCCCCAAGAACCTCAATGCCATGAACCATGCAAAGAAGATGGTCTCTGACCGTCTCCGAAAGCTGAAGAAGGAAGCTGCTGCCGACGCCGACAGGATCAAGTCGCTGGTGGTCACGATCAAGGCGAAGGTTGGCGAAGAAGGAAAGCTCTTTGGCTCCGTGACGTCCATGGACATTGCAGAAGCAGCGAAGGCGCAAGGCGTTCTCATCGACAAGCGGAAGATCGTCCTCGAAGAACCGATCAAGCGTCTTGGCGACCACACGATCACGGTTAAGTTGCATACTGATGTTGCCGCTGATTTCAAAGTAACGGTCATCGCAGAAGAGTAACGCTCGGGCGCATTGCTCCCGGAATTCTAACCTGATTTCATTCTCTGAAGGCTGGTGCATGCACCAGCCTTCGTCTTTCCATCAGCGCCTGTTTTTGAGGATGAGCCATGTCCGTCCAGACCGAGGTCTCCCTACAGAAGCTTCCCCCGCAGAACATCGATGCCGAACAGATGGTGCTTGGCGCCATCCTGATCGAGAACGATGCCATTCATAACGTAACGGCCATATTGTCGCCTGAAGATTTTTACAAGGAGGTCCATCGCAGGATCTTCGCCACCATGCTCGAGATGTTCGAGCGCAGGGAGGCGATCGACCTGGTGACGCTCACCGACAGCTTGCGGGGCAAGGTCGGGCTCGAAGCCGTGGGCGGCGCATCGTACCTTGCTACGCTGGTAAGTCTGGTGCCGACGGCCGCGAACATCAAGTATCACGCAAGGATCGTTCGCGAAAAGGCCATTCTTCGGCGGCTGATCCATGCGTCAACAGACATCATCACGCAGTGCTACGACGATTCGCGGACCGTCGACAGCGTTGAGGAACTGCTCAATAATGCTGAACGTTCGATCTTCGATATCGTCCAGAAAAAGGTCGGCGAGTCCTTCGCATCCCTGAAAAGCATTGTTTCTCACAGCTTTGACATCGTCCAGACGCTCTATGACAAAAAAGAAATGATCACCGGGGTACCGACCGGTTTTGTCGACCTGGACAACCTGACCTCCGGATTCCAGCCGAGCGACCTGATCATCATTGCTGGCAGGCCGTCCATGGGAAAGACCGCGTTCTGTCTGAACATCGCAGCGCACGCCGCGATCGAAAAACAAAAGGTCATCGCGTTATTCAGCCTTGAGATGGCCAAGGAACAGCTGGTGATCCGTTTGCTCGGGTCCGAGGCCCGGGTGGATGCGCACAAGCTCAGGACCGGACACTTGTCCGAACGAGACTGGGCGCCGCTTTCCAACGCAGCGGGAAGATTGGCCGAGGCCAAGATCTTTATTGACGATTCAGCAGGCATTTCGGTCCTCGAGATGCAGGCAAAGTCGAGACGGCTCCATGCGGAGCACGGGCTCGACCTCATCGTGGTCGACTATCTCCAGCTTATGCGCGGACGCGGGAACGAACAGAGCCGGGAACAGGAAATATCGAACATCTCCCGGTCTCTCAAGATGCTGGCAAAGGACCTCAAGGTACCGGTCGTGGCGCTTTCGCAGCTCAATCGTGCCGTGGAGACGCGGCCAGGCAAGGAAAAGAGACCCATGCTTGCCGATCTGAGGGAATCCGGAGCGATCGAACAGGACGCGGATGTGATATTGTTCATCTATCGGGACGAAGTGTACAATAAGTGCGAATGCCCGTACGACGGGGAGTGTCTGTGCGGCAGGAGAGGCGTCGCGGAAGTGATCATCGGCAAACAGAGAAATGGTCCCATCGGCAAGGTGGACCTGACGTACATCAATAAGTTCACACGGTTCGAGAACGCGGAGAAGAGGGCTTTCTAGCCTTCAGACGATGTAACCAGTTCAAGAGACTCTTACGATCAGAAAGACTCTCACGGGGGAGGCCGCCAGTGGCATCGGAAAAAGCAACCATAACTGAGAATGTACAGAAATTCGTCGGGAAGTCGGATTGGAAGTCGGCCATTGCGGAAATGGAGAAGTTGTTCGCCCTGGAAGAGGACCCGATCATTCGCGTGAGGATCGGCGATGCACGCCAAAAGCTGAATCAAAAGGCCGAGGCAGTGAAGGAATACATCCATGCCGCTGATCTCTATGCGGACAAGGGATTTGTGGTCAAGGCCCTGGCGCAGTACAAACTTGCGCTTAGGCTCGATCCCACGAGCAAAGATGCCCAGGGAAAGATCGAAGGCCTCCACTCCAACAAGACGGTTGCGGAGCTTAAGCTTGAGCCTATCGAGGACGGTGCTTCTGAGCCGACGCGCAGCGTCATTCCGCTCTTCTCGGACTTTACCCAGGACGAGTTCAACGATTTCACCAAGCGTATGATCATCCATACCTTGCCCGCAGGCAAACCGATCATCAAGGAAGGGGACACGGGAAGGTCCGTGTTCATCCTGACGCGGGGCTCGGTCAAGGTATACGCGACCATGATGGGCAAAAAGGTCGAGCTGGCTTCGCTCCAGGCGAGCGACTTTTTCGGTGAGATCGCGTTCCTCACCGGCAAGCCCAGGACTGCGACCGTGGAAACGACCGAAGAATCCGATGTGCTCGAAGTGGAAGAGGCTGATCTCAATGAAATGATCGAGAAGAGCCCGCGGATCAGGGAAGTCCTGCACAACTACCATGAAGAGCGGGTCAAGAACACGATCGAAAAGGTGAAGGATTCGTTGTAAGAGCGCGGCGCGCCGGCGCCGTGATCCTATCCATCTGCACATGAACGGAGATCGCTGATGGCATCCGAAAAAGCACAGTTGATCGATAGTATACAAAAACACTTGGGCAAGTCCAACTGGAAAGCGGCCATTGAGGACATGGAGAAGCTGTTCGATCTCGAGTCCGACCCCATTATCCGGGTGAGGATCGGCGATGCCTACCAGAAAATGAGCCAAGTGATGGACGCGGTCCGTGAGTATGTCTATGCTGCGGACCTCTACGCGATCAAGGGTGTGATCGTGAAGGCTCTTGCCCAGTACAAACTGGCCTTGCGGATCGATCCGAAGAACCGGCAGGCTCAGGAAAAGATCGCGGCACTCCATTCGAACAAAGCGATAACCGAAAAACGGTCTCAACCTGCAGATCCGAGCGCCTCAAAATCCGTCATTCCGCTCTTTGCCGGGCTTTCCCAGGAGGAGTTCGAGGATTTCACCAAGACGATGACCGTTCACAGCCTGCAGCCGGGCCATATCATCGTGAAACAGGGTGATACCGGCAAGTCAGTGTATATTATCGCAAGCGGTACCGTCAAGATACATACCCTGCTCCCGACCAACGAACGGCTCGACCTTGCTGTCCTCGGCCCGAGCGATTTCTTCGGCGAGATGGCTTTTCTAGCCGGTAAACCGAGGACCGCCACGGTCGAGACTGCAGAGGATGCTGTTGTCCTTGAAGTGACCGAGGACCAGTTGCGCGATCTTATCAACCGCAAACCGAGGATCATGCAGGTGCTGCAGCAATACTCGGATGCCCGCGAAAAGGGTACGAGCCAGAAGCTGCAGTCCGTGCAGAAGGCCCCCGAGGCTGCCGAGCCCACTTCTGTTGACATCACCGCACCTCCTGTTCGGGCAGTGGAACCTCCGTCGTCCGTTCAGAAAGCACCGGTACCTGCCGCGCAGTCAACTGCGCAGGCACCTGCTGCGCCTTCAGCGGCCATCCCCGCGTACAAGGGGCCGACCATTGATCCTGCGGACAAGCCGAAGCTGATTGATGCGATCCAAAAATTCGTTAGCAAGTCCAACTGGAAAGCCGTCATCCCTGAGATGGAAAAATTGTATGCAATCGACCCGGACCCTATCATCCGGGTGCGCATCGGTGATGCGTATCAGAAGCTGAACCAGAAGAGCGAGGCAGTACGGGAAT
>Ga0315268_10009344_pt1 | contig 10182 bp, 2 predicted proteins | sample C1_top_MG_FD_204535 | JGI IMG/M metagenome (GOLD analysis project Ga0315268, IMG submission 204535) | Sediment microbial communities from Yellowstone Lake, YNP, Wyoming, USA - C1_top | ecosystem: Environmental > Aquatic > Freshwater > Lake > Sediment | place: USA: Wyoming | collected 2017-08-01 | reverse complement strand
GTCGTACTCATAGAACTCGCAGGTATTACTGCCTTTCAGCGCGTACAACCGGCCGTTGCCGCCGTCAGCCAGACCGCCGCCGGCCCGGACCTTGCGGTTCCGGTCTCCGGGCGGCATATCGCACTTGCGCGTCCAGTCTCCCAGCACGCCAGGCACGACCGCGAATTCCGACTTGACGGTATCGTTCTCAGGATGACGGTCGCCGGGCTTGCGCGGGTAGCAGAGCGCCTGATACCGGCCCGGCGGGTGATGCCCGCCCCAGCGCGTCATGCGTACCGAAACCGGCATATCGGGCTGGACGTTGTAGAGCTGGAGCGAGTCGCGATAGACCAGGGTATTCAGCGAATCCCGGATTTCGAAGTAAACCGGAAATGAGTAGATAACCGGGCTGAGATTCACGAACTCGGCCCGGGGATAGAACGGCCAGGTATCAACCTGAGCGCGTGGGCACATGATGCGCCTGGCCGCGCAATCCGGCTCGAAGACCAGCACGCTCTGCTGCTGGACATCGTTGGCCGGGTGCCGGTCACCCGGGGTTCGAACCGAGCAGACGACCGGGATGTCCCCGGGAGCAAGCGCGGTCCATGACTGGAAGCTCGCTACCGCATAATGAAGCGGCGCAATGGTATCCAGCGCCTGGCTGTCGCGATAGGCGTCGCCGATGCGGAGGATGACTACCGGTTGCGCCGGTTCCGAGCCGGAGTTCAGAACCCGGACCTGGGGTGTTACACTCGTTCCCTGCTCGAGTTGAACCGGAGGACTGAGAATCGTCGAGACACCGACATCAATACATTTGACCGGGACCAGGAACGGGTCACCGAGCAGCGTCATGCCATAGTGCCAGTAGAGCTCAGACATACTGAAACCGCCTTCGGCAACATAAGCAAACCAGTCCTTGAATGCCGCGCCCAGCGACTTGCCAAGACCCAGCGGCTCGTAGAACGCGTCGAACCCCAGCATGCTGCCGGTCTTGGCCGAGGCGATTGCAGCCAGGCCATAGCCGGGATTGAACATTGCCCGGCACGCGCCGCAGCCGGTGTCGGTAAAGCGCCCGAAAGAACAGGCAAAGAAGTTGTAGAAATTCGCCGGCGGGTTCTGAGTCGTGTATTCCGAGGCGTAGTAGTAGTCATGTTGCTGCCGGTTGGCGTAGTAAAACATCTGCAGGCGGGAAGAAGAGTGGGCGAAGACCGAAACCCAGGCCCGTACCGTGTCAAGCTTCGGCCGGTAGATAGCGGCCCGGGTTGACTCCGGGTTGAAATAGTTGGCGCGCTCCGAATACACGTTGCCCAGGTCCCGGGACCATTCCGGGCCCCAGCCTTCCCAGTCGTCATCCACAAAGACCAGCGCGCGCTGGGTCAACGCCAGGGTGTCGTGACGGAAGGCATTGTCCTTGCGGAAGTAGTTGCGCAGCAGTTGCAGGCTGTCGCCGATGCCGTTGGGAAACAACCGGCCGACGTAGATTTCCGGCGCAACGTTGCCGCGATGCACGTCAAAGATGCCGTCCTGACCCGGCGCCAGCGTATCATTCGGGTCAAAACGCAGACTGTCGAGCCAGACGCCGTCCAGGTCCATGTAGAACAGGTCAATCGGCCATTCCTTGTAGCCATCGGTTCCGTAGTCGTTCCTTATCTGAAACCAGGGCACCGGCAACATGCCGATGAGCAGGGCGCCCTCGATGCCTGAGCTGTTATAGGCCGAACGGAGCAGGCCGCGCAGCTCTGCCGGGGTGCCGCCAGAGACGTTATAGCGCAGAACGGTATAGCTCTTTGCCTGCAGGTTGGCGGTCAACTGGTCCAGCTCTGCAGCCAATGGGCCGGCCAGGCTTTGCTCGATGATGAGCGCCACCGCACCTTCATCTCGACTGTTCTGGAAACGGGTACACTTGACTTGGATGGGGCGGGAGGGATGGGCCGCAATCCATTCCTGATAGGTTCCCGGGTGGCTGCCGGGCGGACCGACCCAGCGCAGGGGAACGACGTCCATGGCCGGCAGCAGCGTCGCCGGACACAGCGCCAGCAGAGCGATAAGCACCAGGTCTTTCAAGCTCAAGTTTCCTCCTCCAGCCGAGCTAATTATATCGGAAACACGAAGAGCCGTCAATGACACGGCAGTCGGACTCAGCTCTGGGAAAACTCGATGCCTTCCTCTGCGTTCTCAGCGTCTCTGCGGTGTAGCCTCTTCCCGAGACCGGAGCTAGGTGTAGTAGGACGGGGGCGGAGGCGCTGCGAAGTCGTCTTCGCCGGGCCGGATTGAGGCGGGGATGACGAAACCCAGCAGGATGCCGGCCACCAGTCCTCCCACGTGGGCACCAACGTCAATTCCGCTTCCCGGTCGCAGGCCGATGAGCATATTGTATAAAATCACCGGCAACACGCCGCTGCCGAACCGGGACTTGAGCTGCGGCGGAATTGCGGTTCGGTACCGGTAGCCGAAAACCAGGGATAGGCCGATGAGTCCGAAGATTGCGCCGGAAGCGCCGGCCGACACCGCATGAGGCGCGAGAAAGTAGCTTGCGCCACTGCCGGCAATCCCGGAGAGCAGATAGATGAGCACAAACTTGCCGGAGCCATAGAGCTTCTCAAGGTCCCGGCCGAAGCTCCACAAAGCAAGGCTGTTGAACAGCAGGTGCAGAAAGCCGATGTGCAGGAAAATACAGGTCACCAGTCGCCAGACTTGACCCTGCGCAATCTCGTCGTTCGCCTTGGCGCCGAAGTGTTTCAGGGTCTCGATGCTGAGTTTAGGGTCGGTGACCATCATCGCCACGAGCACCAGAATGTTGACGATGAGAATCACTACCACCGCAATCGCCCGGCGCCGTGAGAGGCTCTCTACCGTTGCTGCCATCTCAGGCGGCAGCATGGACGGAACCGCAACCCGGCGCGGCCTTGACGGGTATGTCATGCCCGCCATTATAGGTCTGGCAAAGGCAAAGTCAACGCAGCTAACAGCCAACGGCTGACGGCTCACGACTTACAGCTAACGGCCATCTGCTGTCTGCCAATGGCTATCGGCTATCTCCTATCTGCTAACGGCTATCTGCTATCTCCTATCTGCTATCTTTCTTGCGGCAATCCCTGGCCGGGGGCCGGGCGTCAGATAATAGCGAATTGAGAAGTGAGCCGATGCCTTTCTTCCGGCATTGACTTCGGCGGAAAGCGGTTTATCATACTACCTGATGACTAATGTCAATCCTGCAGTCGCAAAGGAGCGATAGCGACCGTCAACGTCCTTGACTGAATACAGTGTTCGCCAACCGCTGACCGCGTCCCGCTGTCCGCCTTCCGCGCCCAGCCGAAGGCACTTGCCGGGCGTGCTGTGCGTCGTGCTCCTCGCGGCGATGACTCTGAATGCTGCGCAGCAGGCACTGCCCCTGAGCAGCAATCTCCCGTCCGCGGCGGAAAAGCACGCCCAGAGGGAACAGTCCCGGATAACACAAGGGACAGTCCCGGGTTTTCGAGGCGAAAATTCCGGGACAGTCCCCGGCAGTCCCCGGCAGTCCCCGGTTTTCCAAGGAGTGCCTAACGTCGAGCTCAACGCATCATCCGAACAAGGGCTGCGCTTCACTGCCCGCTTCGACTCGGTGGCGGTGACGCCCCTTGTGAACTCCCCGTACTCCAGGGTCAGCTTTCCTGAAGGAATCAGCCTTGCCCGGTCCAGCGACCCGGACCTGCCGGCCCAACGCATCGCGATAGGCATTCCCCAGCAGGGCTCGATTACCGTCACGGCGCAGGGCGACAACGAAGAAGTCATCCGCGATATCCAGGTAATGCCCGCAGTGACCTGGGAGCTTCGCAACCCGAATTCCGAATTCCCGAGTCCGGTACTGGAGCGTTCAGCGAGCTACGACCGGCAGGGCGACTTTCCGGGCGAACTCGTGCGTGTCGAGCGCCGGGAAGTCGCACGCGACGTGCGCTGCGCCTTTCTGCTGATAGCCCCGGTTCAGTATGACCCGGCCGAGAAGACGTGCCGCATATATCATCAGGTCAGCGTGGACGTCAAGTTCAGTCAGCCGGCCCGGCCGCAGACTTCGCTCGATGCCGGGAGCGCGCTGGCCGGCAGCGTACTGCTCAACGGCGAGCTTGCCCGGTTCTGGCGTTCGGCCGTTGACACCGGGATAACCAGGAACTTCTTTGACCGTTCGAGCGTCTGGTACCGGGTCAGGATTGAATCCTCGGGCATCTACAGGATTGCTTATGACGACCTGAAGCAGGCTGGCGCCGGACCGGACTTGATTGACCCGCGCACCTTCCGCTTATACTCGCTGGGCGACCATGTCATCAATAAAGCCCAGGATTCGATGCAGGAAGTACCGCTCTATGTCTATGGCGAGAACGACAGCTCTTTTGACCGCCAGGACTACATCGTCTTTCCCGGCGAGGCCAGTTCTCACTGGAACCAGGACTACTCGCAGTTCACAAGCAACCTGTTCACGCGCTACAACTACTACTGGCTGACCTGGGGTTCAGGACCCGGCGCGCGTATCCCATTTGCGCCGCGCCCGCCGGACCCGGCGCAACCGGCTCGACATCAGGCCATGACCCGGCTGCAGCATGAGCTCGACAGGCTCTGCCCGGCCCGCAGCGGCCTGCTCTGGGTCTGGCAGGACCTGACCAAGAGCGAAGCCCAGGACAGTATCTCGTCCGATTTCGACTTGCCCCTGCGGCAGCCGAGGCGGATAACGCGCCTGGCAGTCCGGCTCTTCTCGATTGACGCATCTCATTCCGGCGTGACCGCCAATCACGTGCACATCTGGTTCAACGGTGTGCTGGTGGACTCTGTGACCTTCGGTGTTCGAGGCCCGGGCAGTCCGCTCGACCTCGTCTATGACCTCGACTCCCTGGGAATCGCTCCGGCCCAGGACAAGAATTCCCTCAGGCTGGCTTTGGTCGGCGACAGCCAGCGTACGGTGTATGTTGACCGGTTCGACGTCACCTACGAATGCGGGTTGAGTCCGGAAACCGGCGTTCTCGACTTCTACGTCGCCGACTCCGCACCAAGCCAGGTTGTCCTGAAAGACGTCGAGCGCGCGCCCCTGGTCTTTGACCTTACCGACCCGGCCCGGCCGCAACTGGTCAGTGATTTCGCCTATTCCGGGGATTCGCTCCGGTTCGCGACTGCCGGACAGGGCGGACCGGCAGTCTATCGAGTCGCAGGCCTGAACCGGATGCGCAAACCGCTGGAAATCGTCCGGCGCCTTCCCGGGCATCTGAAGACCGGCATCGAACAAGACGACTACATCATCATCGCGCCCGACGCCATGTATGATGCCGCTCAGCTCCTGCAGCGCTATCGCACCGAGACCGGCATTCCGGGCGTCGCCGCTGCCCGGATAACGACCGTGCGATTGTCCGAGATCTACGACGAGTTTGCCTTTGGCTTGGAAGAGCCGGGCGCGGTAAAGGCGTTCCTGGCCCTGAAGCGCCCGCTTTACGGCCTGCTCGTCGGCGATGCGACCTACGACTACCGGGACAACCTGGACCTGCATCCGGCTGCCGGGGTCCCCCCTTATGAAGTCGGCGAGGACCTTGACCCGAACGTTTACAGCTCCAATGCCTATGCGATTGACGCCTGGTTCGCGGATTTCGAAGGCAGCGGTCAGTCGCCGGACATGATTATCGCACGGATTACGACCCGCAGCCCTGAGGAATTCCGCCGTTACCTGGACAAACTCGTTGCCTACGAGCGCGGCCAGTTCGGATTCTGGAACCGGCGCCTGCTGCTGCTCGCCGACGATGAATACTTGGGCACCCCGGGTGACTACGACGTGCTCGCCACGACCCATATTCCGGCCTGCGAGCACATGGCCCAAATGGCCGGCACAAGCATGGACCCGGTGAAGGTCTATCTCACCGAGTTTCCCTGGGACGGTTCCGAGACCCAGAAGCCCGAGGCCAGCGCGGCATTGTACCGCCAGTTGGCCAACGGCGCGCTCATCTGGTTCTTCTTCGGTCACGGCGCCGGGTTCCAACTCTGTCACGAGAAGGCAATGAGCATTGACCGGGTGCCGGACGTGCACAATGGCCGGCGCCTGCCGTTTTGCTTCTTCGGCAGTTGCGGCGTCGGGCGCTGGGAAGATACCAAGAACGAGTGTATCGCCGAGGAACTCGCCCGCAAAGACGACGGCGCGATTGCGACCTGCGGCGCAACCAAGGGTACGGTGCCAAGCAGCAACGAATTGTTCTGTGCCCGGATGTTCGGAGTCATCCTGGGCCGGGACAGCACGCTGGGCCGGGCCTTCTATGCGGCGTCATTCAGCGGCGACAAACTCTATCACCTGCTTGGCGAGCCGACGATGAGAATCCGGTTCCCGGAATCCGACTCGCCGTTGACTGCGCTGCCCGACACGCTCTACCCCGGCCGCGAGATTAGCTTCTCAGCCCGAGCGCCGGGCATGGTCTCGGGCAGCTACGCTGCCACCGGGTTCTGTGACCAGGTACTGCGCCACTACCACTCTCAGTTTCTGGACATACTCTATGTGTTGCCCGGCGATGAATTCTTCCGCGGGCTGGGCGGAATCAGGAACGGAGTGTTACAGGGCAGCGCACTGGTCCCGGTGCAGGCCCCGGGCGCGCGGAGTGTGCCCAACGGCAGTTACACGCCGCTTACCGGCACCGGCCGGGTTTCCGCGGTGGGCTGGAGCGCCGGGCACTGCTTCAACGCGATTCGCGACGGCTTGTACCGGGATACGCTGGCCGTGACCAGCAATGACCGCTCCGGACCGGAGATAACCATCTATGCTGACGGCAAACGCGTCTTTGACGGCGACTACTTGCCTACCAGTTTCACGCTGTCGGCCCGGCTCGCGGATTCTTCAGGCATCCTGATTTCCCAGGTCCGGCAATATGACATGAGCCTGTACTACTACTTCAACGACCCGACACAATCGCCCGGCAGGATGTCGGTTGCCGACAAGTTCCTCTATGATTTCGACTCGCATACCGCCGGTCAGTTCAGCACTCAGGCAACCCTGCCCGGAACCGACGATACGATTTTCGTCGTGGCTGCGGACAACTATCTGAATCGCTCGTATGCCCAGGTGACGGTCCACACCCGGGTTGACGAGCAGGTGAAGATTGACAATCCGCTGGTCTTTCCGAATCCGGGTATCGGTCCCGGGTATTTCACCTTCCAGCTCAACCGTGCGGCCCGGGTAGCAGTGCAGGTGTACACCATTTCCGGCCGGCCGGTGCGGACTCTCGCCAATCTGGACTGCAACCTCGGCTATAACCAGATTTCCTGGGACGGCCGGGACCGAAACGGCGTAGCCCTGCCCAACGGCATCTATCTCTATCGGCTCTCGGCCCAGACCTCAGAGACCACCAACGGCGCGCGCCGGGAAACCTCTGACCAGGCTCTCGAAACGTTCATAATCCGGCACTGACCGTCTTCCTGTCGAAACTCGCCGCCCCCTGATTGTCTCATTTCCGGCCCCTGCCTGACGGAAATCGTCTCATCTGCAAGGACATAGTTAACTTGTCGGAAATCTGACAGTTACACAATCGTCATCCTCCAAACTGGCAGGAATCTGTCTCCTGTCCTGACACATATTCCCTCAATTCCGTGCAGGTCTTCAGAAGGCAGACGACAGTTTCGACCTGCAACCCGCATATCTTCGGAAGTTACATTCGTGTGTCAGAACATGGCACGATTGCTGCACGGAAATCAGGCATGAGCACCAGCTCAAAGATGGCTAGCTGCATCACATTGCAGCGAGGTCTTGCTACCTCCTGCTATCGAGCGTCTCGGACCGGGTTGATGTCCTGGACGCGGTTTTCCGCTCTCAACCGGGCCCCTTCCTTGGCAGAAGGGTAGCCCAGGCAAGCACGCCAGTTAGATAAGTGAGGCGCCATGTCTCTCAAAACCAATGTCCTGGTCGTCCTGCTGGCAGCAACATTATCCCTGCTGCCGGGTGCACCGAAGAGCACTGACCAGTTCCAGTTCGATGTCGGGTGCGACGAGATCGGGTCGCCCGCGTCAGAGATTGACTCCGGGACCACAGTCACCCCTTGGTGCCGGGTAAAGAACTACGGTACCGACTTCATCCCGTTTGCGGTCCATCTCAAGATGAGCAGCGCGCTGGGCAGGTTGTATGACCAGACCGTCATGGTCCCGTTTCCGCCGTCGGAGAGCACGAGCATCGTCTTCGTCCCCTGGTTCGCCGACATGAGCGGCGAACTCACGGTGACCTGTTCCACCGAACTCGGCGCAGACCAGGACCAGACCAATGACAAGACGACCAAGCTGGTCACGGTTCGCGCGCCCGATATTGAAGTCATCTCAATTGATGCGCCGACGGGCAGCATGGACAGCGGGATTGACGTCATTCCGCAGGCCACGGTCCGGAACAACAGCCGGGCCGCAGCTTCATTCCAGGTCAAATTCGAGATGGACGTCCATCCGTATCATGGCCCGGATACCGGCCATTACCGCTCGACGGCGTACCTATACAGCGTTCCGCCCGGAGTGCCCCGGCAAATCAGCTTCGACCCCTGGCACGCAGCCCCGTCCGGTATTTACACGGTCAAGTGTACGGCCCTGGTTGCCAACGATGGAGTTCCTGAGAACAACGTTGAGCGCGACCTGGCCAAGGTCGGGCCGGACACTTTGCTGGCCCTGCGCTTTGACGCCCAGAGCGAGGAGATTGTGTTCCCTGGAGCGGTAACCGATTCCGGTGCGCTCGTCTGGCCGGCCTGCCGGGCGCGCAGCTCGGGTTTGGAGTTCAAGCCCTTCACGGTTCGGATGAAGATCGGGGATTCCTATGACCAGACGATAGAAGTCACTAGTCCCGCGTTGGAGAGCGTCGCACTGTTCTTTCCACCCTGGCTCGCTTCTCCCAAGGGCGAAATCGCAATCACCTGCTCCACGGAACTCGATGGCGACCAGAACCCGGACAACGACCGGAAGACCGGTACGACCTTCGTCTATGCCCCGGATGTCGAAGTCGTCTCAATCGTTGAACCGGTCGGGGGATTCGACCTCGGCATCATGGTCACTCCCTGGGCCGAGGTTCGCAACAACGGCATCGAACCTGAGACGTTCCGGGTTCTGTTCCGGATTGACTCGACACCGGGCAATGACACCGACCGGCTCTGCTACAGCTCGATAGTCTGGGTGAGCCTTGCACCGGGCGCCTCTCGCCTCGTCAGCTTCACGCCCTGGCTCACGCGAACATCCGGCGAATTCCCGATGTGCTGCTCGACCATGCGGGCTAGTGACGCGGTCGTTGCGAATGACTGCAAGCGCGGTTGGGTCAGGGTCGGCATGGATACCGGCAGAATCATGGGCACCGTGTTCCGGGACGACAACGGCAACGGCGCACGCGACCCGGGCGAACCCGGAGTGCCCAACTGGACCGTGAAAATGACACCCAGCACCAGGTTTACCATGTCCGATGCGGACGGCAACTACATCTTCCGCAGCCTGGCCCCGAACACCTACACGGTCAGCGAGTACCTCAAGGACTACTGGGGTCAAACCTGTCCGCCAACGCCGGGAACCTACACATTGACCCTTGACCCGGGTGCGACCGTGACCGGACTGGATTTCGGCAACTATCTCGCCGTTGTCATCAACGACTTGACGGCAAGCGTGGCCGGCACCCGTGCCCGGTACGGATTTCCCAAGACGTACTGCATCCTGTTCGAGAATAAGGGCACGACCGACCAGAATGCCACGATGCGCATGACTCTGCCGACCGGGGTGACATATCTGTCGAGCGACAGCGACGGCGTCTATTCGCCAACCGACCATGCGGTGAACTGGGACCTCGGATTGCTGTATGCCGGCACGGTCGACTACATCCAAGTGACCGTAATGGTGGATGCGGAGATGGGCACCTGGCTGTCATCGTCGGTGACAATTCAGCCGGTCTCCGGTGACGCGACGCCTGAGGACAACACCGACACCGACCGCGAGGAAGTCCGCAACTCCTGGGACCCGAACGAGAAGCTGGTGTTGCCCGCCGACTCGGTGCTTCCGAACCAGACCATCGAGTACACCATCGAGTTCCAGAATACCGGCAACGACACTGCCTACAATATCGTAGTCCGGGACATCCTTGACCCGAAGCTCGACATCGCTACCGTCAAGCCCGGCGCAAGCAGCCACCCCTGCGTATTCGGTTTCGGTGACAACCGCGAACTGGTCTGGAGCTTCCCGAATGTCATGCTGCCCGACAGCTTT
>Ga0315268_10009343_pt1 | contig 10182 bp, 11 predicted proteins | sample C1_top_MG_FD_204535 | JGI IMG/M metagenome (GOLD analysis project Ga0315268, IMG submission 204535) | Sediment microbial communities from Yellowstone Lake, YNP, Wyoming, USA - C1_top | ecosystem: Environmental > Aquatic > Freshwater > Lake > Sediment | place: USA: Wyoming | collected 2017-08-01 | reverse complement strand
AAGGTCTTGCGGGCCGAGTTGCGCCGGCCACCAGAGACGAGGGTTCGACACGTTCAACTGCGGAAATTTCTCCGGAGAGAAGGTCACGTCCTTGGTCTCCTGCGGCGCCAACGCAACTTCCTGGGAGAAATTGATGTCTTCAATCTGTCCCCGCAAGGTGCCGCGGACCGCGCGCGTTGTGCCGTTGCGCAATTCGGCGTTCACCGTGAGATGGGCGAGCTCGAGCGACGGAGCACCAAAATGCGTCACGACCTGCGGCCAGCGCAGGGCCACGGGGCCGCTGGCGGTCAGGTACACGTCGCGCCACAGACCCATGTCTTTGTCGGCGGGCAGAGGGTTCCAGTCCACGAAGGTAATGGCCAGGTCGTTCGGCAGGGGCGCGAAGACCTCCACCGCCAGGGTGTTGGCCGCACCCAGCTTCACCAGGTGCGTGACGTTGAACTCGTAGAGCCGCCACGCGCCCGCAGTTTTTTCAGAAGTGGCGACCTCGCGCCCGTTCAGCCAGATGTTGGCGCGGAAATTGATGCCGTCGAAATGCAGCCACACCTGCTTCCCCTGGAAGCCGGAGGGAACCTGGAACTCCTTCCGAAACCACCACGAGTCCCGAAAGGGGCTGTCCGGCGGCATGGGCAGATTCGAGAAATTCGTGCCAATGGGATAGGTGGTGCCCGGGATCGATCGCAGGTTCATCCCGAAGTAAGGGTCGGGATAGACCTTGTTGGCGACCAGAGCGGCGACCACGGTGGAAGGAACCGACGTCGGGTACCAGTCCGTAGGCCGGTACTTCTCGGATGAAATAATATCGCCTTTCTTATCGACTTTCGTGGAGGATTGCAGTTGCCAGCCTTCTCGCAACGCCAGCTTCGCATTCGCGGGCCCATCGCCCGGTGGCAGCGCGTAGAGTTGTCCCGCCACCAAAAGCAATCCCGCCATCAACCGATACCAGCATGACCTCATGTTAAAACTCCCCTCGGACGAAAAGTACCTGCGGCGAGGTCTTGCCTCGCGCGCCGGATTATACGCTCCGCAAGCATTTTGGATTTGTGATTTTAGGCGGAGGAACGAGACGTACAGCTCGGACCAAGGGATGAGCCCGTCAGCGGTCGAGACAAGGCCGCGGTGGACGCTCCAAGCGGCGCGTGTTCATTGGGGCTCGGGGGGCATGGGGGCGAGCGGTTGTAGCAGCATGTTGGCGCAGATCTGCCTCAGGAGCTTATCCGAGGCTTCGCCGAGCGGCACAAACTTCAGCCCCAGTTGGCCGTTCCTCTTCCACACGGCCTCAGCCTGGATGACCAAAGGCTTGCCTTCCCATTCGGTCTTCAGTTCACACGTCACACCGGGCTCAGGAAGGCCCGAACCTTCCACACAACCACCCAGGACCGAGACGGTGATAAGCGTAACGCGGGACGCGAGCCCTGAGGCCGGGTTGGAGAGCTGGGCGCGCAGCTCGCTGATGTAGCGGGGCACGCGACGGCGTTCGCGTTCGTGCGGGGCCGTCGGGGGGACCGGCGGCGCCTCTCCCGTGGAAAATCGCAGACCGGAAGGGGCCTTCTCCGCCGGCTTCAACGGCGAGGGCGAAGGCTGGCTGCTCAGCGTCCCGCAAAGATCCCTCAAGCGCTTCTCGATGTTTTTGTCGGCCAGGAGAAATTTCAGACCCAACCTCCCTTCCACATCTCGCGAGGTCACCACCGCTTCCAGTCCCACCTGCGCGCCCTGCCAGTCAAAATACAACTCGCACTTCTTGCCAATGGCCGGCCCCTGCGCCCCATCGAGCGAACAACCGAGCATACTGATCACGCGGACCACGACGTTGGCGCCGACTCCTCCTCCGGCCTCGTGGAGTCGCGCGCGCCCCCCAAATAGATACCGCACGGCTTTGCGACGCTCGCGCATCAAGGGCGAGTGTAGTCTGCCGGCCCGGCAAACGCAAGGCGCACGCCAACGGATCACCTTCGGCAACGGGCACCTCGGGTCGGCCCTGAGGGCCTTCGGGTGTTCTTACGGCTCGAGCACAACGCCCCCGGGAGGTGATTGAAAACAAAAGGCATCGCGCCTCGACGCTCAACGCCGCTCCCGGAATAAAGGCACCCACTCGGCTTGACGCCTTTGCGCGCGGGGCATTAGAATGAAGGTTTTAGTCTCTGCCGGAGAGAGAAAGAAGAGGGGGCGATGCTGGACGGTCCGATTCCCGAAGGGCTCACTTTTGATGACGTACTTCTGCTGCCCGCCAAATCGTCGGTCTTGCCGACGCAGGTAGAAACCCGCACGCAGGTAACTCGCCACATCTCGCTGAACATTCCCATCGTCAGCGCGGCCATGGATACGGTTACCGAATCGCGCCTGGCCATCGGTCTGGCACAGCAGGGCGGCATAGGGCTTGTTCACCGCAACATGCCCATCGATGCCCAGGCGCTGGAAATCGACAAGGTCAAGCGCTCGGAGAGCGGCATGATTGTGGACCCCGTCACCATCAGTCCGCACCACAAAATCGCGGACGCCCTGGACATCATGAAGAAGTACAAGATTTCGGGCGTGCCGGTCACGATCAAGGGGAAGCTGGTCGGCATTCTCACCAACCGCGACCTGCGATTTGAGAGCCGCTTCGACCTGGCGGTTGAGAAAGTGATGACCAAGGAGAATCTCGTCACCGTGGCGGTGGGCACGACGCTCGAGGAGGCGGAGAAGATCCTGCACCAGCACCGGGTGGAGAAGCTCTTGGTGGTGGACAAGGACTTCAACCTGAAGGGCCTGATCACGGTGAAGGACATCCAGAAGCGGCTCAAGTACCCGAACGCCAGCAAAGACGCGCAGGGGCGGCTGCGCGTGGGCGGCGCGCTGGGAGCCACGGGAGATTTTCTCGAGCGGGCCCAGGAGCTGGTCAAAGCCAAGGTGGACGTGCTGGCGGTGGACACCGCGCACGGCCACTCCTCGCGGGTGCTGGAGGCGGTGAGCATTTTGAAGAGCAAGTTCCCCGAAGTGGATCTCATCGCCGGGAACGTGGCGACTTTCGAGGGGGCGTGCGACCTAATCCAGCTCGGTGTGGACGGGATCAAGGTGGGCATCGGTCCGGGCTCGATCTGCACCACGCGGGTGGTGACGGGCGCGGGCGTGCCCCAGATCACCGCGATCGCGGAGTGTGCCCGCGCAGCCCGCAACGCGGGCGTGCCCATCACCGCGGACGGAGGCGTCAAGTACTCCGGCGACATTTCCAAAGCCATTGCCGCCGGCGCCAGCACCGTCATGCTGGGCAGCCTGTTCGCGGGCACCGAGGAGAGTCCCGGGGAAAGCATCCTCTATCAGGGACGAAGCTTCAAATCCTACCGCGGCATGGGGTCCATCGCCGCCATGGCGGCGGGCTCGGGTGACCGTTACGCCCAGGAGGACGAAGTGGCGCGCGGCGAGATCACCAAACTGGTGCCGGAAGGGATCGAGGGCCGGGTGCCTTATAAGGGCCTGCTCGCGGACCTGGTGGCCCAACTGGTGGGCGGGCTGCGCTCCGGCATGGGTTATTGCGGGTGCGCCACCCTCGAAGAACTTCAGCGCAAAGGCCGCTTCGTGCGCATTACCTCGGCCGGCCTGCGCGAAAGTCATGTCCACGACGTCATCATCACCAAGGAGGCTCCGAACTACTGGCTTGATTGATCCCTTCGACTTTGCAGGCAACCGGCTCTGGGTGCGCAGTACAATCGCGTGGGCGGCTACCCTCCTCTGGGCATTCACCATCTTCTCGTTTTCGGGGAGATCCTTCGGCGGGGCGACCACGGCCTGGATTCTCCAACAAGCGTTAAGGCTGCTCCACCTGGAGGTTTCGCCGCCGGTCTTCGAGTTCCTCCATTTCTGCCTCCGCAAGCTCGGACACGTGACCGAGTACGCCACCTTTAGCGTTCTGCTCTACTTTGCCCTCGAGTCGAGAGAGCACCACCGGTGGCGCACCCGAACCGCCCTCTGGGCGATTCTCCTGGCGGGACTGTATTCGCTGACGGACGAATACCATCAATCGCTGGTGCCGGGACGAGGCCCTTCCTTGAGGGACTGCGGCATCGACACGGTAGGGGCAGCGTTGGGCATGCTGGCCATGTACCACGACGCGCGCCACGCTCAGGCCAGCAGCAGGATCACCGCGGCTCCCAGCGCCAGCCCGGAAGACACGAAGAAAGGCGTTGCCGGCGAATAGTGCTGCCACAACCAGCCGGCGAGCACGCTGGCCGGAAAAGCGGCAACCCCCACGACCCAGTTCAAGAGCCCAAAGACCGTCGCTCGCGAACGGCTGGGGACCAGATCGGCGATCCAGGCCCTGAGCACACCTTCCGTAAGAGCGTAATACGTTCCATAGACGGCGAAGAGCAGCCACACGACGCGGGTTGAATGCGCCAGGGCAAATCCCAGGTACACCACCGCATAAACCGCGTAGCCCAGCACCACCACCAGCCGCCGAGGCACGCGGTCGGAAAGCTTGCCGGCAGGCCAGCTCAAGGCGGCGTAGACCAGGTTGAACACCAGCCCCAGACCCGCGGCCGCCGACGCTCGAACCCCGAGGTTCTGGGCGCGCAGGACCAGAAAGAGGTCGGAAGAATTGCCCAGGGAAAACAGGCTCACCCCGGCGAGAACCAGCATCAGCGGGCGGCGCTTCTCGGGCAAGGGGCCGAGATGCTCCTTCCTTGCCTCCTCGGCGGGCACCGTGCGCGGGCGCAGTTCCTGCAGGGCAAACCACGCCAGCAGGATACTGACCAGGCCGGGCACGGCCGCGATCCAGAACACCGAACGCACGTTTCCGCTGAGCAGCGGGAGCAGTGCCAGGGCGCTCAGCGGCCCGGCGATGGCGCCCGCCGAGTCCATAGCCTGGCGAAACCCGAACGCCGAGCCGCGCTGGGAGGGCGCGATGGAATCCGCGATCAAGGCGTCACGCGGGGCGGCGCGAACACCCTTAGCAGCACGGTCGGCAAAGCGAATCCAAAAGACCTGCTGCCACGATTGGCACACCGCCAAAAACGGCTTCACGATGTTGGCGACGGTATAGCCGGCCACCACCAGGGGTTTGCGCCGCTTCCAGCGGTCCGAAATCAGCCCCGACACCAGGCGGCCCAGGCTCGCGACCGTTTCCGCCGCGCCCTCGATCAGGCCGAACGCCATCGTCCCCGCACCCAGAACGCCGACCAGAAACTGGGGCAGCAGCCAATAGCTCATCTCCGTGGCGGTGTCGTTGAAGAAGGAAACCCAGGCGAGGACCTTGACGTTGCGCGGCATGCGCGCATCCGCTCCGGCAGTGTCGGCGGGATGGGCCGTCATGGGATCAGGCCTGAAACGAAAATCCCGGTCAGGAGCTTTTCCTCTCCTGGCCGGGATGGTTCAGAGTGCTTGGCTGTCGCGGCGCGGCGTGGCGTTACTTCTTCTCGCCTTCCTCGGGCGGTGGGGCCTGTTCCTTCTGGGCCTTGGCGGCTTCCTCGGCCGCTTTGCGGCGCGCTTCGGTCTTTTTCGCCCGCTTTTCCGCCAACTTCTGGAGCACTTCAGTGCCGACAAGCTCCAGCACGGCCAGATCCGCGCCATCGCCTTTCCTCCAACCCGTGCGGATGATTCGCGTATAGCCTCCGGGACGGGAAGCATAGCGCTTGGCGATGTCTCCGAAGAGCGACTTCACGGCGCCGGAGTTGAGCAAGTAGCTGGCCGCCTGCCTCCGGGCGTGCAGGTCTCCCCGCTTCCCCAGCGTAATCAGCTGCTCGGCCACCGGCTTGGCCGCCTTCGCCTTGGCGACGGTGGTTTCGATGCGCTCCTCGATGAGGAGCGACGTGACCAGGTTGCGTAACAGCGCGCGCCGGTGTGCCGTGTTCCGGCTCAGTTTTTTGCCGTAGTTCCGATGACGCATCGTGAGTTCCCTGTCCTAGAGCTGCTGCTGAGGGGGTTCCGCGCTGGGCATGACGGGATTTCCCTTCTCGTCGAATTTCATGCCGAGGCCCAGGCCCATGGCAGCCAGAATTTCCTTGATTTCGTTCAGCGACTTGCGCCCGAAGTTCTTCGTCTTGAGCATTTCCTGCTCGCTCTTCTGGACAAGCTCGCGGATGGTGGTGATGTTGGCGTTCTTCAGACAGTTGTAGGAGCGAACGGAAAGTTCCAACTCCTCGACCGAGCGGTCCAGGTTCTCGTTGTACACCGGCAACGGTTTCGGCTCGCGCACTTCCTCGACTTCAGGCGTTTCTTCGAAGTTGATGAAGATGGTCATGTGGTCCTTGAGAAGCTTGGCCGCGAGCCCCACCGCATCCTGCGAGGTGACCGCGCCATTGCTCCACACGTCGAGCGTGAGCTTGTCATAATCCGTCATCTGGCCCAGGCGCGCCGCTTCCACCGTGTAATTCACTTTGCGGATCGGGGAGTGGACCGAGTCCACCGGGATATACCCGATGGGCAGGTCCTCGTCGAAATTCTTCTCCGCCGAAACGTACCCCCGTCCGATCTTCACCCGCATTTCGATCTGCAGGCTTCCGCCCTCGCTGACCGTGGCGATGGGAATGTCCTTGTCCAGCACTTCGACGTCGGGATCTTCCTGGATCATTCGCGCCGTCACTTCGCCGGGCTTGTCCACCTTCAAGGAGAGGGTCTTGGGACCTTCCACGTTCATCTTGAGGGGAATTTGCTTGAGGTTAAGAATGATGTCGGTGGCATCCTCCACCACTCCCGGAATGGAGGAGAATTCGTGGAGCACACCCTCAATCTTCACCGCCGTAATGGCCGCCCCCTCGATCGAGGAGAGTAATACGCGGCGAAGGGCGTTCCCGATGGTCGTCCCGAAACCCCGCTCGAACGGCTGCGCGGTAAACTGCCCGTACTTGTCCGTCAGGGTTTCCGTATTCACCACCAGGCGTTTCGGTTTCTGAAAACCTTTCCAGAGCATTTCCTCTGTACCTCCTCAAGCCCGCGTGGAGCGGGCCTGCGATGTCCCTTCCGCCGGACCGGCGTTATTTCGAATAGAGCTCGACGATCATCTGCTCCTGGATGGGGAAGTTCACGTCCTCGCGCTTGGGACTGGAGAGGACTTTTCCCGTCAGCGTCTCCCGGTTCAATTCCAACCAGGGAGGCAGCCCGTGGCTGCCGGAGAAATCTACCGCCCGCAGGATCTTGGGGTTCTTGCGGCTCTTGGGGACGATCGCGACTTCCTGCCCCGCGGCCACTTCGTAGGAGGGGATATTGACCCGGCGCCCCGCCACCTGGATGTGCCCGTGCCGGACAAGCTGCCGCGCTTCCGCACGCGAGGTGGCGATGCCCAGACGATAGACGACGTTGTCCAGACGACGCTCCAGCATCAGCAGGAGATTCTCGCCAGTGACCCCCGGCATCCGCGCGGCCTTCTCAAAGTAAGCGCGAAACTGGTCCTCCAGAATGCCGTAGAGCCTCCGCACCTTCTGCTTTTCTCGAAGCTGCAGGCCGTAGCCGATCAACTTCGGGCGCCGCGCCTTGCCGTGTTGGCCCGGCGCGAAGTTCCGCTTCTCAATGTCACACTTGTCGGTAAGGCATCGCTGCCCCTTCAAGAACAGCTTGATGCCTTCCCGGCGGCAAAGCCGGCAGACTGCTTCACGATATCTCGCCAATCGAACCTCCTTCGATTCCCTGCAGGAATCGAATCACACTCTCCGTCGCTTGGGCGGACGGCAGCCGTTGTGCGGAATCGGCGTGGCGTCCTTGATGTTTCGGATCTCCAGCCCCGAGGTCGCCAGCGCCCGGATGGCCGATTCGCGCCCGGACCCCGGCCCTTTCACACGAACTTCCACGCTCCGCATGCCGTGGTCGCGAGCGCCGCTGGCGGCCCGCAGCGCCGCCTGCTGCGCGGCGAAGGGAGTTCCCTTCCGCGAGCCCTTGAACCCCAGCGACCCCGAACTCGCCCAGCACACCAGGTTTCCCTGCTGGTCGGTGATGCTGATCAGCGTATTGTTGAAGCTCGCCTGGATGTGCACCACCCCTGTCGGGACGATCCGCTTTTCCTTCTTCTTGAAGACTTTCTTCTTGCCACCTTTAGCCGCTGCTTTCGCCATATCTCCTCGTCAATCGTTCCGGGCTTTGACCACTCTACGTCTTGGACATCGACCGTTTCTTGTTGGCAATGGTGCCCCGGCGCGGGCCCTTGCGCGTGCGGGCGTTCGTATGCGTGCGCTGGCCCCGCACCGGCAGGTTGCGCCGATGCCGCATGCCCCGGTACGACCCGATTTCAATCAGTCGCCGGACACCCATGGCGACTTCCTTGCGAAGATCGCCCTCCACCCCACCCTCTTCCTCGATGAGGGTGCGGATCTTGTTGACCTCGTCGTCGGTCAGGTCTTTGACCTTCTTGTCGGGGTTCACGCCGGCACGGATCAGAATGGCCAGCGACCGCCCGCGGCCGATTCCATAGATATAGGTCAACCCGACCTCAACGCGTTTCTTGACCGGCAAATCAATCCCTGCGATGCGTGCCATCGTGAGCCTCCCTCATCCCTGCCGCTGCTTGTGCTTCGGGTTCTCACAAATCACCCGGACCACACCGCGGCGCCTGACAATCTTGCACTTGGCGCAAATCTTACGAACTGACGATCGAACCTTCATAATAGGATTCTCCGTTTGCCGTGCTCCGAACAACTCCGTGGCTCGCGCGAACCCGCGGGGCGGCTCCTCTTACTTGTAACGGTAGACGATCCTTCCGCGCGTCAGGTCGTAAGGAGAAAGTTCCACCGCCACCTTGTCGCCGGGGAGAATGCGGATGAAGTTCTTCCGCATCTTCCCGGAGATGTGGGCCAGGACTTTGTGCTTGTTGTCCAGCTCCACGCGAAACATCGCGTTGGGCAATGCCTCCAGGACAGTCGCGATCACCTCGATGGCGTCTTCCTTTGCCATAGTGTTGCTGAAGCCTCTTCCGGCTCCGGCCGCTCGGCGCGAGCGGCGGGGCCACGGTTGAACCTTACACCCTCGTCAGGATCTCGGGACCGTTACGGGTGACGGCCACCGTATGCTCGAAGTGCGCGGAAAGGCCGCCATCGGCGGTCACTGCTGTCCAGTGATCCTCCAGGACCCGCAGGGCCGGTCCGCCTTCGTTCACCATCGGCTCGATGGTGAACACCATGCCTTCCTTTAACACGGGCCCGCGACCCGCCTGCCCGTAATTGGGGACCTGGGGCTCTTCGTGGTACTCGCGGCCGATCCCGTGCCCCACAAATTCCCGCACGACCGAAAACCCGTTCTTCTCCACGTGCTCCTGCACGCTCGCCGAGATGTCTCCCACGCGGTTCCCCACACGCACCTTCTGGATTCCCATTTCCAGGGCCTCCTCGGTCACGCGCAGCAGCTTCTGGACGCTCTCGGCAACCGCTCCCACCGGGACGGTCAGCGCCGAGTCCCCGTAGTAGCCGTCCACGACCACGCCCAGGTCCAGCCCTACGATGTCCCCTTCACACAGCCGGCGGTTGGAGGGCATGCCGTGCACGATTTCGTTGTTGACCGACGTGCAGAGGCACCAGGGATAACCGCGATAACCCTTCGACGCCGGTTGCGCTCCCAACTGAGTCAGCCGCTTCTCCACGAACCGCTCGAGCTCCAGCGTGGTCACCCCCGGCCGGGTCCGTTCGCGCGCTTCCTCCAGGACTTGCCGGACCACGCGGCCGGCGCGGCGAAGCTTCTCAATCTCCTCCGGCGCCCTGCAGGTGATCATGCGCTTCCCAGAAACTTCAGGATCTCCTTGGCAATCAGCTCGGGGTCCCGGTCTCCCTCCACGTCGTGGAGCAGGTTCTTCCCCCGGTAATAGTCGATGAGCGGCTTGGTCTGGTTGTCGTAGGCGACCAGGCGCTGCCGGATCGTCTCCTCGTTGTCGTCCGCACGGTGCAACAGATTGCCGCCCTCTTTGTTGCACTTGCCCTCCTGCTTGGGAGGGTTGAAATAAACGTTGTAGATCTCTCCGCACACCGAGCACGTCCGGCGGCCCGTGAGCCGCTTCAGGAGCACGTCGTACTCGACCTTGATATTCAGCACCTGCGGGTTGCCGCGCCCCTTCGCCTGCAGCATCTTGTCCACGAACTGGGCCTGGGCGATGGTGCGGGGAAAACCGTCCAGGATGAAGCCCTTCTTGCAGTCCGCCTCCTGAACGCGCTCCTCGACGATGCCGCAAACCACTTCGTCGGGGACCAGCTCACCCTTCTCCATCCTGGCTTTCGCCGCCAGCCCCAACGCCGT
>Ga0315268_10009342_pt1 | contig 10182 bp, 7 predicted proteins | sample C1_top_MG_FD_204535 | JGI IMG/M metagenome (GOLD analysis project Ga0315268, IMG submission 204535) | Sediment microbial communities from Yellowstone Lake, YNP, Wyoming, USA - C1_top | ecosystem: Environmental > Aquatic > Freshwater > Lake > Sediment | place: USA: Wyoming | collected 2017-08-01 | reverse complement strand
TGAATGTTAACAAGTTGATAACACAGATAGCGTTGAGGGCTGACCTAGAGAACGAAGACGGAAAAATAGAGCTGGCCTTTGACCCTGACAGGAGACTGATGGTTGTTGACGTCGTGGGAACGCTTGACGAATGCAGATTCACCTACAAAGGTCTACACGTAAGCAAGGAAATCGCTAGGCAATTTTACCGGAAAACAAGCTGGTACAACGATGTGGAAGAAGCAAAGAATAATGCAGAACTAGAAGGAATCAAAGACTGGAAGAAACTCTGCAGCACCTCACCGCCTAAGCTTGACCCAACGTTGAAAACCGTGATCAGCGAGATGTACATGGCCACGTCAAACGAATTAACCGAACAGAAAATCTTTGACGTCCCCCACCTAGCGGAGATAATTGAGAAATACAAGAGATATTTCTCGTCTGCTTAGGGAAAAACATTTCGATTCTCTTCTCTGTGAAATGCGCGTGACGAGTGCACTTTATATTACAAGAGTTGCAGATAGAGAAGTGATGACGTAGAAACCAGAGAGGTAAGTCGAGTTGAAAGCCGCGAAATGCCCTTTGTGCGAATTGGATCTGCAAAAGGAAAAGATATACTATGAAGACAGGTCCTTCCTTGTCATAAGAACCAAAGATTTGAAGGGACACCGAGAACGCGTTATGATAGTGTACAAGCGGCACGAGCACACGATACCGTTCAAGGCTCTTGAACACGCTTTAGATTTGGTTTCTGAAATAAGCCGGAAGGTTTTCAGTTACGCGCCCAAACTCGTTATCATGGACTCAACCTTTGCAACGATAAATGATCATTGGCACTTAGTCGTTACCGATCTTAACCCTAAGAGCAAAGACTTCAAGCAGATTCTAGCCACCAAATGGATCAGAGTCATAGACAACACGGCGATGGATGAAAGCGAAGTCACGCTCGCCTGAAGACCCGCGTTGCTGAAGTGCAGCTAATAACTGCAGAATTTGAGAAAAGACAAAAAAAATATAGAAAATGCTGGACGAGGCTTAAGTCACAAGCTCGTGCAGTTGACCTGTTTTCAACGCTCTTTTCATTTCAAGGGCTATGCGGTCACCAGTGCTCAACGGTTTCTTGTATTTTGCGTTTGCGTACTGCGAGCCTAGACCCATGTGAACGTTGGTTCCTCCGCCATGTCTCAACGCAACGTCCTGCGTCACTGGAATGTGCATGAATGGGTCTCTCGCTTCGGGCACATCGTACAAGCCATAGTCCGTCGCCGTCTTCGCTTCTGCACCGCCAGTATAATCGAGCTTGTGCACGGGTATCAGCTCGTACTTGGAAACGCGATCCCATGTGATTAGCGTCTGTAGGCACCACGCACCGATAATTCCCGGAGGTGAATACTCTCGGCATGCAAGCATGAAACGGTCAGCGTAGCGGTGAACGTCCTTCAACAGGGACTCTCGCAAGCTCAGAATCGCGTGAGCTGTAACCTCGAAAGACGGAACCTTCTTTATCTTTTGCTGCACGTCCGTCGGAAGCCTCTTTATTCCGTCGAGAATCGTCTCTCTTCGCTCATCGATAGACAAGAACTGATTTGCCAAGCACGTTCTTGCCTCTTCCATGTTAACATTGTAGAGTTTCGAAAACCAGTCATCAACGTCTCCCCATTCGCTTTTCGCATCCAATGGCGAAAAGAAGAAGTTAAAGTTCGCGTGCGGTCCGAGAACGATCTGTTCCACACGGCCGTTCTCAAGGGCTTCTCGGCTCAGGTTTCCAGCCTGGATTTCTCTTTCCACTTTTTCTTCCAAGTCACGCGAATCTGCTGCGAATATGAACTCTCTTTCAAAAGCCCTGTGAGCATGTTCGGCCTTGAGAATCATTGGCTCATCTATTGGCTCTTTGAATTTGATGCCGCTCTCGTGGACTTCGTAGTAATAAGACTTGGGTGAAGGAATCCCGGCTTTGTCTGCAAACCAGTAATAGTCCTTTTCAATCTCGCCCCTGTTCTCAATTTTCAAGAGATTCCGAGACCCGAGTATTGGAACGGCGTACTTGTTTTCGATTACACTACAGGTTTCGTCGCCGCCAACGTAAACCGCAAAGGCCCTGTTCGTAATCTGCATACATTCCAAGTCTACCAGTTCATCAACATACTTGACGATGTCAGAATATTTGTCCAAAATCAGTATAATACTTCGCCAGTCACCTTTCTTCTTAATGTCTTTCGCATCATTCACGACACGCAAGTCGCGCTTCACCAAACCCGGCAGATCCTCAACGATCTCATCTGCCTTACCGACCATCGGGTTTTGAAGATAAATCCGCGCTCTGCTCGGAGTCGTGTAGATAATGCTTCTTAAACCGTAGTTCCGCTGTCCTTGCCAAGCATCTAAAGCTGAATGAGAACCAAGGTTCAAACCAACAGGTTCCTTGTACCTCTTGACCATTTCCTGCATTTCCTCTCTCTTAATAACCATGGCAGTCACCGTTTTTTCGAACAAGCAAGCTAAACATTCAAACGTTTTTTAAACCTTTTCCACACTTAGCAGTAAAAGCATTGTTCGAAAAAACAAGTGGGCAAAACCTCTCTGAAGGCTTTGAACTTTGAAAAAACCTGAACAATTCCCCAGTAATTCAAAGATATTGGCCACGATCGATGAATCTGGAAGAATTCTCTAGATTGTCCTTCTATTTTGTTTCTACATGCATGGTTATAAGAAAAGAAAAAGCCTCTCACCGATAGGGGAGAGAGGCTAACTTGACCGAGTCTTACGGCTGGCTGTTTGTTGACAACGTACCACTACTTTACGATAGAAGAAGAGTCGCAAGACAGCTTCAAGTGGAAACATGGCTTTACCTTGCCCAGCTTGTCGATGAGCTTAAGACGGAAGATTTAGGTACTGGCGAGCATTGCGCACAACCAGCCCAAGACTACGTCGTTTAAAGACCGCAAGTCTCCAGTACCTTTCTGAAGTTGTCAGCACTCCTGAATCTCTTGTAACCTCGCAAAGCCTCACGTATCATTTTCTTGTCTTTCTCACCGATCTTCTCAGACACTTTCTCTGCGATGCCACTCATGAATAAGAACTGGCAGATTGACGTCAAATTAGACGGTTTTCTGCTGATGCTTGCCGTTTCGAAATCAACAATAAAAGGCCTATTCTTCACGTCAACGATAACGTGCTTCGGAGCGTGGCTTAGCTCCCCATGGTCTAAAGCAGCCATGTCCAATCGCCAGCACTGAGCTAAGACGTCACGCAAGACCTTTCTGACTTTTAAACTGCTCCTCTGCCTCTCGAGCCATTCTGGAAGCAACTCGCCATCGATGAACTGCATCAAAAGGAAATCTTCGCTAACGCCCAAAAGCTGTGGGCCGACTCTTTCGAGGTTTGCTTTTCTAAGCATTTCCGCCTCTTGCTGCATTCTAGACCGATTAGCATCTATTCTGCGAATCTTGAGTGCAACTTTTGCTCGCTCTCTGTACGCTAACGCTACAATGCCAACGCAACCCTTACCCAACACGTGGACATCGAGAACCTGTTTCGGCCCATTGAATTCCAACGCCTCAATACCAAGTCGTTCAAGCTCTGTTAACCGCTTCTTAAGCTCAGAATTGGAAACTCGAGGATAACAGATTACCGAGGCATAAGGCTCTTCAACAAGTCTCTTGATGGCAATCATACGGTGTATCCGCACTTCTCGGTTTCAAGTTGCGAGATAGTCGAGTTTCAACGGTTCAGTACGTTTAAATGCTTCTCCAAAGGCCGCATCAGCCTGGTCGCCTATGAATCGAGCTGCTGCACGTCTTCTTTCCTTTTGCCATTCTCTCCCCACTTCCTTTACGTCCCTTTTCATGCTCCGGTAAGTAGGCAGAACAGCTTCCAGAGCATCTTCGGAATAGAAGATGGGCAGGATCTTGCCAGTTACCTGATATTGACCTTCTAGGGCTAACGTGGCTTTCACTTTCAAGTCAAAGGTTTCCGCGATGTCAACTATCACATCCGGCCGCCCTCTCAACCCCCAGAACGGGTAATAAACGGCTTTCACGAACCATGGTCCCAATCCCTCTTTAAGTTGTTCTGGGGCGAAATTTCCACGGTAGCAGAGCCCCAGAGCATCCATCATGAGCTGATGTGTAACAATGTGGTCTCCATAGGTAGTGTTTGCCGCAAACTCTGGATCAAACGTTATCGCAATATCAGGTTTTGTTTCGCGTATGATCTTAACAATTCGTTTCTTCGTCGGCAAGTCCGCAACAATTTCACCCCGCTTGTAGCCCAAGACTCTAGTCTCAATCTGTAGGATTGAAGCCATTTTCTTGATCTGCCTCAGCACCTCATCCGGATACTCCCACAGAATAACCGCCACAACCGTGGCCCCCGCTTTAGAGTGTTTTGCCAACGTGCCACCGATGTCTGTGACTCCTAACGGATCGGTAAAGAGCACAAGAATGTTTGGGGCAGTCAACCTACGTTACCTCCCTGGTTTTACTCCTTTCATTGCAGAAGCCATTTAAGCCTTGTTTCCAGCCATGCGGACTCTCGAGTGGACAACAAAGCAAATCTCCCAGGATCAGCAAAGAGTTAACTTTAACAAAACAGGAAATGTGCAGATGGAGACAGATCGATGCCAAGGTTCAGACAGACAAAAGAAATACTCGAACTGATGGACAGGAAAGAACGCATCCGCAACATTGGGGTAATCGCTCACATCGACCACGGAAAAACCACGATGACTGACTCACTGCTTGTCGAAGCAGGATTGCTACCCTCTCAAGTAGCAGGGTCAGCCAGAGCGTTGGACTATTTGGAGGAAGAGCAGAAACGCGGAATCACGATAAAGACTGCAAACATATCACTCCTGCACCAATCAGACGGCGCTTCGTATGTAATCAACGTGGTTGACACGCCTGGACACGTGGATTTTTCCGGAAAAGTGGCCAGAGCCCTGCGGGCAATTGACGGCGCAATCGTCGTGGTTGACGCTGTAGAGGAGGTCATGGCTCAAACAGAAACCGTCACTCGCCAAGCTCTTGAAGAGAGGGTCAAGCCGATTCTTTTCATAAACAAGGTCGACCGCCTGATGACTGAAATGAAGCTTACTCCTACGGAGATTCAGGCCAAGTTCCTTCGCATAATCGACGACTTCGACAATCTAATTGAAGTCTACGGAGAGCCAGATTTCAAGGAAAAATGGAAGGTTGACCCGGCAAAGGAAAGCGTCGTTTTCGGTTCAGCTCTTCACAAGTGGGGGTTCACTCTCAACGTGGCAAACAAGAAAGGAATCAAATTCAGCGACCATGACATAGCAGATGCCTACAGAAAAGGCAGGCCCCAGACACTTTCGCGGTTGATTCCATTGCACACTGCTATACTTGACGTGGTAGTCAAGAATGTTCCAAGCCCTGTTGAAAGTCAAAATTACCGCATTCCAAAGATCTGGAAGGGCGACATCGGCTCTGAAATCGGCCAGGCAATGTTGAACTGTGATGACAAAGGGCCGACAACAATGTGCATAACAAACGCTCAAGTGACTTCAGACACTGATGTAGTTGCTACAGGAAGGCTTTTTTCCGGTTCGATAAGGGATAACGACGAAGTCTACTTGTTGGACGCAGGCAGGGACTACAGAGTTGAACAGGTTTCCATGTATATGGGCGCCTTCAGAGAACCTACGAACCGCATAGGTGCAGGAAACATTGCCGCTTTGACGGGTCTCGACTCCGCGAGGGCAGGCGAAACGCTCGTAGATAATGCAGACAGAAAAACCATGGTTCCTTTTGAACGTGTGAAATACATCTCGGAACCAGTCATGACCGTGGCTGTGGAACCAAGAAGGCTCACTGACTTGCCACGACTAACTGAGGCAATGAATAGGCTGTCCATAGAAGATCCTAATCTTGTTACGACAATCGATAAGGAAACCGGGCAATATTTGATAAGCGGAATGGGCGTACTCCACCTGGAAATCGCCGTCAAATTCCTAAGGCAATACACCGAAGGAATGGAGATCACAGCATCAAATCCAGTGGCGGCGTACAGAGAAAGCATTCTCAAGCAAGGCGCGGTTGTGATGACGAAGAGTCCCAACAAAAACAACAGATTCTGGATACAAGCTGAACCTCTTGAAAACAAGGTCCTAGAAGCGATGGAAAGCAGAGATTTCGGCAGCGAAGTTGAACGGAAGCAATCCATCGCGGGATCCTGCAAAGAAGCAGAAAACGTTTGGGCCTTTGAAAAAAACAAGAACACACTCATAAACACTTCCCAGAAGGCCAAATGCCTCCGAGAAGTGAAAGACAGCATAATCACAGGATTTCAGTGGGCATGCAGAAACGGACCACTCTGCGGCGAACCCTTAAGAGGAGTAAAAGTCAAGCTTATGGATGCGCAGATTCATGAAGATCAAACGCAACGCAAACCAAGACAAGTAGTGCGAGCCGTGAGCCGTGCAATCTTGGGCTCGTGTCTAACCGCTAATCCGGCGCTCCTCGAATGCATCTACAGGATTGAAGTGTCTGCTCCAACTCAGTGGTTCGGCACATGTGCCAACATGATAACTCGGAGACGCGGAAAAATTCGGGCCACGAACCAAAAAGGCGCATCAACAGTTATTACGGGCTACATCCCGGTTGCCGAAACCCTCAATCTGTCTGCAGAAATGCGTTCTGCAACTTCCGGTCACGCGTTTTGGCAATTCACGTTTGACCATTGGGAGAAAATTCCGGAAAAGCTTGCAGCTGAAGCTACTAGACGACTTCGTCAGCGAAAGGGGCTGCCCATGGATATTCCTGGGCCGAAAATGTTTGTGGATGAGGTCTGTTGATTTATCAGAGTCTTCGAGCTTTCAATAATATAGTGAAAGGGATTCTTTCCCACATGTCATAGTTTTTGAGGTTCTTTTCACCTTCGCCGATTAGGGTTTTGGGCTATTTCAGCCTCAGTCATTTCGTCAATGGGGTACGGCTCTGCCGGTTCCAAGATTCGCAAAACGGTATTTCTTTTCACTTCAGCCCTTGCAACATACTGCTATTCTGGATAACCAATAAGATTTAAAACTACAGGGAAAAAACGTTAGTGTGAAGCCCATGATAATTCATCTGAGTCCTTCGTGCCCGTTAAACTTGGAGTTCACTCTTTGTTGTGGACAGACATTCAGGTGGGACAAGCATGGCGATTGGTGGTATGGCGTTGCCAGAGAAAGAGTCTTCAGAATAAGACAGACCTCCAACGAACTGAGGTTTGACAATGTGAACAGAGATTTTGTTGAAGACTACTTTCGTTTGCATGACAACCTGTCAATTATTCTCTCACAGATCAAAAAAGACAAGTACGTCAAGGCTGCTTTAAGCCAGTTTCATGGTCTTCGGATTCTTCGTCAAGACCCTTGGGAATGTCTTGTCTCCTACATCTGCGCGACTTACAAGAGTATTGCGGCAATAAAGGGGATGCTGTTCAACTTGTCCAGAAAGTTCGGTGAAAAAGTCCGTTTTGATAACCAGAGTTTCTATACGTTTCCAGCTCCAGCAAGACTCGCGAAAGCTTCTGCAAGCGAGTTGACGGATTGCAGTCTCGGCTACCGGACAAAGTATGTTTCTGAAACCGCAAAAAGAGTACATGAAGAGGGTTTTGACTTTCAAACGTTGACAAGAGCAAGCTATGAAGAAGCGAAAAAACAACTGATGAGCTTCCCCGGTGTCGGCCCAAAAGTTGCCGACTGTGTCCTGCTCTTCTCGGTCGGCAAACTGGAGGCTTTTCCAGTGGACGTATGGATGAAACGCGTAATCCTGAGATACTATGCGAGCCATCTTCCAGAACAACTCGCAGAAAAAGTTCGTGGTCAAAGATCGATCAGCAACTCGGAATACGAAAAGCTGAACTCTTTCGGACGAGAATATTTCGGTGAGTATGCTGGTTACGCTCAAGAATACTTGTACCACTACGAGCGAGTGCACTCGAAGTCTGCATTTCAGCCTAGTGCATGATGCGGTCCTATTATGTGGAACAAGATTGGCAAAGTTCGGCCAGAAGCGCGCGCTAGGAAGATGCTAGACCGAACCAGACCAGGGCGAAAAACTCGATGCCTTATTGAAGCAGGGGTTCGCGGAGAAAGGGCAAAAGCGAATCAGACACGATGGGAAAACTCCCGATCTGATTACAGTTGAGCTTAACAATAAACTCAAGATATACTGCCAAACCTCGACAGATAGCTTAAATCCAGAAAACGTTTAAATTAACTTGAAACCAGCATACTAGACAAGTTTGAACAGTAAGCGGGCCCGTAGCTCAGCCAGGTTAGAGCGCCAGGCTCATAAATGTCCCCGTACATTGAGAGACCTGTTGGTCGGGTGTTCAAATCGCCCCGGGCCCACATCTCTCTAAACTGTTTTCAGATACTCTAGATACAGCAAGAGCCCTGAAGTGTAATGATCGTGATCGCTTTCTCACTGAATAGAAACTGTTAAAGAGAAAAAGGAGGGATGCTCAGAGGAGCTTTGAAGCCGTCGGCTTTTGCGGGTTCGGAGTTAGGCTTTTGATCCGTACTCTATGGCAACCTGCGTCAGGTCAATGATGTTGATGAAATTGTTTTTATCGAAGTCAACTTTTGGATTCCAGTTGGGATCTCCGGGTCTGGAGTTGTACGCTATTCCGATAAGGCTTATGTCAAGAATATTGACTAAGCCGTCGCTGTTCAAATCGCCCTTCAGCTGGATTGTGATGTTGGCCACTGCTGTGGAGAGCCCTCCTTGATTGTCTGTCACGTTTAGCGTTACACTGTAGTTTCCGATGCGGGTGTAGTTGTGGGTTATGACGGGGTCAGTGATGGTTGTGATGTTTCCGTCGCCGAAGTCCCAACAGTAACTCCCTATGCTTCCGTCTGGATCGTATGATTCTGTAGCGTTGAAGCAAGTGGGCTTGTGTACGAAAGCAATTGGACTGCTCAGATAATTGTAGCCGTTACACCCGAATGAAGCCACGGGTGGCCGATTCCCTATGATTTCTTCCCTAACGTTGTTTGTTTCATTGCCTTCTTGAATCTCGCCGTTGGAGTCTGCGACAGTTTTGACAGTGTGGCTTCCTTCAACGTAATTCCAACTGAACGTTTTGTTCACCTCTTGCCCGATTGAAAGGCTGAATATCGACCATTCGCCGAGCTTTGTCTGATCAATGTAGTACGCTATCTTGAAGAAGCCGGCATAGGCAGTGCCATTGTTCCTGATCGTGACGATGAACGTAACGGTGGAGCCACCTGCGGGTGTTTCCGGCGTCCAAGATATATCGCGGATCATCAGGTCAGGTAGCATGGGTTTCCAGCCAACATCAAAAGTCTCTTGTCTATTATTGTTCTTCTTAACTATTTCCGCGATAACACCGTTTGAATCTGCAAACGCCTCAACGGCATGAGTGCGGGCTTCAGTGGCGGTCCAAGTGAAGTCTGCGCTCGTCGTTTGCCCCGCTGCGAGGCTGGAGATGGACCATTCACCCTTCTTAACATCGTCCACGTAGTAGGCCACTTTGAAAAAGCCAGCGTCCCCGGCACCCTGATTTCTGATGTACACCGTAAAGGTGATTGTGTCGCCTTCTACAGGATATGCCGGACTCCAAGAGATATCAGAAACGATCAGGTCAGGTGCTTCGGTTTCGATCACGGCTCTTATCAAGTAATCTCCATCTGCATATTGTGACCAATTACCGTTGATACCCCACCAGCTTCGGCCGTTGGGGCTGCTCGTATCGACGTCCAAGTGTGGTTCATTGGCGACGGTCCATTCAATTGCAACATAAAAGTCGATGCCTGCACTGACTCTCACTCCATACCCGGACAAATCCACGCCACACCAACCTTCGGATGTCAGGGTCTTAACGAACGGCGTGACCATGTCCTTTTTGTCTGCGTCCATGACGTGGACCTTCACGTCGACCGGCCACTGTTTGCTCCACACGAAGAAGCTGCATTCCATGAGTCGACCTGTCATAGGAGCTGTGAACCTAACCCCGAACATTCCTCCGGGTTCAGTGAAATAAGATGATAGTTCAGGGGCTCCATCATCATAGTAAAGTTCCATACTACGCACGGTTTGAACTACGGCTCTTATCAAGTAATCTCCATCTGCATATTGTGACCAATTACCGTTGATACCCCACCAGCTTCGGCCGTTGGGGCTGCTCGTATCGACGTCCAAGTGTGGTTCATTGGCGACGGTCCATTCA
>Ga0315268_10009341_pt1 | contig 10183 bp, 10 predicted proteins | sample C1_top_MG_FD_204535 | JGI IMG/M metagenome (GOLD analysis project Ga0315268, IMG submission 204535) | Sediment microbial communities from Yellowstone Lake, YNP, Wyoming, USA - C1_top | ecosystem: Environmental > Aquatic > Freshwater > Lake > Sediment | place: USA: Wyoming | collected 2017-08-01 | reverse complement strand
GGGCCGGTCAGCACTTCCTTAAAATAACTCAAGCCAAATCCGGTATGCACGCACTGATTGAGTATGCCGCCCAGATACTGGTCGCGCTCCAAAAGCAGGATATCTTTTACCCCGCTTAAAGATGCGGAAATCGCGGCAGCCATTCCTGCCGGGCCTCCCCCAACTATAACTAGATCTCTTTCAATTACTTGTTCTCTCATTTTTAATGATTTCCGAGCCTTTGCCCCGCTTGGTTATTTCAGTCAAAGGAATATTCCTTTGCTCAGCCAGGATCTTCATTACCCGGGTGGTACAAAAGCTCCCATGGCACCTTCCGGCCTGGCAACGGGTCCGGAATTTTATCCCATCCAGGGTTTTCGCTCCGCGCTCAATTGCCTCTCTTATTTCCCGGGCTGAAACCATTTCGCAGCGGCAAACAATATCCCCGTAAGCCGGATCGGTCTTGATCAGTTTTTTCATTTGGAAAAAATTAACCACGGATAACTGAGTAATTTTAGGCCGCCTATTACGAAAAAATAACTTATTTTTTAATTGCAACCCGTTATTCTTTAAAATATCCCGGACCATAACCGCGATCGCCGCAGCAGCGGTCAAACCCGGAGACTGTATCCCCGCGACATTGACAAAACCCGGGACTTTATTCTCATGGCGAATAATAAAATCATCTCCGGCGACAGGGCGCAATCCCGCGAAATAAGCGATGATATCTTTATCGCTTATGGCCGGAACCATCTTCTGCGCCGATAGCAAAACTTTCTGCAAAGCTTCCTCGGAAGTCGTCAAATCGGTTTTATCGCCTACTTCCTCTGCGCTAGGGCCGATCATTGGATTACCATCAGCGGTTTTGATTATTAAAACCCCTTTAGTGGCCTTTGTCGGTAAAGGGAAGATCAAATGCCGGGTCAAATTTTGAAGCTTTTTATCCAAAATAAATTCTTCTCCTTTAACCGGCTTGATCGAAAAATTATCTATGCCCACCATCCGGGAAATTTCATCCGCAAACAATCCGGCGCAATTAATCACAAATCTGGATTTAAATTCCCCCCGTGAGGTAAAAACGACAAATTCATGATTAATTGACTCGATCCTGTCCACTAAAGCGCTGGTGTGAACCTGGCAGCCATTAGCCAACGCATTTTCCGCTAAACCATAAACCAAACGGTAGGGGCTGATGATCCCCGCGGTAGGAGCGAATAGCGCGGCCATTACTTTCGGGCTTAAATTCGGTTCGTTTTTAGCCAGCCAGACCTGATCCACCAATCTTATTCCCGGGACTCTTAATCTTTGAGCGTCCTGCCTTAACTGGTGTAACCTAATGATTTCCTCTTCATTAAAAGCCAGGATCAACTCCCCTACTTTCTTGAAATCAACTCCCAGCTCGCAGGCGATCTTAGCGGTAAGAAAATTTCCCTGCACGCATAATTTACCTTTTAAAGAATCGGGAGAAACTTGAGTGCCGGGATGAATAATACCACTGTTTGACTTAGAAACTCCAAAAGCCAGCTCTTCCTCTTTTTCCACAAGACAGATCTTTAATTTGTATCGGGACATTTCCCGGGCTATTGACGTGCCTACTACTCCCGCGCCTATTATGACTAAATCAAACATATTTATCTACTCTGAATTAGTAAGTATCCGATTGACAGCTTTTTTCCATCCGGAATAAAGTTTTTCCGCGTCTCTAGGGGACATCCGCGGACGAAAAATCTTATCCACTTTCCAGCATTCTTTTATCTGCCCGGCATTCTTCCAATATCCCGAGGCCAAACCGGCAAGATAAGCTGCTCCCAAAGAAGTAATTTCAATAATTTTAGGCCGGGTGACTTTTATTCCAAGAATATCCGCCTGGAATTGGCAGAGAAAATCATTTGCCGCCGCGCCACCATCAACCCTTAAATCTTTTATCACAAGCCGTGAATCTTTTTGCATAGCTTCCAACACATCCCGAGTCTGGTAGCAAACCGCTTCCAGTGCCGCGCGCACGATATGATTTGCGGTAGTGCCGCGGGTCAGTCCAAAAACCGCTCCCCGGCAATTCTGGTCCCAGTAAGGAGCGCCCAAGCCTACTAACGCCGGAACAAAATAAACTCCGGCGTTATCCTTGGTGCTTTGTGCCAGTTTCTCTGAATCCGCGGATTTTACCATTAGTTTTAAATTATCCCGCAGCCACTGGATCGCGGCACCCGCGATAAAAATCGAACCTTCCAGAACATAAACCGGCTCGCCTTGTAAGCCGCAGCCTAAAGTATTTATTAGCCCTGTCTTGGAAAAAGAAAGTTTCTTACCGGTATTTAAAAGCATAAACGCTCCGGTGCCATAGGTATTTTTCAATGTCCCGGGCTCGAAACAAGCCTGTCCGAACAAAGCAGCTTGCTGGTCCCCGGCGATTCCGCATATAGGCAGCCCCGCGGGAAGTTTGCCGATCTTTACTGTGCTGCCGAAGAATCCGCAAGATTTCTTAACTTCAGGTAACAAGCTCTGAGGAATATTTAATTTATTTAGAATATCTTTATCCCAGGAAAGCTTCCGAATATTAAAAAGCATGGTCCGCGAAGCGTTAGTATAATCAGTTGCGTGAACTCGGCCTCCGGTTAATTTCCACAAGATCCAGGAATCCGTAGTTCCAAAACAAAGCTTATTTTTTTTTGAACGGCTAAACGCCCCAGGGACGTTTTTTAAAATCCATTCGATTTTGGTAGCGGAAAAATAGGCGTCAATAGGCAGGCCGGTGCGGCTGCGGAAAAATTCCAGCGCCCCTTTTTGTTTCTTTAACTGATCACAGCGCGCAGCGGTCCTGCGGCATTGCCAAACAATAGCATTATATACCGGCTTTCCGGTAAATTTATCCCAGACTATTGTAGTTTCGCGTTGATTGGTAATCCCGATGGCACAAATTGAATTGGCAGGAACTTGAGCAAGGACTTTCTGGATGGAATTGTTTACACTTTGCCAGATTTCCTCAGGCTTATGTTCCACCCATCCGGGTTTAGGAAAATACTGGGGAAACTCCTGGTAAGCGCTGGCGACTTTCTGTCCATTTTTGTCATAAACAATCGACCTGCTGCCTGTGGTCCCCTGGTCAATCGCCAGAATATATTTCATTTAATCTCCCAATAACCTACAACAGATTTTGCGGATCATACTATAGTAAATTTCTTATGGGGCCTGTCAAGGCATGCTTTGCCCCTGCGAGGCAAATCATGCTCGGGTCGGCTTCGTCGCTCTCACCGATAATTTAACCCGCGGGTGATCCCTGCCCGCTCCTCGCCTTCACGCCCCTCCAACCACTCCTTGCCACCCATAAGAAATTTCCCAAGTTCCCTGCAAAATCTACAATTAAGTATCGTGTCCCAGAATTACTCTATTGTACCCAAAAAGTGGCCTTACAGCACTTCCATTAATTAGTAAATAAGCAATGTTATATATCAACATTCTTTTTGAACTCAATTATAGTGCTGAGGAAAAACTTTAAACAAAATGGCATATTCTTTTCAAGATTAAAACCAAAATGTTTTTCCCAAATAAAATTGTGGTCCCCATTCTCAAACCATGTAATATGCGGAGTCAATTTATCAAATTTGATAAATTCGGCCAGGAGATCCTAATGATGGAGCATACCCTAGAAATAGATATTTATCGATATTGCCTCTTAGATCATTAAGAAAATCAATATCCTCATTACTACTCATTTGTGCATTCCTCCGCAAGAATTAAAAGTTGAAAATTCCGGGGACATTGGACTTATCTTTCTCAATTAAGTCCAGTGTCCCGGAAATTGCCCTGCTTTAAAATCAACTTGACAAAACCAAAGAAATTGAGTATACTTATTTTAGATTCAGGGACTGGGGATTCCCGGTCGGCAAGTAGCTCTGACGAAAGTCGGGGCTTTTTGCTTTTATGGGAATATTTTAAGCCCACAAATTAATCCTTTCCCCTGATACATTTTCTTTTTTACTATATCGTATGCCGGATTAGGTTTATTAGGATTCAGGACATATCTCGCGACAGGATATGCAACCAAATCTGCCAATTGTGAACCTACAACATTCATCATTTTAGGAACAAATTTCAGCTTAAAATCTATTTTCTTAAATCTTGTGGCATTAACGTAATTCGTACCATCATTTACAATACGAAGAAAACTTAACATTAAATCATCGTCCTCTTTTTTCCCTCGACTTTCCGCAACAAGAAAAAACTTATTCTGCTTTCTTTCTTCAAGTAAAGGCAATAACCTTTCCAAAGAAAACATCATCGCTAAGTCATAAGGATTATCGGCATGAATGCCATATTTTTCCCGATGCTCCTGTTTACGGATAACAGTTACTATTAAGCTATACTCTGCTTCTGACATTATCCGATTTAACCTATTATAAAACTCTTCCCTCTTTTGGGAATCAGTGAGGAATCCAAAATCATTCTGAGCTTTGCGAATATCTCGTGAATGTATAATTATGGATTCGTGCCCAAAATAATCCATTTTTAACTGATTAATTGCAGGAATAATATTTTGATTATAAATTACTTCCTCACATATAAACATTGATAAAGCAAATAAGGGAAATTCCTTATCCACTATTTCCAAAGAATGATCTCCGGCCTCATCTAAGTAAACTATGACTGCCATACTTACTCCGCAACTCTAAACTTAACTATTTCGGTTTTTGTGGGGGGTGTTGACCTTGCCGGGCATTTAGCGGGTGGCGAGTATTGTTGGATTTTGCGGGCGACGAGGTGTGTTCGAGCACGCACCTACTGGAGCGCGCGCAGAACATACCTCGGCAGGACCCGCTAAATGCCTGTCAAACTTGCTCGATTCCCTTCCAAAAACCCACAAAAACTTATCAACGAATCCGCTTATTTAAAATAATGAGATAATCCCTGCATCAAAAGACGGATCCCGATTGCCGCGATAAAAAGGCTGAGGATCTTAGAAAGCACCAGGCACACTGTCTCACCTAAAAAATGATAAATCTTATCGATAAAATGAAGAAGCAGCCAGGTAATCCCTAAAACTACGATGATCGAACCTGCCGCGATAAGAAAGCCATCTTCTGAGTAAGTGACAAAAGCGGTCATCATTGCGCCGGGCCCAGCAAGAATAGGGCAAGCTATAGGAACTGCCCCAATATGAAGGGCATCCTGTTTTTCTGAAGCCATAACGCTCTTAGCCAGCGAGCCGAAAATCAGCTGGTCGATCGCGATGATTAAAAGAAGCAGCCCTCCGGCAGCCATCAAATCCTGAATTTGAATCTGGAAAAAATTAGTCAAGATCCATTTGCCCGCAAGAATAAAACCGAAAAGGATGATTAACGAAGTAAAAACAGCGGTTTGAAAAGCCCGCTGCCTGGCCTCCGGAGCCATTTTATTGGTAAGCTGTAAAAAAATAGGGATGCTGCCAATAGGATTGACAATAGCGAAAAGCACAAGTGTTGATTGAACTAACGTTATCCAATCCATCTGCTCCTCCTTTAACTTATTCCTTGGTTAAAGCCTTTTATCCATCCACTTCAAGATATCATCAAAGACTTTTTCTTTATCCAATTCTACGGAAAGCGCGTGGAACATTTCAGGATACTTGATCATTTCTTTATCCTGTGCCCATAAGCGGTAGAAAACTACTTTGCTGGCATGAGGGTTTACTAATTTATCCTGGATAGGAATGAGAAATAATGCGGGAATGGATAATTTAGTGGCGATCTTCCTTACACTACGCTGGGCATAAAAATAATTGAGGATGAATTGCGCGCTAACCAAGCGATGCTCCTTAAAATCAGTATCGATCTGCTCCTGATACTGCGGGTCTCGGGTGCACATTTCTCCGACGAAATTAACCTTGAACTGCTTTTTAGGGTTTTTGAAAAGATTAAAGAACACCCAGATATAATCCCACAATGAAACTTGGATTCTTATGCTGAAAGCCGGAGCGATACAAACCAGCCCCGAAAACAATTCGGGCGCTCTATGCGCCAACAAATACGAAAGCAATCCTCCGAAGCTCTCGCCTATAAGAAAAATTTTCTTGTCTGGATATTCCTTACAAATGATACGCGCAAGCGATAGGATATCGTCAAAATACGTATCAAATGAATCGATGTGGCCTTTTATTCCTTGAGTTTGGCCGAATCCCTGCAACTCTAACGCATACGAAGCTATATTTTGCTGGAGAAAAAACTGGGCCAGCGGTTCCCACCTGCCCGAATGTGCGCCAAGCCCATGGACTAACAAGAACACTGCCCGGGAAGATGCAATATTCCAGGATTGATACAGTATCCCGGTTTTTTGATCGCTTTTAATCACCTGACTTTCGGCCATATTTTACTCTCGGGAAATTTTTATAATCTTATACCGCAAGATCCCGGCAGGAACTTTTATGGCAACTTCTTCGCCTTCCTTATGCGATAGCAGCCCCATTCCTAACGGTGAAGTAATGGAAATCTTGTTCTGCTCGTAATCCGACTCTTCCTCGCTGACTAAGGTATACTCCAGCTCTTCCTGATTATCTAAATCCTTGAGTTTTACTGTAGCCCCGATCAAAACTTCTCCGTGCGGGATATCCTGGTCCTCAATAATACGCACCCTGGATAACTTTTCTTCAAGTTCCGAAATCCTCTTCTCATTATGCGCCTGGGCGTCTTTGGCCGCGTCGTATTCAGCGTTCTCGCTCAAATCTCCGTGTTCACGGGCTGTGCCTATGGCCTTGGAAAGCTCCCTGCGCCGGACAGTTTTTAGACGCTCCAGTTCCAGACTTAATTTCTCATAACCTTTTTTAGTCAAATATACTTCGCCCATTTCTAAAATTCCCTCCTTGTGTCTACTTTTTGGCGCAAAGACTTTTTCTCGCCCTGAATACGTTTACCTTCCAGTATTTTTAACTTTGCTCTTCTGGAACGCCTGCGTTTTTGCCTGCGGATCTTCTCAATACGCTTTCTTTCTTCGGATTGCCGGCCGAGAATTCTGGTCTCAATCTTAGTAACCAAAATTACCCTGGCCCGGTAGCGGTTTAAAACTTGGGAACGTTCCTCCTGGCATTTAACCTCAATTCCCGAAGGAATATGCTTGAGATACACGCAAGTGGAAGTTTTATTGACGTTTTGGCCGCCCGGCCCTTGAGAACGGACAAAACTTTCCTTCAAGTCCTCTTCCAGGATATTAAAACGCCGCAACTTCTCCCGCAGCGCTTTCTCTTTTTCGGGGCTAACACCCAGATTAACCATATCGCTCAATTACGTAAGCTTGTTATCGGCGCAGGAAGTCTGCCGCCCCGGAGCATAAATTTCCGGGCCGAAAATTTATTTACCGGCATAACCACCGCCGTGCCTAAAAGCCCGCCCAATTCTACTTTATCTCCGGCAATTTTACCAGGTATAGGCAAAATCCTGACAGCGGCAGTCTTATTATTTATGATCCCTATCGCTAGTTCGTCAGCGATAATAGCGTTGATAGTTTCTTCCGGAGTGTTCCCGGGAACAGCGACCATATCCAGCCCCACGGAACAAACTGCAGTCAAGGCTTCGAGTTTATCCAAACTCAAAGAGCCGCGCTTAACTGCTTCGATCATCCCGCTATCTTCGCTGATCGGGATAAATGTACCGCTCAAACCCCCGACATTGGCGCTAGCCATAGCCCCGCCTTTTTTTACCGCGTCCATTAAGAGCGCAATTGCCAAGGTTGAGCCATGGGCGCCGATACTTTCAATACCAAAAGCCTCAATTACTTTAGCCACTGAATCGCCCTCTTCAATAGTTGAGGCTAAAGAAATATCCACGATCCCAAAGGGAATCTTTAGATTCCCGGCCAGTTCCCTCCCGATCAATTCTCCGGCCCGAGTAATTTTAAATACTGTCCTCTTGATCACCTCGGAGAGCTCGCTTAAATCGCAATCCCGGTTTTTCTCTACCACGCTTCTGACCACTCCCGGGCCGCTGATCCCAACATTCAAAGTCAGATCCGGCTCTCCCACTCCGTGAAAAGCTCCGGCCATAAAAGGGTTATCCTCGGGGGCGTTAACAAAAACTACAAATTTAGCGCAGCCTACTGCATTTTTAGTCTTGCGCGCGGTCTTTTTAAGCATAGCGCCCAGTAGATTTACCGCGTCCAGATTCATCCCGCTTACTGTGGAACCGACATTAAGAAAAGAACAAACTCGTTTAGTGCGGGAAAACACTTCCGGCAAAGACTCAATTAAAAGATTGTCAGACATGGTCAACCCTTTCTGGCACAACCCCCCGAATCCGCCGATAAAATCTATACCTGCCTTTTGCGCTGCCCGATCAAGGGTCTGAGCCATCTGTAAAAATTTTGCGCTAGTGCAATGGTTCTCCATGATCAAACTTACGGGAGTTACCGCAATTCTTTTATTGACAATCGGCACTCCGTATTTTGATTCAAGCTTCAGCGCTTCTTTAATTAATTTAGCTCCATAATCGCTGACTTTACTAAAAACTTTTTTCTTAAAAACCCTAAAATCAGAGTGCACGCAATCTTTGAGATTAATTCCCAGCGTGGTCGTGCGGATATCCAGGTTCTGATACAAAATCATACTCGCGGTCTCGAAAATTTCTTCTACGGTAATAGCCATAAGTTTATACCCTATGCATTTTTTTAAAAATGTTTTCATGCTGGATCTGAATCTTCAGCCCCATTTGTTCGCCGATTTTATCCAACTCCGCTGTAATTTTAGCCTGCGGCTTTTTATAACTGGACATTTCCACTAACATCGCCATAACGAAAAAACCCTCCATTACCTTTTGGCTGATGTCCTCGATGTTAATACTATTAATATAAAGCAGGTTGGAGATTTTCGCTACTATGCCTTTCTGATCTTTCCCGATAACCGTGATAAACGACAAAACTTTTTTCATTTAACCCCTCATTTTCTACCCTTAACTTTTTCGTAAAGGTAAGAGCGATAACCCGGCCCCAAGTAACTCGTGGGATAATCCGGCTTCCATAAAGCATCCGGGCCCTCTCCCGCGGACATCTGATTAGAAAGCCCGATTTTTTTATCTTTATTTATACTCACGGTCAGCTTCGGAGGCAAACTTTCAAAAACCAAAAATTCCGAATTATCCTGGCTGACTATTTTAAATAGTGACAAGGTTTGGTCTTTAAAAGGAATTTCCTTACCCAGTCGAGCGCTTAAGTCACTAATCAGATCATAATCCTCTTCGATCGAAGCCGGCTCATACTTAGCCAGGCCAATGACGCTGAAGCTTTTGTCGTCAAACTGCCACTGCGCACTGCGGCCGGCTTGCCTTTTGGCGGTAACCTGACAAAGCCTTCCGTCCGGAGCTCTTAAAGTAATCAAAACGTAATCGCTCCCGGTAAAATTGCGCACATCCAGATTCACCACATCAATAACTTCAAAATTCCCTTCAAAAATATTCAGTTTAGTAACTAGAAAATAAACCAGCTGCTCTTCAAACTCAGCTGATAACAATTGACCGCGGCTTGAAGCCACATGCTGGCCTGAAGGTAATAAAACCCCTGCCTGGTAAAAATAAAAACTAGTCGCCAACGCCGCCAAAACAATCAAGGCCAAAATTGAAATGAAAAAACGCTGCAAAAATACTCCTTTTGTAATTTTCTACATTATAACATCACTAATCCGGAATTTCGATACTTTTTACGCCAGGAAGGTTATAAAGGCAGGGTAATAGTCTAAGCTTGATTTTCTTTCTTTTTAAGTTCCAGTTTTCTGATTGCCGTAATTATTGCCTGCGGCTTATCGGGCTTTCCGATATAATCATTTGCTCCGAGCTTTAGGACTTTTTCCCTTAACCCGTCAAATCCGGAATAAGAATAAACTATTAAAGAAACTTCGGCCAGCCCCGGAATTTGTTTCAAGCCATTGATAAAATTCTCGCCTCCGATTTCCTTCTGCATGTATTCCATAACAATAAAACCAGGGATACCAGAGGCGGCTTTTTCTTTCAATGCTTTTAAATCTTCCACCAGGGTGACTTTAAATCTTTCCTCAGCCAGCGCCTGCTGAATAACCTGGATCTGTGGATTATCTTTTAAATCAACCAGAAACACTTCCGGTTCGGTTTCCCTGTTCAGGATCCTTTCGATCTGGGCAAAAAGCACGTTTACCTCAAAAGGCTTGGGCAAAAATGCATCCGCATCAACATCCCGAAACAAATCTCCGAGTTCTTCCCGAGTGGTAAATACGATCACA
>Ga0315268_10009340_pt1 | contig 10184 bp, 5 predicted proteins | sample C1_top_MG_FD_204535 | JGI IMG/M metagenome (GOLD analysis project Ga0315268, IMG submission 204535) | Sediment microbial communities from Yellowstone Lake, YNP, Wyoming, USA - C1_top | ecosystem: Environmental > Aquatic > Freshwater > Lake > Sediment | place: USA: Wyoming | collected 2017-08-01 | reverse complement strand
TGCGGTTGATTTTTTCCGCCGCTTCCCTGCCCCAAAGATGCCGTCGAGCGCGGCCAGCATTTTTTCCGGCTGGCGCGCCAGCGTCACCGCGCCCAGACGGGTCAAAGCTTCGAGCGCCGCTCCGTAGGGCCGGGGAAATTTTCGCAGAGCGGCGGCATGCGCGGCAATGACCGCGTAATCGCCGCGCGAAAGCGGCCCGGTCCAGGCCGCGGCGGCGCCCAGACGTTCGAAATTATCGAGAACCTGGCGGGTGAGCGGAAGCAGCGCGCGCTGCGCTTCGCGCTGCTTCATTCCGGTGGCGATCATCATGCGCGTGGCCGCTTCCATCACGGACAGGAGATAGCCCGCGGAGAAAGCGCAGGCCGCATGATAGAGCGGCTTCTTGTCCGCGGGGACGAGCACGGGTGTTCCTTCGAGTTGGCGCACGATTTGCCGGGCCATGCGCAGCGCCGCGGCGTCTCCCTCGATGGCAAAGACGCGGCCCGCGAGCGGCGGCACGCCCACTCCGCTGAAACTCTGCAAAGGATGCAGCGAACCCACGGCGGCGCCGCATTTTTTCAATGGCGCCAGCACGCGGGAATCGAGCGCGCCGCTGGTGTGCAGAACAATTTTGCCGCGCAACTCTTCTCCGCCAATGCGCGCCAGTTCGCGCGCCACCTGCGGCAATGCGCCGTCCGGCGTGGCCACAAGAATGATGGGGGAAGCCAGCAACTGCCGGGTCATCTTCCCATGCGCGGCTCCCGCCCCGATGAAACGTACGGCGCGGCGCGCGCCGGCTTCGCTGCGGGTCACCACAGCTCCGATCTTCCAGCCGAGCAGGCGCAGGCGGCGGCCAAGAGAACGGCCCACGCGTCCCGCGCCGAGGATGGCCATCTGCGGTTTCATCACGATGATAGAATAGCCTGTCGGCGAATCCGCCGCCAGAAGACTCCATCTTGCACAACGCCTGGACCATTTGCTTTGCCGTGATCACGCTGGGCTGGATCGTCCAGGGGCTGCGCTCGATTTTTGGCCTGCGGCGGCTGCCGCATCTGCGCGAGGCTGCGCCTCTGCCCATTGAAGATTGTCCGTCCGTCACGATTGTTTTTGCCGCGCGCGACGAAGGGGAAAAACTTCCCGCCGCGCTGGATTCGATGCTGGCTCTGGATTATCCGGGATTGCAAATTATCGCCGTGGACGACCGCTCGGCGGACGCGACCGGAGCAATCCTGGATGCCGCGGCGGCGCGCGATGCGCGACTGCGCGTCCTGCGCGTGCGCGAACTGCCCGCCGGATGGCTCGGGAAAACTCACGCGCTCGATTGCGCCGCGCGGGAAGCCCGTGGCGAATGGCTGCTCTTCACCGACGCCGACGTGCATTTTTCTCCCGACGCGCTGCGCCGCGCCATGTTCCTGGCGGTGCGCGATTCCGCCGACCATCTGACGCTGCTGGCGCAAATGGTCGTCCGTGGTTTCTGGGAAAAAGTGGTCATCCCGTATTTCGGGCTGGGTTTCGTCTTCGGCAGCGAGATGTGGCGCGTGCCGGACCCGCGTTCGCGGCGCTACATGGGCGTGGGCGCGTTTCAACTAGTGCGCCGCGCGGCGTATGAATCCTGCGGCGGGCACAAACCATTGGCGCTGGAAGTGATCGACGACATGAAGCTGGGGCGAATGCTGAAGCGGGCGGGATTTCGCTCGCGGCTGGCGTTTTCGGACGAGTCGGTGCGGGTGCGCTGGCATGCGGGTCTGGGCAATCTGGTGCGCGGAGTGGAGAAGAATTTTTTCGCCGGGGTGGATTACCGGCTGTGGGTGGTGGCGCTGGCCATCGCGGTGAATCTTCTGGTGAGCGTGGCCCCGCTGGTGGCGGTGTTCACGGCTGCGGGGTGGACGAGAATTTTCGCGGCGGCGGCCCTGCTGAGCGGAATGGCCGTCGAGGCGCTGCTGGTCCGCGTGATTACCGCGAGCGTGCCGCTGGCTTATGCGGCGTTCCATCCGCTGGGTGCGCTGATTTTCGATTACATGCTGGCGCGTTCGGCGGCCATTACGCTGTGGAACGGCGGCATCACCTGGCGCGGGACGTTTACTCCGCTGGAGCAACTCCGGCGAGCTTTACGGGCACGCTAAAAACTCTCTCGTTACGAAATTCACAAATTCAAGATGTCGGCGGATCGGGGTCCGCTTCGCGGGTGAAAAGGCCGGCGAGGTCTTTTTCCTTGAGAGCCTGGATGCGGTCGCGCAGCTGCGCGGCGCGTTCGAATTCGAATTTCTTGGCGGCCTCGCGCATCTGCGATTCGAGTTGCTGGAGGACCACGGCCAGCTGCGCTTCGCTCGAAATCCCGGCGGTAAGCAGATCAAGATCGGCGTCGCCGGGCGCCAGGGAGACGTAATCGGCGGCGACGATGCGGGCGAGTTCCATATCCACGGACTTGAGGATGGACTGCGGGGTGATGTTGTTCTCGCGGTTGTAGGCCATCTGCTTTTCACGGCGGCGGTTGGTTTCCGCGATGGCCTCGTTCATCGAGCGCGTGTAACGGTCGGCATAGAGAATGGCGCGGCCGGAAATGTGGCGGGCGCAGCGGCCCATGGTCTGGATCAGGGAAGTGGTGCTGCGCAGATAACCTTCTTTGTCGGCGTCGAGAATGGCGACCAGGGAGACTTCGGGAAGGTCCAGGCCCTCGCGGAGGAGGTTGATGCCGATGAGCGCGTCGAATTCGCCGCGGCGGAGATCGCGCAGGATCTTGACGCGATCGAGCGTTTCGATTTCGGAGTGCATGTAGCGGCAGCGCACGCCCACTTCGGCGAAATAGGACGCCAGATCCTCGGACATGCGCTTGGTCAGCGTGGTGACCAGCACGCGCTCCTTGCGTTCCGCGCGCAAGCGGATTTCTTCGAGCAGGTCGTCCACCTGGCCCTTGACCGGGCGGACTTCGACCTGGGGGTCCACCAGGCCGGTGGGACGGATGACCTGCTCGACGAAAGCGCCGCCGGTTTTGGTGAGTTCGTAGGGGCCGGGGGTGGCCGAAACGTAGATCACCTGATTGATGCGGCGTTCGAATTCATCGAAGGTGAGCGGGCGGTTATCGAGAGCCGAGGGCAGGCGGAAGCCGTAGTCCACGAGGGTCTGCTTGCGCGCGCGGTCGCCGTTGAACATGCCGCGCACCTGCGGGATGGACTGGTGGGATTCGTCGGCGAAGAGCAGAAAATCCGCGGGGATGTAGTCGAAAAGCGTCGGCGGAGGATCGCCCGCGAGGCGTCCGGAGAGGTGCCGGGAATAATTTTCGATGCCGTGGCAATAGCCGATGGAGCGCATCATTTCAATATCGAAAAGCGTGCGCTGGGTGATGCGCTGGGCCTCGATCATCTTGCCCTGCTTTTCCAGTTCGCGTTTCCACCACTCGAGTTCCTCGTGAATGGTGACGATGGCGCGTTCTTTTTGCGCGGCGGGCAGGACGTAATGCGTCTTGGGATAGATGGGCAGCTGGGCCATGTCCTCGCGCCCGGCGCGGACTTCGCCGGTGAGCGGATCGAATTGGCGCAGGGCGTCAATCTGCTCGCCCCACAATTCGATGCGGTAGGCCTGATCGTCATAGGGCGGCGCAAGTTCGATCATGTCGCCGCGCACGCGGAAGGTTCCGCGGCGCAGTTCTTCGCTGCGTTCGTATTGCATGTCCACGAGGCGGCGGAGAAGCGTTTCGCGTGAAATCTCCTGATTCTTTTCGAGGGTGAGGGCCATGCCGAAATAGGCTTCCGGGGAACCGATGCCGTAGATGCAGGAGACGCTGGCGACGATGATGACGTCGCGTCTTTCAAAGAGCGCGCGCGTGGCGCTCATGCGCAGTTTGTCCAGCTCGTCGTTGATGGTGGACTCTTTTTCGATGAAGATGTCCGCGGAGGGAACGTAGGCTTCCGGCTGGTAGTAATCGTAATAGCTGACGAAATATTCGGCGGCGTTTTCCGGGAAAAAGTTTTTAAATTCGTGATAGAGCTGCGCGGCCAGCGTCTTGTTGTGGGCCAGCACCAGCGCGGGGCGGTTGGCGCGCTCGATGACCTTGGCCATGGTGAATGTTTTTCCGGAGCCGGTGACGCCGAGCAGAACCTGATGCTTTTCGCCGGCCTCCAGGCCGCGCGAGAGCTGTTCGATCGCGGCGGGCTGGTCGCCGCGCGGCTGGTAACTGCTGTGGGTCTTGAAGTTCATCGCGTTCGTTCCAAGGACTTTCAGGCGTTTTCGCCAGGTCCGGGCCAAACGCTCATTATACCCCGGCCAGGGATCGCTCAGCGCGGGTTGGGCAAGAGAGTAAGGCTGGTATCGCTTTTGAGTTCGCTGCGGGTGCGAATGCTGCGCTCGCCGGAGGCGGTGGCGACGGTGACGTCGCTCGACTGCGTGGCGGATTCGCTGAGGGAGACGACCAGACCGGTCGAGAGCGAAATGCGCAGGAGGGATTCGCCGGAGCCGCCGGCCGTGCCCGCGGTGCGCAGACCTTTGGCGCGGAAGGCTTCGGGCGTGGCGTCGCGGCTGTTTCCTTTGCGCGCCAGGACACTGCTCATGCGAATGAGCGCGCAGGTTTGCGGAGGAGCGCCGGCGGCGGCCAGGCAGGGTTCCTGACCAGTGAATGCAAAATGGCGCAGCCAGCGCAAATCGCGCAGAGGAATCTCCGCGCCGGCGTCACGCGCGTCCTGCCAGTGAGCGCCGGGCTTGATCTTGCGCTGGGGAATTCCGCGCGGCCCGAAGAGGTTTGCCAGCCAGCCGCGCAAGCCATCGGCGGCGCCGGGCAATGCGCCCTTCTCTCCCTGGCACTCCCCCGCCCCGCTGGCATCCAGCAGGCATTCAAACGATTTTCCCTGCAAGGCGGCGATGCGGCGGGAAATCTGGTCATCGCTTCCGGCGGATTCCTCCGGCGCGTCGGCGCGTTGAGAGACGGAGACGCGCTCGTAGATCACGCGCAGGCGCAGGGCCGGGGGCGGCTGCGGCGCGGCGAGCACTTCCAGTCGGAGAACGGCGGTGAAGGACAGCTCGGCGCCCACCTCCGAAGCGGCGTCCTGGATCATGGTTTCGCGGCTGGTCTTGGCGGTGGTGTGCAGCGTCAGCGCGTAGCGCAGCACCTGACCCGGGAGAAGCTGCGCGGACGGAATGAGCACCGGCTTTTCACCCGCCGCCGCAGCCTGCGCGAAGAACACAGCCGCCGCGGCCAAAAGCAGCGTGGAGGAAGCACGATGAACAAATTGCCTGCGCACAATTTTCAAGCGAGGTCTCTCCCGCGCGGCTTCAATTTTTCGGCGCGGCCGCTGCGGCGGCGGGAATCGCTTTCAGCCGCCGGTCGAAGAAATCGGCGGTGGCGCCGTAGGCCTCCAGCCAATGGCGGTGCAGCAGAAAATCGTGCACGTCATCGGGAAAGAGCAGTTGCTCGATGGTCACGCCGCGCTTGCGCAGGCGTGCGATGAGGTCCACGGTCTGCAGAAAAGTGACGTTGCGGTCGTCATCGCCATGAATGAAAAGCACGGGCGAGCGCCAGGTGTCCACGGATGCGACGGGAGAAGAGTCGTGGGCCAGTCTGGTCAGTTCGGCGGGAATGTTCGTGCCGTCCCAGTTGTCCGTGGGCCAGTCGTGCACGCCGTGAAAATCCACGCCGGCGGCGAAGAGGTCGGAGTTGCGGGCCAGGCCGAGCGCGGTGAGGTAGCCGCCGTAGCTGCCGCCCCACAGGCCGATGCGCCGCGAATCCACGTCGTTGCGCCCGCGCAGGTAGAGTCCCGCGCCCACGATGTCCCGGTATTCGGTGGCGCCGCGTCCGGCGCGTCCGGGCGCTTCGCGGAAGGCGCGGCTGTAGCCGATGCCGCTGCGGTAGTTGACGGACAAAACGATGTAGCCGCGGCTGGCCAGAAACTGGTTCATGGCGTAGGAGTTCGAGTAGTAGTACATGTAATGCCAGCCCAGCACCATCTGGCGCATCGAGCCGCCGTGCATGAAGATCAGCGCGGGACGCTGCTCACCGGGCTTGAGGCCGGGCGGCAGAAAGAGCTGGCCGTGAATCGCCAGTCCGTCGGTCGAAGGATAAATAATCTGCTGGGGAACGACGAGGGACGCGGCCGGAAAATCGGCGGGCAGCGTGCCGGCGGCCAACTGCCGGGATTTCGCCGGCGCGTCCAGAGCGGCAACAAACGGACGCGCGGGATGGCGCGCATCGGAAGCCAGATAGGCGAACGTCTTTCCGTCGGCGAGGATTTCTCCGTCCCACTCGATGCCTTCGCCGGCCGTCAGCCGCTCGGCCTTGCCGCCCGCTGCGGCAACGCGCCAGAGATGGCGGCGGTCAACGTCCTCGCAATTGGAGTTGAAGAGGACCGTGGCCAGGTCCGGGGAGATCGACCATTTTTCCACTTCGCAGTTTCCCGGCGTCAGCAGCAGCGGCGCACCGCCTTCGGCGGCCACCGAATAGAGATGCTGCCAGCCGTCCTGCTCGGAGGCGAACAGCAGGCGGTTGCCGGCCACCCAATGCAGGATGCCGCCGCCCGTGCCATTGGCCATGTAGGGAAACGAACCCTCGATCGCGGCGCTGCTCTTCCAAATTTCCTTGGCGCTGCCGCCGGCTGCGTCGGCGGCCCAGAGGGCCCACGGCTGCGCCACATCGGGGGCGATGAACAGGCCTTCGGGGGCGTCGCGCTGCTCGGCGGGACGGCGCACAAAGGCGATGCGCTTACCGTCGGGCGACCATTCGGGAGACGAATCATGATCCACCGAAGGAGCGAGGAAGCGCACGGCCTTCGCGGCCGCGTCATACACGCCGATAAAACCGTGGTCCGCGCGGGAAGAGACAAAAACCAATTGCTTGCCGTCGGGCGACCAGTGCGGCTCGCCGTTATGGCCGCGGGCGACGATTTGCTGCGGCTTTTCCTTTCCGTCGAGGTGCGCGAGCCATATCTGCCCGTCCTTCGCGTAAGCCACCACGCCGCTCGGGGAAATGTCCGGCGAGTTCCCCGCGTCCATGCGCCGCGGCTCGCCGCCGGAGCAATTCACCGTCCAGAGGGCCTGCTCGGCGCCGGCGGGATTGCTGGTGGGGTTGGGCACTTGCCCGGCCTGATTTTTCGCGCCGCCGCGCACATAGACGATCACGGCGCCGTCGGCCGAAAAAACCAAATCCTCGATTTCCTGGCCGTCGTCCTCGGAATATTTGGTGAGCTGGCGCGCGGTGAAGTCCGGCCCTTCCGCGAGCCAGATGTTCCGCCGCCCCTCCTGATCGAAGGCCCAGGCGACACGCTGGCCGCTCCGGGAGACGGTGAGATGCTCCGGGAAAGGCGCGCTCATCACTTGCTGGAGAGTAAAGGGCTTCTGCGCCGCGGCTCCGGAGGGAATGACGCAGAGCAAAACAAGAAGCGGCAACCAGCGATTGAACATGACGGTTCTCCTTGGGCTTTCCCGCAAAGTCTATGTTTCCCCGGCGCGCGATGCAACTGCGCTTTTATTTCGCCGGAGGCGCCGCGGAAATCCGCGGAGCATCGAGCGGCCCGGCAATGCTCAGAAGCTGGCGCAGGCCGGGCCCTTTGGGCAGCGGCACGCCCAGGGAAAGAGCGGCGCTGCGGGAAAAATCCACCCGGCCGCTGATGCCCAGTTTTTGCCGGCCCGCCTGCAGCCACAACTCCCCGATTTCCATCTCGCCCTGCCGCAGCGAAAATTGCGCTTCTCCCGCGGGCCAGCGGGTGGAGAGCAACAAGCGATCCGCCACCGGAAGACCGGAAGCCTCATCACCCCACGCACGCAAGGACACGTTGCGCAAACTCGCGCGCCCGAGGCCTTCCAGATTCTTCAGCAGCTCCTCGCGGCCCACTCCTTCCGCCTCCAGATGGATGGAGACGGCGGCGACGCCCTCGGGAAAATCCTGCAGGGCGCGCGCCGGTTTTCCGGCAGCCAGCAAATCGCCGAGACGCATGCCATCCAGTTGCAAATCAAAAACGTAACGCGGCCGCGGAAGAAAAGCAGCCTGCGCCGCGCCGCGCACGCGCCCTCCGGCATAGCCGGCCGAAGCGTCCGAGAGCGTCAGATGCAGGTCCACCATCTCGGCGCGGGCCTGCACGGCGGTGAGCTTCTGCTTTTCGATGGTCAGTTCGTCCACGCGAATTTCGCCCGCCGCGCGGATGCGCCGGAGCAGTTCCGTCGCTCCGGAATTGATGCCCTCGCCGCCCGCGGGCGCTTTCTTGCCCAGCAGGCCGGGCAGCAGGCGCTCGAGCCAGCTGGGCCGGGCGCGCGGCCCGGTCCACAGATCCAGGTCCGCGGCGAGCAGATGATCCGCATGGAGACGGAATTTCCATCCGGCCGCCAAACCATCCGCCGGTTTCTCCACTTTCGCCAATTTCCCCGCGCGGGATTTCTTCTCAAATAACCGGCTGTCCTCTTCGATCTCGCCCGACCAGTCCGCCCCCAGCGCTTCAATGGAACGCAGGCGCACAACGCGTTTCCCCGCGGTCCAGAGAAGCTGGGCATCGTTGACGGCCACGGGCAGGTTCAGCCCGGCGACTTGCAACTCCCCGTGCGTGAAATCCAGATGCCCGCTGAGCAGTGGATTCCACGGGCCGCCCTGCCATTCCCAGCGCAGCGCTCCCGCCGCACTTCCCTTGCCGGTCCAACCGCGTTCGAGCGGGCGGCCCAGCGCCGCGGCCAGCGACAGAAACTCTGCGGCGCGCTCGATGCGCCCTTCGACAGTGAAAGCGCCCACGCCGCGATCCAGATCCTGCGTGACGGTGACTTGCACGGAGTTCGCGGGCTTTTCCCCGGGGGCGGGGCGCGAAGCGGACCGCTCGGGCGCGGCCTTGCCCTTGGCACGGGAATCCGCTTGGTCTTCGACGAGCCATCGGCACCACAAGGGATCGAGCGTCAGGCGATTGCGCCGCAGCCCGCCTTCGAGCGGCCCCACGCGCAGCGACGGCGCCAGCCCCGGCGCGCGCAGCGTAACTCCATTCGAGGAAAAGGCCAGGCTCTCGACGGTCAGCGGCCATCCGCGCACCGCCGCCGCTCCCGTCAGATAGCCCTCGGCGGAAACTCCTTCGGCCACATCGGGCTGGAAAGCCCGGTGCCAGGCGAGAACGTCGGCGGCCTGCAGGCCCAGGGAATCGAGGCGTAATTCAAAATCGGGAGAGCCGAAAAGGGTGAAGGAGGCCGTGCCGCGCGCGCTCGATTGCATGAATTCCAGGGTGAGGGGCGCGACACGCACCCGATTCGAGGCGATATTCCAGCGGCCATCGAGCAGCACGTTGACCGCGGGGTTGTCGGGGCGCTCGGAGAGATCCCAGCGATGAATCTCTCGCGCGCGCGCTTCGATATGAAAACCCCATTCGCCGCTGGCCGCAAGTGGGCCGGGGCTCTGCATGCCGCCGCTGCGGGCCACGGCGTCCACGATCACGTCCCCGCGCAGGCCGTAGTCCTGCCCGCGCACCAGGCGCAGCAGATCCGCAAGGGAGGCGTCTCCCCAATGGATGAAGAGTTCCGCCGGCTGGAGGCGCGTGGAAGTGCCGGCGATATCCCCGCGCACGAAAATCGTTCCGGCATTCTGCAGCGGCGTCCCGCTTCTCCAAGGCTGGGCCTTGAGCCGCAGCGTCCAGCGCCCCGGTGCGATCTGCGCGACTTTTCCGGAAACCAGGGTGAAGGCGAAGGCCAGCTTGTCCTCGCCGTTTTTGAAGTTGACCCGGCCGTCGTCGAATTCCACCAGGTCCAGGCGCACCGGGGGCGCCGCCGGCTGTTCACCGGAAACTGCGCCCGCCGCGCCGCGCGCCGGAGGCAGCCAGCGGTCGATGTTCCAGGCGCCGGCGGAATTGCGCACCAGCGTCAGGCTGGGCCGGGTAAAGGAAAACGCGCCAAATTCAAATCGTCCGCGCAGCAACCCGCTCCAGCGCAGCCCCGCCGTCACGCGCTCGGCACGCAGAAAATATTCGTCGCCAAAGGCGGGATCCTCGCCCACGGTAACGCCGTCGGCTTCCAGGCGCGGCGTGGGCAGCAGGCTCAGGCCGAAGCGCCCCACTTCCACGCGGCGGCCAAAGGCCGTATCGAGCCGCGCCGTCAGCATGCGCTTCACCGGCCGGCTTTGCAGCACCACGAAGGCGGCCAGATCCGCCAGCAGCAGCGCCGCCACCAGCAGTCCCGCGCGCAAGAGCAATTTTCGGCTATTCATGGCTATTCCTAACGATGCTTGGAAGTTTCGCAAACCCCGGCGCAAAAGAAAAGCGCAC
>Ga0315268_10009339_pt1 | contig 10185 bp, 3 predicted proteins | sample C1_top_MG_FD_204535 | JGI IMG/M metagenome (GOLD analysis project Ga0315268, IMG submission 204535) | Sediment microbial communities from Yellowstone Lake, YNP, Wyoming, USA - C1_top | ecosystem: Environmental > Aquatic > Freshwater > Lake > Sediment | place: USA: Wyoming | collected 2017-08-01 | reverse complement strand
GGAGAAGTGCCCGCCCCTGGACGGGATGATTCTCGCCGCGGGGCAGCTGCTCACGGGGAGCGTCGAAGGATCGTCCGTAGAGACCTTCGACCGGATGATCTCCGCCAACCTTCGGGGGCCCTGGCTCATGTGCCACCACCTGGGCCCGCGCCTGAAGGACGGCGCCAGCGTGGTGATCCTCGGCTCCAACATCGCCCTCCGCGCCATCCCCGACAGCGCCGCCTATTCCGTGGCCAAGGCCGGCCTCCACATGCTTGCGAAAGTCCTGGCCCTGGAGTGGGCGCCGCGGTCAATCCGCTGCAACGCCATCGCCCCCGGCCCCATCCACACCGCGATGGTCGAGGCCCGGCTCTCCTCGAGCGCAGATCCCCAGAGCGCCCTCGCGGCCCTTGCCGCGGTGAACCCGCTGCGACGCCTGGGCACGGTGGAGGAAGTCGCCCAGCTTGCCGCGCACCTCATCAGCGACGAAAGCCGCTGGACCACCGGCACCATCATCCCCATCGACGGCGGCGCGGACGCGGTGTACTGACGAGATCCCATGCCAGGATTCCCGGCGCCCCGGTCGAAATGAAAAGCTGGTCACAGAAGGCACAGAAGGCGCTGTGCGCCTCGCAGAATTCGCAGAATCGTCGATTCGGCACACGCACCAGCCAGGGCCACCGGGTTGGGGGCGCGGGCCTGCTCGCCTTCATGGAGCGACGAGGCCCGCGCCCCCAACCTCGCCGCATCGCGGCGACCCGCCGGCGGCGGGCGGCCCTGGCGGCAAGCGGCTCGGCCCCTTCTGTGCCTTCTGTGCCTTCTGCGAGATTCTGCGTCTTCTGTGACCAGGAATTCCAGGACCCGGGATTCGGCCCTGTCCCGCAAGCAGCACCGTAGGGAGATTTTCCAGGGGGGCCACGAAGGCACCAAAAAAAAAGGCATTTCTTGGTGCCTTGGTGTCTTGGTGGTGAAAATCCTTTTTCCTATCGCAACCCGGGATCAGATCGCCCGCGTGGGGCAGCCTTCATAGGTGCGGCCGGGCAGCAGGCGTTCCCGTTTCATGACGACGCTGTGGGGGGCCACGCAAGTTCCTTCGCCGATGTCGGCGCCGTAGAGGAGCACGGTGCCGCTGCCCACCGTGGCTCCGGCGCGGATCTCCACACGGTCGATCTTCAGCACGCGGTCCTCGAAAGTGTGGGCCTGGAAGAGCGCGCTGACGGTGGCGCCGTCCCCGAAGGTGAGCATGTCGGGATCCACCACCTGGGCGAAGCCGGAGCCGAGCACCACGCCCTTGCCGATGCGCATGCCCATGGCCCGCAGGAACCAGGTGAGCATCAGGGTGCCCTCGAGGGCCGCCAGGGCGCCCCGGGCATACACGGCCCAGGCCACGTAGAGGAAATCCCACCGGCTGCACCAGCAGGACCAAAGCGGATGGTTTCCAGGTTTCACCCGGCCCAGCAGAAACCACTTCAGGGCCAGCACGAAGAGCACGAAGAACACCGCCACCGCCCCTCCCGCAAGGGGCACCGCCCCCAGCAGGAACACCGCCGAGGAGAGGCTGGATTCCGCCGCAGCCAACGCCTTGATCCAGACGGCGATGACGAGGGCCGGCAGCACCGGAAGCGCGAAACGGAGCAGCTCCCAGAACACCCGGTTGCCGTAGCGGAGGAGGGACGGGTCGTGGGTGAGGGCCCGATCGCACTCCACGACATCCCGCCGGGGCAGTTCGAAGGGCGGGTGGCCGAACCACGAGCTGCCGGGCTGGATCCCGCCGTCCCTGCCCACGGTGCACACGCCCACCAGCACACCTTCCGGCAGCAGTTCTCCGGCCGGGATCACAACGTGGTTCCCCAGGAAGCTGCCCGCGGAAATCCGCACCTGCGCCAAGGTGACGGTGCCCCGGTGGATGCGGGGGCCGCCCAGGTAGATGCCGTCCGCGAAGAATGATTCAGCTCCGATCTCGATCAGTTCGGGAACGGTGTCGAGGATGGTGCTGATCTCGCATCCGGAACCGACCTTCATGCCCGACGCCCGGAGCCACACCGGCCAGAACAGGGTCCCGCTCAGCCATTCGCCCGCAGATTGGACCAGGCCCGCCTTCAGCCACACCCGCAGGTAGCCCGGGCTCCAGCGGGCAATGACGCCCTCCCGCACGGGTCCCATCGCGCGGCAGAGCAGGGCCAGCAGCGCCACCGTCAAGGGCCCGGAGAGGAGCACCAGCGCCACCACAGCGGCCAGGACACCCGGGTCGAGGATCGGACCGTACAGCCACTCCGTAGCCTGCTGGGCATCGATGCCAAAAGAGAGCGCCCCTGCCAGGATCAGCAACTCCGCTGGAAGTCCCACAAGGAAGCCCAGGGCCACACGGGACGCGAGCAACAGCAGGCCAAAGGAAATCGGCGAGATGGCTTCCCTGGTTGTTTCACCAGGCGCGGCTTCCGGAGCCGGGCCCGCGAACTGGGCCGGGACCCCGTCCCACCGCTCCCCCGCGGGGATCCGGCCGCCGCTGGGCAGGGAAGAGAGCGGCCCCAGGTAGGCGCCGGCTTCCATCCGGGTTCCGGGCCCCATTCCGGCCCTGACGTCCAAGGTGCAGCCCTCCCCGATCACCACGGCGCCCACCACCAGATGGCCGTCGTCGTAGTCCACCAGACGCACTGCGGCGTCTTGGCTCAGGGTCGCGTCGTCTCCAATCTCCAGCAGGTCCAAGCCGCCCTGGAGGAGGCTCACGCCGCGGTGGATGTGGACCCGCCGGCCGATTCGCGCGCCCAAGGCGCGGAGCACCACCTGCTGAAAGATCGTGCCCTCCAACAGCCGCCAGGGCACGATGCGGGCGGTCTGCTGCACCATCCAATGCCGCAGGTAGAGTCCGCTCCAGACCGGAATGCGCAGGGCGGAATACCGGCCGATCAGGAGGCGTTTCGTGGCCACCGCGACGGCCGCCGCGACCACGGTGTAGAGGCCGGCGCCGATCATGAGGATCACGGGGCTGAGCAGCAGGAAGGGCACCAATCCCATTCCTTGAATCATCCATGGCAGGAGGTGGAAGCCCGCCAGGTAGGCCAGGGGTGCGCCCAGCAGCAAGCCCAGGACCAGCCACAGGGCCTGAAGCGTCGTGACGAGAATCGGCCGGCCTCCTGGGGTGAAGCCCACCCGGGGGGCTTCCGTTGTTGCCTGCCCTGTGGCTTCGGCGCGCTGAGCCAGCGCCTCCACGGTCCGGGCTTCGTAGAGGTCGCGTACCGTGAGGCCAGAAGTTGAGGAGTCCTCCCGCAAAAGGGAGATCACCATGGCCGCGCTGAGCGAATCGCCCTCCAGGTCGGTGAAGAAGTCCTGACCGGCGGAGGCGCGGACCTGAAGGACCTGTTCGATGGCCGACGCGATCTTCACCTCCATCGGTCCCAGGGGCGCGGTGGCTGGAGGCGCGGCGTCGATGGGCGTTTCAACCAGGAGAAGGGCCTTGCGGTCCAACTTGCCCCCGACGCTCTTGGGCAGGTCGAACCGGAACGCGAACCGGGCCGGCACCATGTAGGCCGGAAGGACTTCCCCCAGGCGGGCGCGGAGGTCTTCGGTGACGGGGGGATGTTCAGCGTCCTGTGGCACCAGGAAGGCGACCAGTCTCTGCAGCGCTCCTTCGCCCTGGACGACGCAGGCGGCTTCCCGGACGCCTGGGCAGGTCATCAGCTGGGCTTCAATGGCCTCCAGTTCGATCCGGTAGCCCCTGAGCTTCACTTGTGAATCGATGCGGCCATGGAAGACGAAGGTCCCGTCGCTTTCCCGATGAACCAGGTCCCCGGTGCGGTAGATCCTCCCCAATGCCGGATGAAGGGGAAATTTTTCGTCGGTCAGGTCGGGACGGTTGCGGTATCCCCGGGCGAGGCCGGCCCCGCCGATGCAGAGCTCGCCCCGGTCGCCGTCCGGCAGCTCGACAAGGGACTCGCCGAGCACCCAGGCGTTCATACCAGAGATCGGCCGCCCGATGGTGATGGGCACCCCTTCGTGGATACGGGTGCGCAGGCAGGTGACGGTGCATTCCGTGGGGCCGTAGCCGTTCTCCAGATGCCGTCCGGGCGCCCAGCGGTCAGCTACGTCCTGGGGCAGGGCCTCGCCCCCGACATAGAGCAGCCGCAGCGCCGGCAGGGCAGTCGCGGGGTCCGCGCAGGCAGCGGTCCGCAGCAGCGTCGGCGGCGGGCACAGCACCGTGATGCCCTCCTCCCGCAACCATGACACCAAGTCGGGCCCCAGACGGGCCGTGTCGTCATCCAGCAGGACCACCGTGGCCCCAGCCGCCAAGGCCAGCCAGGTTTCCTCCACGGAGGAGTCGTAGGCGGGGGAGGAACCCTGGGCGACGCGGTCTCCAGGCCCGAGGCCGAAGGTCTCCAGGTCCGAGGCGACGAGGTTGACGACACCGCGATGCTCGATCATCACACCCTTGGGTCGGCCTGTCGTTCCGGAGGTGTAGATGAGGTAGGCCAGGTCCGAAGGCGCCGGAATGCGTGCGGGGCGACCCGCTTCCTCCACGAGGTTCTCGCCTTCTGCCGAGAGGTCGATCACCGGAATCCCGCCCCATTCCGAAACCCGGACCGAACCTTCCCCGTCGGTCAGCAGCGCCACCGGCTGGGCATCGGTCAGGATGTCCCGGACCTGGCCATCGGGGAACGCAGGGTCGATGCAGGTGTAGGCGGAGCCCGCTTTCAGCGCCGCCAGTTGGGCCACATACAGGCGTTCCGAATCCCTCGGCAGAAGGATGGCCACCACGCATTCACCAGAAACGCGCGGGGCCAGGCGCCTCGCCAGGTCCTCAGACCGTTGGCGCAATTCACCATAGGTAAGGGAGAGCCGGTCGGGCCGGCCCTTGCCTGGCGGCACATCCACCGCGATGCGTTCCGGCCAGCGGTCCGCCGCCTGGTCGAAGAAATGGTGGAGCAGGATCGGGGCTTCCGGGGGGAACGTGGGCGTCATGCGCGGGCTCAGGTGATGCGGTGAAATCGAGATGCCGGGCAGGCGCCGCCAGCCGGTGAAAGGGATCCTGTCTTTTACCACGCCGCACGAGGTTCCGATTCAATGTGTGGCTGATGGAGCCAACAGGATGGACAGGAGATTTTTCGCCACGGATGCACACGGCGCGGCCCTGAGCCGCAACCAAAGCTCAATTTTCACCACGAAGGACACGAAGGGCGCTACGCGCCACCACGAAGTCACACGAAGAATAATCCGTGGGTCCGTCGCAAAGGTCATCCGGGGCTTCGCCCCAGCGCCGAAGGCGCTTTTCCGATGGCGGCCGCCGGAAAGGTTCTCCAAGACCGTCCCGGCGGCCGCCACCGGAAAGGATGACCTGGAGTGTGTCGAAACCCCTTGGTGCGACTTCGTGTAGCCGCGAAGCGGCGGCTTCGAGTCTTCGTGGTGAATTCCCCTTGGTTGCAGCCCTAGCCGCGCAGAGGTGTATTTGTTTAAACGGGAAAGGTTGTGTGATGCTTTTCGGGAACTTCTTCGCCGAAAAGGGCGAAGTTGGAGGTTTGTAGTACGGATGTACACGGATTGGAAGCACCTAGGCTTTGCCTTCAATTTGAAGTCCCTCCCATGAGCCTGGCCCCCAGGCCGCTCCAGCGGTGCTGTTGCCGGTCGGCCAGGAGGGGCAGCAGGGCTTCGGGGCCAAGGATGAGGACCGACTTCCTGGCTCGGGTGAGGGCGGTGTAAAGCACTTCCCGCGTGGCGAGGGGATGCTCTTCCCCGGGAAGCACCAGGGCCACATGGTCAAACTCCGAGCCTTGGGCTTTGTGGACGGTGGTGGCATAGGCCAGCTCCAGCTCCGGCAGCATGGGTCCCGCGGGGAAGGCCCGATAGCCGCCGGCCTGCGGGAAGACCGCTTCCAGACGAGGCTCGGCATCCTCCCGCGCCACCAGGAGCATCAGACCCTGGTCGCCGTTGTAGACGCCCCGGGCGTAGTCGTTGCGGGTCAGCATCACCGGTTCCCCCAGGGCGAAGGCCAGGCGGGTTTCCAGGTGCTTCCCCCGCCCCGCGAGGACGCGCTCGTGCAGGCCGCGGTTGAGGGCTGTCACGCCCCGCAGCCCGAACCCTTCCCTGAGGGGGCAGAGGATCCGGCTGCGGGCCGAATGGTCGAATAGGCGCCCCAGGGCTTCCAGATCTGCCCGGCCCAGGCCCGCGGGCCCCCAGTGGAAGACGCGGTGAAGCCCTTCGCTGAAGCCGCCCTTGGCTTCCACCCTTTCCTCCAGCCAGGCATCCAGAAAAGCGTTCAGGCCTGAATCATCCGTGTCGAGAAGCTCGACGCCGCGGTTCTGGACCTCCGCCAGGCCTCCGCGGACCTTCACGGCTTCGGGGGCCTCGAAGAGCGTGGCCTTCCCAGGTCCGACGAGCTTGCGGGCGGCCCCGAGGATGGCCAGCCCATCCGGATCGTCTTCCCGCATCCGGTAGCTGGTTTCCAGGCGGCAGACGGCGCCCGGAAGGGCCTCGACCAGGTCGCGAAACACCGACCCGGCCTCCACGGACGGAAGCTGGTCGGCATCCCCCATCAGCACGAGCCGCGTGTCGGGTTCAAGAGCTCGCAAGAGCCGGTCCATCAGCACCAGGTCCACCATGGAGGCTTCATCCACCAGCACCAGCCGGGCGCCCAACGGATTGTCTTCGTGATGGCGGAAGCGCTCGCCCGCCGGATGGAACCCGAGCAGCCGGTGCAGGGTCTGGGGAGCCAGGGCAGGGTCCACCAGGGGGCGATCCTCCGGGGCCAATTCCCCCAGCCGGTCCACGGCCTCCTGGATGGCGCCCGCCATGCGATTGGCGGCCTTTCCCGTGGGCGCGGCCAGGGCGATTCCGGCGGGCCCCAGCCCTGACCGGAGAGCCGCCCTGAGCAGGGCCACCACGATGGAAGTCTTGCCGGTGCCCGGGCCGCCGGTGATGAGGGTCAGGGGCCGGGAAAGCCCCGCGGCCACGGCGTTCCGCTGATCCGTTGACAACCTCGTGGGATGAGCGAGAACCGCTTCCTCCACCGGCCAAGGTTCGGGGATCGCCGCGGGAATCCTCGCCACCACGCGCTGCGCAAGGTCCGTCTCCGCGCGGTGCAGGCGTTCCGACCGCAGGCATCCCGATTCCAGAATCAGCGGCTTCCGCTCTCCCGGATTACCGACGATCGGGGCGGCTGCCGGCTGGCCCAAAAGCGCCAGCAATTCTTCGGCATCTCCGCCGAACTCGGCAGCGAGATCCCGGAAGGTCTGGTCATCGGAGCCCGTCACCGGCAGCCCGCTGCTCCCCGAGCCCTGGTTCACCAGCACCAGCAGGGCCAGGAGCACGAGGTTCCGCATCACGGATGAATCCAGCCCGGGCTCGCGATCCGCGGCGAAGGAAGCCGCGCCCTCCGCAAGGGGGACGAGGGCAAGGCTCTGGCCATGGCGGGAGAGACCGGCCATCCAGGGCTCGGGAATCTGGCGCAGAACGCGCCCTCCGGCGCGCTGGAAGGAGAGGTCAAAGGACGGCATCGGCCAACTCCTTCCCCATCACCGCGATTTCCTGTTTCCAGATCACAACCTCGGCCCAGGCCGGCCGTCTCGACGCCAGGCCACCCCCAGGCAGGCCTCGCAGGAACACATACAGGCCGCCGCCGAAACGAGCCTCGTAGTCGGCCTCGTCCTCAATCGCCAGGAACCCGCAAACCGCCAGAGTGTAGATGCGGAACTGCAAGTCGTACTTCTCCCGGAGGCAGGTCATGCAGGAGGCCGAATCGTAGGAGGGAAGAATGTTGCTCTTCCAATCGGCGAAGAACGTCCTGCCCTCCCACTCGAGCAGCAGATCGATGCTGCCTTCGAGGAAATCCACGCCATCTGGATGGGGCAGCATGAAGGCCACCTCGCGCCCGGCGCGGGTCAGGCTGGCGAGGCCCTCCAGCACCGCGCCATCGGGCAGGGTGTACCGCTGGGTCAGGGCGGCGAAGCACAGGCCGGCGAGGTCCCGGGCATGGCGGGGTTCAAGGAGCGCATTTCGCATCGTGGGACCCAGGATCTCTGCGATGTCCGCCCGCGCCATCCAGGCTTCGAGGCTGCCCGCTTCCGCGGCGCTGCCCAAGGACACGCGCTCGAGGATCGAATGGAGGCAGGTGCCCACCTCGACTCCGCCGGGAAGCGCGGATCGCTCGCCTTCCGGCGAGATCCGCCGTCCCTCGGGATCCGGGCGGGCGCGGTCGTTCAGCTCCCGGGACAGGCTTGTGAATGATGCCGTCCGCGCCGGCCGGGCGGCCTCCGCAAGGGACCGGAAGTCCGGACGCTCCGGAATGGGGATGGGGTTTTCCACCCAAGAGGGCGCGGTTCCCCGGATGGGTTTGGCCTTCCCCGGATCGACGTCCTCCACCGCGAACAGGTCCGCGTCGAGGACGGGCAGGAGGGCCCGCAGGCGGCGGTTGAGCACGCCGTACACGCCCTTGGGATCGCCCGTGTCGGAACGGAAACTCCCGCTGCCCGCCCCTTCGAACACGGGCAGAATCAGCTGCGCCTTGGCCCGGGTGAGGGCCACGTAGAGTAGGCGCTGGGCCTCTTCGTCCGCTTCGCGGCGGGCGCGGTGGCGGGTGTGGGGCGGGGGCTGCGGGCCCACCCAAAACCGCCGGCGCTCACCGTCGAAGAAATGATGAACCTGTCCCGTTTTTCCTTCCGAAAACCCGCCGAAAACCGCGACCACCGGCGCCTCGAGACCCTTCGCCTTGTGCATGGTGAGGATCTGGACCGCCGGGCGGTCGCTTTCCATCCGGTGCACATCCGCATCCTCGCCCGGGGGCTTGGCCCGGCCCTCCACGTAGTCGCCGAAGCGGCGGACCGTCTCCTCGAAGCCGCCGTGATGCCCCTCGCTCTGCTCCAGCGCGGACTCCGCAAGCTGCATCCAGATGCCCGCCGAACGGTCGTCCGGCTCTGTCCTCAGCAACCGGCGAAGCAAGCCGCCGCTTAGGATCTGGCGGAACAGGTCCGCCATCCGTCCTTCCCGCGCCAGGCCATGCCAGGCGCGCAGGCGTTCGATGAATGGATGCGACTCCGGCAGGTCCCGGCAGGCCGCCAGATCTTCCAGCGCCACGCCAAAGACCGGGGTGATCCAGGCCTTGGCGCGCAAGCCAGGATCCCCAGGATCGGCGACGGCCTTGAGGAGATTCAGAAAGTCCAGGGCTTCGTCGGACTGGAAGACGCCTTCCCGTTTGTAGAAGGCGGCCTCCACGCCAGCTTCCCTCAGGGCTTCGGCCATGAGGGCAGCCTCTCCGCGTTTGTGGGTCAGCACGAAGATGTCGCCGGGGTTCAGCGGGCGTGGGGAGCCATCCTTGGGATCCACGAAACTCGCGCCGGAATCCAGGAGGCCTCGGAGGTTGCCGGCCAGGTGCCTGGCCAGCCTGCGGCGGATGCGGGCGACTGGATCCTTGGCGCCGGACAGCGGCACACGCAGCAGGCGGACGGGCGGAAGGTCCCCGCCTTCGGCATCCACCCACCGGAGATCCGGGCGGCCCGGCTTCACCGGGTCGCGGTAGCGGACGGGCCCCTGGAAGTAAGGCTCCGGCGTGTCCTGATCCAGGATGCGGTTGTAGGCCTTCACCAGCCGCGGTGTGGACCGGAAATTGTCCTCCAGGCGCAGGGGCTGCGTGTCACCCAGGATCGCAACCTGGGCCGCGGCGTAGGTGTGGATGTCGCCGCCGCGGAAACCGTAGATCGCCTGCTTGGGATCGCCGATCAGAACCAGGCGCCATCCCGGGTGGTGGAACACGGTGCGGAAGATGTCCCACTGCAGCCGGCTCGTGTCCTGGAACTCATCGATGAGGGCCGCCTTGAACCGCGATCGGAGGCGATCCACCAGCAGCGGTCCGCCTTCGCCCCGCAGCGCCTCGTCAACCTGGGCCAGCATGTCGTCGAAATCCAGAAGCGCTTCGCTGGCCTTCATTTCCCGTGCGGTATCCCGCAATTCGTCCAGAAAGGCGTCCGCGGCGGCTCCGTGGGGATTGGGAAGGGCATCCATGAGGTCCCAGAGCGCCCGAGCAGTGGCTGCGGCCTGGCTGTCCAGTTGGGTTCCGGACAACGCCTCCAGGGCTTTCCAGCCCACGGAAGATTTGCTGGAGAAGGCCTGCTTCAGGATCTCTCCGATGGCGCTCCAATCCTGGCGCTCCGCCCCTTCGAGAACCTCCTGGATGTCGCCCAGAACCTTGGCGATGGAAATGTCCCTGCTGACTCCGTTCGCCCG
>Ga0315268_10009337_pt1 | contig 10186 bp, 10 predicted proteins | sample C1_top_MG_FD_204535 | JGI IMG/M metagenome (GOLD analysis project Ga0315268, IMG submission 204535) | Sediment microbial communities from Yellowstone Lake, YNP, Wyoming, USA - C1_top | ecosystem: Environmental > Aquatic > Freshwater > Lake > Sediment | place: USA: Wyoming | collected 2017-08-01 | reverse complement strand
ATAGCTCATGCACAAAATCGCGCGCGTTATAATGGGGGAAAGGAACAGGAACTCTCTTGCTCACTTCCAATGGAAAATGGGACGTAGTCTTCTTGGTACTGGATTTGAAGAGTCAACGTGTACTCTAATGTGTGATAGTCTGTTGCGTCCCATTCAATTGGTCCCTCGATTTCGAGATAGTACCTTCCATCCGACGGAAGAGGCACCGAATATTTGCTGTGATTGACTGCTGTGCTATCCCATATTTTCTCGTAAGAGGTCGCCCACATAACAACCCGTTGACCTGCATTGAGGTTGAACCAAAGCTCTGAGCTTTTGTCAAGCGTTCCAACGTAAGCTATGCTCGGATGTATCATCTCTGCGTAGACAGCTAAGGATACATACGCTCCCTGTTCGATGGAATCAAGCAGTTCTATCTCGATTTCAAGTGTTGAGTTGTCTGCCAGACTGTCGAATGAATACACTTTTGTGTGTCCCAACGGTGCTGTAAGAGATGTGCAGTTAAGCTCGGATGATTTTTCGTTCTTGGCGAGCGCGGTTTTAATTGAACCGCTCACGCTGTACTTGTCTATCAGGCTTGAATACTGATTTCTGGGCACGCTCAGGTTCCAGTACTCGAAACAGAAAATGGCTGACAACAAGACGATTCCGATTGTCAGTGCAGCCACAAGCAGCTTCCACTTCTTGGGCGAAAATGAAACGTGCAAGGGAAGGTTCGACGGTTCTTCCACTTGTTTCATCGTGGAAACGGCGGTCTTTCCAAGTGATGACAGCGCGTATTTTCCGTCATCAGTTTTGAAAAGGAGGCTTCCTAGACCTTCTAAGTGATAGGTCAAATGAGAGCTTTCTATGTCCAGTGTTCTCTGCAAGTCTGAAAAATTCCGTGGCCCTGCAGAAAGGATTCTCAGTATCTTCCTACGAATCGGGTGTCTCAAAGATGTGAAAACCGTCGAATAGGTTTCTTCTTCAAAGTCAACCATTGCCCTTCAGTAAATACCTGTCGCAAGGCGTGAGTTAAGTGTTTTCGTAAAGAAACCTTTACGAAGAACATACGCGCGCGCTACGATACTGATCCGAAGTCCTATAGAAAGAGGGAAATATGGCGGAGCAAAGAACCCGAAACAAGCGAACATTACAGGGCAGGAGACATCGCGACTTCTGGTAGCATGAAAACCTACACTGAACCCGTTAAAGAGGGCTCCTAGACGACGAAAATCAGGAAAATGCCCACCACGACCATTGCCGAGCCCAAGACACTTTTTGATGTCACCCTTTCACGCAATAGAACAATGGCGGCCAAAGTTGAGAAGAGAGGCGTGGTCGAAGATATTGGCACAGCCCGCGATTCCAAAGTCCCTATGAAACTGTAAGCAAGGAAAAACCATCCCAAACCCAACGCGACGATGCCCCCGACGATAAGCAGAACCAAAGTCTTCTTTTGCATTTTCAAGAAACCTAGATTTCTGTCAATCAGAGGAGACAGTGCGAGAAGGGTAATCGCGATTCCCACTATCCTGAAGGTGTTGATGGCTAAGGCATGATCCAAATCAGGGGTTTCCTTCACAGCTATGTTAATCATCGTTATACTCACGGACCACAAAACAGCCGCTGCCAAAGCAGCGATCACGCCTCTGGTCAAGACTTTCTTTTGTGTGTGAACATTGGCCATTCTTCCACCCTGACTCAGCAGCCATATCCCGAAGAAAATCACAACTGCTCCAAGAACGACTGTCCAAGTAACTGGCTCACCCACTAGAAAAACCGCCCACAAGAGATTGAACAATGGATAAGTGCATGATATTGGCACAGCGGTCGCAACGCCAACACTCTTCAGACTCAACATATACAAAGTATCACCAAGACCCAAACCAATAACACCGCTGAGGCAAGCAAGAAGAATGGTGTTTAGAGGCAAGTCCACTAGAACTCCAAATCTTCCGACGACTGCGAGGAACAAGAGCAGAAGCCCACATGTGCACGCAAGACGGACGATATTCGCTGAGATTGGCCTAGCCTTCTGCAATGCTTTAGTGTAAAACATTGCCGATATTGTCCAGCTGATGGCCGCCCCTAAAGCCGCAAGCTCGCCAATCATTTGTGTAGTCTTCCCGAACTTTAGAAACACAGTTGGCCTGAACTTTTAAATACGTAACGTTTGACGAAACACGTCTCAACCATGCGGGATATGACCATATCAGAATCTCAAATCTTTAGTCATTTTCAGCATAGCATTGTATGCCAATCTACTGAGACTTTGTAGAAACGCATAAAGTGGTTGTGCTGTTATTTATGACTACATCCAGAGAGGGCAAATATGCAACTGTCTGTCAGCTATGGTTTGGATGTCTCAAACAGACTTTCTGAACTGTCAATCTGTATTGGAATGATCAAAAATGTTTGTGTGAAGAAAGATAACGAGCACATCCAATTGCTCAAGAAGACGATATACGAAGAGGTCAAAACCAAATACAACATCGAGACTCTGAAGGATGACTCAACAGTCAGGGCTTACAGGGACTTGTACTGGAAGCTTGGCATAGATCCGACGAAAACAAGACCATCGGGCGAGGCCTTGCTGCGGAGAGTTCTGCACGAAAGTGATCTTCCAAACATATCAACGGTCGTCGACGCTTACAACCTAGCTTCGATGAAAACCATAATTCCCATAAGCGGATTTGACGGGGATCGCTTACACCCTCCACTGCACGTCCGGTTTGCGAGAAGCGGCGAAGTCTTTGCCGGGATCGGCATGAACGAACCCATATCGTTAACGGAGAAAATGCTCGTTCTTTCAGATGAAAAGCAAGTATTATGTATCTACCCCTACCGCGACTCCGACGACACAAAGATTACTGCGCAAACGAGAAACGCAGTCATAATCGGATACGGGGCTCCGGGAATAACAGAAAGGCAGCTGAAAGAGGCGGTCGAAACGACTCTTTTGTACATTAACGAAGTCTCTGGCGGAGAAATCAAAACGGTGGAAGTCTTCGAGAGCGGTTCTGCATGAGTGCTTCGTTCTAGGTGAGGCTACTGCTGGAATAGTACAGGAAGGGTAGTGCAAGAAGGATCGTGTTGTGTCCTCGCGGCGTAAGCGAGTACTTTACTCTCAACGGTGGTCCCTGATCGACTGACCTTTTGGTGAATCCCGACTGACTGAGGCTTTTCAGCTTGTCGGACAGTGTCCTGGAGTTTACGCCGAGAATTTTCTTCAATTCACCAAAACCTATAGTCTCTCTGAGAAACAGTATGTAGAGTATCTGTAGATTCCATTTTTGAGACAGCAAGTTGAAACTCTCTTCAAGACTCTTTATGGTTTGCCTCAAATCGTCCAAGCTCAACTCTTGATCTTGAAATATCTGATGAAGCGTTTCCTCTATTCCCTTAAGATTGCTTTCCATGCGCGACTCTACGAGTCTGCGGAGTTCGCCACTTAGAACTGCCTTTGAGTTCATTCAAGCACACCTGGTGTCCACGCGCTTACTTCATGATTTATTAGGTTTAACTTTTAAATCTAGTGTAGAAAACACACTTATGCAGCCGTGAGGTCATGCAGACTCCAATAGAAAACTTGGAAAACATCATCAAGCACATGATGTCACCGTTGGAAGGAACAGCACACTCTTACGAGCATGTCGAGCGAGTGTTAAAGATCGCGACGTTCCTAGCCTCGGAAGAAAAGGCCGACCTAGAACTCGTTCAAGCGGGGACCATCTTGCACGACGTCGGCTGGACATTGGGCCAACCTCACAACGAAACGGGAGCAAAGCTCGCCAGAGAGATTCTGGAAGAAATCGGCTATCCTCAGGAAAAAAGCGAGAAGCTGTTCAGGATAATATTGCATCACCCTTTTGAGTTTAGAAACAGGCTGCAGACATTGGAAGAAAGAATAGTGTGGGACGCGGACAAAATCGATTTGTTAGGAGCGGTGGGCATTACGAGAGCCTTCCACTGGGGCGGCAGAAAACCATTCGAAACCGTAATGAAGTATTGTTTTGAGGAAGGCCTAGCGATCTATGGCTTACTGAACACCACAACTGCCAAGAAAATCGCAGGAGAAAGGCACCGAAGAACGGAGGCTTTTTTGTCGGCTCTGAAAGAAGAGCTTTCCCTCAAAGATCTAGGAATAAGCTGAAAAACAGTAAACCCAACAACCTAGCGCCTGCCGAGACCGGTAGCATGAGGAAATGTTACTGCAACAGTATCCAGCTAGTTCCACACCATTCTAATATGGTCAGCGCAATGACCTTTGCCATTTCCGCAACAGAATCCAATCCCACACATCCATCAGTCGGGTGAAGCCACGCGGTCCCAGAGTGAGCTGTGCGGATTTTACTCAATCTTTAGTGCTCTCCTACCAAGGAGAACCAAGCGTTGGCCACGGGCCCGCATAAAGGACCGCACTTTCGCCTCGACACAAGCTGTGCCACGAGATCCTTCAACATGGCGGCAACATGGTCTGCTGAAAAAATACGGGGGGGCTACGAACGTTGTGGGCTCATCCACCTGACAACGTTCTCATACAGCACGGGCCGCACTACAACACAACAACCGGAAGGCCAGCCCTCGGAGTCCTTCTGGAAGCAAAAGAGTTTTTAGTCCAAAGCATGAGTAGAAAGAGGTGTTTGAGCCTGTCTTTCCGTGGCAAAATGGAGCAAACAGCAAAAAGGAAAAAATCTAATCTTGTTCTTGCGCTTGACTTTCCCTTCGAGAAACCTGAAAACCGGGACAAACTGTTCTCGAAAGCAGAACATGTTCTGGAGGAAGTGCATCACTACCTTTGCGCTGTAAAGTTTAATCATCATCTGGTTCTTCCACTCGGCATTTTTGACGGCGTCCAAAAGCTTGTCAAAAAAGCTCATGACACTGGATTGATGACAATAATGGACTGCAAAGTGAACGACATCGGCGCAACAAACCAAATCACCGCAGAATACTACTACTCTGCAGGCTTCGACGCGTTAATAGCCAATCCTTTCATAGGATGGGAGGAAGGACTAAAGCCCATTTTCGACGTTGCAAGCGATCTGCATCGCGGCGTAATCCTCCTCGTCTACATGAGCCACAAGGCGGCAACTGAAGGCTACGGACAGACGATATGTGATCCTGAAACCGGTCAAAAAATGCTGCAGTACGTGTCCTTCTCGAAAAAGGCTCTAAAATACGGCGCAGACGGCGCAGTTGTGGGCGCCACGTACCCTGAAAAGATAAAAGAAGTACACAGAATACTAGGCAAGAACATTCCGATATACTCACCAGGAATAGGAGCTCAGGGCGGAACAATTCAAGCTGCTCTGAGGGCCGGCGCTTGTTACCTAATTGTGGGCCGCGAGATAACCCTTGCAGAAAATCCCGCAGACACAGCCAGAAAAATAAGGGATCTAGCCAGACCCTGACCGGTCTAAAGGATTCTATCTGCCTCCTTTCTGGGCGAGAATCGAGTATCCCTTGACCCAATTCTTGTGATAATAGCTTGTGAACACGTTCCTCTTCAAAACTGATTATTCGGAACCTTCTCAAAAGGTTGCGCAATTCTTTGCGGGTGAAGTGATGCCCAAAATGGAGAATCTTGCCACTTTCGTCATTAACAGTGATAGTGCCCATTTCGCCAGTGACTTTCAAGTCGCTCCTATACCTTCTTGCATAAACCGGATTCTCCCAAGTCCTGCCAAATTCCTCAACGAAAAGGTAGCCCGATGGCTTAAGGACTCTGCAAACTTCGTCCAGTATCTTCGGCCTCCCAGATTCTGAAACCAACGTGAGAAGGGCCAGCATTGTGACCGCGTCAAAACACGAGTCCCGAAGGCACAAGATTCGAGCGTCACCAATCATGAAACCCACTTCTCCCTTGATGCCACGCGATGATGCTTCTCTCAAGGCTGACTTAATCTGCACTCTGTCAAGGTCAACACCAACAACCTCATAGCCGTCCTCACGCAAATAGAAACAGGCTCGCCCATAACCACAACCAATCTCCAGAACGTTCTTCACCGCCTTGCCTTTAAGGAAACTCGCGAGCTTCGTGGGCAAGGGTATCAGGTATGGGATTATCTTTTCGTTGAAAGAAATCATCCTGAAAAGAATCGATTGCTCTTCGCTAATAAACCTTCACTAAACCTACAGAGTGGACATCCACAAGCCCAACGTCAACAGACGCTTGCCCACCGGCTCTATCTTCCCCGCCTTTCCCATAGCTCTTTCTTCAGCAAATCTCTGACCGACGATCTGATCGCTGAGCTTCGACTCGGATACATGTTCGCTCTCACGAGTTCGTCTAAACCTTCAAGATAAGCTTCAGGAAGCAGCACTGTCACGAGTTTCAATTCGACTTCCCCCTAAACATGTTATGCATATAACATACTCCGAATATAAAATTTTCAACAGCCTGCAACGCTGACGCCTGTCTGGCACCCGCTACAGTCTTGTCGCTCCACACTTCGGCACGCATGACTCTATTGCTTTACAGAAGTGCGTGAATAGCGAAAGTGAAATTTTCGACGGAGACGACTTGAAAAGTTTGTGAGCAATGTTCTGCAGCGGGAAACCTATAAATCGTAAAAGAGCAAATCAACTACCAGTTTGAAAGGAGTGGCGACCGCTTTGGAAACGTTTGACCCGAAAAAGTTTGTTGAAAAAGCAACCAGTGAGACAAGAAAGAGCATTGGCAACGAGAAGGCGTTAGTCGCTGTCTCCGGCGGTGTTGACAGCACAACGTGCGCTGTGTTAACGCACAAGGCGATAGGCGAGAATCTGGTCTGTGTGATTCTTGACGACGCTTTCATGCGGCAAGGTGAGCCCGAGCACGTGGCTGACACGTTGTCAAAATCGCCCTTCAACGTGCCTGTCAAGATAGTCAATGTTCAAGACCGTTTCATGCAAGCCATGAAAGGCTTGAGGGATGCTGAAGAGAAGCGCAAGGTGTTTCGCGAAACTTTCTATCAAGTCTTAGGCGAAACCGCGAAAAATGAGGGCTGCAAGATTCTTGTTCAGGGTACGATACGCGCCGACATAATTGAAACCGTGGGAGGCGTGAAAACCCAGCACAACGTCTTGGAGCAGATGGGCATAAACCCCATGGAACGGTTCGGATTCAAGGTTGTTGAGCCTCTTCTCCCGCTCCTGAAGGAACAAGTTAGAATGGTGGCCAGACACCTCGGCTTACCGTCCGAGTTTTCTGAGCGGCAACCCTTCCCAGGACCAGGCTTGTCGGTTCGCGCGGTAGGAGAGATCCGCCCTGACAAGTTGGAGACCGTGAAGAAAGCCACAACCATCGTTGAACACGAGCTTGCAAAACACAAGCCGGGACAATACTTTGCCGTGATTGTCGACAACCAAGAAAGTTCTCAACCGTCAAGGACTCTGCGTGTTCAAGAAACGACGGCGCATGTTCTCAACGTTCCATCGAGAAATGTCCAAGTGAAAGTTTTCGCAGACAACGCTACAGGAATGGAAGGAGGCAAGAGACGTTACGGCGAGATAGTGGGCATCAGGGTTCAAACGATGAACGGGAAACTTCACCAAACAGCCATTCAGAACATGATCTTCCTCCAAGCAAGAATCATAACCGAAAACCCGGCCATCGCAAGGGTGTTCTACGCGGTGAAGGATCTGGCTGAGAAAAAGTCATACGTTATAGGAATAAGATCTGTTGAGACCAAAGACTTCTTGACGGCAACGGTTTCTGAGATTCCGTGGGCGACATTGGACAAGATTGGAGAAGAGATAACTGAAATCTGCCCAAACGTGTCAACAGTATACTACGATGTCACCCCGAAACCACCGGCAACTATCGAGATGGAGTAAGTCTCAGCGACTCATGACCGAAGAGATCCAATCGCCATTGCTTCTGTAGCTTTGTCATGGTAAAGGATGGTTAAAGGTTATGATTGGTTCAAACGTACCCACTCACCCTTCTCGAGGCGGCCCGGCAACAATGTTTCAGTACGCCGAGGAATGGGGCCTTGAATGTGCGCAAACATATTTCACGCTTTCACGCAGATGGAGCGTGCCCGCGCTACATTCTGAAGAGATCTCGAATTTCAAGTCGGCATGGCAGAAAAGCAATGTCAAGGAGATTGTTGCGCACGTTCCGCTCATAGTCAACATGGCCTCACCTCTAGATGTTACCAGACAAAAGTCGAGGGACAGACTTTCCTTTGAATTATCCCGCATCAATGATCTGGGAATCCATCTCCTAGTGCTGCACCCCGGATACTATGGCAATTCAACTAAAAAGGCCGGGATCAACCACCTGATCGATGGCTTAAACCACGTCTTAGACAGCTCAAGTGATTCCGCCGCCAAGATTCTTTTGGAAACTATGGCCGGTCAAGGAACTGCCATGGGGAGTCGTTTCGAAGAAATGGCTTACATTATTGAAAAAGTCGGAGAGAACCAGTTGCTGGGAGTGTGTTTTGACACGTGTCACGCTTTCGCCGCTGGGTACGACCTTCGCGGCTATGACGGATGTGAAGAAGTCTTGAAAAGGTTCGATGAGACAATCGGATTGGACAAGTTGAAGGCGATTCATCTGAACGATTCTAAGACAGGGCTCGGATCAAAGGTTGACCGCCATGCGGCGATCGGGAAAGGCAAAATGGGATTGCAGGTTTTCCATGCTCTCGTGAAAGATCCGAGATTCCTTGACACGCCGAAAGTCTTAGAGTTGCCAATCAGAGACCCAGAAATGATCAAGCAACAGTTGGAATTTCTTCGTAAACTGCAAGCAACTCCTGGCCTTATTTCGGAACCGAAGGACATCAGGTCGCAGTCGACACTTGATGCAGCCTTATCGAAGACCGGTTAGAACCGAACCTCTGAAACGGCTTCAGGTCTGTTAAGAAGAAAAGTATAAAACCAGTCGGAGCTTCTACTGTGGTGAAAAGCCATGTTTCGTGTTAGAGTTCACAAGATTGAGTCAATTCGTGATTTGGACGGCAACCTTGGAAAGCGTATAGAGCTGATTGAGGACCGTCAGATTCCCAACTTCGTGATGAGACCTCAGACAGACGAAGCCAAAGTGGTGCAAGACGTGATGCAAGCCCTGCAACAACAGTTGCCGATGTTTTCGGGAAGAGAAATGGCGGTCCCTAAGGTCATCTTGTTCCTGACTGAGCAGGAATACGAGAGTCTAGCAATAGATTTTGACGTAAACCAGATCTACGAGATAAAGCTCGAAAGTCAGACGTTGAGATTTACGAAAATTGGATGATTTCTTTTCTCACATGTCTCAGAGCGAAATGCTTCGGGTGGAAGGAAAGCACAAACATCATGTTCCTGAGAGCTGAGTAGACTTCCTGTATGTCAGACTGAGCGTCATTGCTGCAATAGATCGGGATAGGTTCTTCATCGCCGTTTTTGTAGTAGACGTAGATGGGTTTGAAATGCTCGTTGAAAGTCTTTATTTCGAAGCTCAATTTCAACAGTCTAGCCATTTTCTCAGCAGCCACGCTCACGGATTTCAGACGCTTCTGACGAGAGGTAAAGGTTGAAGCGTAAACAAACAACTTACCAGAGTTGTCCAGCACACCCTTCCACCAATAACGAGGTGAGTAAAACATCTTTTAAAACAAGCGTTGATACAACACGTTCACAGAGTGGAGAGTCAGGTTAAAGTGAAAGAACCATGAAAGTCAGGGCGCACGTCTTTGTGAACGGCAGAGTGCAGGGGGTATTCTTCAGATCAGAAACTAAGTATGAGGCTGAGAAAAACGGCGTAAACGGTTGGATCAGAAACTTGCCAGACGACATGGTTGAAGCAGTTTTCGAGGGTGAACAAGAAAAGGTGGAAAGACTCGTGGAGTTTTGCAAGCATGGTCCCCCGGGTGCGAGAGTGACTACCGTGGATATTGCTTGGGAACGTTACTCGGGCGAATTTGAGGACTTTGAAATCGTGTACTAGCCGTCTGTTTTAAGCAACGAAATATGATTCTCGCTTAAGTTGCTTTTTTGGGCACCCGAAAATGCGACGCTTTCCCAGCGCTTATGTATTCTCCTCCGGCCCCACGAATTATGGAAGCGATCTTTGAGAAATTGTCTGAACCTAGAAACTGTCGAGGCTTGATTACAATGTACTCGTCCTTTTCCTCAAAACTCAAAAGACCCTCCAGATCGTCTGGAAACATCATTCTGATGTCCTCCATTGCCTTTGACCTTTCGGGGCTCTGAGGCATTCCAGCTATGGGCT
>Ga0315268_10009335_pt1 | contig 10186 bp, 6 predicted proteins | sample C1_top_MG_FD_204535 | JGI IMG/M metagenome (GOLD analysis project Ga0315268, IMG submission 204535) | Sediment microbial communities from Yellowstone Lake, YNP, Wyoming, USA - C1_top | ecosystem: Environmental > Aquatic > Freshwater > Lake > Sediment | place: USA: Wyoming | collected 2017-08-01 | reverse complement strand
GCAGCGGCGACCTGGAGGTGGGGCGGGACGAAATCGTGGGCAGCACCGTCGGCGTCGGCACCTTCTACCAAGGCATTTTCTCCTCAGGCATCATCCTAGGCTTTACCGGCAATCACACGATAACCCGTGACCTCATCTTGGGCAGCCTCATCGGCGCCGCCGAGTTCACCCTGACCGGCAGCGGCGTCCTGCAGGTGGGGCGGGACGAAATCGTGGGCAGCACCGCCGGCGCCGGCAAATTCAAGACCGACGCCGGTTTTTCAAGCACCCACACGGTGGGCCGTGACCTCATCGTGGGCACCACCGGCGTCGGCACCTTCATCCTGGACGGCACCGCCGCCAGCAGGTTGGAGGTGGGGCAGGACGAATACATAGGCAAAACCGGCATCGGCACCTTCACCACCAATGCCAATTTTGGCGGCGCCCACACGATAACCCGTGACCTCATCCTGGGCAGTGACAACATCCTCGGCGTCCTCGCCCTCGGCACCTTCACCCTGGACGGCACCGGCACCCTGACGGTTGGTGCTGGCCCGGTGGGTGGCTCCGAAATCGTGGGCAAGGGCGGCACCGGCACCTTCACCACCAACGCCACTTTTGCCGGCGCCCACACGATTTCCCATGACCTCATCCTGGGCAGTGACATCACCCTCGGCATCCAAAGCACCGGCACCTTCACCCTGAACGGCACCGCCGCCAGCAAGTTGGAGGTGGGGCGGGACGAAATCGTGGGCAAGGCCGGTAAAGGCACCTTCACCACCAGCGCCGGTTTTGGCGGCACCCACACAATAACCCGTGACCTCATCCTGGGCAGTGACAGCGGCGGCGAAGGCACCTTCACCCTGGACGGCACCAGCCCCCTGCCGGTGGGGAGGGACGAATACGTGGGCAAGGCCGGCCGCGGCACCTTCACCCAGGCTGCCACTTATACCGGCCTCCACACGGTAGGCGGTAACCTCACCGTGGGCGCTACCAGTGCCGCTGACAACACCTTCACCCTGAACGGCGGCAGTCTGACGGTGGGCACCATCGCCACGCCCGCCAATGAGTACATCGGCGACGCCGGCACCGGCACCTTCACCACGGGTGCAGGCTTTGCCGGCACCCACACGATAACCCGTGACCTCATCCTGGGCAACGCCGCCACCGGCGTCGGCACCTTCACCCTGAACGGCACCGCCGCCAGCACTTTGTCGGTGGGGCAGGACGAATACGTGGGCAAGGCCGGCACCGGCACCTTCACCCAGACCAACGGCATTCACACGGTGGGCGGTAACCTCACCGTGGGCGCTACCAGCGCCGGCCCCAACACCTTCACCCTGAACGGCGGCAGTCTGACGGTGGGCACCATCGCCACGCCCGCCAATGAGTACATCGGCGACGCCGGCACCGGCACCTTCACCACGGGTGCAGGCTTTGCCGGCACCCACACGATAACCCGTGACCTCATCCTGGGCAATGCCGCCACCGGCGTCGGCACCTTCACCCTGGACGGCACCGGCACCCTGGCGGTCACTGGCAAAGAAATCGTGGGCAACGCCGGCCTCGGCGCTTTCACCCAGACCAACGGCACCCACACGGTAGGCGGCAACCTCACCGTGGGCGCTACCAGCGCCGCTGCCAACACCTTCACCCTGAACGGCGGCACCCTGGGGGTCACTGGCAGCGAAATCGTGGGCGACGCCGGCCGCGGCACCTTTACCCAAGCCGCCGGCACCACCCATATGGTGGCGGGAAATCTCACCCTGGGCCATGACGCTGGCAGCACCGGCACTTATGCGAAGACTGGCGGCACCCTCGATCCGGTCGATTTGATAGTCGGAGACGCGGGCACCGGCACCTTCACCCAGGGCGCGGGCACCACCGAGGTGACCAATCAACTTATCCTGGGCAACCAAGCCCCGGCGGGCCACGGCACCTTTAACCTGAACGGCGGCGACCTCTATGCGGGAGTAGGCTTCGTGCCCATTCCCACGGAAATCATCGGCAACGCCGGCACCGGCATCTTCAACCAGAACGGCGGCACCAATACGGTGACCAACCTGACCCTGGGTGCCATCGCCGGCAGCACCGGCACCTACAACCTGACCGGTGGCAGCCTGACGGCGACGACCGTCAACCTGAATCCCGGGGGCACCTTCAACGAAGCGGCGGCGGGAAACAACCTCTACGCCACCACCTTCAACCAGCAAGGTGGCACGGTGGGGCCGGGTATCCTGCAGAACCAGGGGATCCCCCCCCTCGGGACCGGGACCTTCAACTACTATAGCGGCACCTTCACCGGCAGCCTCCACAACTACAGCAGGGGCATCGTGAACATCACGCCGAACAACCTGGCGACGGGGGGCACCCTGAATATCGGGGGCAGCTACACCCAAGACGCCGGCGGCCTGCTGAATGTAAAAATCTTCGCGGCCCCGGCACCGGCCACGAACTACGACAAGATCACCGTGGGGGGCACCGCTACCCTGGACGGCAGGGTGCAGCCGGTGCTGTACCCGCTGGGTCTGTCGCATTATCGCCCGCGCGGGAACCAGGACTACGTCATCATCACGGCACCGCCAGGCGCCACCGTCACTGGATTGATGACCCCTTGGCCCACCCCGGCCCTGCAGGATTCTTCCACCCTGTTTTGGGACCCCCGGCACACCTTGCCTAACACCTTCGACCTGTATGTCGTGCGGAACTACACCAACCCCGGGCTGGGCCTGAATTCCAACCAGGCTTCCGTGGGGTCCATGCTCAACAGCGTTCGAGGCCCCGCCACCGCCCCACTCTATTCGGACCTGGACAACGTGCTGAATGCCATTGATTGGTTGCCCAGCGTCGCGGCAGTCAAAGACGCCTATAAGCAAATCTCCCCGGAGAAGAGCGCCGCCTTGGCCGACCTTGCTTTTGCCGGGGCTAACAATCAAATGCGCAACCTGGCGGAGCGGATCACCAATCTGCGGTTCGGCACTCGGGAAATCTTGAGCGCCGCAGGCTACCCCGGCTCGCTCAACCTGGGCTTCAACCGGGGATCGGGTTTGATGCTGGCTTACAACTCCTCCAGCCTCTCCGGTTTGCTCACCGGCACGAAAGAGGCCGTTCCTGAGAGCCGCTGGGGCTTGTTCCTCGAACCGAACGTCATTGTCGGCAGCCGGAACACTACGGTGAACCGGACGGGCTATGACTTCACCACCGCGGGGTTCACGGTGGGGGCCGACTACCGGGTGTGGGATAACCTCCTCGTCGGCCTGGCCACCGGTTACAACTATACCGACGCCGGCTTCAATGGCTCAGGCGGCTCGGTGGAGAACTACTCCTGGCCCATCACGGCTTACGCGGCCTATCTTCCCGAGACCTTTTACATTTATGGGTCTCTAGGCTACGTCCTGAACCTCTTCAACTTAGAGCGCGGCATCACCTTTGGCGGCCTCAACCGCACGGCGAAGAGTTCACCGACCGGGAATCAGTTTAACGCTTACGGGGAGGCCGGCTACGATTTGAAACTCAAGCCGTTTGTGGTGACTCCCACTTTGTCCCTGGCTTACACCAGCCTCTGGCTGGAAGGCTTTACGGAGGACGGGGCTGGGGCCTTGAATCTAAAGGTCTCCTCGCAGAGCGCAGACTCGCTGCAAACGGGCGTGGGCGCTAAGGTTTCCGTCCCCATTAAGCGCGGCGACACCAAGATTGTGCCTCAGGTCTACGTTACCTACCAGCACGAGTTCTCCAATAACGCCCGGGGCCTGGACGCCCGCCTCAGCCAGGGCAGCAGCACCTTTATCTGGGCGACTGACAAGCCCAAGAGAGACTTTGCAGTGGTGGGCGGCACCTTCACCGTGGGATTCAGCAAGAACCTGGCGGCACAAGCCAATTACAACGTCGAGTTAGGAAAAGGCACAGATATCAACCATTTCGTCAACGCCGGGTTGCGTTATCAATTCTAAGGAGATGCGGCTAAATTTGGAGACTTAGCCGCACCCTGGTGACAAGGAAAGGCCCTTCGTCCGCAGGCCGAGGGGCCTTTTCTCTTGGTGGGGACCAGCGCCGGCGGGCGGTGACGGCGGCAAAGTGAGCGTAATCACTTCCGAAGCCATCAGCACCTCCGGAGATAATGCCACAGGCATCCTGGCCCAGAGCGTCGGGGGCGGCGGCGGCGGTCTGGCCGGCTATGCCGGGGGGGTAGCGTCAGCGGGGTAAATACGGCGATGCCACAAGGTGACGGCTCTAACCGCGGTAACGGCAACACGGTCTCGGTTATCAACTCCGGCGTCATTGCCACCCATGGCATTGGCGCCATCGGCATCGTGGCCCGAAGCATCGGGGGCGGCGGCGGTCTGAATGTGGCTAACGGCAACGCCGGCAGAAGCGGCTCCGGCGGCAATGTCACCGTCACTAATAATGGCATCATCAACACGCTGGGAAATTACGCCCATGGCATCTTTGCCCAAAGCGCCGGAGGTAAAGGCTCGGGAGGCGACGTCGATATAAATATTGGCGGTGCGGTAGGAGTCCAGGGGTTTGGGTCCAATGGCATCTATGCGCAAAGTACGGGTGCGGCGGGCAATGGCAATATTTCCGTGACGATTGCACTAAATGGAGGGGTGTTCTGTTTATCGGAATCATCCACTGCGGTGAGTTTTGTAGGGGGAAACGATAACTTATTGGACAATTATGGCCTGATCGAATCGGCGGGCCAAGCCGTCAGCAGCACCGATGGCGCCAATACCACTAGCAGGCTGTTGAAAAACTCCCTAATTTAGAATTTGTCATTCTGAGCGAAGCGAAGAATCTCGTATTTTCAGCCGGTTGAGATCCTTCACTCCGTTCAGGATGACATGCAAAACTCTTTTCTCAGCAGCCTGTTAGGTGATTTGGGCAATAAGAAAGCAGTGCAGCCTGTTAACCGCTTTGGGGTGTCTTGAGACTTTCGAGCAGGGTGGGGAAAATTGTGATCGGAAGCTTGCTTAAAAATTGGTGTCGCTCAAGGGTGGCCAGGCTCTTTTTCAGCAAATTCCAAGAAATTGCGGCAAACATCCCGAACAAAATCCTGAGTTTCTCTGATGGGAGGAACATCCTGCCACTGCTCCACCCGCTGCGGGCCGGCGTTATAAGCAGCCAAAGCCAGGGGTAAACGATAATTAAACTTTCTCAACAACATTCCTAAATATCGAGTTCCCGCCCAGACGTTTTCCTGGACATCGAAAGGATTTATAACTTGCAGCTCGTCTGCGGTCTTCGGCATCAACTGCATCAATCCCTGGGCTCCCTTGGGAGACGTAGCCGCGGGATTGAAATTGGATTCTACCCGAATGACAGCTTTTATCAGTGCGGGCGGCAAACTGTGCTGGCGGCTGGCCTCCTGAATCAGGGGCTCCAAATTCTGCACTGGGACCCGGCGGGCTTGAGGGCGGATAACCGGGACAATTTTGCCGTTAGGGACCTGCCCAGCGGGCCGGTCTTCCCGACTGGAAAAGTAATAATAGACCACGCTCTTCTTGCATACCCGAAGGCAAGGCTCGGCCCGCCCGGCCTGAACCTGACCCGCCACTATTATTCCCGCCAGCAGGAGGGCCAGCACCACCCGGGAGAGGAAGCCTTTATCTTTTCTCCTGGCTACCATTTAGAAACCCTACCGCCCCCACTAGGTCCTGCATAAAAGATAATTAGCAGATGTTTCTTCTAGGCTCAAGACAAAAAACCAGCCCGCCTCTTTAGTAAGCGCTCGGGTCCCTAAGTACCATCAGGACCGTGAGAAGGATAATTTTAAGATCCAAGCACAGGGACCAATTTTTCATGTAATCCAGGTCATATTCAATCCGCTTTTCCATTTTTACCGGGTCATGGGTCTCGCCCCGCCAGCCATTTACTTGAGCCCAGCCGGTCAGCCCCGGCCGTATCTTATGGCGCAGCATATAACCAGGGATGCGAGAACGGTAGTATTCATTATGCAAGATGGCATGGGGCCGGGGGCCCACAACGGACATGGTGCCGGCCAATATGTTAAGGAACTGGGGTAGCTCATCCAGGCTGGTCCTGCGGAGAAAGGCGCCGAAACGAGTCACCCGAGGGTCATCCCGGATTACCGTCGTAACTCTCGGACCGTCCTCACAAACTGTCATGGTGCGGAATTTATAGATCAAGAACTCCCGCCCATCCAGGCCATAACGCCGCTGTTTAAAAATTACCGGACCCCGTGAGGTCAGTTTCACTCCCACCGCGATAGAGAGCATCAACGGCCAGAGAGTAAGCAGAACAAGAGTAGCCAGGATGATGTCCGCGGCCCGTTTCAGCCAGCCATGGACGCCGTAGAAGGGGATCTCCCAGAGGGAAATGAGAGGGATCCCGGCGAGGTCAGCAGTCTGGGCCTTAATCAGTGAAAAAATATAGATGTCCGGGACAAAATAAACGGAGGCAGTAGCATCTCTGAGTCGGTCCACCACCCCTCGAAGGCGCTTTTCGGCCCTGAGGGGTATGGCCAGATAGACCAGATTGACCCGGTTTTCCTGAACGTAGCGTGTCATGGCGTCCAGATCGCCCTGCACCTGGTAGGTTTTACCCCCAGGCGTCAACTCAATTTGCTGGCCGACCAGGTTATCGTCGAAAAAGCAAAGAAGGTTCATGCCCATCCACTTTAACTCTACTATCCTCCTGGCGATTTTCTTACCCAGTTCTCCGGCCCCGGCAATGACCACGGTGCGGGTGTTCAAGTTCTGGGACCGCAATACCCGGAGCCCCAGGTGGGTGACCATTTTTGTCGCTACCAAGATGACAGGGGCTAACAAGCTCCAGGAGAGTAGAACCCTGCGGGAAAAGAACCCGGAGGTCTTGGTGACAAAGCCCAGAACGGCCAAGAGGCACAGGAGCATGAACCAGCCCAGGACCACCTGCCGGGCCAAGAGTGCCAGGCTGGCCCCACGCCAAGGCTGGTAAATGCCGAAGTATTTCATGATTAAAAGGCAGAGGAGGAAACTGATAATGGTAAGCGCCATATAATTATTGTCATAATAAACCGCATAGTGCCAGCAGAGGAGGGGCAGCAGCAGTACCGCCAGCAGGGCGTCCAGCACCCGCTGGACATTCGTGATCAGGTGGATGTGCTCGGCGATCATGCCATGTCGCAACGACCCTAACATCGACGCTCCCCCCAATTAGTCAGGGCCAGTTTGGCCCGCCAGAGGGACTCAGTTTCTCGCCCAATCACTGTGAAGAAACCAGTCATAGGTTAACCTTATGCCCTGTTCCAGGGGCACCCGGGCCTGCCACCCCAGGTTGGTCAAAGAACTCACATCCAAGAGTTTCTGGGGGGTGCCGTCCGGCTTGGCGAGGTCGAAGACGAACTGGCCCCGGAAACCCACAATTTCCCCCACCAGGTGGGCCAACTCCCGGATGGTGAGGTCCTGGCCTACTCCCACATTAATGATTTCCCCGGCCTCATAATTCTTCATCAAGAACAGGCAGGCATCCGCCAGGTCGTCGATATATAAAAACTCCCGCCTGGGAGTGCCGGTGCCCCAGACCGTCACTTTATCCGCTCCGGTGACCTTGGCCCCGTGGCATTTACGGATCAAAGCCGGCAGGACATGGGAATCCATGAGGTCGAAATTGTCCCCCGGCCCATAAAGGTTGGTGGGCATAACCGAGATAAAGCGGGTGCCGTACTGGCGGTTATAAGCCTGGCACATTTTTATGCCCGCAATCTTGGCCACCGCATAGGGTTCGTTGGTGGGCTCCAGCTTTCCATCCAACAGGTATTCTTCCTTCATGGGCTGGGGGGAGTACCTGGGATAGATGCAGGAACTGCCCAGAAAAAGCAATTTTTTTACCCCGCACTGGTAGGCCCAATGGATGACGTTGGTCTGAATTTGCAAATTGTCATAGATAAAGTCTGCCGGGTAGGTTGAGTTGGCCCGGATTCCCCCGACCTTGGCCGCGGCCAGAAAGACATAGGCCGGCCGTTCTCGCTGGAAGAATGCGGCCGTGGCCTCCTGATTTCTGAGGTCCAGTTCCTCCCGGGCCCGACCGGTAAGATTTTCAAACCCTGCGGCTTGAAGGCGCCGGAGGATTGCTCCTCCTACCAACCCCTGGTGCCCCGCCACGTAAATTTTCGAATTTTTCTCCAAACCTGGGCACACCTTTAGGCAAAGCTCAGGGAATCTCTCTTTTCCTGGGCTCTCGCGCTGCTTCGATTCCTGCGGATTGGGCCATTTTCTGGATGACATCATGGCACTGGCGCACCTTCAAAATGGCCTTAAGGTCGGCGTCCACCATGAGGCGCACCAGTTCCTTAAACGTCACGCGGGGCTGCCAACCCAGGCGTTCCCGGGCCCGGCTGGCGTCTCCCCGGAGATCTTCCACTTCCAGGGGCTGGAAATAGCGGGGGGCAATCTCTACATATTCCCGCCAGTCCAGGTCCAGGTAAGAAAAGGCTTCCTCTAAAAATTCCCGGACTGAATGGGATTCCCCCGTAGCAAAGACAAAATCTTCCGGGGTCTCTTGCTGTAGCATGAGCCACCTGGCCTCGGCTGAGCGGCCCGGAGTCGGGCAAGTCCCCATGGTGTAAAAAGGACTTGACGCCCGGCTCGTGCGGGTCCACATACAGTTGGTCGATGCGCCTAATGTTGCAGGTACTGGAGCGGCGTACCAGGCCGTGCACTTCATATCCCTTGTCCAGCAACAGTTCCGCCAAGTAGCTGCCATCCTGGCCGGTCACCCCGGTAATCAGCGCCTTTTTACCGCTCATTACATCCTTCCTTCAGTAAGAACTGCAAGTATTGACGGCCTTTCACGCTGCAGCCTAAAAGTTAGGTTTCCCTGGGCCGCCAGGCAATTTTTCCTATCTCCCACCGGCTTCCAGGGCCGCATACATCTCCCGTTCCAGGTTAAGGAAATGTGCCTCCCAACCCCAGTGAGCTTCGATAAAAGAGCGGGCCGCCCGGCCCAGAGACTGCCGCTGCTCAGAATCCTTGAACAAGATCAAGACCTTGGCGGCAAATTCTGCAGCGCTGTCGGCAATCAGCAGGTGCTCACCGGCACGCCCGCCGATGCCTTCGTTGGCCACCGCGGTGGCCACCACGGGCTTTCCCATGGCCAGATACTCCAGGAGCTTGTTCTGCATGCCGGCCCCGGCCCGCATGGGGTTGATACAGACCGCGGCGCGGGCGATGTAGTCCCCGGGGTCGGGCACCTCCCCAGTGACCGTGATGCCCTGCCGGGTCGCCAGGGCCAGGACCTCAGCCGTCGGGCGGCGGCCCACGATGAAGAGGCGGGCCGCGGGTTCAGCCCTCTTAACCAGGGGCCAAACCTGTTCGGCAAACCAGGTGATGGCGTGGATGTTGGTATTGGTTCCCATAACCCCGCAAAAAACCAAGGTGTTAGGGTCAGCAGCGATTTCTGGCCGAGGGGCATAATGGTGAATATCGACCCCATGGGGACCGAAGAGGAAGTTGTCGATCTCCGGCTGACTGTATTCCCGGCAGACCCGCTTGATTTCCTCCAGGTCTTGCGGTCCAATGAGCACCGTCCGGTGAAAGTTGGCCCAGATATGCGCTTCGTAGCGCCGTACCAAGCGGCACTCCAGGGCAAAGATGGCGAGATCTCGCCACCGGCGAAAATTTTTCATCATGCGCCTGGTGTTGAGGGATTGGGACAATTGCATGGCCAAGAACGAAACCGGTCGGGACCGCCCCTGCGGGTGGGGGAGGTGATTGCCTGAAGTCAGGGTTCGCACGGCCTCGGCACTGCGTATGTAGTAACAATAAACGATATCCAATTCTTCTTCGGCAAGGGCGGCGCGTACCGCCCGGACCTGCCCGAAGTTATAAAACCACCCGACTTGTAAAGGTAAGCCGCGGGGCAAGCAAAGACCCAGACCTGCCAAGCTGTGGCCGATTTTATGGCGGAAAAGGTGGACGCGATGGCACCGCTCGGCCACCCAGGCTTTCTGTGCCGGAGTAGAAGGTTCCCCGGTATCGAGGGTGTAAAGATAAACCCGATGCCCCCGCCGGGCCAAAAAGTCCAATAAGTGGGCCACCGTCATTTGGTCAGCCCGGGTCATGGGCAGCGGTGGCCGGCTATAGACCACCGCGATTTTTAGAGGCCTCTCTGCCGGCCCCACCTGAATGGGAGTGGGAAAACTTTTCATCCCTTCGTCCATGGCCTCGCGTTAATCGGCCTCGGGCAAGCTCCTGTTACCAGCAAATGC
>Ga0315268_10009334_pt1 | contig 10186 bp, 9 predicted proteins | sample C1_top_MG_FD_204535 | JGI IMG/M metagenome (GOLD analysis project Ga0315268, IMG submission 204535) | Sediment microbial communities from Yellowstone Lake, YNP, Wyoming, USA - C1_top | ecosystem: Environmental > Aquatic > Freshwater > Lake > Sediment | place: USA: Wyoming | collected 2017-08-01 | reverse complement strand
TGGTCTACGGGGAAAAGGATTCCGGCATTATCACCATGAACGGGGTGCGCTTCCAGTTCCACGCGCTCGCCGGACAGAAGACCGGCGCCTTCCTCGACCAGCGCGAGAACTACGCCGCCGCGGCCGCCTACGCTCATGGCGACGCGCTCGACGTGTTCTGTTACCAGGGCGGGTTTGCGCTGCACCTGGCGCGCGTCTGCCCGCAGGTAACCGCCGTGGACAGTTCGCGTCCGGCGCTGGAAGCCGCCGAGCAGAACGAGCAGCTCAACGCCGCGCAGCACCAGGTCAAGGGAATCGAATGGATCGAGGCCAACGCCTTCGACCTGCTGAAGGATTACGCCGCCGCCGGACGCCAGTACGACACCATCGTGCTCGACCCGCCCGCGTTTGCGCGCTCGCACAAGGCACTACCGACGGCGCTGCGCGGCTACAAGGAACTGAACCTGCGGGCGCTCAAGATGCTTCGTCCCGGCGGCGTGCTTGTTACCTGCTCCTGCTCGTTCCACGTCGGGGAAGAGGATTTCCTCGACATGCTGCGCGCCGCCGCCTTCGATGCCCGCCGTACTGCCCGCGTGCTGGAGAAGCGCGGCCAGGCCCGCGACCATCCCGTGCTGCTCGCGGTGCCCGAAACCGGGTATCTGAAATGCGTGATTTTGACGGTGTAAGAATCAACCGCGGCTCAAGAACTGCTTTTCGCCTTCGCCTTCAGCCGCACCTGCCCATCCTGCACCTCGACGGAATACTCCACGCGCTCGCAGCGGTATTCGCCCTTGATCTGGTCAGTCTTCTTTTTCACGAAGGCCTTGAAGGAATCGAAGCTGTTGGGATCGGCCGGCAGCCCGGCTTTCTTCTTGGCTTCCAGCATGGCGTCGAACAGGGTGCGCACGGCTTCGTGGTCCGTGTCGGCATCGGAACAGTGGACCTTGAACGGCTCCGGTGCGCCGCTTTCCAGCGCGGCCGCCGCCGCCTGCTCTTCTTCGCGCCGCATGCCCTGAATGCCCAATATGGCGTCCTGCGGCCGGCGGTAGCCCTCTTCCTTGATCTTCAGCTTCTGCCGCCACAGGTCGCTATAGAGGGAGTAGCGCTGCACGATGGTGTTGTACTTGAAGCGCTGCGCGAAGCTGAGCTTGGCCGAATCGCTGTACTTCCTCACCAGGTTCTGGACGCGCCATTCCGTGTCGGCCGGCGGCTTCTTCGACCCGCCGCCGAAGTACACGTCGTACTCGACCTTGAGCCGGCGCACGGCTTCGTCGAGAAGAGTGAGTTCCTCATCGACGGTCACAGGCAAGCCTCCCGGTGGCCGCAGTCGTCAGGCGTTAGAGTTCAAGTCGGGTGCCCCACCCTAGCCCGCTTTTGGCTAGGGTGGGTGTTTCCGAAAGACGCCCGCCGATGTGGGCCGCTGCGGAATATATCACGGCGGCCGACCCGGCAATCCAGCAATCCCGCAACCGGCCGCTTACATCCCACTACCGCGGTTGGAAAGCGACTTTGGCTGTGTTTACAATTTAATCAATGGCCAAGAAAATCCCCATCGTGATCGCCGACGACCATGCCGTGCTGCGTGAATCCCTGGCCGCGCTGCTTGACACCCAGAAGGACTTCCATGTGGTGGGCAAGGCCGGCACCGGCGCCGAGACCCTGGAGATCGTCAACCAGACGCATCCCGAAGTGCTGGTGCTGGACCTGTTCATGCCCGGCGGCGACGGTTTCGAAGTGCTGCGCACGCTGGATGGCGCCGGCAGCCGCGTGGCTTCGGTGGTGCTCACCGGGTCGGAGAGCGAACCCGACTACGTACAGGTGGTGCGCCTGGGCGCGCGCGGGCTGGTGCTGAAGGGCGAGGGCCCGGAGCGCCTGTTTGCCGCCATCCGCGCCGTCGCCAACGGCGAACTCGCGTTCAGCGAAGAAATCGCGCGGCAGGTGCTCAACACCATGGCCGGCGAGACCCGCGAGGAACCACAGCAAGTCAGCAGCATGCGCCGCCTCTCCGAGCGCGAGCGCCAGATCGCTGCCCTGGTGGCCCGCGGCCTGAAGAACAAAGACATCGCCCAGGAACTCAACATCAGCGAAAACACCGTCAAGCGCCACCTGCAGTCCATCTTCAATAAGACCGGCAGCCGCGACCGCCTGGAGCTGGCCGTGCTCGCCCTCAGCGAGGTCACCCGCGCGGCGTAAAGCACAGGGGACCGCCGCCAACTGGCAACTGAAATCCGCGTGCATCCGCCGTTCTGCCCGGCTAATATGCCTAGAGCCTAACGCCTGGAGCCTAGAGCCTTCCGATGATCGCCCATCTGCGCGGGAAACTGATCGCCAAGCATCCGAACCAGGCCATCGTCGAAGCCGGCGGCGTTGGCTACGACGTCACCATCAGCGTGCCCACCTTTTCCGATCTGCCTGCGCCCGGCGCCGAGGTGGCGCTGCACATCCACACCCACGTGCGCGAGGACGCGCTGGCGCTGTTCGGCTTCCTGCGCGCGGAAGAGAAGCAGTTGTTCGAGAAGCTGATTTCCGTAGGCGGCATCGGGCCCAAGCTGGCGATCACCATCCTGAGCGGCATGCCGGCGCGCGACATGGTGACGGCCATCCGCGGCAACGACACGGCGCGGCTGACACGCATCCCGGGCATCGGCAAGAAGACGGCCGAGCGCATGGTGCTGGAGCTGCGCGACAAGCTGGACGCCTTCGGCGCCGCGCCGGCGGCACCGAAGGCCAGCCCGGTCGAGGAAGATGTGCTCTCGGCTTTGGTGAACCTCGGATATCAGCGCGCGGCGGCGGAGCGGGCGCTGGCCGGCGCGCGGCGCGGTGGGTCGTTTGATGAGATGTTCCGGGAGGCGCTGGGGGCGCTGTCGAAGTAAGAGGTTTCGAAAATCCCACCGCGTGTAGCGGCGGAATTCATTCCGCCGCGATCGGCGGATTAAAATCCGCCGCTACACGCAAGAATCAAGGGCGGCCGCCAGGCCGCCCTCTAACTACCAACTACTAATCACTAACTCCTGCTCTTACGCCGGCGTGGGGCGCTCGCCCGGAACCACGCCCGGCTGCTGCGCGCCGGGAGCGGGTTTGATCACCTGTTGCATGCCGCCCTCGTCGTGGGGCGCGGCAGCCTGCTTGGCGGGAAGCGCCTTACCCTCGATGATCATCTTGACCTCGTTGGCGTCGAGCACCTCGCGCTCCAGCAAGGCCTGCGCGATTCGGTGCAGCGCCTCGCGGTTGTTGCTGAGGATCTCCACCGCCGACTGGTAACCCGCGTCCACGAAGCGGCGGACTTCCTGATCGATCTTGATGGCGGTATCTTCGCTGTAGTCGCGGTGCTGGGCGATTTCGCGGCCCAGGAAGATCTGCTCTTCCTTCTTGCCGAAGGAGAGCGGGCCGAGGTCGCTCATGCCGAACTCGCAGACCATCTTGCGGGCCAGCTCCGTGGCCTGCTCGATGTCGTTGCCGGCGCCGGTGGTCATGGTGTTGAGGAACAGTTCCTCGGCGACGCGGCCGCCCATCATGATGGCCAGGCGGGTTTCCAGGTACGACTTGCGGTAGGTGTGCTTATCGTCGATGGGCAACTGCATGGTCACGCCCAGCGCCATGCCGCGCGGGATGATGGTGACCTTGTGCAGCGGGTCGGAGTCTTCGCGCAGCACGGCCACCAGCGCGTGACCGGCCTCGTGGAAGGCGGTGACGCGCTTCTCCTCTTCGGAAAGGAGCATGGACTTGCGCTCGGCGCCCATCAGGACCTTGTCCTTGGCCAATTCCATGTCGTACATGACGACCGTCTTGCGATTGGCGCGGGCGGCCAGCAGGGCGCCCTCGTTGACCATGTTGGCCAGGTCGGCGCCGGAGAAGCCGGGCGTGCCGCGGGCCAGCACGGAAAGGTCCACGTCGTCGGCGATAGGAATCTTGCGGGTGTGGACGCGCAGGATTTCCTCGCGGCCGCGCACGTCAGGACGCGGCACCACCACGCGGCGGTCGAAACGGCCGGGACGCAGCAGCGCCGGATCGAGCACGTCGGGACGGTTAGTGGCGGCGATGAGGATGACGCCCTCGTTGGATTCGAAGCCGTCCATTTCCACCAGCAACTGATTCAGGGTCTGCTCGCGCTCGTCGTGGCCGCCGCCCAGGCCGGCCCCGCGGTGGCGGCCGACAGCGTCAATCTCGTCAATGAAGATGATGCAGGGCGCGTTCTTCTTGCCCTGCTCGAACAGGTCGCGGACGCGGCTGGCGCCCACGCCCACGAACATTTCCACGAAGTCGGAACCGGAGATGGAAAAGAACGGGACGTTGGCTTCGCCGGCGACGGCGCGGGCCAGCAGCGTCTTGCCGGTGCCCGGAGGCCCGACCAGCAGCACGCCCTTGGGGATGCGTCCGCCCAGCTTCTGGAACTTCTGCGCCTCGCGCAGGAACTCGATGATCTCGCGCAGCTCTTCTTTGGCCTCATCCACGCCGGCCACGTCCTTGAACGTGACCTTCTTCTGCTGCATGGAGAGCAGACGAGCTCGGGATTTGCCGAACGAGAGGGCCTTATTGCCCCCCGTCTGCATTTGCCGGATCATGATGAACCACAGCGCGCCGAGCAGGACCAGGGGCGCCAGGTTCAGCAGCCAGGTAGGCCAACTGCCGCTCTGCACGTCCTTAACGGTAATGTTAACGCCCTTCTGCTGAAGGGTCTTGTACATGTCGGGGTAGTTGGCCGGGACGGTGGTGTGGAATGGCGTCTTCTCGTTGCGGAACTTGCCGTGCACTTCCGTGCCGGTAATGGTCACATCCTGAACATTGCCCTGGTCCACCTGGGACATGAACTCGGAGAAGTTGATTTCCTTCTCCTTGGTCCCGCCGCCGCCCGCCTTGACCACCTGCCAAAGCAGCACGCCAGAGAGGACAATCACCAGCCAGAACACCACCGTTTTGACCGTCGAATTCACCCAGAACTCCTCTTCCCATCAGAGCAGGCGTAGAGAGACGCTTGCCGCAAGGCCTTCGACAAATTAGATGCCCGGCAACGTGAACGCGGTCCCGCCTTTTTACCCCCCGCTCCGTACCTATTCTAACCCGTTCCAGAGACAAAACTTACGCGCGCCGACGCAAATTTGCGCCGCGGCGTTGTTACCTGAGTACCTGGCGCGTCGGTGGCCGCCAGTCGTTGGTCGTCAGCCAGAGCCGAATTCCGGACGACTAACGGCCAGCGGCAAACGGCCACCATTGTTATCCCGAAATCGAAGCTCCGTGGCTGCGGCTGGCCACGTACGGCAAATTACGGCTGAGTTCGGGCGCGCCCAACCCGTAGCCGAACACGTAACGGTCGTCGACGGTGAAGCCGACGTATTCCGGCTGTAGGGAAATGCGCCGCGAAGACGGCCGGTCCAGCAGCGCGGCCAGCTTCGCCGAGAGGGCGCCGCGGGCCAGCAGGTTGCGCATCAGGAACTCGCTGGTGATGCCGGTCTCCACCAGTCCCTGCACCAGCAGCACGTGGGCGCCGTGCACGTTGACCTCGGGGCTGAAGAAGATTTCCGTCGCCGTACCGGCGCCCTGCGGGATTTCCTGGTGCTCGGGTTTGATGAACTGGCAGATCACCGGGACGTCGAGTTCGCGGACCAGGTCGGCCATGAAAATGAACCCGTCCTCCAGCACCCCGACGCAGTACAGGGTGCTGCCGCGATAGTCATTGGAAATCTGGCGTGCGAGCTGGCGAATGCGGTCGCGAATCTGCTCGGCGCCGATCACCACATTGGGTGCTTGCGGTTGCGCTGCTTCGCTCACGGGGAACCTCGCTTGGGGGACATTATGGCCCGTTTTTCCCGCCCTGCCCATGAGGAAGTTCTTCCAGCAGCAGCACCGTCTGCGCCGCTTTTCCGGGCTGGAACTGCTCCGGCGGGGGGAACCCGGGGACCCAGATGATTTCCTCGCCACCGACCACCACCGGCCATAAGGGCTTCTGGTCGCGCGGGATGTGCGGCGCCTGCAGCAGCTCTTTCAGCTTTTTGGGAGCGGCGGTATGCGCGGGCCGATAACGGTCGCCGGCACGCCAGTTGCGCACGCGCAGCCCGCGGGTCGCCAGCGCAGCTTCGAGCAGGACTCTTGTGGCGCGGGCGCCCTCGCCCGCGTGTGCAACTGCGTCGCCGCGCACCAGCGCTGCCCGCATGGTTCTGCCCGCGACCTGCACCTCACCCGGCACGGAGAGCACGAGGTCGTACTCCTGTTCGGTTTGACGCCTGCGCCGGAACCAGAGTTCCTGGGCGCGACGCACCGCTTGCCAGCCGCCGGGCAGCTCCAGTGCCTTTTCCGATCTTGAAGACGGCCCGGCAGCCAACCCGAGGATCTGCTCAACGTGGTGGAAGTCGAGGCGGAGGCCTGCGTTTTCGGCGGCGGCACGGACCAGGCGGCGCCGCAGGGCGAGCGGCTGGGCGAGCAGGGCCGGGCACGGGATCCGGCGCTCGGCGGCAAGGACTTGCGGCAGAATACGCCGGAGTTCGCTCGCCCAGTACTCCTCATCGGCGCGCGCGATTTCGCCGCTTTCCGCCAGCACCTGGTCGAGCGCCGGGTTGTAGCCGCGGCGGAGCAGAGGCAGCAACTCGTGCCGGACGCGGTTGCGGGCGTAGCTGATATCGCGGTTGGTGGCGTCTTCGCGCCAGGGCTGGTGAATGCAGTTCAGGTACGAGCAAAGTTCGCCATGCGTGCATGCCAGCAGCGGGCGAACGATGCCGGCGCGCAGTTCGGGATAGATGCCGGCCAGGCCGCGCGTGCCGGCGCCACGCAGGAAGCGCAGGAGAACGGTTTCGACCTGGTCGTCGCGGGTGTGGGCGGTGGCGATCTTGTCGAGGGCCCGGCGACCGGGGAGGGCTGCCGTCACGCAGCTTGCGGGGGCGTGCAACAGCCGCTCGAAAAATTCGTAGCGTAACGTGCGCCCCGCGGCTTCCAGCGACAGCTTGTGCGCGCCGGCGTAGGCGGGCGTGTCGGCGGAATCGCAGTGGAATTCGAGGTCGTGGGCGCGGGCGAGATCGGCGGCGAACTGCTGGTCGGCATTGGCCTCGGCGCCGCGGATTTTGTGATTGAAGTGGACCACCGAGAGCGCGATCCCGAGCTGCTCGCGCGCTTCCAGCAGCAGGCGCAGCAGCGCGACCGAGTCCGCGCCGCCGGAAACGGCTACCCCGACGCGGTCGCCCGGCCGCAGCAGCGCCTGGCCGCGAATGTAGCTGAGCAGCTTCTGGAGCACGGCCTCATGTTACATCCGCAGTGCCTTTCTGGCAGACCCACACTGTCTCGCCAGACCCGGGCGAGACAGTGGGACACCCTGCAGCAGGCCATCAGGTCAGCTCACTCGGCGTCTTTGGCGGGGATCAGGGCCAGGCCCGCGGTGACCAGCATGCCGGCAAACAGCGCCAGGATCAGCAGCGCCGGGAAGTAGAAATGAATGCTGAGCACCCACAGCAGCAGAAAAATGGCGGACAGGACCCACATGACAATGGCCTCGTCTGCCCGGTTAGAGATTAGCTGCGGGCGAAAGGTTTACTGGATGGTAAATAGCGGATGGTCGTCGGTCGATGGTCGATGGCCAAAACGGGCGCCGCCAGCCATCGACTATCGACCATCGACCATCGACAGTTCAGAACCCAGGCTGGGTGATCGATTTCCGGTCCACCTGCGGGGCGTATTTCCTGGCCACGGGCTCGATTTCACTGGCTTTGCCGATGAGCACGAACCCCAGGTTGTGGAGCGGGAAATACTGGCTGATGACGCGCTTGGCCGTAGCCAGGTCCATGCCGTCAACTTAATTCGAGGTGTGCAGTTTAGGACAGAAGGCGAGACTGCTGCGACATTAGGTCGTGCCAGACTGCGATGCACTGACAGGCATCGGTTGGGTTCCCTGGCTCAGCAGCTCTAGGTACTCTTGATAGGCGTACAGGCGATTGCGCTGGCGGGTTCCGAATCGGCGGAGAATACGCATCGTCTCGAGACGATCTACCGCATTGCCTATACCGGCTTGCGTCATGCCTAATGCAGCTGCAGCTATCGGGATAGTAAAGATTGGCCGCCGTTGAACGAAGCGGTGAAGCCGAAGGACGGAGGCGGGTGCATGGGCTCTCTCCGCTGTTTTCCGATCGCGCTCAAACAACTCTACAATCTTGGTAGACGTCTCCACTGCTTGATCAGCCGTCGTGCGGACGCCTTTCAAGAAGAAGCGCACCCAATCTTCCCAATTGCCGTTCAGTCGTACCGATTGCAGTAAATCGAAGTACTCCGTCCGGTTCGCCTTAAAGTAGAGGGAGAGGTATAGCAGAGGCTCCGAAAGGACGCGTTCCCAGCACAACAAGAGCGTAATCAGCAATCTCCCCAAGCGCCCGTTGCCATCCAGAAACGGGTGAATGGATTCAAACTGCACGTGTGCCAAGGCCGCCCTAATCAGCGGGGAAAAATCGCGACACTCGTGAAGGAAATTTTCCAGACCGCTCATTAATTCCGGCACTCTGTCCGGCGGAGGCGGCACAAATACGGCGGCGCCAGGACGAGTACCGGAAATCCAGTTCTGGCTTCTTCGAAACTCGCCTGGTTCCTTGTCACTTCCCCGGCCCTGGGAGAGCAAAACGCCATGTATTTCCCGCAGCAACCGTGAGCTGAGCGGAAATTCCTCCTTAAGGCGGCGTAAACCATGCTCCATGGCCGCGACGTACCTTGATACTTCCTGTACGTCATCAAGCGGAACGCCGGGCAGCTCATCGGATTCGAAAAGCAATAAGTCTGAAAGCGAAGATTGGGTGCCTTCGATCTGCGATGACAGGACGGCTTCCTTCCGAACATAGAAGTAGAGCAGGAGAGACACGTCCGGCAGCACGCGTTGTATGCCGTCCAACCGCCCTAAAGACAAATTTGCAGCGGCGATGTCCTGAATCAAAGCCGAATCAAACTGCAGAGCCGGGTCGGGTGGGAGCGGAGCAGGCACGTAGGCTTTGAACGGCTCCGGGGAAGTTTGCTGCACGACGTGCTCGCCCTGGATACCTCGTTGCATATTCACCTGCACAGGAGTTGTTAAACAATTGTGTACTTGAGTAATTCTATTAAAAAAATACGGCAATTATTTTAATTAATCCCTGTTCGCCGGATAAAACATGCTTTTTCAGTTACTTCCGCGCGCTGCGATGCCGCCGCTGGGGGCGCGAGGGCCGTTCCTCCACCAGGGCGAACTGGATCTTCTTCTGCATGCGGTCGATCCGATCGACCAGGACGCGCACGGTGTCGCCGAGGGAGTAGGCTTTCTTCGAGCGCTCGCCGATGATCTGCTTGCTGCCGTCATGGTAGACGTAGCGGTCGTCGGCGAGGGAAGCAAGCGGCACCAGGCCCTCGATGAACAGGTCCTTGAGTTCGACAAAGAAGCCGAACTTGGTGACGCTGATGATCAGACCCTCAAATTCCTCGCCCAAGCGTTCCTGCATGAACTTGATTTTCTTCCAGTCCATCAGTTCGCGTTCGGCGTCGTCGGCGCGGCGCTCGGCCTGGGAAGATTCCTCGGCGACGTCGTGCAAGACCTCCGGCGAAAGGGGGCCTTCCTGGGCTGGTGTGGCACGGGTCTCTGACCCGTGTTGATCGCGATATCCCGGCCGCTTCGGCGATCCCTTGGCCCAGGGCGATTCCGCGGCCGAGGGCGGCCGCGCCACATTCGCCTGTTTCGCCCACGCGCCCTGCTTCTCGCTCAGCGTGCCGGCGCCGACCGGCACCGCGCCCTCGGACTGCTCGGCGGAATCGCGCAGGACTTCCTTCAGAATGCGGTGGACGATCAGGTCGGGATAACGGCGGATGGGCGAGGTGAAGTGGGTGTAAGTAGGCGCTGCCAGCGCGAAATGCCCGGCGTTCTGCTCCGCATAGCGCGCCTGCTTCAGCGAGCGCAGCATCAGGTAGGAGAGGATGCGCTCCTCAGGCTTGCCGGCGATCTTCTCCGTCAGCTTCTGGTACATGCGCGGCGTGATGTGGATATCTTCGGGCAGCTCGATCTCCTGGCGGCGCTGTCCGGCACGGGTGCGGGGGCCGGGGCCGCGGCTGGGGCGGCGCTGGTCGGTGTAGGAAAAGCGATTCACCGGGATGGCGCCCACCCCGAGTGAATAGCCGAAGGCGGCGGCGATGCTTTCGAACTCGTACACCTTCTTCGGGTCGGGCTTCTCGTGTATGCGGTAGAGCGAGGGCACGTTTTTGCCCTCCAGATAGGACGCGA
>Ga0315268_10009333_pt1 | contig 10188 bp, 7 predicted proteins | sample C1_top_MG_FD_204535 | JGI IMG/M metagenome (GOLD analysis project Ga0315268, IMG submission 204535) | Sediment microbial communities from Yellowstone Lake, YNP, Wyoming, USA - C1_top | ecosystem: Environmental > Aquatic > Freshwater > Lake > Sediment | place: USA: Wyoming | collected 2017-08-01 | reverse complement strand
TGAGCAACAGCCGGAGAATATCCCTGTCCTTCGCCAGCAGGTAATTCATGAGCCCCCTGCTATCTTTGAAAATCACCGAGACATGGGCGTCTGGGATAAGCTCTTCTTTCACCTTGAGGTCTCTACCCGTAAACAGGGCGGCCACCGTAATTGAGTTGTCGGCACTTCTAAACTGATACCGCCCCGTGAAACCCTCTATGTTTCTGCGAAAATCCCCGTCGAGCGTGAACGTCAAGCTCATGAGCCTGAGTAGCAATTCCAGAAACTCCTCGGCTGACTCACTCTCTAGGCACTTCAGGAACCTGCGCTCAGCCCTTGCCTTCCACCATCTTCTGAAGATGTTCAGCAGCCAAGTCATCTTGCGCCACCCATTTGACGTTCGACTTCCCTTCCGGTTTCCAGGTTGTATTCTGCCCTGGTTATGATCTCGTCCTGCATAGCCGGGCTAAGGTCTTTGAAATACGCCGTGTAGCCAGACACCCTGACCAATAGATCCGGATACTTGTCTGGATTCTTCATAGCGTCTTCAAGGGTGGCCCCGTCGATGATGTTGAACTGGACCTGTAAGCCACCCATTCTCATGTAGGCCTCGACGCTTTGGGCGAATTTGGTTATCGTGAGCTCGTGATTCGGGGACGGTGTATACTTCAAATTCAAGGCCTGTCCGTTGGCAATCTTGGTGTGATCCAGTTGAGCCACGAAATTGAGGCAGGGTGTCAACTCAGGGGCCGAACCTGAGACTGGCGTGATCCCGCTGGGCAGAGGCTCACCTTTCAGCCGGCCGCTGGGGAGCGCCCCGGTGAGAAGCGCAAATCCAGCGTGATAGGTCATGGTCCAATAGCCGACGGTATACTTGCCGCCTCTGTAGTTCTGTTTGCTCTGAAAGGTTCGGTGCAGAAGGTCTACCACGTAGTCTGCATTCGCCTTAGCCATCTTGCTGTCTGTGCCAAACTTCTCCTTCGAAGTCTTTACCATCTGGTGCAGTTTGCGATGGGTACCGTTCCAGTTGCCTTTGATCGCTTCAACCATTTCCGCGAAGCCAACGGCTTTCTTGTCGAAGACGAACTCTTGTATGGCTGATAGGGAGTCGACCACCTCGGCCAGGCCAATGATCGCCGCCCCTGACGAGTTGTATCTAGCACCACCCTGGGTAGCATCCTTCCCGTTCTCCATACACCCTTCCATAAGGGTAGACAAAAAAGGAGTGGGATGAATAGCCTGATGCGCTCTGCCCAGATTGTTGTTCAATTCTACTGCCTGTTCTATGAGCCAGGTCAGCTGGGTCTCAAGTACCTTCTTGAACTCTTCGAAAGAATTAATGGTTTCGGGCGCCGGTGTGACGGGCCCAAATTGCTCTTCTTCCGTCAGCCGATGCTTGCCTTGAAACAAAGCCATTTCCAGGGCTGAGGGAAGATTCATGAGTATAGCCCCGGTGTGGCCGAAGGTGCGTCCGCTGCTTACCGGCTCCACACAGCCTACCGATGAGTAATCTCGGGCATGTTCAGGCGTAACGCCCTGGCCAACAAGCGCCTCGATTGCAGCGGAGTCGTTGTGAAAGCAAGGAGTTGCCCTCGTATTGACGTTGACTTCACACAATCGGCGCAAGTATTCCGGCGGATTAACATACGGATGATATCTACAGTTGACGTTGGGATCGCGCAAGCGGAGCAACTCTGATGCCCTGAGCATGACGTAGGTCAGGTCATTGACCGCATCATTGCCTTGTGAATCGACTCCGCCCAGGGTGACTGCCTGGTTCGAGCCTGTCCCGCCAAAGAGCGCCTCTCCCGTTTCTGGCATCAATGGCACATGGTCGGCGAGCTTAAGCCAGAAACACCCAACGAGTTCGACGGCTTCGGACAGACTCGTCCCGCCGCCGATATCCCGGCGGTAGAGGTCATAGAGAATCTGGTCCAGCCGCCCTAAGCTCAGACCGACGTTGGCGTTCTCCTGATGGAGGGCGATTTTGCAGATCCAAATCGCGTTGAGCGCTTCCTGGAAGGTCTGGGGCTTCTCGCCGGGAACCCTGGCGCAGATGTCCCGCAATCTTTCCAGTTCCTCTTTGCGCTTGGCATCGTTCTCCACTTTCGACAGCCTGTCGGCTTCACGGCTCAGGTTCTGCGAAAAGGCAAGAACACCATCAATGGCCAATCTGACGGCTTGATAGAAGTGTGTCTTCCTCTTATCCTCTTCGGAAGTCCCAAGCGTTCGCTCCTTCTCCTCGGCCTCCATCTTGAGTGCATCAAGTCCACGGTTCACCACGGAGGCATAATCAGGGATGGTATGAGAAATGCACACCGGCTTGCTGCATGAGAAGAACACAATTCGCTCCATGACCTGCTGGCAGACTGGGTTGTTGTACATCTTGCGTGCAACCTCAAGGACTGTACGGTCCATCCAGTAGGGAAATATCTCGAAATTCAGTTCGCTGATCTGCTCCCTTGTGATACCAAAGGGGTTCTTCTTTCGTCGGTGCACAGTCTCCAGTTCTGGCCAGATGGATGTGGCGATGAAATCAGGATACAGGATGACCCCAGTGGGTTTCGTTGTTGTCATACCAGCGAGCAGGCTGTTGTCTCTGATTAGCGGACGCTTGTTCTCCAGTACATACTTGAGCCTCCTGGCAGCGCGAATTTCCGTTGGGTCAACTTGGTCATCCAGGGTTTTCATATATTGCGTCATCAATCTGGGAAGCTCGGTGCAAATCTCAGGGTGGCTGTTGAAATGTTGATCACGCAGCTCTCTTAGCCGTGGTAGATTGTCCAGCGAGATGTCCCGCAGACTCAAATCGCTGAGCGTCACCCTAGTCATTCCACTCGTTCCTCCCTCCGTTCCCGCCATCTCCTCACGGCCCGCACTACTTTGGAGTCTATAGGACCCGAGTATCCGATGTCTGCTCGCGAACGGTCTCATTCTGGGATTTCCCGCGGCTGTTGTCAAGTGCGGAGTTGCGCGCACGACGGCGTTTGCGCCCCTGCTATGGCGACATTGCCTTGTGGGTCAAGTTGAACTACCAATAGCGGACACCTTGTCATTTTCAGTCAACGTGCTCAAGCAGCGCGCGGGACAGGTCAGTGGAGCTGATGTTACAAAAGACAGAATTTTCAGCCTCGCCTTCACCCTGGCCATCTAGAGGGCTGCCTCTGTAGCCGCCGAAGCTACGAATAGACCGCTTAGGCATCTACCCCATGGGTGCAGGCAGACAGAAAGCCTGGATGTCCCCGGTGCCTTCGTGTCACGCCCGAGCAGCCCGAACCGGTGCCAGGCACAACAAAAGGGAACTGAATGGGGCAGATATGAATCAGGGTCCCCCTTGATAATATCAACGAAAGGGGAATAGAATGATGTCGAATGAGCCCTGCATCACGCCCCGTGGAAACAAGGCCTACCGATGGATGATATCGAGTTACTTAGCAAACTCCTTGCCCGCCCTGAGGGAAACGACTTAGACTTTAAGGCTACTCGGCCTATCGTCAGCGACCCCAAACACAAGGCCGAATTCATCAAGGATTTGATTTCCATGGCGAACACTCCGCGAAATGGTTCCGCTTTCATAGTCAGCGGAGTTAAATGCAAACCAGATGGCACCAAGGAAATCATCGGAGTGTCCGACCACCCGGACGATGCTAATTTGCAGGAATTGATTAGTCGTAACGTTGAGCCAATACCACACTTTCAATACAGGCCTGTGCTTTACGGCAAGAAGAGCCTGGGAATCCTGGAGATCTACCCCCGAAGAGACGGCCCTTTCATGCCACGGTTTGACCATCCTAAGGTTATAGAACAAGGGACAGTATACTTCCGACGGGGCTCCTCAAATGCAGCAGCATCATCACTAGAATTCCGCGAGATTATCGAGTGGATGAGACTTGAAAAAGAGTCTTCAAGAAGACTGAGATTTGGCCGACAGGCATACGTGGACGTCGGCGGGGCTCTGTTCGACTATCCTTGCTTCTTCCCCTCGATTTCCTCCTTGAGAACCCAACTCACGCCCCTCGGATATCTTCAAATACTGCGAGCCTCCACGTACCCTTGGTTTCTGATTTCGGCATATGACATACACCATGCTGAGGGAACTGAACGAGAGAGGCTGGGAGAGTTGCTGAAAGAGACATTGGCTGGGAGGAAGGTACTTCTGGATTGCTGCTACTACGAGAGCTCATGGAAGAACGACAAGGAATGGACAGAAGAGAGGTTCTGGGAGGTAGCGAGAAGCCATGAGTTCAGTCTCGCCTTCAACTTTGACGAGAATGACAGAGCTACGGCCGCGTCGGAAGACCGCACTGTGAAGGATGTCGTGGCGAGATGGATCAGGGACAGTGACGCAACCGCGAAGGGAAACCTTGTTCCCATTGTACATGCAGAAGCTGCGAAGATCCCCAGGATTGTGCAGCGGGTAGTTCAGACGGTCAAGTCAACTACTGGAACGCTTTTGTGCGCTTGTGAATGAGGCTAGGACACCAGCTTATCTCGAAACCGACAGACCAGAAAATGTAAGTCTCTACGAGCGTTTTGGCTGGCGGGTCAAAGAAGAAGCAACCGTACTTGGAGTACACTGCTATTTCATGTGGCGGCAGCCAAAACCTTAACGATGGTTTCCGACTAAATTCCCAATGTAAAGACCACCTCAAAAGTTCTACCTATTGATACCCCAGCTCCACCATAGGTAATATTATTACCAATAGTTAGCTTCAAATAGCCCTCTTGGCCAAAAAGTATCGTATGGTTTACATTCAACACTCGGTAGTCGTGTTACCTTGTTTTGTTTAGCTATCTATTTCTAGGTGGGACGGTTGACAGCAACGCTATCTTGTGGGAGCAAGGTTTATTGTGCCACGGCCGTCAAAGTGGGGGACTGCCCGGCGCTGACTGTTGACGGCCGCTCTAAGCGGCAAGACTTCTTTGTGCGGGAATCTACCACTGAGCCTCGCCAATGAAGAAACAAATAAAAAGCAAAGTAAAAAGGCCTACTACCAACGCCAAGAGAGTAAGAATAGACCGCTCCTTGCTCTTTATGATACTGATGAGCCCTGTTACCAAAGAACCTATGCCAGAGATACAAAGGGCAACAAAAAAGATTCTAAGCGCAACTGAACCGGGCGCGAAGTCCACACTATGCGACAAGAGGATGTTCGATACAACGACCACAATGAAGACGGCGGCTAGGCCGACCGACCACCTACTCAAAGAAGTCTTCGGCAAGATACTAATCCGCATATTCATCACCACCTTCGGCACCTAGCTGCTGTCCTCATGATAGTGCTATGGTTAGTTTGCTGTCAATGTCACCACCTACGCGAGTAGTGAACGGGAGACCAATAACTGTTGTATCGCTGGAATCAATCCTTTCTTCTCAAACAACAGTTCGGGAACTGTCCAGTAGGGCCCACCTCTCTGGACACATGTCGAACCTCTGGCGGCCTGACTTGGCCGGCCACCTCAAGGGCTTCGGCCTAGAAGGCGCCACAGCAGGTCGCTTAGACCAAAGGCAAAAGAGAAGCCCCGGGCGACAAGCAGGGACTCAGGCTTCTCTCGGGAAGCGGGAACTTGAACCCTGCCCCTCTCAGTAGCGGGGAAGGCCCACTAGTGGCCGCCCTCCTGGTGGCGAGGGTGTTGACGTAAAGGATGAACCGGAACTATCATGCGGGTCGGAAGGAGGGAGGGCAGGCGCGTGCAGAGGCCAGCTGGAAGTGGGCATGCTGGTGACCATCTGCCCACATGCACTTGTGTGGCTTGCGTAGCACGAAGGCGTGAGAGGCAAAGGCTGCCGAGGTGCCCAAATTGTGGGGAGCAGTCACTTTTCTTCAATACTGGTAATCAACTATGGGAATGTCTCAATACCAGATGCAGGAGAAGATTCACAGCAGGTGAGGTTGCAGAAAATCGAAATCTTCCTGCCGAACGGAAGCCGCTGACAGGTGACAGGGCACCTGCTCCAACCGCAGTACCTGCGCCCAAATTGCGAACCACAAGAAAGACCGTCTGGCCGAAAAGCCTAGCGTTTGTATTTGCCTCTGGGGGCTGTTCAGGTGGTCGGGCCACCCTTTTTCCTATCTATGGTCGGGGAGGGCGGATTTGAACCGCCGACCACCTGAACCCCATTCAGGTGCGCTACCGGGCTGCGCTACTCCCCGACGCCTGCTATTCTATACCCCCTGGAAGAACAGGGCAAGCTCCTCAATTACCCACGGATTCAAGAGGCAAAGCCGGAGTCGGGATTCAGCCCAGGTAGGCCTGCGCCAGGCGGAGCAGGAACTGGGCCTCAAGCCTCAGGCTTCTTACATCCATCCGCTCGTTCCTGCCGTGGACGGTCTCCCGCAGCCTGGGGTCCTGGTCGGGGGCCATGACGGCGATGCCGTAGCTGGGGACCCCCACCTCCCGGAGAAAGCGGGAATCGGTGCCCCCCGAGGAGATACAGGGCAAGACCTGGCCCTCGCCCACCGCCTCCCCGATGGTCTGGGCTATGAGCCGATAAGGGGGCAAGCCTGTCCCGGAAAAGGAAGGGGGCTGGTAGTGGGGTACCTCTATCTCTATGTCCTCCCCTATGAGCCGGCACAGTTCCCGTTTGACAAATTCCAGGTCCTGGCCGGGGAGGACCCGGATGTCCACATCCGCCTCGCAGCGGTCGGGGACGATGTTGGTCTTGGTCCCCCCCTGGATGGCATTGGGGGAGACGGTGAGCCGGGTGATGGCCCGCAGGTATTCCCGGAAGGCCTTGTCCTCAAAGCCGTCAAGGAAGCTGTCCAGACCCCCGGCGGTGAGCCGGCCTTTGAGCCCCCTTGCCCGGGCCAAGGCCTGAAGGAGCTGGCGGACCTGCGGAATGAGCCGGACGGGGGCCCGGTATTCCCCCAGGGCGGAAAGGGCCCTGGCCATGCGGACCACCGCGTTGTCCCCCAGGGTGGGGACCGAGCCGTGGCAGGAGACCCCCCTGGAGCGCAGTCTTATCCAGGCCGGCCCCTTCTCCCCCACCTGGATGAAGTAGATGAGCTTCCCGTTGAGCCTTACCGGCTGTTCCGCCCCCTCATTGATAGCGAAGTCAGCCCTCAGCTTCTCGGGGCAGTTATCCATCAGGTGGCTGATGCCCCACTTCCCCCCTGCCTCCTCATCGGCGGTGGCCGCGAAGATGAGGCGGCCGTGGAGCCCCTTTCGGGAGAGCTGGAGGGTGGCCCAGGCCTGGGCCGCCGTCAGGCCCTTGCAGTCCAGGGCACCCCTCCCCAGGACCATCCCGTCTCTTATCTCGCCGGAGAAGGGGTCGAAGTCCCACCCCTCCCCGACGGGCACCACATCGGTATGGGAGAGGAAGAGGAGGCTCCGGGGCCCCTCCCCTATCTGGCAGATAAAGCTGCCCCTCCCCTCCCCGCTTTCCACCACCTCCCCGGGGATGCCCGCCTGGGAGAAGAGCTGTTGAAGGTAGCGGGCCACAGGGGTCTCATTCCCCGGCGGGTTCACCGAGGGGATGCGGATGAGCTGAGAGAGGAGCTCCTCTACCTCCACAGCCTTACCCCTTACCGGCCCACGGCCCGCACCCCGCAGAGCTCCTCGTAGTCTACGAGCTGGGTGATAGTTGGATGGTCCCCGCAGACAGGGCAGGCGGGGTTGCGCTGGAACCTTAACCGGGTGAACTCCGCCTGGAGGGCGTCGTAGGCCAGGAGACAGCCCGCCAGGGGCCGGCCGATGCCCAGGATAAGCTTCAACGCCTCGGTGGCCTGGAGAAGGCCGATAACCTCCGCCACCACCCCCATCACCCCCGCCTCCTGGCAGGAGGGGACGCTGCCTGGAGGTGGTGGGGTGGGGTACAGACAGCGGTAACAGCCCTTTCCGGGCAGAAAGACCGTAACCTGGCCCTCAAACTGGAACAGGCTGCCATGGATATTGGTCTTTCCGGCCAGGACGCAGGCATCGTTCACCAGGTAACGGGTGGCAAAATTATCGCTCCCGTCCAGCACCATTTCATAGCCAGCAATGACCTCCATAATGTTCTCAGAAGTGAGGCGGAGGGGGTGCTGCACCACCTCCACATCGGGGTTAAGGGCCCCGATGGTATCGGCGGCCGAGGCGGTCTTTAGCCGGCCCCTGTCCTCGGTGCGGTGGAAAATCTGGCGCTGGAGGTTGGAGAGGTCCACCACATCGCTGTCCACCAGCCCCAGCCGGCCCACCCCCGCTGCCGCCAGATAGAGCCCCACCGGGGAACCCAGCCCCCCCGCCCCGATGAGCAGCACCTTCGCCTGCCGCAGCTTCTTTTGCCCCCTCCCACCCACCAGGGGCAGCACAATCTGCCGGCTATATCTTTCTACCTGCTCCTCGCTGAACTCCACTCTTGCCTCCAGCGTTTGTTTAGTTTTTGGCTCAACAACATTAGAGGAAGAGAAAGGAATTGTCAAAGGGGATGGGGTGGGGTATATTTGCCCGAAGAAGTGTGGGGAGAGAAGCACCCGGGGCCAGTGGAGGCCAGCCCACCGCCGCCGTCCATCCTCAGCCGCAACTTTATCCTGGCCTGGCTGGTGAGCTTCAGCGCCTTTGCCGGCTTCTATTTTCTGTTGGCTACCCTGCCCATCTATATTGTCCAGATTGGTGGCAGCGAGTCGGAGGTGGGGCTTATCATTGGGGTCTCGTCCACCACCGCTCTTGCCCTCCGCCCCCTGGTGGGCAGGGCCGCCGATATCTGGAGCAGGAGGCTTCTCATCCTGGGGGGGCCTTTCTCCTCTTCCTTTCCTCCCTTTCCTACAACCTGGCCCAGGGGGTCCTCCCCCTCCTCCTAGTGCGTGCTCTTCATGGAGTGGGCTGGGCCAGCTTTGGCACCGCCATCATGGTGCTGGTGGCGGACCTCCTGCCCCCACCCCGCCGGGGGGAGGGGATGGGCTACTACGGCATGTCCACGAACCTGGCCATGGCCCTGGGGCCCACGGCGGGGGTCTTCCTCCTCCGGGCCTTCAGCTTCCCTGTCCTCTTCCTCTCCTCAGCGGCTATGGCGATGGTGGGGGTGGTCCTGGCTGGCTTTATCTCCGAGCCCCGCCGGCAGAAAAACCCCTCCCGGGGAGCCATCTTGGAAAGGTCGTCCCTTTTCCCCTCCCTGGTCCTTTGCCTCTCCGCCCTCAGCTATGGCTCCATCGTGTCCTTCTTCCCCCTCTATGCCGGCAAGAAGGGGATAGAAAACCCCGGGCTCTTCTTCACGGTCTTTGCCCTGGCCCTCATCCTGGCCCGGGGCCCGGCGGGTAGGCTGTCGGACAGAAAGGGCCGGGCAGCCACCATCGTTCCTGGCCTCCTGGTGGCCGCCCTGGGCCTCGGCCTCCTCTCGGTGGCAGGCTCCCTGGGGCTTTTTCTCCTGGCGGCCCTCCTCTATGGGCTATCCTTCGCCCTGGTCCAGCCCTCCCTGATGGCCCTGACCATAGACCGGGTGGAGCCCTCCCGGCGGGGGGCGGCCATGGGGACCTTCTCCATGGCCATGGACCTGGGCATCGGGGGAGGGGCCTTCCTCTGGGGCTTTGTGGCCCAGGGGGCGGGCTTCCCAGCTATGTACCAACTGGCCGCCATCACAACCCTGGTGGCCCTGGGGGTCTTCCTCTTCGGCCGGCGGTCCCGGCGGGCCTTTACATTGACCTCAGGGCCTTGATGCGCTCCTGTATGGGGGGGTGGGTGGAGAAGAGGTTGTTGAGACTGCTGGCATGGTCCTTGAGGGGATTGACAATATAGAGGTGGGCGGTGGCCTTGTTGGCCGCCTCCAGGGGTTCCTTGTCCTGAGAAATCTTCTCCAGGGCCCGGGCCAGGCCCTCCGGGTAGCGGGTGAGGAGGGCCCCCGAGGCATCAGCCAGGGACTCCCTCTTCCGGGAGATGGCGAAACGGATTAGCTGGGCGGCGATGGGCGCCAGGATGGCCATCACAAGCGCCACCAGCAGGAGGATGGCACCACCCGCCCCTTCCCCCTTCCCCTTGTTGCCACGCCTGGCCCCGGCGCCGAACCACGTCCAGCGCAGGAAGAAATCGGCCAGGAGGGCCACCAGCCCCACCAGCATCACCACCAGGGTCATCAGGCGGATGTCGTAGTTGCGGATATGGGAAAGCTCGTGGGCCAGCACCCCCTCCAGTTCCAGCTTGTCCAGCTTTTGGAGCAGCCCCTTGGTCACCACGATGTAGGCATGGTTGGGGTCCCGGCCGGTGGCGAAGGCATTGGGGGCTGTATCGTCAATGATG
>Ga0315268_10009332_pt1 | contig 10189 bp, 9 predicted proteins | sample C1_top_MG_FD_204535 | JGI IMG/M metagenome (GOLD analysis project Ga0315268, IMG submission 204535) | Sediment microbial communities from Yellowstone Lake, YNP, Wyoming, USA - C1_top | ecosystem: Environmental > Aquatic > Freshwater > Lake > Sediment | place: USA: Wyoming | collected 2017-08-01 | reverse complement strand
ATAAAGTCAAGTTCTGGATCAAGACTCTCGTTCCGACCGTTCTCTTCAATGCCAAAGAACACCCGGTCGAGCTAGAAGATGGTACTCAAGTTGATGATAAATGGATCGCGGTGAATACTCCCAACTTGCCGCTAGAAATGTCGCCTCTGGTGAAACACCTGGACATGAACAAGCCAGAGGATGTAGAGAAATTTCAAGAGGTGCTCAAAACGGCTGTCACTTCACCCCGCGAGGAATTTCGCAATTTCAAGAAAGAGGTCAAGAACGGACAAGCCCCCACGCCACCGCCCGAACCAACGCGCGTAGAGGTGGAAATGATCGAGGTCGTGGACGTTGAAAGTGGGGAAGTTACGCATCGGTGGCGCGTGCCGGAGATGACCTTCGATGACGAATCCGCGTGGAATTTCTTCTGGATGGCGTTGCAAAGGCGATACAACTTCGTCATCCAAACAAAAACGGAGAGAGTGCATCATGAATCAAAACCAGACCCCGATCCCGAGAATGCCGATAAATGTGGACCTGGACGAGGGAAGTCAGTACATCCTGTGTCCAGGCGAAACGGCAAGCGGTAAACGCTGCAACGCTCGCATCCACATCAACCGCCGCAAGCCCAAGGATAACCCGCTGGCTTGCCCTGAATGTGGTCAGCCATTGCGCATCATGGACGCTGATGGCGAGACCGAACTCAACGAGCACTGGCGGCTGATTGACGAGAGCACGCCGCTGGCTCTCATCATCGCCGACAAGTTCAAGCAGGTCGGCTTTCCTTCCCGCCAGCTCGCCGATCAGTGGCGCAAGTTTGAGCGCGATCTGGGTAAGCCTAACAGTTCAATCAATCCCAAGCGTGTGATGGATGCGGCTGACGAGTGTTTTACCAAACGCGGCGAAGGCTTTGGCTCAGGGTGCTGGGCTTGGATCATGGCCCGTTGCGCCAACAAAGCGGCGCGCGCCGGTGTCACGGTTCCTGACAGCGAAGTTCGTCGCAAGAAATTTATCGTGGAGTGATTATGCCCCAAAAGCCAATTGACGCATCTACAATCGTTTTCAGCCCCGGCGAGGCGCGAGACGCCGCCGTCCAAGCCATACGCGGCAATCGAGCACTCGATCAAAGCAAACGGGGTATTCGGTTCGGCATTCCCTGCCTGGACACACCCAGGATTTCGCCTACCACCAAGAGGCGAGAATGGCTGCTTCCTCTCAAGCGCAGTGAACTGATGACCGTGATAGGTCGGCCCCGAAACGGCAAGACGCAGTTGATGATGAATACGGCCATTACTCACGCGGAAGACTTGGCCAAGGCTGGAGTTGTGGATCACGCCACGGTGTTTGTGAGTTGGGAACAGTCGGTTGAAGACCTGGTTAGTTATGACATAGCCAGGCAAACCGGCCTTACTCTCGATGAAATCACTGTTGGCGAAATATCCGACGAGAAAATGGAATTGGTGGACAAATACCCAATTGTTCGGGCAGAAAACCAACTGTTCTTTGTCGGCTTCTCGGATACGATTCAGGCCCGCCGCCCACCCATGACAATGGACGTAATCTATCAGGCATTGGAGACGATTCGGGACTGGAACGGCGTCAAGAACTCATTTGCGCTTGACCTGGTGGTCTTGGATTACCTGCAACGCATCCCCTACGATGTGCGAGCAGAGAGCAAGACGGTTGGTATTTCCAAGAATGTTGACCTCATCAAAGACCTGTCGTTGCAATTTGCCTGTGGGGTGATAGTGGGCAGTCAGGCCAAGCAAATCGTTGAAACCCGCACTGATAAAATGCCAGAGGCAAGCGATTCGGAGTATACGGACAACCTTTTCCAATCCAGCGACAAGATTGTCGCTGTCATGACTCCCAGCTTGTACTATGAACCGGGTGACGCGGTGGCCGGCATGACCTTAGCCGAAGAAACGCTCGGTCAGATGATGGTTGTACGAGTATGCAAGCAGAAGAAGGGAGCCAGCGAGTTTGGGAGGTCCTTCTTGTTCGATACGTCCCGTTGTCGTTACGTGGGTGACGTACAGGCAAAGGAGGTCTGAGTACGTTTGATGTCAACGCGATCAAGCAAGCCAATCCGATGCTTGAAACCGTCGAGCGCGAAACGGCCAAGCGCGGCCACCCCATCCACTTCAAAAAGACTGGCCGGTGGTGGCAAGCGTTTTGTCCACTCCATGAGGACCACAACACGCCCAGCTTCAGCGTCCCGGCCACCAATGACCGGTATATATGCTTCGGGTGTCCGCCCGGCAGGAACAGCGGCGACGTCATCAGCTTCATCATTCGCTTCAACGGGTGGGACAACCTCGATGCAGGGCAAGCTTTCAAGCAGGCATGTGAATACCTCGGCGGCAAATCCGTTGACATCAACGCGGACGAACTTGAGCAGCAGCGGAGAGAGCACGAACGACTCCGCGCCGAACAAGACGCCGCCGACGCTGCGGCCCTTGCCGACCGCCGCAAACAATTTGCCGATAATGGCTCGTGGAAAAGGTACTTTGGAAATCTGTCCATGCCCAATGCACGTGAGCTGTGGCGCAAGGCAGGTATTCCAGATGCTTGGCAAAACCTGTGGAGATTGGGCTACACGCCTGACCTGTGGGCCAAAGGCGAAGAAGCGGGCCTCGGGCCTGCACTCGTCATCCCATACTGGTCGGCTAAGAAGGCACTCATCACCATGCAGTATCGGCTCCAACGCATCAACGGACACGGCAAGTATCTCTTTCATCCAGACCTGGGCAATGACGCCTACATCACGCGCCTTGACATGGGCTTTGAATCGCTCGTGCTCGTCGAGGGCGCGAAGAAAGCCCAAGTCGCACACATTCGAGGCACGGAGGGAAAACTACAGGTCATCGGTATGCCGAGTGAGAACCACGTTGGCAGCGCCGAAATGGAAGAAAGAATCGTCCAGGCCAAAGAGATTTGGTTCTGGCCCGACCCCGGCGACAAAGCCTTTGCGTGGGCGCTCGAACATATCAAACGGCTTGGCATTCAAAACAAGACCAAGCTGATCCGCTTCACAGCGGCCAAAGTGGATGATGCTCTGTTGGGCGGCATGTCCACTCAAGGTTTCAAAGCGCAACTCGCCAGTGCAAGGCTGGCTTCACTCATCATCAACAGGAGAAAATCATCGTGAGCAAGAAAGACGAAGAAAAGGATGAGGCAAAAACGGCAGAACCTCAACCCGAGTTCAAATTCCAGGTCCTTCAAACCAATCTCGCCCCGGCTATAGGCAAGGTTGCCCGCGCTGTTGCGACCCGTTCCACGTTGCCGGTGCTAAGCAACATCTTGGTCATGGCGTTGCCAGAACAGCGATTGCGGATTGTGGCGACCAACCTCGAAGTTGCCATCGTCGCATACGTGTCAGCCAAGGTCGAAGTGTCAGGCGGCACGACACTGCCGGCGCGCGCTTTCGCGGACCTGGTAGGCACATTGCCAGACGAAGAACTCTTGAAGTTTAGCCTCAAGGCCCGGACCGAAACCACAACCATCAAGCATGGTGCTGGCAAGAAAAAGGGCGGCGAGATCAACCTGCGCGGCATTGTCGCAAACGAGTTTCCGCTGCTGCCCGCTCATGACATCGTGCTCGCCAAGATCAGCGGCGACTTGTTGGCAAAGGTCATCGGAAAAGCAGTTCCGTGTGCTGCGGAAGAGCAATCCCGGCCAATCTTGACCGGCGTGCTGATGCACTTCAAGAAAAGCACTGTCACGCTTGCCGCAAGTGATGGATTCAGACTGGCGGTCGCGCACCTCAAGTTATCCGAGCCAGTGGAAAAAGAGTGCAAGTTCATCGTCCCGGCACGTGTGCTGGCTGAAGTGGCGCGATTGTTGGGCAAAGACCCCACCGTGACCATCAACATCAACGCCAACAAAACATCTATCCAGTTCGTTGGAGAAAGCACCGAAGTCATGAGCCAGCTCATTGACGGCACGTTTCCCGACTACACCCAGATTATGCCCAAGAAGCATGACACGCAAGTAACACTTACCCGCAAGGAACTGCTCAAGAAGGTCAAGGCGGCGCTGGTCTTTGCGCGTGAGAGCGCCAATATCATCAAGCTGAGCGTCGAATCTGATTGGCTCGGCATCTCGGCGGTCAGCGCCGAGACTGGCGACTCTGACGATGGCATCGAGGTTGCGGTTAGCGGCGAGCCGCTTGTCTTTGCCCTGAATGGGCACTACGTATTACAGGTACTAGAGTCCACTGACGCCGAGCGCGTTGTCATTCGCGGCACCACGGCGTCCAGCCCGTTCACTTTCCGAGACGAAGGAGATGACAACGGCGATCTGTTTGTGATCATGCCGATGCACTTGGGAGAGAGGGTTCCTGCTCCGGCAAATGCCGCTGCAAAGAAGGACACCGAGGCAGGTTCTACTGCACCCGCCACCGATGCCGCGGCTGCCGTGCCAGCACACGTTACTGACGTTGCACCCGTTGCAACTCCAGCATAACGAGAGTTCAAGATGAGCGAAAAGCAAGTGAAACGCGCGCGCCGTCGAGCACGCCTGCAAGATTTCAACCCGGAGCCAGCGGTCAAGCTGTCGTTTTGGCGGTGCTTGCGGTTGGCTTGGCGCATCCTGATCGGCAAGTAAGCCCATCACCTAAACAAATGAGGCCAGTCTTTCGAGACTGGCCTTTTTTATTCCGCCGCCGAAGGTAGACGCGGCACACACCTGCATGATTCAATAGTCATACCTTTTCAGGAGATGAGCCATGAGCGAGGAAATCAAAAAGGCTTTTGAGCGATTGCGCCATGCCTACGAGAGTAATGACCTATTCAATCTTTACGAGGCCGCACAACATCTGCGTCAATTACTCGCGGAAGTGGTCGGCGCGGACCTGGCGCGTCAAGACTATGAGACGTACAACGCGGGAGATTGATATGCCACCCAAGTATACCTACCGCGACTTTGTGAATCCCAAGAAAAAGTGTTGGACTCGTGGAACATTTATCGCGTGGACGCAAGATGGCCCCCTCAATGCATGGGGTGCATTCTTTCATCGGCGCGCCTCTGATCTCTGGATACCAGAATACTTACTGACGCCAGAGACACGCAAAATGCTCCCACCAATTCCGCAAGGAGAACATGACTCAGAAACAAGATGAAGCCGAGTGGGTGCTCGCCAACGATCACGCCAGTACCACACTCATATCTCTCGTATACGATCCCACAGACCGCAACATGCTGGTTGCGGCCCTGTGCGCGTTTACGTCCGTGGAAGTTTTCACCGCGCTAAAGGCGCAGTTGGAAAAGAATAACAGCACCGCTTACAGCATGAAAGCCATTCCCAGCGTTGGCGACAAGGTGGTCTTTCTCACCGGCGCAGGCCGCGGCTACTTTACCGACAAGCAACTGTTCGATGATTTTAGGGCGCGCGCCTTTGCTGCCAGTTTCGTCCACAAGGGAGCGGGCGATCCGCGCTTGCGCCCCGGCGCGTCGTTTTACGTCATTCCCTTTGGCAATGACAACCCGGAGGACTTGTTCATCGAACGGTTGATTGCCGCCACTCCCTTGCCCGTGCAACGCGAGTGGAAAAGCTACCTGTTTTCCGCCGGCGGAAAAAAGAAACTCGTGTCCGAGTTGCCCGCCATCGGCATGCCGACCTTCAAGTCAGCGTTCAAGGTCAGCGCGGTCGGCTGGGAGGAAATCGTGACTGATGGCCTGAAGCAAGGTCTAATTCAATTCGTGGAGTAAACAATGACACGGCAATTAATCAAAATCGCACAGATGTCCAAGAGGTTCTCGGATGATGTCCAATTCATTCGGAAACTCGCGTTCATTTTGTTCTACAGTCTTCCGCGCTTTGATGTCAAGGGATTCCTCGCTATCATCGGAATCACCCCCAAGAGCATCGAGAACTTTATGGACTATACATCAGAGCTGATAGAGTAAGGAGCCAATGGCGCGTCAAGAGAGCCAATCCAAACTTCTGTATTACCCCACGTCGCTAGAGGTAATCAGCCTTCTGGCGACGTGGTTTGTCAATCCCCATCCTTCGCGCCTGAGCGACCCGTGTGTGGGCGAGGGCGAGGCCCTGGCCGCCTTCCAGAAGGCAGTCGGCGGGACGTCCGAAACATGGGGTGTGGAATTGTCTTACTCCCGCGTTGAGAAAGCCAAACAGGTCATCGGCACTGTGCTGCCGACTGACTTTTACGGCGTTCGGTGGGCCAAGCGCACAGTCAGTTTTGCCTTGGACAATCCGCCCTATGACTATAGCGGCCTCGTAGATCAACGCGGGCGGCGCATTCGCCACGAGCGGCAATTCATCACACTGATGACTCCGCGCCTGGTTGAGGGCGGGCAGCACGTGATGATCGTGCCGCGCATGATGCTGCGCGACGAAGAACTGGCGCGGCACATCGTCGGTTGGTACGAGCGCGTGCTGGTGTTCGGCTATCCCGATACACATTTCGATCAACTGGTCATCCTGGCCCAGAAGCGAGCTGAGTACCAAGCACCGACCAATGACCGATTGTTGAACCTGATGGCCTGGGGCGATCCGGGTGTGAACCTCACGGAGTTGTGTGAGTGCCCTGGCGACCATCGCCGCTACACCATCCCGCCCGCACCCGAGTTGCATGGCGACTACTTTTCCTACATGCCGTTTGACCACAAGGATCAAGTCAAGCTGACATTGGCTGTTTACCCCAAGATGATTCGTGGCCTGCAAGCAGGCACGTTCGTGCGCCCGGTCGGCTCTGCGATGCACCCGGCCATTCCAGAAAATCGCGGGCATATCTCGATGGAACTCGCCAGCGGCACGCTGGGCACGCTGCTCATCAAGGACGCCAGCGGCAGCCCGTTTCTCACGCGAGGTTCGACCAAGAAAGTAGTCACCACCTCGGTCGAGGTGATGACCAACGACAAGGGAGAACCCACCGGAAACAAGGTCACAGAGATTGAGAAACTGGTGTCGGAGATCGTGTCGCTCTCACCAGACGGCAAGCTCGTTACGATGTCTGATGCCGGTCAGGTCGGCAAGTTCGTCACCGACAACGCCGGTGCGTTGACCGATGCATTGCTCAGGCGCAACACGCCGCTGTACAGCTTCGATCCGTTGCCGGAAGAATGGGATGTCACTCGCGCCATCGGCCTCAAGTATCCGCCGCTGCCAGGTCGAGAAGAGCGCGGCCTGTTCGATGTGCAGGCGCACTTTGCGATTGCCAGCAGGATTGTGCTCAAGAAGCATCATCATGTATTCGTCAACGCGGACATGGGAACGGGAAAGACGATCGTGGACATAGCCGCCTGGGTCTTGATGGACAAGTGGCCCGTCATCATCATGGCTCCCGGCCACATGCTGGAAAAGCATCGGCGCGAGGCCGAGCTGGGCGCAGACGGAATCGTAGCGCGCATCCTCGATACCGGCGCGCGGCCAGTCGTGGACATCCGCGCCAAAGCTCAGCGTGTTGAGGCGCGGTTTGTCGGCACAGAAGTGATAGGCGACCGGCGCAAATGGGTGTTCGAGTCCGGCCCCAAAGCCGCCAGCAGCATCATGAACTATGCGGCTTCGTGCTGGCTCGATCCAAAGCCCGATGACGATGTAGAGGCATGGACCGGCAAGTTGCTGGATGAAGAAACAGCCGCTAAAGCCGCCGAGGAAGATGTAAAGAACGGCAGTAGCGATCATCGCGTCTGGTCGTTCACCTGCCGCGATAGTTCCACCTCCAGCCACTACTACAATGTGGTTGTGCCCGCAATTGAAAGCATCGCGTGGACAGAAGGCACAGGCGATAGCATTGCCAGGTGTCACGCCAAGATCGTCAAGAGTTTCCGCGTCCACGTCGAACCCAAAGCCAAGACCAAGACCTCGGTCGGCCACAACGGGCGACGGCGGCGACTGACTATCGAGTTGCCGTCTGGTTATCGGCCCCAACTCATCACTACACTGAACTCGTTGCGGCTCCAACCGGAAGTGCTGGAACGCCACAGTGATGTCACCGTCGTCGAGTTCAATGACCGCGACCTCTACACCTTGTTCGACTTTGTGGCTGACTACAAGGCTGGCCTGCTTGGTCGCAAGGCCGTCGCTATCACAGGCTTTGACAGCGCCAAGTACGACGCCGGCGCAGTCACGTATGATGGCATCACGCGCAAGCGGTACAAGCTGAACAAGCACAAACCCAAAGGTCAACGGGTAGAGACAGAGTACGAAGAAGTCTGTCCGGTTTGCGGCAAGAAAATCAGCGAGTACAGCCAGGAAGTAGGCTATTGCTGCAATCCGCTTGAGCCGAAACTGGGTCGCAAGAAAATCGTCCACACCAGGTTCGACGGAGAGGGTCACGTCCTCAGAGACGACAAGAAAGAGCCTGTTTCCAAGACGGTGAACGGCAAACCGCAAATCTGTGGCGCACCGTTGTACAACTTCAACCGCTGGCGGCGCGTGGGTGTCGCTCGCTTGGTGCGCGATCAGTTCAAGGGCTTTTTCAAGGTCTATGTAGCTGATGAGGTGCATAAAGCCCAGGCTGGGAGCACTGATATCGGCGCCGCTGATGGACGTCTCATCACTGGCACCAAATACAGCATCGCTCTGACCGGCACGCTGTTCGGTGGCATTGCCTCATCGCTGTTCTATCTCACCTACCGGCGCGTCAAAGCCGTGCGCCGTCTCTATCGCTACGACGACGTATCCAAGTGGATCGACCACTATGGCGCGGTCAAACGCACATGGTTCGAGTCCGATAGCCCCGGCCAGCGTGGGCGGGCGACCAACATCGAGCGAGATCGTGTCAACACGAAGGAGTTGCCACGCATCCATCCTGGCATCATCAACCATCTGTTACCCCAAACGCTCTTTGCCAAGATCACTGACCTGGGCTACGAGCTGCCGCCGCTGTACGAGGACATCATTCGCGTGCCCATGAGCAAGGAACAGACAAAAGCCTACACGCTGATTGGTGAAAGCATCAGGGATTATGCAAGTCGGCAGGCTGCGCAGAATAAGGATTTCAGATGGTTCTCCATCTGGTTCTTGTTCATGCTCCGCTGGCCGAACGCGGCGTTTCGGCCTGATAAGTATGCGCTCAGAGGATATGATGGATTCGACACGCCCGGCATCGTAGATGGCGACAACCCGAAAGACCTGTTGCCTAAAGAGAAAATGCTGATCGAGCATGTGAAGCGCAGCATGGCCGATGGGCGCAAGACTCTGGTGTTCGTCGAGGAAACCAGCGAGCGCGACATCCGGCCTCGCCTCAAGGTTGTGCTGGAAGCCAACATCTCCGGTTGTAACGCGCAGGTCATGTCATCCTCAATGGCTCCGGCCAGACGCGAGGCGTGGATTCGCCAGAACGCTGCAGCGATGAACGTCTTGCTCGTAAATCCCAAGCTGGTTGAAACCGGCCTCGACCTGGTGATGTTTTCAGACATAATCTTTTATGAACTGACGTATAGCCTCTACACGCTCTGGCAAGCCATGCGGCGTGTGTGGCGGCTAGGCCAGGCCAATGCCGTGACGACCGCTTTCCTCGTCTACTCCGGCACGACCGAAGAAGCAGGCTTGGAGTGGATGGGCAGCAAGATGAAGGCTGGCATGATCTTGTACGGCGACAATGCCGCTGGCGCACTGGTCGAAGAAACCGAAGAGACTGACGAAGATTTCCGGCGCGAGATGATCAAGAAGGCTATCGCCGGAAAGGTGGACGCGACGGTCGGCGAGCGTGTCAAGAAACTCGACAAAGTGTTTGGCGGCGCAAACCGTCCAGATGTCGTCAAGCTTGTGGTTGGAAACAGACCTACTGCGCCTGCGCCTACGGAAACAGATGTCTTGTCCGTCATCGTTCCGACGATGGTCATGCCGCATAGCAGCAGCAACTTGCTTGACCTGATCGAGCGAGCGCGTGAAGGAACGTTGTTGGTGGGCAAGCGCGGCGCAAAGCCCAAAGCCGCCGCGCCGCCGCCCGACAATCAACTTTCGTTGTTCTAGCAAGTAACATGAGTCATCCCGAACTTAACCTCAGCCGGGCCAAGACAGGCGGAGGATGAGCGATCCAGAGGTTACTCAAAGCTAAACGGAGTCGGTACAGTGGAGCGGAGCAAGTACGGCTCCGCTTTCCTGTTCGGTGACACCAGTGGGAGAGGAGCCACTCCCGGAGTGGTTCGAGCAGGGGACGCACAAGGGAGAGTAAGAAAGCGTAGGCCAAAGCGGCGATGAGCAAGAACTTGCAACGGTCGTTCCACTGCCACAGGC
>Ga0315268_10009331_pt1 | contig 10191 bp, 6 predicted proteins | sample C1_top_MG_FD_204535 | JGI IMG/M metagenome (GOLD analysis project Ga0315268, IMG submission 204535) | Sediment microbial communities from Yellowstone Lake, YNP, Wyoming, USA - C1_top | ecosystem: Environmental > Aquatic > Freshwater > Lake > Sediment | place: USA: Wyoming | collected 2017-08-01 | reverse complement strand
CGCGGGCGAGACGTTCTGGCGAAGCAGCAGCGCCAAAGACATCACTGCGTTGTATCCCTGCAAGAAGGGCTGCTGGTCAATCCCAAACAGCGTCGAGCCATCTTCGATGTGGCTGACGATCTCAGGGCTGAGGTCAAAGGTACCGTGCTTCACGTCACCTGCCTTCTTGCCGGAGGCCTTGAGCCAGGCATAGAAGGGATTCGCGCCGTTGGGCCCCAAGGTCAGGAAGGCATCCACATCGGGATTGGCTGTGGCATAGTCCGAAATCGTCGTCTGCGACTGCGCCGGATCATCGGTGATGCCCAGCACAGCGGCTTTCAAGTTCTTGGAAGCGAAGGCATCCACAAAGCCCTTGCAGCGCAGGTCGAGGCCGGCGTGACCAACCTGCTGGTTGATGCAGACGCCTTTCTTGCCGCCTGCCGCGATCATCCGCAAGCCGCCCAGGTAGCCGCCCTGATACTCATCTTGGCCAATGTAGGTCAGGTAAGGGATGCCGTCCTTGTCCGGCCCATTGCCGGCGTTGTAGGCGACGACGGGGATGCCGGCCTTGAGCGCACGGTTGATCGGGTCCTTGAAGAGTTTGGCGTCGGTGACGGTCAGGCCGATGCCATCGGGCTTGGCGGCCGTCGCCTGGTCAATCAAGCTCGCCGTCTTTTCCAGATCGAACTTGTCCGGACCAAGAACCGTAACCTCGATGTTCATTTGCTTGGCTGCGGTATCGATGCCCTTTTGAACCACACACCAGAAGGAATCCCATGCGCACAACGCATGTTGAACCATGACGAGCTTGAGCTTCTTGGTCGGATCGGGTTTCTTGCCGACATTGTTTTTGTCTACAAAGCCCGGCCCGGTGCCGGTCACTGGCAGCGCAGGAGAAATTCCATAGCGGCCGTACATCACCAGCATTTCTACCGCGCCGTAACCTTGCAGATACGGCTGCTGGTCGATGCCGAACAGCGTCAAGCCGTCTTGGATGTGGCTGACGATCTCGGGGCTGAGGTCGAAGGTGCCATGTATCACGGCGCCCGCCTTCTTGCCGGAGGCCTTAAGCCAGGCATAGAAGGGATTCGCGCCGTTCGGCCCCAAGGTCAGGAAGGCATCCACATCGGGATTGGCCGTGGCATAGTCCGAAATCGTCGTCTGCGACTGCGCCGGATCATCGGTGATACCCAGCACGGCGGCTTTCAAGTTCTTGGAGGCAAAGGCGTCCACAAAGCCCTTGCAGCGTGCGTCCAAGCCAGCATGACCAACCTGCTGGTTGATGCAGACGCCTTTCTTGCCGCCGGCCGCGATCATCCGCAAGCCGCCCAGGTAGCCGCCTTGATACTCGTCCTGACCCAGGTAGGTCAGGTAAGCGATGCCATCCTTGTCCGGCCCCGAACCAGCATTGTAGGCGACGACGGGGATACCGGCCTTGAGCGCACGGTTGATCGGGTCCTTGAAGAGCTTGGGATCGGTGACGGTCAGGCCGATGCCATCAGGTTTGCTGGCGGTCGCCTGGTCAATCAAGCTCGCCGTCTTTTCCAGATCGAACTTGTCCGGACCCAGGATGGTCACGTCAACGCCCATGTCCTTTGCAGCATCTTTGATGCCTTGCTCAACGGTGCACCAGAAGGAATCCCACGCGCACAACGCATGTTGAACCATGACGAGCTTGAGTTTCTTGTTTGGATCAACGGCCGGCGCGGCCGCGGTAGGGGCCGCCGTCGGCGCAGGCGCCTTAGTCGGCGCCACGGTTGGCGGGACAGCGGTAGGTTGAGGCGCTTGAGTTGGCGCCGTGGTCGGAGGCGCTGACGTCGGTGGCGCCGCCGGCGGCGGGGTTGCGGCCGGCGCACAGGCATTCAGCATCAGTGCGAACACAACTACGAGCATTGCAGACCGAACAATCCTCTTCATTTTTTTCCTCTCCTGTTGGAATGAAAAACGGGGTCAATTTGTGATGAACCAGCTCAAGAGACTTGGCAATAGACTCGAATAACGCCTCCTTTCTGCGCGCACGTCTGCGCGCAAGCGTTTATTTTTGTCCACTCAGATACGTATTGCTGATCACCGCGATGATCAAGATCAGACCAGTTACGGCCTGAAAGATCTCGATCGGGAGATGCATCAATACCAGCCCCTGCTCCAGCATTTGTATCAGTAACATTCCCACGCACGCGCCAAAGACACTGCCATAGCCGCCGTTAAGCCGCACGCCGCCGATCACGCAGGCGGCCACCGCAATAAGCTCCATGCCGACGCCGCGTAATGGGTCAACGCTGAGGCGATAAGCAAGCTGCATGACACTCGCAAAACCTGTAAGGAGTCCGGCCAAGACAAAACAACTGATCTTCACCCATTTGATCGGCACGCCTTGTGATAGTGCTGCTCCCGGATTCCCGCCCGTGGCAAAGACCCAATTGCCGTAACGTGTGCGTCTCAGGATCACTTGCATCACCAGCGCGATCAGGATGAACCAAAATATCGAGACGCGCAGAGTGCTGGATGGATTAAAGAGCTGATTGATTGAGTCGAGTGGTGCGTTGAGAATCCCAAACAGTGCAGGGGGCGCTCCGGTATAGGTCGCAAAGGTTCCACTGCCAATCGCGCGGGCGATGCCACGATAGGCCAGCATCGTCCCCAAAGTGGCAATGAATGACGGTATCCCGGTCCTGGTCACGATCAGGCCATTCATCAGTCCAAAGCCCGCGCTGACGAGGAGCGCCATCAACATGGACAGGATCGGATTGAGCCCGGCCTTGAGCGCCAATACAAACACATAACTCGCCACCGCAAAGTTCGAGCCAACGGACAGATCAAATTCGCCGGCAATCATGAGCATAGAAACGCCGATAACCACAATACCGGTGATGCTGGCAAAGGTCAGGATATTGGCAAGGGAGATGGGTGTCAAGAAATTGCTCGCCGCGATGGAAAAGAAGGTAAAGAGCGCCAGCAAGCTGACGAAGGCAACCGCTTCCGGAATGTCGGCAAACCGGTAACGTAGCCGGGGCAAAAAAGTTGCTCGCGATTCCATGAATGTGCCTCTCTGCTCTCACCTCGGGGTGGGTGGCGGAGCGCTCGAAGCCCTTATTAGTATTTCGCCGCGCATCGTGATAACGTTGGGCCGATCTCGGTCCTCTTTCCGTGTTCCTGCGCTCGGCAATCGCAGCATCACCCGCGCGGCTTTTTGTCCAAAGACTGGCCTAATTCGGATACACCTTGATCTTGCCATCCGCCCGCGAACCAGACTAGGCGATAGCGGCCACGACCTGGTCGAGGTTGTAGCGGGCCATGATGAGAACTCAATTGAGGGTCGGGTCGCGTGGCAGCCCCGACGATTCACGCACGATGAGTTGCCCCTGAACGACGATGTCCGAGACTTGCGCCTCGGCTGGGCTTGGAGCTGCCATCAAGGCCAGGAGCATCTGCATGGCCTGTTGCCCCATCTCAAATTTGGGCTGGGCAATCGTAGTCAAGGGAGGGTATACACACGCAGCGAATGGAATGTCGTCAAAGCCGACGACCGCCAAGTCACGCGGGACGGACAGCCCGGCCTCTCGCGCCGCGCTCAGCAGACCAACCGCCGTCATATCGTTGTAACAGAACACTGCCGTTGGGAGCTCGGGCCGCGCTCGAAGAAATGTCACGGCTTGTTCCCCGCTTTGCGCTCGCCCTGTTCCGGGCACAACCAGCTTGGGATCGGGGGCGATGCCGGCATCAACTAACGCTTGCTGGTACCCGGCTAATCTGCCCATGCTGGAACTGGTACCTGCCGGACCGCCCACGTAGGCGATGCGGCGATGACCTCGTTCGATCAGGTGCCGAGTCGCCAGTCGCCCACCGTGCTGATTATCCACCGACACGGAATACACATAGTGACCGCTTTCCTCGCTGTGATTGTTGAGCAACACTACGGGGACGCCAACTCGTTCCAAATGCTGCTGGTAGAGTGCGCCCACACGGGATGAGGTGACGATGATGCCATCCACACGCTTGGATCGCAGCATTCTTACCGCCGCCAGTTCGCGCTCCGGGTCAGAATTCGAACTCGCCAGAATCACGGTATAGCCGTTTTCGTAAGCGGTGCTCTCAATACCTTGTATGACTTCGGCAATGAACGGATCGACAATGGTTGTGACGACGACGCCGACCGTGCAAGTTTCGCCCATGACGAGGCTGCGTGCCCAGGCATCCGGGGAATAGCCCATTTCCAGGGCGATACGCTGGATACGTTCTCTGGTCTCTGGCTTGACCACGGGGTTCTCGCGCAGCGCCCTGGAGACGGTCGAGTGGGAAACGCCCGCAGCCTTGGCAATGTCTTTGATAGAAACCCTGGTGGTGTGGTTTTGCATCTTGCAAACGTGTGTACCCGCGGTTCAGTGGGTTGATCCAGCGATTGCAAACGTGTGCGGGCAGAGTATACATTACATTTTGAGTGCTGTCAATAGTTTTTTGCAGTAATGCGCGATTTGTACTAGAATGAGGCTTGCCTCCTCAGGTGAATGGATGAACGACATTCTAATCATGCTTCCCCAACCTCCGGTGGGCAGCGGGCGTATTCTGTGGCGCTGCCTGACCTATCTTCGCCCTTATTGGCATCTGACAGCCGGCGCGTACCTGGCGTTGCTGGGTATCAATGTGCTGGCGCTGGCCATTCCCCAATTCATCCGCTGGATGGTGGATCGAGGCATCGGCGGGCAAGATGCCAGCTTGCTGAGATGGTCGGTGCTGGCCCTTCTGGGACTGACGGTGCTCAAAGGTGGGCTGACTTTTTTGCAAGGCAAGTGGACCGAGGCCGCTTCTCAGAGTGTGGCTTACGATCTGCGCAATGCTATCCATCGCAAGCTTGCGGCTCTCTCTTTTTCCTATCACGACCGCACCGAGACCGGGCAGTTGCTCTCTCGCGCAGTGCAGGACGTGGAGCGCATCCGGTTTGTGACGGGGCGCGCCTTTTTGCGGTTGACCGATGGCACGGTGCTCCTGGTGGGCACTGCCGCGATGTTGTCTTGGATGAACCCTCGCCTGGCGCTGCTGGCTCTTTCGACGATGCCACTGCTTGGCTGGCGAGCGTTTCACTTTGGCCGGCGACTCCGCCCACTCTCACTGGCGATTCAACAGCAGTTGGCCGTGCTGACCACGCGGCTGGAACAAAACCTGCGCGGCGCACGCGTCGTCAAGGCGTTTGCTCAGGAAGGAGCCGAGATCGCGCGCTTTGACTGCGAGAACGACCACTGGTTTGATCTTTCCGCTCACGCCGCTCGACTACAAGCCTTTAATGAGCCGCTGATTGATTTGATTGCGAACGCTAGTGTGGTCGTCATCATCTGGTATGGCGGCCTCTTGGTCATGCGCGGCCAGTTGACGCTCGGAGAGTTAGTGGCGTTTTCCACTTACCTGGCCCAACTGGTTCAGCCAGTCAGGCGATTGGGTACCATCATTCCTGCTCTTGCTCTGGCCGCCGCCGCAGGTGAGCGCGTATTTGAAATTCTCGATGTCGAGTCGGAAGTGCAGGACGCGCCGGACGCAACGCCGCTGCTGCCCGTGCACGGTCATGTGCGCTTTGAGCATGTCTTCTTTGCCTACTTTTGCCGCCATCGCGTACTCACCGACATCACGTTCGAGGCGCAGCCCGGCCAGGTCATCGCGCTGCTGGGCACGACAGGGTCCGGCAAGTCCACCGTCATCAACCTGATTCCGCGCTTTTACGATCCGACGAGCGGGCGCATCACGATTGACGGTCACGACATCCGCCAGGTGTCGCTCACTTCTCTGCGAGATCAGATCGGCATCGTCCTGCAAGAGACGACATTGTTCGCCGCCACCGTCCGAGAGAACATCGCTTTTGGTCGTCCCGGCGCGAGCGAACAAGACATCGTCGAAGCGGCCCGCGCTGCTCAGGCCCATGAGTTTATCATTCAAATGCCGAACGGATACGACACACTTGTGGGCGAGCGAGGCCTCACGCTCTCCGGTGGGCAACGCCAGCGCATTGCCATTGCCCGCGCGCTGCTCAAAGACCCGCGCATCCTGATCCTCGACGATGCAACATCCAGTGTGGATACGGAGACCGAGCAGTTGATTCAGGCGGCGCTGGAACGGTTGATGCGGGGGCGCACATCCTTCGTCATCGCGCAACGCCTGAGCACGCTGCGCATGGCCGACTTGATCCTGGTGCTCGAAAAGGGACGCATTGCCACTCGCGGCACTCACGATGAACTGTTGCGTACCTCGGGATTGTACGCCGAGATTTATCACCGCCAGTTGCGGCCACAGGAGAAATAGACCCGAAGGGTTTTCCAAACCCTTCGGGTCTCAAGCCATGAGTATCTCAATCGGCTCTGCCGGCGCTGGCATTGGCCCGCGCTCTGCGATGGAAAGTTTTGGCCAAGACGCGGAAGGGCGCGCCTTGGACCGGCGTGTCATCATCCGGCTGCTGGCGTATCTGCGTCCTCACTGGCGACGCATGGCGGCTGCCTTTGCGCTCATGTTGATCGCATCGGCGTTGACGCTGGCGGCTCCATATCTCATCAAGGTCGCGATTGACCAGTACATCGCTCGGGGCGACGCAATCGGCCTGACGCGCATTGGCTTACTGATCGCAGGCGCATTTGTCGGCCTCTATCTGACCTCGTCGATCCAGCAGTATCAACTTTCGTGGGTAGGACAACAGGTGCTGGCGACGATGCGCGCGCAATTGTTCCGGCACCTGCAAGCGTTGCCGTTGGGTTATCACGATACGCACATCGTCGGCGTGACCCTCTCGCGCGTCATCAACGACGTGGCCGTGATCAACGAATTGCTCGCGGAGGGACTGGTCACGCTGGTGGGCGACACGGTGGTGCTGGCGGGCATCATTGCGGTGATGCTTTCGATGAGCTGGCGGCTGGCCTTGCTGGTGTTCAGCGTGCTGCCGTTGATGCTGCTGGCGACGTGGCTGTTTGCTCAGCGTGCCCAGGTGGCCTTCCGCCAGACCCGCGCCCGGATCGCGGCAGTCGTGGGCGGGCTGGCCGAAGACATCTGCGGGGTGCGCGTGATCCAGGCGTTTGCCCAGGAGGACGCATCGCAAGAACGCTTTGACCAAGTGAACCGTTTGAACCGTGACGCCAACATAGCCGCCATGTACCTCTCGTTCGTCTTTCTGCCCACCGTCGAGTTCCTGGGCATGTTGGCGACCGGCATCGTGTTGTGGTTTGGCGGCATGTCCGTCGCGCGCGGCGAGCTGACCCTGGGAGTGGTGGTGGCGTTCCTGGCTTACGTCACTCGCTTCTTTCAACCGATCCAAGAATTGAGCCAGCTCTATACCACGCTGCAGGCGGCGATGGCCGGCGGCGAGCGCGTGTTGGATCTGCTCGACACGCGACCCGAGGTAACAGATTGTCCCGCCGCCATCGAGATGCCAACCATCGCCGGGCGAGTGGAATTGCGCCACGTCTCCTTCTCGTACCGGGGTGACACGCGCGTGTTGCACGACGTAAACCTCGTCGTCGAGCCGGGGCAGATGGTGGCGCTGGTCGGCCCGACCGGCGCGGGCAAAACATCCATCGCCAATCTCGTCGCCCGCTTATATGATGTGACACACGGCGCGGTCCTGATTGATGGGATAGATGTGCGACAGGTCAAGCAACAATCCCTGCGGCGGCAGACTGGCATTGTGCCGCAAGAGCCTTTCCTCTTTTCCGGCACGATCGCCGATAACATCCGCTTTGGTCGCCCCGATGCGCCACAGAGCGCCATCGAGGAGGCGGGATGCCTGGCAAACGCCCATGAGTTCATCATCGCATTGCCAGACAAGTACGATACGGAAATCCTGGAAGGCGGCGTCAACCTCTCCATTGGCCAGCGGCAACTTGTCTGCATCGCGCGCGCGGTGCTAGCCGATCCGCGCATCCTCATCTTGGACGAAGCCACCGCCAGCGTGGATACGATGACCGAGGCGCTGATCCAGGATGCGTTGCAGCGATTGCTGAGCAAGCGCACCGCCATCGTCATCGCTCACCGGTTGAGCACCATTCGCAGCGCCGACCTCATCTGCGTGGTGAACGATGGCCGCATTGTGGAGCGCGGGCGTCACGACGAGTTGCTTGCCTTGGGCGGGCTGTACCGCGATCTCTACGAGCGACAATTCGTAGACGCGGCGTCAGCGCAAGCGCAGCTGACCTAACCCCTGCCCCCTTCCCTCGCAGGGAAGGGGGAACGATCACATTCTAGCGATCAACGCTTCGGCCTCATCTAGCGCGCCGCGCCAGGGGCCAGGCTTTTCTTGCTTCAAGGTTGTGATCGCGGCCGCCCATTTACACGCTACATCGAGCGACGAGGTCAATCGCTTGCCGACGAAAGTGGAAAAGCAGGTGTCGCCTCGCCCAGTTCGACCGGCGAGCGAGCGCGGCGTGAAGGGAGCCTCGAAGAAGCGGCCTTGCGCATAAACCGACACGCCCGAAGATTGAGTGATGACAATTTCGCGCGGGCCGCAGTCTGCCAACTGACGCGCCGCCTCTTGCAAATCGGTTTGGCCGGTCAGCAGTTCCGCTTCGGCGCGATCCACCTTGAGAAAGGTTACGTGCGCCAGCCCCTCGCGCAGATCGGGCCAATGGCGAAACACCAAGTCATCTCCTACACGAACGCGGACAAAGCCTTGTACATCTAATCCCACCGGCCCGCGCGCAGCCAATTGTTTGAGCAGGGGCAAATCCACTTCGCCCGCGATGATGGACGCGATCAAAAACACCTTGGCCGACACATCGGGAATCTCCTCAGGCCGAAACGCGCCGGCAAAGCCGAGCGGTTTGCAGGTGCGTCGCTCCATGTCCGCTGAGTCGTAAACGTTCTCGATGCCCGACGTCTGCGGCGCTGGCGTAGCGTAGACCTGCACGCCCTCTTGCCTTAATTCTTCGAGGCGATAAAAATCGTCGGGATGCAGCCGGGTCACGACAGCCACTTGCACGCCGATGCGCTGCAGTGCCACACTCCCAAAGTAGACGCCGCCACCTGAGACTAATTCGCCTCGCCCGTCAACCACATTTCGATCTCGAGCAAAGTGGCCGATCATGACGATGTCATAGTCGGTTTGTGTTGCCATGTTTAATATCTCCCGTTGAGTCCGGATAGTGCCCGGATAGGTGTCGCAAATTGTATCACTATCTTAAATTTTACGACAATTTGCAATTTATATTGCATTTATGAATGATTTGTTGTATAATCTTGCATAATTCGGTGGCCGTCAGTAATGAACACGTTTGCAATCGGTTCAAATCGTGGAAAAGGAGCCCGATGGAACAGGAACTGGACGGTTTCCGGCGCAGGTTAGAACAGCACCTGCCAGGTCTCTCCAAAAGTCAGCAGCACATCGCCAACTATTTGCTGACCAGTTACGACGAGGCCGCCTTTCTCTCTGCAGCTGACCTGGCGCGACGCCTGCAAGTGAGCGAAGCCACGGTCGTCCGCTTTGCCAAGGCCATCGGCTTTGATGGCTTCCCCGAACTAAAACGATGTCTCCAGGAATTGTATCGCGGCCAGGTCACACCAGCCGCTCGTCTCCAACACAAACTGGCCGAACTAGCGAGCAGTCAGGGCGATGTCTTGACCAAGGTCATTGACATGGAAGTGCAATACCTCACGGAGGCAGCCCACAGCATCGCGCCGGCCGACTTTGACCGCGCGGTGGAAATTCTGCTCAATGCCCGCAGAATCTTTATTAGCGGCGGCGGGCCATCCGCCATCCTTTCCGAATTGTTGGAGCTGCGGCTGCGGCGTCTGGGCATCTTTGCCATCAGCATGACCGAGTCAGGACGAGACCTTATCGAAAAGCTCCAGTTGCTAGAGCGCGAGGATGCCGTCGTCGCCACCGGCTTTCACCACCTGAACAGCGAACTGGTGGCTGTGGTGGAACATGCGCACGCCGTGGGCAGTCGCACCATCTTGCTCACCGATACGCTGGGAGCGGCGTTTCGCGACAAGGTGGACGTTGTCCTGGCAGCGCGGCGCGGCCCCGTCTCCACCTTTCACTCGTTGACGGTGCCCATGGCCATTACGAACGCTCTCATCCTGGCTGTTGCGATGGCCCGGCCGGAGGAGAGCCTGGCCGCGCTGGATCGGATGCAGCGGTTGCGCGCATCCTACGGTTTTGATCTTCCCAGTAAGCTGTCTTCGTAACAAGCTACCGTAGGTCACACTTCAAGCGTAACTTACAGGACGCTTATCTAGACCGTATTA
>Ga0315268_10009330_pt1 | contig 10191 bp, 8 predicted proteins | sample C1_top_MG_FD_204535 | JGI IMG/M metagenome (GOLD analysis project Ga0315268, IMG submission 204535) | Sediment microbial communities from Yellowstone Lake, YNP, Wyoming, USA - C1_top | ecosystem: Environmental > Aquatic > Freshwater > Lake > Sediment | place: USA: Wyoming | collected 2017-08-01 | reverse complement strand
AGCCGGCTAAGCTCCGCGAACACCTCGGCGATCTGCCCATCATGAGACTCGACTTTGTTCTCCAAGTCGTCGATCTTTCGCGTCAGTTCCCCATGAGTCAGGGCCAAGCGGCGCAGGCGAATAAAAATCTGGATGATCCGAATGTTGAGACGAACGGCGCGCCTGCTTCGCAGGACGCTCGAAAGCATGGCGACGCCATATTCAGTGAAAGCCATCGGCATGACGACGGAGTGCTTGAGCGACGCGAACCGATCACACATTGTGATCAGTTCCTTGGTTTCGGCCGCCTTCAGACGAAACATGAAGCCCTCGGGGAATCTCTCACGATTCCTCTTCACGGCTTGATTGAGGGCAAAGGTCGGCGTCTGGTAAAGTTCAGCCAGATCCCGGTCCAGCATGACGCGCTGGCCTCGGATGAAAAAGATTCGTTTTTCGATCGCTTCGATTCGGATTAGATCGGACATGGCCACTATATATACGATTCAGACCCCCGAAATGTTCCGCGGAAACGGCATCCCCTCATGAGCGCGCCGTTGCTTCTCGTCGTCGCCGGCGATCCCTCCGGGGACCTGCACGCCGCCAACCTGATCAAGGCGCTCAAGCGCCTCGAGCCGGGGACGCGCGTCGCGGCCGTCGGCGGGCCGCTGTGCCGCGCCGCCGCCGACGAGTTCCTGGAGGACCTGGCCTCGCGCGGCGTGACCGGTTTCTGGGAGCCGCTGCTCAAAGTCCCGTTCCTGCTCGGCCTGAGGTCGAGGCTGCAGGCGTTCCTGCGCGAGCGCCGCCCGGACGCTTTGGTCTGCGTCGACTACTACGGCTTCAATCGCCGCGTCTTGTCTCTGGCCAAGGCCGCCGGCGTGCCCGCCTTCTACTTCGTGAGCCCCCAGGTGTGGGCCAGCCGCCCCGGGCGCATCCAGGTCCTGAAGCGCCTCGTGCGCAAGATGCTGGTCATCTTCCCCTTTGAAGAGACGCTGTACCGCGACGCGGGCGTGCCCGCCGAGTTCGTCGGCCATCCTCTTCTCGATTTGATCCCGGAACCGAAAGAAAAAACGGCGGCGAACTCGACGTCGCCGGTCGTCGGGCTCCTTCCGGGAAGCCGCAACTCCGAGCTCAAACGGCACATACCGGTCTTCTACGAGGCGTATCGTCTTCTGCGCCAAAAACACCCGGGCCTGCGCGGGCTTCTCTTCGCTTCGGCGAATCAAAGCGACGTGGCTTACGGTGAACTCCCCGCTGGAGTGGAGCTCGTGCGCGAGCAGGATTACTCACGTCGCGCCGGTTTGGATTTGGCGCTGTGCTCGTCGGGCACGGCGACTTTGGAGAACGCGCTGCTGGGCGTGCCGATGGTCGTGATCTACAAGCTCTCCTGGCCGACCTACGCGATCGCGCGCGCGCTGGTCAAGGTCAAGCACATCGCCATGGCCAACCTGCTGGCCGGCCGGGGCGTGGTGCCGGAGCTGATCCAGCGCGACGCCACGCCGCGGCGCGCCGCGGCCGAGGCCGCGCGCTTCCTCGACGACGCGGCCTACGCCGCGGCGACGCGCGCCGCGCTGCTGGCGGTGCGCCGCTCGCTGGGAACGCCGGGAGCGGCCGACCGCGCGGCCCGAAGCCTTCTCGCCGGGATCGCGGCGGAGGCCCGCGCATGAGCGCGTCGAACCGCTTCGGACGCTACCTGCGGCCGTACCTGGGCCGCTTCGCCTGGGCGTGCCTGGCCATGATCCTGGTCTCGGCCTTCAACGGCCTGGTCGTCCTGCTCTTGAAGCCGATCGTGGACCGCATCTTCATCGCCAAGGACACGGACATGCTGCGGCTGGTGGTCATCGGCGTGCCGCTGCTGGTGATCCTGAAGTCGATCGCGTCCTACGCGCAGAACTACCTGATGAGCTGGATCGGGCAGAAGGTGACCCAGCAGATCCGCGAGGACCTGTTCCGCCATCTCCACGCGCTGCCGCTCGAGTTCTACTCCGGCCGCAAGGGCGCCGACGTGCTCTCGCGCGTCAACGGCGACCTGACCTTGGTGCAGGCCGCGCTGACCACTTTGCCCGTCTACGCCATCCGCGACTCGCTGACGTTGATCTTCCTGACCGGCGCGATGCTCCGCCTGGACTGGCGCTTCGCGGGCCTGGCCCTGCTGGGCTCGCCGCTGTCGCTGGCCGTGCTGTACGTGCTGTCGCGCAAGATGCGCGAGGCCAGCCGCCAGGCGCAGATCGCCGTCGACCGTCTGCACCACCGCTTCCAGGAGAGCGTGCAGGGCATGCTCGTCATCAAGGCCTACAACTACGAGCCCGGCGCGACCGAAAAATTCCAAGAGGAGAACGAGGCCTTCTTCCAGCCGATGATGCGCTACCTGCGCGCGACCGCGCTGATGACCCCGCTGATGGAGATCGGCGCGGCGGTGATCGTGGCGGCGATCATCTACTACGGCGGGAGCGAGGTGATGCTCGGCCACATGACGCCCGGCGCCTTCTTCGCGTTTCTGGGCGGAATGATCGCGGCCTACGCGCCCATCAAGAACCTGGCGCGCACCAACGCGGACCTCCAGCGCGCCTGGACCGGCGTCGAGCGGCTGTTCCATCTGCTCGACGAGAAGGCGGCCGCGCCGAAGCGCCGCAAGCCGGAGTTCCCGGGCCTGAGGACGGCGATCCGTCTCGAAGGCGTCGGCTTCCGCTACCCGGGCGCGCGCGCCTGGGCGCTGCGCGGGCTGGACCTCGAGATCGCGAAAGGCTCGCGCCTGGCGCTGGTGGGCCCCAGCGGCTGCGGCAAGTCCACGCTCGCGCGCCTGCTGCTGCGCCTGCACGATCCGGCCGAGGGACGCATGCTCCTGGACGGCGCCGACGCGCGCGGCTTCGACGCCGCGTCGATCCGCGCCCGGGCCGGGCTGGTCACCTCCGAGTCCTCGCTGTTCAACGACACCGTGTTCCAGAACGTCGCGCTCGGCCGCGACGTGACGACCTTGTCCGAGGTGGAGCGCGCGTGCCGGGCCGTCGGCGCCGCCGGCTTCATCGAGGCCCTGCCCGAGGGCTACCAGACCCTGCTGGGCGAGTGGGGCTTCTCGCTGTCGGCCGGCCAGCGGCAGAAGATCGCGCTCGCGCGCGTGCTGCTGCGCGACCCGGAGCTGGTCGTGCTCGACGAGGCGACGGCGCACCTCGACGGCCCCGCCGAGAAGGAGGTCCTGGCCGCGCTGGAGCGCGTCCTGGCCGGCCGCACCGTCGTCACGATCGCGCACCAGCTGCGCCCCGTGATCCAGGCGGACCGCATCGCCGTGCTGAGCGCGGGCGCGGTCGTCGAGACCGGCACCCACGCCGAGCTGATGTCCGCCGGCGGTCTCTACCGGCGCCTGTTCGACCTGGAGTCCGCGGCGCGTCCCGCGGCGGAGACGCCATGACCGAGTTGAAGGATCTCGTCGCGAAATTCGCCGCGTACTCCCCGCACGTGGACCCCACGGCGCTGGAGCTGGCCTGGGACTTCGCCGAGAAGGCCCACGCCAACCAGGCGCGGGCCTCGGGCGACCACTACCTGACGCACTGCGTCGCGGTCGCCGACTCGCTGATCGAATGGCGCATGGACCTGCCCACGGTGTGCGCGGGGCTGCTGCACGACACGATCGAGGACACCCCGACGACCGAGGCCCAGCTGCGCGCGGAGTTCGGCGCGGAGATCGCGATGCTGGTCATGGGCGTGACCAAGCTCGACGCGCTGAAGTTCGAGTCGCGCGACGAGGCCCAGGCCGAGAACTGGCGCAAGATGCTGCTGGCCACCGCGCAGGACATCCGCGTCATCGTCGTGAAGCTGGCCGATCGCCTGCACAACATGAAGACGCTGAACTTCCTCAAGCGCGAGAAGCAGGAGCGCATCGCCGCCGAGACGATGGCGCTGTACGCCCCGCTCGCCCACCGCCTGGGCATGTTCAAGCTCAAGAGCGAGCTCGAGGACCTGTCCTTCTCGTACCTGCACCCGGACGAGCACGCCGAGCTGGCGGCGAAGGTCGGCGCCCAGCTCGCGCAAAGCGAGAAGCAGCTGGCCTCCGCGCGCGCGGCCATCGAGAAGGTCGTGTCCTCCGCGGGCATCCCCTGCCGCATCCTGGCCCGCACCAAGACGCTGTGGTCCACCTACAAGAAGATGGAGCGCCAGGAAAAGCCCTTCGAGGATATCCAGGACGCGCTCGGCATCCGCCTGATCACCGACACCGTGGCCAACTGCTACGCGCTGCTGGGCATCGTGCACACCCACTTCAAGCCGGTCGCCGGCTCCTTCACCGACTACATCTCCACGCCGAAGCTGAACCTCTACCGCTCCCTGCACACCACGATCATGAGCCCCACCGGGGAGCTCGTCGAGATCCAGATCCGCACCGAGGAGATGCACCGCTCCTCCGAGTACGGCATCGCCGCGCACTGGCGCTACAAGCACGGCGAATCGGCCAAGGACGCGCACATGGAGGAGAAGCTCAACTGGCTGCGCCAGTGGATCGAGTGGCTCCAGGACCTGAACAGCCCGCGCGAGTTCCTGGACAGCCTGAAGACGGACCTGGAGTTCAACCAGGTCTTCGTGTTCACCCCCGCCGGCGAGGTGAAGGTCCTGCCCGCGGGCGCGACGCCCCTCGACTTCGCCTTCGCCGTGCACACCGAGATCGGCTTCTCCTGCGTGGGGGCGATGGTCAACAACAAGATGGTGCGGCTCGACCACACGCTGAAGTCCGGCGACATCTGCCGGATCAACACCAAGAAAGGGTCGACCCCGAAGAAGGACTGGCTCAACCTGGTCCGCACCGCCCGCGCGCGCTCGAAGATCCGCCACTACCTCCGCGAGCAGGGGATCGTCGAGTGACGCGCGCGCTCGCTTTGGCCGTCCTGCTGGCCGCCGCCGGCTGCTCGAGGCGCGAGGCGGCCAATTACAAGCACTGCCTGAAGCTGCGCGTGGGCATGACCAAGGCGGAGATGGTCAAGATCATGGGCGAGCCGGAGGACACGATCCCCTACGTCGAGGGAAAATCGCTCCCCTATCTCAAGGGCCGCACGGCCTTCGAGTGGTCCAACCCCGCCTCGATGCCCGGCGGCGACCACGTCAGCCTGGACGAGGCGAGCGGCACGATCGAGAGCATCCGCTGCTCGAACTCGGAGATCACCGCCTCCGTCTATGTCGAGCCTCCGGCGCCCTCCACGGCCGCGGTCTCGACGTCGACGGCGGCCGCGCCCGCGAAGGCGCCGGCGGTCGCCGCGTCCACGGCGCCGGCCGGAACCTTGGCCGACGCGGTCGCCGCGTACCGGAAGAAGGACCTCGTCCGCGCCCTCAAGATCGTCAATCCGCTGGCGGGCGCCGGCGACCCCGAGGCCCAGCTCCTGCTCGGCCTGATCTTCTTCACGGCCAAGGACGCCGGGATGGTGAGCAACGAGCCCGAGGCGATGCGCTGGTTCTATCAGGCCAGCCGCCAAAAGAACTGCGAGGCCGCGGCTTATTACGCGGCCTCCCTCCAGGGCCATGCGACGCCGGAAACGGTCGTCAAGGAAGCGCTCCGGGCCTCGGAGCTGAACTGTCCGGCGGCGCAGCTCCTGGAGGTCAAGCTCCTGTTCGAGGGCTATCAAGACGCGCTCGCCGCGGACGTCCCCGCGGGAGAGAAGCTGCTTCTAAGCGCCGCGCAGGCCGGCTCGGCCCAGGCCCAGCTCCAGCTCGGCCGGCGCCTCCTGGACGTCTCGAAAGACTCCGTCCAGGCCTACCGCTGGACGCTCGCCGCGTCGAAGCATCCGCTCGTCGGCTCGTTCGACGATCCGCTTCACGCCCAATCGAACGTCTGGAGCGCCGCGAACCGGGCCGCGGCCGAGGCCCGGCTCACGGACCTCCGCAAGAAGATGACGCCCGCTCAGCTCGCCGAAGCCAAGCGTCTCGCCGGACCCTAGTCCCGAATCCCTACTTGACGGCTTGGCGGCGGGGGAAGAAGCGGTACCAGACGTTGACGAGGGCGCCGAGGGTGGTCATCGCGTTGAGCCAGCAGAATATCCAATCGCGGCGCACGAAGGCGTAGGACGCCAGGGCGGCGCTGCCGATCGCGGAGAGGACGAGGAACGCGGTGTTGGCGCCGCAAAACCCCGCCCGGAACGTCTCCAGGGACTGCGGAAGCCACGCCAACGCGAAGGCCACCAGGCCGACGTAACCGAGCGCTTCGATGTTCATCATGGGCTGCGCCCATTGCTAGGCAACATTACGGCCGGGCCGGCGGAACCTCGAGCGCGTGGCGGGCGTCCTCGGCCGCGAGCGCGGCCTCCGGCACCTCGCCGCGCGAGCGCGCGTCGGCCAGGGCCTCCTCGTCGCCGGGGCGGCGCCAGCGGTACTCGTGGGCGGCCAGCCACGCGGCGGGGACCTTCGCGCGGTCCACGAACAGCAGGGCCTGGTCGTCCCAGTAGACCAGAGCCCAGCGCTCGCGCGGGAAGAAGGAGACGTGCCAGGGCCGCGCGAAGGCGCGCGTGGAGCCGCCGGGATAGGCGCGGACCGATGTCAGCCGGTCCGGGAAATTCCGGATCAGAAAACCGTCCAGCTCCCGCCGCCGGGAGAAATCCGCCATGGATTCCGGCGAGTCCAGCGCGGCCTGCAGCTCGGCGAGCTGGCCGTGGAACAGGTAGCGGCCGTCGCCGAACACGCGCCCGTCCGGACCCAGGCGCCAGCCGAGATAGCCGCCCCACTCGTATTGGTTGAAGAGGCGCAAAGGCGCCAGCGCCGGACGCTCGCGCGCGACGAAGTCGCAGGCGCGCCGCGCGACGTAGTGGTCGTTGAATGCCGCCCCGACTCCCGCGACGGACAACGGCTTGACCAGCAAGACGCTGAACGCGGCCAGACCGGCGGCGACCGCCGCGATCCTCGGCCGGGGAAATAAGGAGAAGACGAGCGCGGCGCCCGCCGCCGCGAAGTACGCGCCGAAGCGGGCGCTGGCCGCGGCGGCCAGCCCCGTGACGACGGCCGCGCCGAGCAGAAACAGCGGCGCGCGCCGCCGAGCGAGCCCCGCCGCGGCCAGGGCCAGGGCCAGCGCGGCCAGCAGCGGAATCTGGAAAGCGGAATGCCAGGACGGCGCGCCCCATTCCAACACGAAGCGCGCCATCGGTCCGGAGGCGTGCGCCGCGAGCACGCGCCACAGCCCCAGGCCGTACGGATTGAGCGCGCTCCCGAGAAATGCGCCGCAGACCTCCGCGGCCAATCCCGGCGGCGGCGCGCGGCGCTCGAGGCGCGCGCTCAGCGCGGCCAGCGCGTAGAGGAATAATCCGAGCGGGAAGCCCGCGTGCAGGTTCGCCCACAGCGCGAACAGGCCGAAGCCGAACAGGAACGACGCGCGCCCGCGCGCCAGGCGGCGCAGCAGGACCGCGAAGAACAAAGCGGAGGCCAGGTCGGCGCGCAGGTCGGCCTGCGCCAGCATCGCCGCCAGCCAGAAGGCGAGCGCGCCCGCGCGGCCGGCCGGCGAGGCGCCCTCGTCGCGGAGCAGGCCGTCGACGGGCCAGAACGCCGCGCCCAGCAGGAAGGCCTTCAGCGCCCACAACGCCGTCATCCCGCCCAGCGCGTGGACGGCGTACCACAGCGGCTGGAGGCCCCACTCAAAATCCAGCCACGGGGTCCCGAAGGCCGTGAAGGTGAACGAGTCGCTCGTCGGGACCGCCCCGTGGGCCAATATCCAGCGGCCCGCGGACAGATGCCAGAACAGGTCGGGGCTGGAAACAGGCAGGCAAAAAACAACGAGGGCCAGGGCATAAGCCCAGGCCCTGAGAAGCCCCTCTTCCAGAGAGGCGGTCCCTTTGGCTATTATCGGGTCGGACGGATCGCGCGCCCGGACTTGATGCAGTCCGTGCACACGTAGGCGGTCATCGTCTTGCCTTCGATGACGACCTTCTGCCGCTGGAGGTTAGGGCGGAAAATCCGGTTCGTCGCTCTGTGCGAGTGACTGTAGCTCTTGCCGGCCTTCGGACCCTTTCCGCAACCCGTAATCTGACACTTGAAGGACATATCGTCAACGATTGTAGCAAACGGCCCATGACCCCCGCAACCACATGAGCGGAACTCTCGAAAGTCCGATCCAATTCCTGAAAGGAGTGGGGCCGCGGCGCGCCGTGCTCTTCGAGCGCCTGGGCGTGCGCACCGTCGAGGACCTGCTCCACCACTACCCGCGCCAGTGGCAGGACCGCCACGAGACCGCCGACCTGCGCCTGCCCACCGCGACCGGCGTGGTCGTCCTGCGCGGGCGCGTGCTGCGCGCGTCGGGACAGGCGGCGGGGCCGCGGCTGGCGCTGTACAAGGCGACCTTGGCCACCGCGCACGGCAAGGTCGACTGCGTTTGGTTCAAGCACCTGAGCCGCCGCTTCGACGTGTTCGCGGCGCTCAAGGCCGAGGTGGCCGAGGGCGCGGACCTCTGGGTGGTCGGCCGCTCGGACCCGGACCTGACCGGCATCCGCGAGATCCGCGTCGACGAGCACTACCCGCTGACCGACGAGCGCTGGCGCACCCACGTCGCGCGGCTGACGCCGGTGTACGCGCTGACCGAGGGGCTGACCCAGCGCTTCGTGCGCGAGCTGACCTACGCCGCCGTCGAGGCCCACGCGGACCAGGCGACCGACGCGGTGCCCGCCGAGCTGATGGCCAAGCGACGCCTGCTGGCCGCGCCGCAGGCGCTGCGCGGTCTGCACTTCCCGCGCTCGGACGCGGAGCTCGAGGCGGCGCGCGCGCGGCTGGCCTACGAGGAGCTGCTGCTTCTGGAAGTCGCCTGGATCCTGAAGCGCCGGCAGACGCGCGGCGTCGAGAAGGGCTACGGGTATGAGATCAAGCGGTCCCTGCTGTCCCCGTTCCGCGCCGGCCTGGGCTTCGACCTGACCCACGCGCAGAAGCGCGTGATCAACGAGATCTTCGACGACATGCGCAAGCCGTACCCGATGACGCGCCTGCTCCAGGGCGACGTCGGCTCGGGCAAGACGGTCGTGGCGCTGTCGGCGCTCCTGCTCGCCGTGGAGAACGGCGGCCAGGGCGCGCTGATGGCGCCCACCGAGATCCTGGCCGACCAGCACCGCCTCACGCTCGACCGCGTCCTCAAGGGCCTGCCGGTGCGCGTGGCCTCGCTGACCTCGCGCGTGCCCAAAAAAGAGCGCGAGCTCATCCTCGCGCGGATCGCCGCGGGCGAGATCGACATCGTCGTGGGCACACACGCGGTGCTGGAAGAGGACGTGCGCTTCAAGAACCTCAAGCTCGCGGTCATCGACGAACAGCACCGCTTCGGCGTCCGCCAGCGCACGACCTTGCGCCAGAAGGGCGCGCTGATCGACCTGCTGGTGATGACCGCCACGCCGATCCCGCGCACTTTGGCCCTGGCGCTGTACGGCGACCTGGAGGTCTCGACGATCGACGAGATGCCCCCCGGCCGCACGCCGATCAAGACCGAGCGCGGGCCGGAGGCCGGCGCCTTCGCCGCCGTGCGCCGCGAGATCGCGGCCGGCCGCCAGGCCTACGTGGTGTACCCGATCATCGAGGAGTCCGCGCGCCTGGACCTGCAGTCGGCCAAGGCCGAGTACGAGCGCCTGCGCACGCAGGTCTTCCCGGACCTGAAGGTCGCGCTGATCCACGGCGCGCTGGCGCCGAAGGCGAAGAACAAGGTCATGGAGGAGTTCTCGCGCGGGGAGTGGCAAGTGCTGGTCGCGACGCCGGTCATCGAGGTCGGCATCGACGTGCCCAACGCGACGGCGATGGTCATCCAGAACGCCGACCGCTTCGGCCTGGCCAGCCTCCACCAGCTGCGCGGCCGCATCGGCCGCGGCGCGGCCGAGTCCACCTGCTTTCTCGTCGCCGAGCCCAAGACCCCGCAGGCGGCGCACCGCCTGGACACCATGACCGCCACCGCCGACGGCTTCCGCATCGGCGAGGAGGACCTGAAGCTGCGCGGCCCCGGCGAGCTGCTGGGCACCGCGCAGTCCGGCGAGCTCAGCCTCCAGGTCGCCGACCTGTTCAAGGACGCGGAGCTCCTCGCCTACGCCCGCGCCGACGCCGACGAGATGCTCGCCGCCGACCCCAAGCTGCTGGCGCCCGCGCACGCGCTGCTCAAGCGCCGCCTGCTCGCGCTGTACCAAAGCCGCTGGAACTGGATCGACCTCGCCTAGGAGCCTGTCCGAGTAATCGCCGTCTGTAATCGGTAAAATTCTCTCGGCGTCCGAGGAGAGAATGAAAACCTACCGCCCC
>Ga0315268_10009329_pt1 | contig 10192 bp, 11 predicted proteins | sample C1_top_MG_FD_204535 | JGI IMG/M metagenome (GOLD analysis project Ga0315268, IMG submission 204535) | Sediment microbial communities from Yellowstone Lake, YNP, Wyoming, USA - C1_top | ecosystem: Environmental > Aquatic > Freshwater > Lake > Sediment | place: USA: Wyoming | collected 2017-08-01 | reverse complement strand
TTTCGGAGTCATCAGCCTCCCTACTGCTATTGGTGTTCACGGATATACAGGTTTCGTCCTGGGTTTTGCCAAAGCCAGAGTCTTATGGAACACCGCTGTCATGCCCTCCTATTTCCTAGCCTCGGCAATGATTTCAGGAATGGCTTTTATGCTCATCGTGGCCCTGATTCGCTACCGTTTTACTTATCAGGACAAACCACTTGAGGATAGGGAGAAGGATCTTGAAATCATAGATCTTCTTTCGAAATGGTTGGCGGGTTTTATGATTCTAAATGTCTTTTATGTGTTCTCCGACCTCACCGTGATGTATTACCATACAGAGGATGCCTTCGAAACAGTTGAACTGGTTCGTCTGGGGAAGTTCAGCTTTCTGTATATTTGGGTGGATAATGTCTTGGGGAATATTGTCCCTTCTCTCATTATTGTTTTCAGGAAGACAAGGAAGTCACATCTTTTATTATTGATTGCTGCTATTTTGGCCTCCATCGGAGTATTCGTCATGCGATACGTGATGGTTTTTGGAGGCCAATACGTCCCTTTGAGTTGATAGGAGGAGAATGGAGATGATTCGTCGTGATTTTTTGAAATTATGCCTTTTCAGTACGCAGGCATTTATATTTAATCCTCTCCTTGAGCTATCTGCCTATGCCAAGGAGGTTTGGGGAGGAAAGCAGGTATCCCGACATACAAAGAAGTTCCTAAAAGGGATTCCGAGCATCTGTCAACTTTGTCCTGCACATTGCGGGATCATCGGGTTTTTAGAGGGCGACCAGTTGGTAAAGATTGGAGGGAATCCAAACCATCCCAACAACCTCGGAAGATTATGTGCAAGAGGTCTGGCCGGTGTAAATATGGCATACGATCCGGATCGGATTACCTCTCCATTAATAAGGATAGGAGAACGAGGGAAGGGACATTGGGAGAAGATATCTTGGGAGAAGGCGTATAGCGAAATAGCCTCAAGATTGAAAACAATACACCAAAGTTGGAAGAAAGGGGACTTCGTCTTCCAATCAGAACACAAACCCAGTGGCCTCATCAGCCGGTTCTTGGAGGCCTTTGGTAAAGCTCTCATCATCGATGAGGATAGCCTCAACTTTGGCAATAGGGATTGGGGTCAACGGCTGACATGGGGTGAAGAAAGGGGAGTTCCCGATGTGAGGAATAGCCATTATATCCTCAACTTTGGTTCCAATCCTTACGAAACCCATGAATACTACACCGGTTTCATCGGGAGATTGATGGAAGGAAGGATCCAAAGAAAAGCTAAACTGGTGACCTTTGATGTCAGGTTGTCCTATACAGCCGGTAATAGCGATGAATGGTTTCCTATCAGCCCAGGGACCGATGGGATTGTAGCTTTGGCCATGGCAAATATCATTATAAAATCTAATCTTCATAATAAAGATTTTATCCAAAAGTGGACGAATATCCCTATCCATGCACTTGCGCAATACTTATCTCAGTACCCCCCTGAGATGGCGGAGAAGATCAGCGGTGTGGCTGCATCGGATATCGAAAGGATTGCCAAGGAATTTGCCATGTCTATGCCCGCCGTGGCCATTTCGGGCCGTGGCGTGAATGGGCATTTCAATGGAGTCTACAATGAACGGTGTATCCTCCTCCTAAACACCCTTGTAGGAAGCATCGATATTCCAGGAGGACATTGTCTTCCCAACTTTTATCGTCTTGATGATACAGATTTAAAGCACCTCCTCCCATTCGATTTTGAAGAAGTTCGGATCACTCCACAGAGGTTTATCTCTTTAGTTAAACGTGGAAAGTTAACCCCGAAGATGTATTTCATTTATGAATCCAATCCTGCTTATAAAAACCCTGAGAGCGGTCTGACTTCCGAAGTATTGAAGGATGAAAAACTAATTCCCTATATTGTAGTGGCAGATAGTTATATGACGGAAACGGCAGCATTCGCTGACATCGTCCTTCCAACTGCCAATTTCTTGGAGAGTTGGAGAGTAGATTCATCCCCAGCGTTGGACTTGATTCCTTTTGTTGCACTCCAGCAACCTATTGTTCCCCCATTTGCCAAATCTGTTCCGATGCACGATATTTGTATCGAACTCAGCCAAAGGATCGGTGGGGGATTCCGGAGGAACTTCAAATTCAACTCCGCGGAGGAATATGTTAAGAAAGCGATCTTAGGCATTTCTAAACTCGAAAGTGCGGGAGGGTTGCAATATTTAAAAGAAAACGGGGTCTGGTTCGATCCCAATTTAAAGCCGAGATACAGGTCGTATGAGTCAAAGGGGTTTAACACCCCTTCAGGGAAGATTGAGATCTACTCCGAGAGATTAAAGAGAAGAGGATTTCAACCTCTTCCTACCTTTGAACCTATTCCAGGGCATGGGGATCTTAAGGGCAAGTTCGTTCTCGTGACTGTTGAACCGAATGTGATGGGATCGAGGACAGGAAATTTTCGATGGCTGGCCGAGATTAAGCATCAAAATCCTGTCTGGGTCAATAAGGATGTTGCCAAACAGCTTCATATTGAAGAAGGAGATCGGATTAAAATTTCCACAAAAATTGGATCATTTATCACAAATGCTCAATTAACTTTTGGTATTCACCCCAGGGTGATCACTATCGAAAGAAATCTGGGTCATTGGGGATATGGACATATTGCCCGCGCAAAAAGATTCAAGAGCAGGGACCCCAACACCAAATTGGTCTGGTGGGAGAAAGAAGGCAACGGCATCTCACCCAATCACATCATCTCGGGGAATTCAGACCCAATTGGTGGTGGAGAGGCCTGGAACGATACTTTGGTCATAATTTCGAAGGCGTAAGGGAACGAGTCGATGAAAGTATTGAGTATGAGAAAATGGTTGATGTCGACGATAAACGTCAAAAACATCAGGCTCCTATTGAAATCAAAATGGGTTATTTTTGGTGTCGGCCCCATCCTCACTCTGATAGGAGTCGTCTTGGTGATCTGGATTGGACAAACGCTGACGACGTATCCTGTGATCTGTCTTTCATGTCATGCAAGACAAACGAGTATCTCCATGTGGTCATCTTCTGCGATTCATCCTGCCCGTGTCACTTGTGTAAATTGTCATGCCAGACCCGGTCAGTTGTTTCCCCGAGATTTTTCCGCTGATGAACGAGTAAATGATAATTGCCTTTTTTGTCACAGGAATGAGGCTGAGAAGGAGATGGAAGAAGCCCATCACATGAAAATTGCTCATAAACTTCACATCCAAGAATCCAAGCTGATGTGTATTGATTGTCACAGAAATATCGCGCATGAAAAAATGGAAGCCGGGACCAACCGACCTCGCAGGCTAACTTGTATGGAGTGCCATGAAGAGGCAATTTCAGGAGGACCTGAAGCTTGCATGAAATGTCATACCAAGATTCCTGTTAAGTCCACTTCTTAGTCTTAGGGACAGATTTAATATGAATCGACTCTCTAATCCTTTATTTAGGGTCGTCCATTTTTTTTCTGGCAAAAAAAAGAATGCTATCTATGGTCTTCTTTTTTTTCTTTTTACAGTCTTATTTGCAGGAATTTTTAGATATTCGGAAAGCCCTTCATTTTGTGGCCTGTGTCACAACATGAAGGAATACGTAGATTCTTGGAAAATATCCTCTCATAACCAAGTGGCCTGTCTGAATTGCCACCGTAGACCAGGTATTGTAAATCATCTCAAAGGGAAATTGGTGGATTTCCAACTCGCGTTGACCTATGTCACTATTGGGAAAGGTTTCAAGAAACTCCATTACGAAGTTGATGATGGTAACTGTTTGCAGAAGGGTTGTCACAAAGGAGAAGAACTAAAGGCAGATATGATATATAAGAATGTAAGCTTCCCCCATGGAAAGCATCTGGGCGAGTTAAGAAGGGGAATGAAAATTCGATGCACGACCTGCCATGCCCAGATCGTCCAAGGGGCACACCTTACTGTACACGAAACCAACTGTTTTATTTGTCATTACTATCGGGCCCGTGGAGGAAGGGAGGAGGAGGAAGAGTGCATCTCCTGTGCTGTTGGAGGGTGTACCTCTTGCCATATCGAACCCAAGGGGGACATTAAAGTCAAAGGCTGGAGTTTCAACCATCGAAAATATATTGCCAGGGGGGTGGCTTGTGAGAAGTGCCATCTCAATGTCGTTCAGGGTAATGGCCATGTCCCCGAGGGAAAGTGTCTCCAGTGCCATAAAAAAACTGAGATGCGGATCACTCAATATACCACCCCATTCATGCATAAAACACATGTCACCGATCACAAGATCGAATGCTCAGATTGCCACAGTTATATTCGGCACGAGATCGGGCCGATACTTACCTTTGCCCGTTCTCCCACGATTTGTAGTAAGTGTCATGGCGAGGAAATTCATCTGGGGCCGAGAGAGTTATATCGCGGGAGTGGAGGAATGGGGGTTACTGACTCCCCCAGCCTCATGTTTACGACAAATGTTGACTGTGTGGCCTGCCATCGGATGGGCGAAGAAAGTCGGGCTGCTCTCTATACAACAAAGTATGCAGAAAAGGCGATTGGCGAGACGTGTGTGGATTGCCATGGTGAAGGATATGATGATACCCTTAAACATTGGAAAACCCTCCTTTCAAAAGCGGAGAATGAGACCAATCAGCGGATCTTCAATGTTCAGAAGGTGTTATATGAATTCGAAAAGAATAGAGGAGGTTCTGGAGATTTCAAAAAGGCACAGAACCTCCTCAATGAAGCCCGTCACAATTACAGTTTTGTTCTTCTGGGAAAGGGCGTTCACAATATTGAATATACCTTCAAACTCCTCAATGCGGCCAACAATAAGACTGAACAGGCCTTAGGGACCATCGATAAGAATTATAAATCTAGGGAATTTAAGACCCAGATGACCTGTACCACCCTTTGCCATATTGGGATGGAGAAACGAACCGTTCCATTTAACGATATCAAATTTTCTCATGAAACCCATGTGGCCAGGAATGGCCTGAAGTGTTTGGACTGTCACTCTCCCCGTGAAAATCATGGAAAGACATTTCAGAAGAATTGTGCTGAATGCCACCACGGAAAGGGGATCAGGAAAGTTAAATGTGAAGATTGTCATGTATCTGTAAAAAAACTGTTTCAAGGGAAAGGGGGCATTGGCGTCAAGGAGCTACCAAGCAATAAGTTGGATGCCGTCGAATGTGTCGATTGTCACCGTGGTGTACCTGCAAAGAAGAAGGATTCTTTCGATGCGATTAAGAAACGGTGCATCGAATGCCATGACCAGAGTTATGGAGAGATGCTGGTTCGATGGAAAACAACCTCCGATGGATTATTGAAGAAGGTTGCTCCTAAAATCGATCGAGTTAGGGAAGAAATTGAACGGACTGAGCGCCGAGGAGGCCATACCTTCGTCTATCGAAAATTATTCGGAGAGGCAGAGTTTAATTACAATTTAGCGAAAAAAGGTGATGGAATCCATAATTTAGAATATACGGAAGAGCTCATAGAATTTGCCGATAGTCGTTTGGATGAGGCTCTCCAACAGGTGGATAAAAGGAGACAAGAGGTATCTCAAGGGAAAATTTTAGGTTCAAGTCCATCAAAATGAGCTTGGATATTAGGGTAAAACCTAAGTATCTCTAAGTTACCTAACATTCATATAGACACTTGATAGAATTAATAAGTCGAGTTGTTATGGAAAAGGGCCAAAGAATGGAGATAGACAATCATGGAGTTATCCTTGGGAATCCAAAAATGGCAGGCCATTTACTTCATTTACTTACTGTTGATGAATCGGTTTGTTCCAATTAAATTTTACAACATTTTTACTTTTTCATCTATTTTTCGGGAATGCTAAAAGGAGGGACCATGGATGCTGAAATAGTCATTGCATTGTTTATTATTCTCTTCTGCATCCCCTTTTTTCTTCTTTTCTGCATTATCGTCTTTACCATCGGCCTTCTGATCTTTTCAAGAAAAGGCAAAAAAGAAGGACTCTTACCTAAAAAACAGGGGATAGTTTAATGGATAGACATGCTGATTAAATCGAAGATAGCAATTTTTTCGATATCGTGTTTATGTCTTCTCCTCTTGAGCGGAAAAACCAGTCTTCCTCTCCCCAAAGGAGAAGAGGACCCAATGGAGCGAAGAGAAGAAAAAATAAAGGCCTTTCGAACAAAGAAGGACCAGTTCTTTAAGGAAGACCCTCACTCCCCGTTGAAAGAGGCCGATCGGAAAAAAATTAAAGGTCTCATTTACTACCCGAGCGACTTTAAATATGCGATGATAGGGTCAATCGAAAAATATCCTGCTGAACCCAAACCTCTCTATGTCACTCTTCCAACTAACAAAGAGACAGGAAGAAAATATGTGAAATATGGCTGGTTTAAATTTAAATGGGAAGGAAAGGAATATGTCCTCCAGATCTACAGGCCCTTAGGAGGTGGGGAACTTTTTCTTCCGTTTAAGGATAAAACCTCAGAAACCGAAACCTATCCGAAAGGACGCTATCTTTATATCGAACCGATGACGGGAGGAAAGGTGCTGATCGATTTCAATCGAGCCTATAATCCGTTCTGCCAATACAATGAAAAATATACCTGTCCCTTTGCGATGAAGGAAAATTGGCTGGAAATTTTTATTCGGGCGGGGGAGAAACGTTTCCAATGAAATATTACGAACCACTCCTTCCCCGGAGTTAGCTTGTCACTAAAATTACCTAAAAAATGTGACTGTACGGTAAATTTGGTTGGAAAAGAAAGTTGGAAGATGTCATGAAATAATTCCATAGGTCAACTAAATATCAATGGGTACTGCTATCCCAATGTTAAGTGAATAAAAACAACTGGCATGGGATAGCGTATTACGTGAGACATTGGGAAAGACTTTTTTCTACATTTTTTCGGCTTTCCTCATCTTTTTCTATTTTAGCATCCCGATAAAAGGAGACAATCTTTTTTTAAAAACAGGGATTCAAACCGATAAAAAAAATAGAATGGCCCCCAATTTTTGTTTAGAAGGCTTGAATGGTAGGAAAGTTGAACTAAAAGATTTTAAAGGAAAGGTGATTTTTATCAACTTCTGGGCAACCTGGTGTAGTCCCTGCAAAGAGGAGATGTCTTCTATGGAGGCTTTGTATCAACAGTTTAAGGAGAAAGGTTTTGTCTTTCTGACTATTTCTGTTGATTATGGTGGAATAAAACCGGTAAAGGAATTTATTGAAAAAAATCGCTATACCTTTCCTGTTTTGCTTGATCCAAAATGTGAAACTCTCAATGTTTTTAGAGTAAAAGGAATTCCGACGACTTTAATTATTAATAGGAAAGGGAGAATGATAGGAAAGGCAGTAGGCCCCAGAAATTGGAAGAACCCAGAGTTTACATCGCTCCTCAATATGCTGATTGAGGAACAAAAAGTTAAGGGAACATCTCCAAGGCCATGATTGACATAATATGGCCCACCTTATGCTTTACTGGGTAGAAGTAAATGACATACCGGAGGTGAACAACTGGGGATGTATGATTAAAAATTTTTTATACCGTAGAACGAGACAGATGTTCAGTACTTTACTTGTTTTTAAATGTCAATTTATTAGATTGAAAATCCGAGAAAATAGGAAGACCTTATCGGAATTCAAAAGATTGTTAATTCTCTTGTTCGTAGCTCTGATCTTGAATTTATCCCATCCCCCTCTCCCACAAGCAGCACCCAAAGTCCAATTCAGCATCGTTTACACCAATGATGTGATGGGTGAGGTCGAGCCCTGTGGTTGATTCAGGAGCCCTCTTGGTGGTATCACCAAGAAATCCACCATTATCTCCCAGATAAAAAAGGAGGGGAGAAAGATCCTTCTCCTGGATACTGGAAATCTCTTTTTTCGAAAACCTCCTCATACAGAGACCCAACGAAGAGACGCCCTTTTACGTGTCGATCTCCTCATCCAATCCTATAGCGAAATGGGATATGATGTGGTCAATGTAGGTGAAAAGGATTTGATGACAGGGTTTAAATTCCTTTACGATGTAAGCCAAAAGACAGAGTTTCCATTCATCTCAGCCAATCTGGTGGACAAAAAAACCGAGAAGGGGATCTTTAAGCCTTATGTGATCAAGGAGATCGCAGGGATAAGGATTGGGATCTTTGGTCTCATAGATGATATATTCAACCCATCCCTTCAAGAAAAAGAACCTGGACTGACTATTCTGGAACCTCTATCGACATCAAAAACTGTGACCAAAAGCCTAAAAAAATATTGTGATTTGATCGTCACCCTCTCTCAATTAGGTGAATCGACGGATAAGAAACTAGCGAAGGAAAATCCTCAGATCGACCTGATTCTGGGAGGAGGCGGAGAATCCAAAAGGGCGGTGAGAGATAGGGTGAATGAAGTCCCCATTTATCGATTGGAGCCGAGGGGAGGATATTTGGGCCGGATTGATTATACCCTAGCCGATACTAAAAAGCCCATCAAATTCCTCATTTCCCGTGAACGGGATGAGATGGAGGGGAGATTGGAAAGGCTGATCGCCCGATCAATACAAATGAAATCCGAGATGGCAAAAACGGGCAAACAGGAGGAGATGAAGGTAAAGGAATTAAGGTTCCTGGAATTGAAACAGAAGGAATTGGAGAAGACCATCCTTGCCTTCGAAGAAAAAAATTTTTATAAACATACCGCCATTCCTGTCCAACTCTCTGTGAAGGATGACCCCAAAATTATGAAAGGGTTGGAAATTTACCGTGCTGAATCGGTAAAGTTATACAAACCAAAAGAGGCGGTCCTGCCCGGAAAGGAATTGTCGGAGAAAGAGATGATCGCCCTAATCCCTAAGGAGAGCCCTTTTGTTGGAGCAATCTCTTGTAAACGATGCCACGAAGCGAACTACAGAAATTGGCTGAAAACCAAACATGCAAAGGCCTCCCAGACCATCGTCGCTTCGCCCAAATATGCTCAAGAAGAATGTCTGATCTGCCACTCCACCGGATTCGGCAAAATAGCAGAGTATGCAACAGTGGAGGAAATTCCTTTCTACCTTCGAGGGGTCCAGTGTGAAGCTTGCCACGGTGAGGGAGGGGGACATCCTGGAAAGGGAGGAATAAAGAGGAAAGTAACCCTCGGCATCTGCCGAAACTGCCACACCGAAAACCAAAGTCCTACCTTTAATTATATTGCCTATCTCGAAAAGATTGGCTGCAAGATTTCCAAATAAAAAGGGATCCTAGATTCAAGGATCTGGCTTTGTAGATACCCACGGGCAAGCCCGTGGCACTTTAAAATAAGTCAAGCTTCGCTTGACCTTCATCCTGGCGTCCTTGCCATCGGACATATTTGAGGATTTGTTCCTCATCAATTCCAACTGTCGACACAAAGTAGCCAGGCGACCAAACTATGTTCTCTTTCCAATACACTTTTTTCAACCAGCTAAACTTTTTCCTCAGGTATCTGCTCGTTACCCCCTTTATCCGCCCCACCACATCACTGACCGCATATCTCGGTGGAATTACCATCATTAAATGTAAATGGTCCTTCCTAACATTTTGCTCCACTATCTCACATCCAGGCATCATCCCTAAAACCTTCGGAAAAAGTTTCACAACATACGCCTTGACACCAGGATTCAGGATGCGGCGGCGATATTTTGGTATCCAAACAATATGGTATTCCGTCCAATATACACTGTGCCCTGATACTCGTGTCTCCATGTATACATTATACCCTATCGCCGCCGCTCTCATTCACCCACGGGCAAGCCCGTGGAACTCTGCCCTACGGGCCGATTAGACTTTCCCCAGACCATTCGACCCTTTGACCCCTTGTATCCTAAACCAGGAATCCCAAAACAATCAGGAAGATACAGAGGAGTCCAATGCCCAGCATGGGAAATCCCACAACCTGATGTCTTTGCAATAGCCAGTTCCCTACCATGTTGCCCAAAAAGGCCGTGCTCAAACTATTAAAAATTGTTACAAGGTTGGACATTTTGTGCACTAATAAATACTACACATGAAAAATGCGTTTTAAAATTACATTAAGATCCAATATGTTATAAAAGTAAAATATTTGGCATTATATTTGCTCATAACATCAGTAATCACAAACAGCACACACCGATAAAGCCAAACCATGAGTAATCGTGGGACGGAAAGCCACGGGTCCCAAATTTTTGGGACAGCCGGGTTGCCGAAGCAAAAGGAATTTTGTTTATGGGACCCGTGGTCAATTTTGATCACGG
>Ga0315268_10009328_pt1 | contig 10192 bp, 7 predicted proteins | sample C1_top_MG_FD_204535 | JGI IMG/M metagenome (GOLD analysis project Ga0315268, IMG submission 204535) | Sediment microbial communities from Yellowstone Lake, YNP, Wyoming, USA - C1_top | ecosystem: Environmental > Aquatic > Freshwater > Lake > Sediment | place: USA: Wyoming | collected 2017-08-01 | reverse complement strand
GCAACTGAAGCACCTGGCTACGCCCGCGGGCATGGGCGAGACCTTCCACGCGCTGGTGCTGGGCCGCGGCATTCAAAAGGAAAAGGCCGCTCAACTGAGCGGCCTGAAATTCGCCAGAACAGTTTCTAAGGATTGGTGATTGAGTGATTTGTGATTTAGTGATTGGTGCGGGAGCCAGGGAGATTTTCCCAAATCACTATAGCAAAACCAGAGTTGCTGTACGCCAAGCGTCCCTTAATGTCTTCATTCCCAGCCAGTCCGGGTGAGGCATGCAGTTGATCGTGTCATCCTGAGCGAGGGCGCACGCCCGAGCCGAAGGAGCCCCGGGCTGCTGCGATCCCCAGTGCGCCTGAGGGCTTCTCGGGCTGATGGCCGACTCGCTCCGCGCTCCGGTCACCGAAGTGCCTGCATGCATGCTTGGCTCGCCAGAGGCTGCGGCGATCCTTCGACTCGGGCGTGCGCCCTCGCTCAGGATGACAACTGCAATGCGGACGAAAGAAGACGACGAATACGGGTACAGCAACTCTGGATTTGCTCTAAATCGCAAATCACTAAATCACTCAATCACTCAATCGCCAAATCCAGAAGCTCACTCTCCCTCTCTCGCCTGCGTGCGCTGGTACGGCGAAGACAGATACTTGCGGGCTTGTTCCATAGCGCCCTGGGTGTTGTCGTTGGTCTGCAGGGCCTGGCGGTACTCGTTGGTGGCGCGCTCGCGCTGGCCGGTGATATCAAAAATATTGCCCAGCCGGATGTGGCTCCAGACTTCAACCCAGCGCGGTTCGCCGTCCCCGTTCAGGGCTTCGCGATAGGCGTTGGCGGCCGCCTGGTAGTTGCGCTGAAGAAAGAACACCTCGGCGATGCGGTAGTGGGCCAGCGAGCTGTTCTTGTTCACGTCCAGCGCCTTCTGGAATTCCAGCAAGGCGCCGGCCAGGTCGCCCTGCTCCACCAGACCCTGGCCGCGCAGGATGGAGGCGCGCGTCTTCAACTCCTGGGAATTCTTCAGCACACGATTGTCGGGATCGATAGTAATGCGCCGCGGCCGGCCGAAGGTGTCCACCGTGAAGGCGGAGTTGGTGCCCACCACCTCGATGCGCCGGGCCTCGCTCTGCCCGTCGGTGTCGATTTTCAGCTCCACCGGCATGCGGAACAGGTCCAGGTCCTGGGAAATCTCGCCCACCACCCGGAACCCCTTCTGCACCCGATAGACGGTGTACTTGGTCCTGAACTCGGGGGCGCCGGTGGAATCCAGCCACTGCGAGAAAAACCAGGTCAACTGCTGGCCGTAATTCTGCTCGGCGATCTTACGAAAATCGTCAATGCTGGCCGGCTTGCCCTTGTACTGCTGGGCGAAGGTGGTCATGGTTTTGTCGAAGGCCGCGTCGCCGATCACCCAGCGCAGCATGTTCAGGATGATGGCACCCTTGTCGGTGACCAGGGCCTGGAACTCCGGCGCGAAGGTATCGAGCCGGCCCACGCTGGAGAGCGGCACGGTGTCGTAGGCCAGCGCCCCGACTTCGAGGTCCTTAACCGCTTCATTGAACGCGGTCCCGCCGGCGGCGTATTCCACGTAGCGGGCCTCGGCGTAGCGGGCGAAGCCGTCGCTGATCCACCAGTCGCTGCGGGTGGCCGGGCTGACGTCGGCGCCCCACCACTGGTGCGCGATGGTGTTGGCCAGCAGCCGGTAGTTGACCTTGCCGGTCAGCGCGCGCGACGCGATGGCTGCCACTTCCGGCCCCCACGCGCTGGGCACGGTGTCGTCAGGCAGCTCCACCAGGTTCAGGTTGTTGGAAAGCGGCGGCCCCAGCCGGGCGCTGTAGTACTGGAATTCCTTGACCGCGGTGTCGGTGTAGGTCGAAACCAGGTCTTTGTGGTTCGGCTTGAAGAAAACGTGCAGGTTCAGCCCGACGGCGTTACTGCTGCTCTGCTGGAATTGCCCCGCAACGATGGTGCCGGGGAAGCTGGGTGTCTTCCAGACCAGGGTGAAGGTCTTGCCGCCGGGCAGGGCGGGAAGCGGAGGCTCTTTTGCCGGGGCCGGTTTACGCGAGCGACCGCGGGCCAGCCGGGGTTCCGGCGCTTTTTCCGCGGCCGGTGTCGTCACCGCCGCGGGCGCCGCCGCAGAGGTGCTCATTCCGCTGCCGATCACGCTCCACCCGGCGGGCACGGTGATCTTCATAGTCGCGGTGAAACGATTCGTCCCATAGCCGCTGACCGGGAACCAGCGTCCGGCGTAAAGCAGGTAGCTGGTGCCGTCGCCCACGTAGGCAAGCTTCAGCCCCTGCACCGGGCTGTCGTCGGCGGTGGACAGCGTGCCTTCATAATCGATGTTGAGCGTGGCGGTGGCGTCTTTGGAGAGGCCGTTGGGCAGCGCGATGCGGATGGCATTGTCCTGGGTGATGCGCTCGGCCGAGAGCACGTGTCCTTCGGAGTCGGCGATCCGCGTGGGGCGCAGCGCGTTGTGCAGCTCGAAGGTGGCGACGCTGATGTCTTCCAGCGCGGTGAACTTCACCCGCGAGTGCGCCACCAGCCGGTGCAACTTCGGCTGCAACTCGGCTTCGATCTGGTAATCGTCAACCCGGATGCGCGGTTTTTCCGCCGCCCCGGCCGGCAGCGCCAGCGCCAGCAGGCAGGAAAGACAAATCAGGACACGCCCCAGGGGCCGTCGTGCAATAGACATGATGAAACTCCGGCTAAGTACCCGCTCCATGTTGATGAACCGGCGGGCGGAAAAGATGCGGTCAGGGTGGTCGCGGCGCGTCCGGACGGTTTTCACGAGCTTGTGGGCAGGGAACCACGACATGGGAACGGCTGCTGACCCACTACTACTTTAACCCAGGGCAGGGCGGTTCGTCGCGCCGGGCATGTGCCTTTTTAAGTAATTCCAATGGCCCGCAGCACCGCGTCCGCGGCCCGTTCCGAGGCACTCGGCGCCCCTTGCGGCGGCGCCAGCTTAGCCCGGACCTCCGCCAGACCCTGCAACATCCGTTGCCGTGCCGTCCCGTCAGGAATGATCTCCTTCAGTCGTGCCGCGACATTTTCCGGGGTGAAGCCGTCCTGCACCAGCTCCGGCACCACCTCGCGCCCGGCGATCAGGTTGGGCATGGCGAAGAACGGCACCTTCACCAGCCGCCGTCCCAGCCGCCAGGTGGTGGGCGAAACGCGGTAAACCATCACGAACGGCGTGCCGATCAGCGCCGCTTCCACGGTGGCGGTGCCGCTGGCGACCACCGCGGCGCGCGCCATGGCCAGCACCAGGCGCGCGTCGTTTTCCAGCTTCAGATTAATCCCGGGATCCTCGCCAATTGTGCGATGGATCAGGTCCACCACCCATTTCGAGTTGATGGTCGAGGCCACCGGTACAAAGAACTGAAACTCGCCGCCCAGCTCCCGCGCCGCCCGTAACAGCACCGGCAGGTTGGCGGCCACTTCCTTGCGGCGGCTGCCCGGCAACAGGGCCAGCGGAATTTGTGGCGAGCGCAGCGGCGGCACCGCCGGCGCCGGCAAATCGGCCAGCGGATGCCCCACATACTCTGCCTGCACGCCGCGCTCGCGGTACCACTGCTCCTCGAAGGGGAAGATGACCAGCATCTTGCGTACATAACGCTTGACCTGCTGGATCCGCCCCGGCCGCCAGGCCCACAGTTGCGGGCTGACGTAGTAGACGGCCGGAATACCGCGCCCGTGCAGGGCGCGCGCCAGCCGCAGGTTCCAGTCGGGAAAATCGATGAGCACGGCGGCGTCGGGCTTCTGCTCATCAACAGCGCGCAGCAGGCGGCGGAATTCGCGCCACATCCTGGGCAGGTGCGAGACCACCTCGGCCAGGCCGACCACCGTGATCTCCTTCGCGTCCACCACCATCCGGCAACCGGCGGCGCGCATGCGCTCCCCGCCCACGCCGACGCATTCCAGTGAAGGCTCGCGCTTCTTCAGCGCCGCGATCAGTTGCGCGCCGTAGCTTTCGCCCGACGCTTCCCCAGCCGAGATGAGGATTCGCACGATGAGGAATATAGCAGCTTAGCGATTAGCAATTAGCGATTTGCTGCCCTCGCTGCGCTCGGGCTCTCCGTTGGGCGCGGCCTGGCTAATTGCTAATCGCTAATTGCTAATCGCTAATCGCTAATTGCTAATCGCTCAATCATCCGCGCTGGCTGAGACCGCGGGGCCGCCAAGCTGGGCAGGAGCGGCGCCGGCCGGGAATTCCTGGTCCTTGTACTGGAGCTGGTAAAGCTTCCAGTAGATGCCGCGTTGGGTGAGCAATTGCTGGTGGGAGCCCATTTCGCGCACCCGGCCCTTGTGCATGACGATGATGTTGTCGGCGCGCTGGATGGTGGACAGCCGGTGGGCGATGATCAGCGACGTCCGGCCTTCCACCAGCCGGCCCAGCGCCTCGCGCACCCGCAGTTCGGTTTCGGTGTCCACGCTGGAGGTGGCCTCGTCGAGCACCAGGATTTTCGGGTTATGCGCCAGCGCCCGGGCAAACGAGATGAGCTGCTTCTGGCCGGTGGAAAGCGTGCTGCCGCGTTCGCGCACCGGCTCGCGGAAGCCCGCGGGCAAGCTGCGAATGAAATCTGCCAGATTGACGTCCTCGGCCGCCCGCTCCACCGCCTGGTCGTTGATCCAGTCGGACCCGAGGCGGATGTTCTCCTCCACCGTCCCGGTAAACAGGAACGGGTCCTGCAGCACCACCCCGAAGCGCCGCCGCAGCTCGGTCAGGTCCAGTTCGCGCACGTCCACGCCGTCAATCCTGATGGCGCCCTTCTGCACGTCGTAAAAACGCAGCAGCAGCGAAATCATGGTGGTCTTGCCGGCGCCGGTGTGGCCGACAATGGCGGCGGTCTGCCCCGGCTCGACCGCGAACGAAACATCGCGCAGCACCCAGTCCGGCTCGCCTGCTTTGGGGCTGGGCTGTCCGTCGGCATTTTCCGGCGGGGCCGTGCGGTAGGCGAACCATACGTGATCGAACTCGATCCGCCCCGGGCCCACCGCTGGTTTCGGCACGGCGGGCGGAACGATCTCCACCTCGGTGTCCAGCAGCTTGAAGATGCGCTCGCTGGAGGCCATGGCCGACTGCAGGATGTTGTACTTCTCGCTCAGGTCCTGGATGGGCCGGAAGAAGCGCTGCGCGTACTGCATGAAGGCCACCAGCACGCCCAGGCTGGCAACCCCGGCCAGCACCTGCCCGCCGCCGAACCAGATCACCGCCGCGATCGCCACCGAGGAAAGGATTTCTACCACGGGGTAGTAAAACGCGTAGGCGAGGATGGCGTCCTTGAACGCCTCCATGTGGCTGGCGTTGATCTTCTCGAAACGCTGGTAGGCGCGGCGCTCGCGGTTGAACAATTGCAGCACCGCCATGCCGGTGACGTGTTCCTGCAGGTAAGCGTTAATGCGCGCGATGGCAATGCGGATGCGGCGGTAGCTGTCGCGCACGCGCCGGCGGAAGATCATGGTGGCCGCCATGATCAGCGGCAGCACGGCAAACGTGATCAGCGCCAGCCGCCAGTCCATCTTCAGCATGATGGCGACAATGCCCACCAGCACGAACACGTCTTCGAAGATGGCGACCACGCCGGCGGTGAACATTTCGTTCAGCGCGTCCACGTCGGTGGTGACGCGGGTGACCAGCCGGCCCACCGGGTTCTTGTCGAAGAATCCCACGTGCATCTGCTGCAGGTGGCGGAAGATCTGGCTGCGCAGATCGAACATCACCTTCTGCCCGGTCCACTGCATGACGTAAGTCTGGGTGAATTCCAGCAGGAAGCTGAACAGCAGCAATCCGATGTACAGCATGCCGAGCTGGGCGATCCCGACCAGCGGCTTCGGGCTCAGCCAGGGGTCCAGAAAACCGTGGGCGTTGGGCGAAGCGGTGTGCGCCAGGTACTTATCGACCGCGGTCTTGGTGAGGTAGGGGCCGATCACGTCGGCGCCCGCCTTCAGCAAGATGGCGCCCAGGGCGAGTCCCACCTGCCATTTGTACGGGCGCAGGTAGCCCAGCAGCCGCTTCATCAGCCGGCTGTCGTACGCCTTCCCCAGGACTTCTTCTTCGTGCATGCTGGCCGCCATCGGTATTCAGATTATCAGACGTTCGGCGGCGGCCGGGGGATGGAAAACCTGGAGCACTCAGCAATCAGCAGTCAGCACTCAGGCGTGGCCGTGCTTGGACGGCTACGAAAACCAGGCGGCTGAGTGCTGATGGCTGACTGCTGAGTGCTTTGCGATAATGAAAGTAGTGCCCTTTGGTGTCTACATCTCCGTCCCCTTCTGCTGCACCAAGTGCAGCTTCTGCAACTTTGCCTCGGGGGTGTACTCGCGCGAATTGTTTGCGCGTTACGTGGAGCGCGTGTGCGCCGATATCGCGTGCGCCGGGCAGCTTGCCTCGGAGATGGGCGGGCGCTTTGATGCTGAGGTCGATTCCATCTACCTGGGCGGCGGCACGCCCACGCTGCTGGAGCCGCCGGAGCTGCAGCGCATTTTCGATGCCTTGCGCGCGCCTTTTCGAGTGCACCGCGATGCGGAGATCACTGTCGAGTGCGCGCCGGGCACGCTGAGCCCAGAGATGCTCCAGACGCTGCTGCGCTGCGGGGTGAACCGCATCAGCCTGGGCGTGCAGTCGTTCATTGACGAAGAGGCGCGCAGCGTCGGGCGGCTGCACACGCGCGCCGTCGCTCTGGACGACTTGTCCCGCCTGCGCGCCGCCGGCATCACCAATCTCAGCCTCGACCTGATCGCCGGATTGCCGCACCAGACGCGCGATTCCTGGGAGTACTCGCTGGCCCAGACCATCGCTGCCGGGGTGCCGCACGTCAGCGTCTACATGCTGGAGGTGGACGAGGATTCGCGCCTCGGCCGCGAGTTGATCGCCGCCGGCGCCCGTTATCACGCCCACTTCGTTCCCGACGGCGACGCCACGGCCGACCTCTATCTGCAAGCCTGCGACCGCTTAAACAACGCCGGAATCACTCAATACGAAATCTCCAACTTCGCCCGCGATCGATCACCCGATCACCCGATCACCCGATCACCCGGTCTCCCGGCATTTGCCTCGCGCCACAACCTCAAGTACTGGACCCGCCAGCCGTACCTCGGTTTCGGCGTGGACGCGCACTCCATGCTGCTTGCCGCCGGCAGGGAATACGAGTCGGTGCGCTGGGCCACGCCGGACTCGCTGGAGCGCTACCTGGCGGGCGAGGCGCCGCAGCGCACGCCTGTCATCCAGGCCGCCGCGCTGGAGGAGGCGTACTTCCTCGGCCTGCGGCTCAACTGCGGCGTGCAGTTGCGCGATCTCGCCGGGCGCTACGGCGCCGAGGCCGCCACGGCGTTTCGCGATCAAATCGCCGAGCTGCGCTCGCTGGAGCTGATCGAAGTCGCCGGCGGCACGATCCGTCTGACCGCGCGCGGTCGCCTGCTCTCGAACGAAGTGTTTCAGCGCTTCTTGGGAACAGTCGATCGGCCTGTCGGTCCATCGCTCATTCGGCGCTGACGGTGCGCAGACCGAAGAATCCGAACAAGTGTCATCCTGAGCGAGGCGGCGCGCTTTGGCGCCGCCGAGTCGAAGGACCCCTAGTCGCCAAGAACTCGCGTCATCGGTGAAAGGATTTCCGGCCCCGCTTTTGCAACCATCAGCGCAAATTCATTAGACTGACGGATTCAGCGTCAGCGAGAACTCCTATGAGCCCACTAGCCTCCACCGGAACGGCGGAACACACGGCGCAAGCCCGCGTCACCACCGTTGACCTGCGCAGCGACACCGTCACCAAGCCCACGCCCGAGATGCGCCGTGCCATGGCCGAAGCCGAGGTCGGCGACGACGTTTACGGCGAAGACCCCACGCTGAACCGCCTGGAACAGCGCGCGGCGGAAATCTTCGGCCGCGAGGCGGCGCTGTTTGTCCCCAGCGGCACCATGGGCAACCAGGTGGCGATCAAAACCCACACCCGGCCGGGGCAGGAAGTCATCTGCGAGGAGCGCGGCCACATCTTCAACTACGAGATGGCCATGATGGCGCATTTTTCCGGCTGCCTGGCGCGGCCCATCCGCGGCGATGACGGCATCCTGCGCTGGGCCGACGTCAAGGCGCGCATCGCACCCAAGATTTACTACCGCGCCCAAACCGGCCTGATCTCGCTGGAGAACACGCACAACATGGCCGGCGGCACCGTGTACCCGCAGGCGGTGGCGGACGAAATCTGCGATGGCGCACACCAGGCCGGCATTCCCGTGCATCTGGACGGGGCGCGTATCTTCAACGCCGCCGCGGCGCTCGGCCGCCCGGTGTCTGAAATCGCCAACAAATTCGATTCCGTAATGTTTTGCCTCTCCAAGGGACTGGGCGCGCCGGTGGGCTCGCTGGTGGTGGGCAGCCGCGCCTTCGTTGACGAGGCGCGCCGCTACCGCAAGGCGCTCGGCGGCGGCATGCGCCAGGCGGGCGTGCTGGCGGCGGCCGGCCTCATCGCGCTGGAGCAGATGCCCAAGCGCCTGCACCTGGACCATGCCAACGCAAAGTTTCTGGCGGAAGGCCTGGCGCGCATTCCCGGCATCAAAGTCGATCCGGCCAAGGTGGTGACCAACATCGTCATCTGCGACGTCAGCGGCACCGGCATGAACTCCGCCGAACTGAGCCGCCGCCTGGCGCAGCAGCACGTGCTGGCCAGTGGCGTCAACGCCGAGCAGATGCGCTTCGTCACCCACATGGACGTGGACCGCGCCGGCTGCGAGCGCGCCCTGGAGGCGCTCCGCGGCGTCTGCGCGAAGCTGTGAGGGTTCTTCGACACGGAGGCACGGAGACACGGAGGATGTCAAGGAGAAGGGTTTTGCCGCGCTGTCTTCAAACTGCGAAATCACCAAATTACGAAATTCTCCTCCGTGCCGCTCCGTGTCTCAGTGTCTCCGTGTCAGGTCAGTAACAGAGGGCGCATGGCAATCAGGCTCGAATATGCCGTAACCGCCAAGTGCAGGCCGGAGCACGTCTGGCAGAAATTCCAGAAGCTGGAAGAGTGGCCGTGGTGGAACCGCGTCATCGGCCAAGTGCGCTGGCTCAGCGGCGCGCCCTGGCAGAAGGGCAGCCGCTTTCACCTGGAACTGGTGTACCCGCGCAAGATGAAGGTCAATCCGGTGATTGTCGAATCCGCGCCGCCCCACCGCATCGCCTGGGTGGGCAAGGGAATCGGCGCGCGCGGCGAGCACTGGTTCAGCTTCGAGCCGCAACCTGACGGCACCACGCTTATCAAGACCTGGGAAGATTTCTCCGGCTGGCTGATCGGGCTGATGGGCGACGGCCCGAAGCTAGCCATCGTCTCCATGTACAAGGACTGGCTGGAAGCCCTGAAAGTCGAGGCAGAGAAAATCGCCCGCGAAGAGCATGCGCGCTCGTAGGAGCGTTCTAACCACAAAGCACACGAAGGAGCACGAAGAACAATTGTCTTTGTGATTCTTTGTGTCCTTTGTGGTTAAGAAAACAGGGTTAACCGCAGTTGGGGAAGCGCAGCGCAATATTCATAAACACGCTCCCGCTGGGGGTGTCGAAGCACATCACCAGGGCCTCGGTATCTTGGCTGTTGCCGATGCCGTGCTCGGCGGTGTGCACCTGCGGCGGCTGGACCCGAAAGCGGAATCCCTGATCGTTCAGCGCCGAAATGGCGTTGCCGATCACCTGGTTGGCAAGCTCGCAGATGGTGTCGTGCACCACGTCGTCCGACTGTGGCAGCACGCCGCCTGACAGCGCCGACGCGACCTTCATGGCGGTGCGCGGTTCCAGGTCAAACACGATGCGCCCCTCGATGTCGCCCTTCACGGTGACGATGGCGGCCACGCCGCGCCGCCGGTACACCTCCTCCTCCATGCTCACGCTGGCCACCCGCGTGGTGCAGGCCAGGCTTTGCGCCAGCACGGCATCGGCGGCGTTGATGAACGGCTGAATCAATTCCAGTTTCATGACGCCGCCCCCGCCGCCGCTGTCAGCGTAGTGGCGTCCTCGGCCATGACGTACTTGACCACGTCATACAGCACCTCGGGCCTGACCGGCTTCTGCACGAAGTGGCGCGCCCCTTTTTGCAGCGCCGCGATGATGTTCTCCTGGTAGCCGACCGACGACACCATCACGATGCGCGCCTGCGGGTGCAGCCGCACGATGCGCTCCGCCGCCTCGATGCCCTCCATGTTGGGCATGATGATGTCCATCAGCACCAGGTCGGGC